>Ga0182742_1001083_pt1 | contig 37048 bp, 29 predicted proteins | sample eDN5th37CBELigMG_FD_128880 | JGI IMG/M metagenome (GOLD analysis project Ga0182742, IMG submission 128880) | Enriched Miracle-Growth compost microbial communities from Emeryville, California, USA - eDNA 5th pass 37_C BE-Lig MG (version 2)... ... | reverse complement strand
TTATCCTCTAATTTGACTAGCAATTTGCTGATCAGCATCTTCAAGTGCTTTAGATGTGCTGTTAAGCTGAGTTGAGATGTCCTCAAGCAGCTGTTGCATTTGAATGAATGATGGTCTTAAAGACTGATATTGTTCACTAAACGCTCTGCTTGATTCACCTTCCCACATACCTTCAAGCTCGCGGATCATTGTATCAAGACGAGAAACTTGCTCTCCTACTTGGCTGCTTTCACTAGAGTAACGGTTGGCCATGCTCACTAACTCTGCAGGGGTAACACGAATAATTCCAGACATTTACTTCCTCTCCTTAACTAGTTTATATTTCGGTATTCATCTATTTAAATTGTGAGTACCCAAAATCAATTGGATAGAAAAACATATCCTGTAAAATTTCTACTATATACCAATATCATATCTACCCGGATAAATACAGATTTAAACCAAATTGTAAATAAAAAGGAAACTTTCATCCTAGTTTTTTCAAAGTCTACGGTAATATTTTCGTAATTTCCCAAAAAGAAAACCAGGTATTAAGATTCATTCACCGATAGTGCGAATAGGTATTCCTACATAGTAGTTTTTACAACAAAAAAAGGAAGACTAGATCCTCTTTCATCTAGTCTTCCGGTGTAAAACACAACTTTTATCCTTCTACTGCAATATATACAATCTATTAATGATTTACAAAGCTTTTAAAGGCTTTACGTTGTTTATAGCAATCAATACTCCCTAAAAACTCATTTACTTCAAGTTCCATTTTTTCCAAATCCCTTCGTGTAACAACAGGATCTTCCCGATTCCACCGTACAGTTCTTATAAAATAGTAATTTTTTATAGGAGAAAACACTACTTTAGAATGAGGAAATGTTTCGAACATAAACTCAATTTGGCCTCTTCTTTTATAGGAATGATGAATGATTTTCATATAAAATCAATCTTTCTCATATAGTTGGACAATTTTTATTAACTCCTTTACATGAATAATTGTAGTATGATACCCCAATTGAGATGTGTCAATCAATTGATTGCTGATTTATTATAGTTTATAAGAAAAATAGGGACAGTCTTACTATTAAAGACCATCCCTAAAAAGTAAATCCATTATGCTAAGACCTGCTTGATTCTTTCGATTGCCCAATCAAGCTCTTCTTTTGTTATGACTAATGGCGGAGCAAAGCGGATAACCGTGTCATGTGTTTCTTTACATAACAGTCCCTTTTCTTTAAGCTTCTCACAATAGCCACGAGCAGGTTCCGTTAGTTCAACACCAATAAACAGTCCTCTACCTCTTATCTCATTAATAAACGGGTTCTTTACTTCCTTTAATTGTTCCATAAAATAAGTACCCAATTCTAAAGAGCGTTCGACTAGTTTTTCTTCTTCCATAACATCGAGTGATGCAAGTGACACCGCACAGGCTAATGGGTTTCCTCCAAATGTTGACCCATGTGACCCGGGGTTAAACACGCCCAGAACATCCCGGTTCGCTACCACACATGATATAGGAAACACACCGCCACCAAGCGCCTTACCCAAAATGTACATATCAGGTATGACCCCTTCCCAATCACAGGCAAATAATTTTCCTGAGCGTCCTAAACCTGCTTGAATTTCATCTGCGACAAATAAAATATTATTTGCTTTACATAATTCAGAAGCTTCTTTCATAAAGCCCGGTGGTGGTATTTTAATTCCCGCCTCACCTTGAATTGGTTCAAAAAGAAAACCCGCTGTATTTGGTGTGATAGCTGCCTTTAAAGCCTGTATGTCACCATAAGGTATGATCTTAATACCAGGCAACATCGGACCAAACCCTTTTCTATATTCTTCATCAGATGAAAGGGAAACTGCTGTCATTGTTCGACCATGAAAATTCCCTTCACATGCAATGATTTCTGCTTTGCTCTCTAAGATACCTTTTACCTGGTATCCCCATCGCCTAATCGCCTTCACAGCCGTTTCTACTGCCTCAGCTCCAGTATTCATCGGCAATGCCATTTCTTTTTTCGTTAGGCTGGCAATTCGTTCATACCATGGACCAAGTAGATCATTGTGAAATGCACGAGATGTTAAGGTCACTCGGTCAGCTTGATCTTTTAAAGCTTGAATAATCTTGGGGTGACGATGACCTTGATTAACTGCAGAATAAGCACTTAGCATATCCATATACCGATTTCCCTCTGGGTCTTCCACCCAAACACCTTCTGCTTTTGAAATAACAATAGGTAAGGGATGATAGTTATTTGCTCCATATTGTTTTGTTTGCTCAATGACTTGCTCTGATCTAGTTTTCATCATCATTCCTCCTTACTTATAGAAGCTTTTCCCCAAATAGTGAACCCATTAACGCAACAGCCACTTCAGCTGTTTTATTTTTTTCGTCCAAGATCGGATTCACCTCAACAAACTCAGCCGATGTAATCATTTTTGATTCTTCTAAAATTTCCATTGCTAAGTGGCTTTCACGGTAACTAATTCCCCCTAAAACAGGAGTACCTACACCAGGTGCATCACTTGGATCAAGTCCATCCAAATCAAGTGATAAATGAACACCATCTGTTTTATTTTTCAAGTAAGCGATTGCATCTTCCGTTACCTTTGTCATCCCGAGTCGATCGATTTCGTGCATCGTGTATACTTTAATTCCTTTTTCACGGATAAGTATTTTTTCTCCCTCATCCAATGACCGCGCACCGATAATGACGATATTCTCCGGCTTTATTTTTTCCGTATAGCCTGCAATTGTTATTAAATCAGGGTGCCCAATTCCAATACTTACTGCCAATGGCATGCCATGTATATTTCCTGAAGGTGATGTTTCACCTGTATTTAAATCTCCGTGTGCATCATACCAAATCACACCTAAATTTTGATAATGTTTAGAAATTCCGGCAAGCGTCCCAATCGCAATGCTATGGTCACCACCAAATACGAGTGGAAACGATCCTTTTTTCACGACTTCGTCCACTGCTTCTGCTAATTTTTGACTAGCCTTTGAAACAGCCTGTAAATATTTTAAATTACTTCCAGCAGAAGTTTCCTCATCTTTTCCAGGCCTTCCGATTTGAATATCCCCTTTATCTTGAATCTCATAATCTAGCATTTCTAATCGTTCTACAACGCCTGCATAGCGAATTGCACTTGGTCCCATATCAACCCCTCGTCTGGATTGCCCTAAATCCATAGGAGCACCAATGATTGTTATATGCTTTTTCATAACCCACTCCCCCTTTTTTTCATTGTAACGTAGAGGTGAGTGATGACTCAACTTGACATCGCTATGTATATTTATTCATAAATATACAAAATATAATATTTCAATATATATTTCCCTAACGTACACGTATTGTTTTTTTATTAAAACGTTAAGAATATTGATTTTCTAATATAAAATATCAAAAACAAAAACGATCGAACTTTCACTTTATTTTCAGTAAATTATTTTGTGATTTTGTTCATCGAAACATTATTACCTTTCCATTTATGAATGATGTCTAATACTCGAAACTTGAGTGGGTAGATTTATTTTCGATTTTAGGAATATATTTTCGATTATTAGATCTTTTTTTCGATTCCAAGGATATATTTTCGATTAGACATTATACACTAAAATTCGAACGTGTTTTCTATAAAAAAGAGGCAACATCGCTGTTAGCCTCTTTACTACATTATCTTTTAAAAATACCAAATGGTTTACCAATCGGTAAAACAACTTGGCCAAAATGTGTATTTAAAACAACTGCCGCAGATCCATAGAAGGACAGCAATGCGATGATCAACTCAGATACAGCTGCCAGCATATGAGTAGCTTCGTGCATAATGCCAAATGTGCTTAATGATAGCCCAATAAATAAGAAATCAATAAAAACAAATATAAAGAATAATACTTTATGAGTTTCCATAGCACCTATAGTCATATATACACTAAAAATCAAATAGCCGATAAACGCAACACCTAGTTGCTTCGGATCAGCGTTTGCGGCTAAATTCTCGCCAAAAGCACCTAATTGGATCAGCCAGGACATACCAACACCAAACCAGAATAACCCGAATGCGCCGAATGCGGTTGTTCCAAAGATATTATTGTGCTTTGCATCCTGAACACAGGCAAACAGTTGGGCTAGTCCGCCTAAAAAGAATGCCCAGGGTAAAATAAACGATAAACCTTCTGTTAACCCTAGTTTTTGTGATGATGCAACAAGAGTCACCATTGCTAAACCAAATAGTCCTATTGCGGATGGATCTGCTGTTGTAATTTTCACTTGATGATTATTCATAAATTCCTCCTAAAAAGACATACTCAAATACAATACAGAACAGAGGAATCGGTGTCAATCTGTTTTTAGAAGTCGGATTATTTGAAAAATACGAGGTCTATCCGTGGTTTCTTGGTACTTATATGTTGTAATCGCAACCATACTTCATTTACTTTTTTCGCCGGATTTGAAAATATATTTACAAATTCAAAAAAGCGGAACATCGCTGTTCCACTTTGTTATATTACCTCTGAAATTGCACACGATGTAGATTGGCAAAAATTCCACCTTGTTCAATTAATTCATCGTGCTTACCTTGTTCAGCAATGCCGTCCTCCGTCACAACAACGATGCGGTCCGCATTTCGAATTGTTGCAAGACGATGCGCAATCACCAAAGTAGTCCGGTTTTGTGATAACTCTGTTAAAGCTTGCTGGATAATTAGTTCTGTTTCAGTATCTAACGCTGAAGTCGCTTCATCTAATATTAAGATCGGCGGATTTTTCAAGAACATTCTAGCTATAGCAATACGTTGCTTTTGCCCTCCAGATAGCTTTAAACCCCGTTCACCAATTTGTGTCTCATAACCAAATGGAAGTGATTCAATAAAACTTTCTAAATGAGCCCTCTTCGCTGCTTCTTCAATTTCTTCTTGTGTGGCTCCAAGTTTTCCGTATGCAATATTCTCTCTTAATGTGCCTGTAAAGAGGAATACATCTTGTTGCACAATTCCAATTTGGGAACGAAGTGATTGTTTGGTCATATTACGAACATCAATACCATCTATTTTGATTGAACCTTTATCAACATCATAAAAACGAGGAATAAGAGTACAAATGGTTGTTTTACCTGCACCGGAAGGTCCTACAAATGCAATCGTTTCTCCCGCAGAAATGTTCAAATCAATTCCATTCAACACCCGCTTATGTTCATCATAGCCGAATGTGACATCTTTGAATGCAATATCTCCGCGCAGTGTTTGAACTTCAATTGCATCTTCAACATCCTGAACATCCGGATCTATATCAAGCAACTCGGTAAACCGTTTAAAACCAGCCATTCCCTTCGGATAAAGTTCCATTAGAGCACTAATTTTATCAATCGGTTTAAAAAGAACATTGATATATAGGACAAACCCAACTAACTCACCGTATGTAAGCTGCCCTGTATAGGTTAACCATGCTCCGACGACTAAAACTGCCAGTGTGACAAATCGAGTCATCATATAAATTCCTGATAAGCTAAAGGACATGACTTTATATCCACCTAACTTAGCTTGACGGAATTTTAAGTTATTCACAGAAAAGCGTTTGTTTTCAAAGGTTTCATTTGTAAAAGATTGAACAACCCTGACACCTGAAACACTGTCTTCTACACGGGCGTTGACATCAGCAATTTCTCCGTACATTTTTTTCCATGCTTTGTTCATCTTTAAGTTACTAACGACAATAAGCCAGCCTAAAAACGGTAATATTATAAGTGCTACTAGTGCAAGCTTAACGTTTACTGTGAACATAATCCAGAAGGCACCAACAAACGTCATGATGGAGATAAATAAGTCCTCAGGACCGTGGTGGGCAAGCTCACCAATATCCATTAAATCATTTGTAATCCGGCTCATAATATTTCCTGTCTTCGTGTTGTCAAAAAACTTAAATGACTGTTTCTGTACATGCTGAAACAGTTGTTTTCTCATGTCTGTTTCAATATTAATTCCAAGCATATGTCCCCAATAATTGACGATATACTGCAGGAATGTACTAAAAATATATAAAACTAATAAAGTGATACTCACAGATACGATTGCTGACCAATTTTCAGTTGGTAATAAAGAATCTATAAACCATTGAACCGCAAGTGGAAAAGCTAACTCTAATAGAGCTACAATGATCGCACTGCTAAAGTCAAAAATAAAAAGCTTTTTATGAGGGATATAGTACGAAAAAAACCGCTTCAGCATCTTCCTTCTCCTTTTCTATTCCATATAAATACTATTATAGTAGCATATTTAGTCAAATAGCTATATGAAAATGTTGTTGTTTCCAATTAACTAACGATATAATGATAGGTATTACAAATTGAAAGGAGAATAACTCTTGCCAAAATTAATCGGTTATATCGGTACATACACGAAAGGTGAAAGCAAAGGAGTTTATAGCTTCACACTTGATACTGATGCTGCAAAAATCGGTGATGTAAAGCCGGCAGCAGAGTTGGACAACCCTACATACGTAAATATAAGCAACGATAATAAAAATCTTTATGCTGTTGTAAAAGAAGGAAATCAAGGTGGAGTTGCTTCCTACTCGATTAACAAGGAAACAGGTGAGCTTTCTGAAATCAATCGCACATTACTTGATGGTGCTTCTCCATGTCATGTAAGTGTAGATTATCAAAACAAGCAGGTTGTGACAGCTAACTATCATAAAGGTACAGTGGAATCATTTTTAGTAAATGAAAGTGGAACAGTATCTTCAGCTGTTACAGTAGTTGAGCATACAGGTCAAGGCCCGCACGATAGACAAGAAAAGCCTCATACTCACTATTCCGGCTTCACACCTGATGGAAAATTCGTTGTGGCTGTTGACTTGGGAATTGACAAAATCATTACTTATAAAATTGAAAACGGTAAATTAAAAGAAGCTCACTCATTGCTGGTGAAGGCCGGCTGCGGCCCAAGACACATTGCCTTTCATCCAAATGGCAAGTTTGCTTATGTAATGACAGAGCTGAGCAATGAAGTAATTGCTTTAAGCTATAATCCGGAATCAGGAGTGTTCACAGAACTTCAATATATACCTGCCATTCCTGAGGACTTTACCGAAAACAGTCAAGGTAGTGCAATCCATATTTCTTCTGACGGACGCTTTGTTTATGCAGGTAATCGTGGACATGACAGCATTGCACTTTACAGAGTGAATCCAGAAAGTGGTGAGCTTACATTCATTGAATATACTTCAACAGAAGGTAATTGGCCACGTGATTTTGTCCTGGATCCTACAGAAAAATTTGTTGTCGCATCAAATCAAGAAAGCAGTAACCTTGTCCTATACGCACGTGATACAGAAACAGGAAAATTAACTTTATTAGATTCTAAAGTATCTGTTCCTGACCCTGTATGTGTGAAATTTTTAAATAGTTAACATCAAAAGGATGAGCAAAACAATTATGCCCATCCTTTTTTCTCATTACCACTCTGCGATACTTCCATCCTTATGGCGCCAGATCGGATTTTTCCAATTATGACCTACACTACTCAGTTTTCGAACATGATCTTCATCTAATTCAATTCCTAACCCGTGACCATTTGGTATATTTACATATCCATCCTTATATTCAAATACATTTTTCTCAACTATATAATCTAATAGGTCACTTCCTTCATTATAGTGGATACCTAGACTTTGCTCTTGGATAAATGTGTTATGGCAAGTAGCATCCACCTGTAAACAAGCAGCTAATGCGATAGGACCCAAAGGACAATGCGGTGCTGCAGCAACATCAAATGCTTCCGCCATTGATATAATCTTCTTACATTCGGTAATTCCGCCCGCATGTGACAAATCGGGTTGGATAATATCAACATATCCATCGTTAAATAACTGTTTATAATCCCATCTTGAATACATTCTCTCTCCTGTTGCAATCGGAATACTTGTTGCCTGGGCGATCTCTCTTAAAGCTTCATTATTTTCAGATAAGACAGGTTCTTCAATAAACATTGGTCTAAATACTTCTAATTCTTTAGCAAGTATTTTTGCCATTGGCTTGTGAACACGCCCATGAAAATCAATCCCTATACCGATATAAGGACCAACAGCTTCACGGACTGCTGCAATTCTTTCTATAGCTTGATCAACTTTTTCATAGGAATCAATGATTTGGAGCTCTTCTGTTCCATTCATTTTAACGGCTGTAAATCCAGCCTCTACGGCTTCTCGAGCAGCAATACCAACATCAGCCGGCCGGTCACCACCAATCCATGAGTAGACTCGAATTGAATCTCTGCAAGCACCACCTAAAAGTTCATAAACAGGTGCTTCGAAGTATTTTCCTTTTATATCCCATAAAGCTTGATCAATTCCGGCAATTGCACTCATTAATATCGGGCCGCCGCGATAAAATCCTGACCGGTACATCATATTCCAATGATCTTCTATTCGATGTGGATCTTTGCCAATTAATCCTTCCATTAGTTCTTTTACAGCAGCGGCAACTGTGGCTGCTTTCCCCTCAATAACAGGCTCTCCCCACCCATTAATCCCTTCATCGGTCATGATCTTAAGAAATAACCAACGTGGTGGAACTTGGAACAACTCATACCCGGTAATTTTCATTCAGATCTCTCCTTTACTTTTGAAACAAACTGCCTCGCTTTTGATGTAAGCTGTTTTATATACTCCTCATTTACTTGCTGTTTCGAGTTAACAAGGGCACTTCCTATACCACAGCCTACTGCACCTGCATTAAAAAACGCATGAATGTTTTCGAGATCAACCCCTCCAGTAGGTAACAGAGGAATTTGAGGAAGCGGACCTAATATATCCTTTATGTAACTTGGGCCGAGAATCCCCGGGAATACCTTAATAATATCACCACCATTTTCATACGCTGAAAGAATTTCTGTGGGTGTAAAGGCTCCTGGTATACTGACAGCTCCGTACCTTTTCGTTAAATTAATCGTATCACTATTAACTGTAGGCGAAAGGATAAATTTAGCTCCAGCCAATATTGCATGTCTGGCCGTTTCAGCATCCAATACTGTTCCAGCACCAACTAATACTCGATCACCAAATTCTTCTGTTATTTTTTCAATAACGGACAATGCTTTCGGAGAATTCATTGTCACTTCAATTGTCGTCACTCCACCATTCAAAAGTGCTTCGGTTATTTTCATCACATCATTTGGATCTGCTCCACGAATGATAGCAATTATCTTATTTTCCAGTATTCTATTTAACGTTGTCATTCCGATTCACCTCATTTAAAAATTAACTTTAATAACTCTAATTTATGAGGTACTATTTCAAGTTCTAACTATTTTTCCCTTATTTAAATACTCACTTAATCGAATAGGCTTCCCCTTTTCAGCTGAATGCAATGCCGCTACAGTCACTGCATGTGTTTTATATGCATCTTGATAGTTTGAAAGAATCATTGAACGATCACCTGTTTTGACTGCGTGTATAAAAGCATTGTTTTCTTTTTCATAAGGATTTGCTTCATCTTTAAAAGAAGACGTTGTTCCTTTTTTTGAAGAATTCAACCCATCAAAGCCGACATGAAACATCCCTTCATTTGTGTAATAGTCTAACCCGACACTTGAATCTCCTTCTGGTAAAATACATGTATTAGAAAGGTTGGCAATTTCTCCATTTTGAAACTTTAATGTAACAGTACCAACATCATGTACAGAGACATTCTCATATTGCTCAGAAAGAGACCTTTTTCCGAATGAAGAATAAACTTCCTCAACTTCTCCGACAGTATAGCGTAATAAATCGACTAAATGAGTTGTCTGTTCAATAAATTGACCTCCTGACGTACTTTGGTTACGCCACCAAGGTACTAAAGGCATAGACCCCATCCAACCGCCTGTCACCATTCCAAGTGTACTGCTATTCAGCTCTTTTTTTAGTAAAGCAACCGAATCACGGTACCTGAAGTGATACCCTACAGATGTGATAAGAGTTTGATCTTGAAGCTTGGTCAGTATATCTGCAGGTATATCCAGATTAACTCCCAGTGGTTTCTCAACTAAAAATGGAATCTCTCTATTTAGTAATTCTAATTCAATCTCTCCATGAGCAAATGGAGGAACACAAATGTAAACGGCATCAAGTTTCTCGCCATCAAGCATATCAACAACAGCGCTATATCCCCTTACATCATTGAAATCTTTAGCAAATTTATCTGCTTTTTCCTGACTTGTCCCACAAATTGCCTTAATTTGTACTCCATCCATTTTATTCAATATCTTTGCATGAACCCCGCTAAACCATCCTGTACCAATTATCCCTACGTTAAGCATGAACATCATCCCCTCGATTTTTAAAATAATCATTTATCCTATCAGTTTACCTCATTTCGAAAGCCCTTACATTATTATTACTAGATTAATTTTTAAATGTTTAAATATTTACCCTACAAAGTTCCCAACACAAAAAGAGCTGACCCTTTTCCCGGTCAGCTTTTTATCGTTTATTCAATCAATTAAGAACCACTGTAAACTTCTTTTTTTACCTAACTTAAGGTTTTTTCTTGTTCATCAAGCCATAATATACTTGTTACTCCCTTAGGATAATACATACTCCTGGATATTTGACCGGATATCATTTGATCACTCCTACTCCACACAGATAAGGCGAGTTGTGTTAACCAGTCAACATGGGCAGCATCAGCCTTCGCTTCTGCTTCACTCCATTCCCAGCCTACTAGCTTCCGAGCAATAAATTGACTTAGAGAGATTTTACTTAACCATGGTTAATAAAGATAAGAATTATCCTTTCACAGAACCAGCAGCAATTCCTTCTACAATTCGATTACTAAAGAAGAAAAAGGCAATTAAAATTGGAATTATACTGATCATAAGTGTTGCACCGATTGCTCCCCACTCTGTCATGTATTGCCCGATAAAGTTTTGAATTCCGACAGTTAATGTTTTATATTTATCAGAACTAATGAATGTGTTGATAAAAATAAACTCATTCCAGTTGTATATCATATTGATAATGACAGTAGTCGATAAAACAGGAGCTGTCATCGGTAATGTAATTTGAAAAAAAATACGATGAATGGAACATCCGTCAATAACAGCAGCCTCTTCTACCTCACGTGGTAATGTGTAATAAAAGCCCATTAAAATCATGATTGTAATTGGCAGGTTAAAAGCTACATATGATAAAACCACTGACAATGGATGATCAATTAAATTAAGTTTCAAGAAAAAATCAAAAAGCGGAATTAATGTTGAGTGAACAGGAATCATCAACCCTACCATAAATAAACCTAATACTAATTTATTTAACTTCCATTTCATTCTCGTAATCGCGAACGTAACGAAGCTCGCTAATAGTACTGTTAAAACAACTGCTAATACGGTTATCCAAACACTATTAAAGAAATATAAACTAATATTCCCCTCTGTCCAAACGGTTGTGTAATTCTCCCATTTCGGATTTGTTGGGAGAGCAAATGGAGAGTTGCTAAATACCTCTTGATTATCTTTTAATGAGAAGAAGAATAACCAAATAAGTGGATATACTTGAAAGACAGCAATAACTGCAAGAACAAGATATAGCAGTCCGTATCCAATTCGCTTTCCCATCATACTTTCTGACTTTTTGGTAGTAGCAGTGACATTTGAGTGTGTTTGTTGTTTCACTTCTATGCTCATATGGATTCCACTCCTTTCTTAATACTGAATTTCTTCGCCAGTGGCTGTTAGTTTTCGAATAATCCATGTTACGACTAAACAGATTAGTAATAAGAAGAAGCCAACTGCGCTACCGTAGCCGAAGTCATATGTTCCAAATGCCTTTTGGTACATATAGGATGCCATGACCTCACTTGAACCATTTGGTCCCCCACCTGTCATAACATAGATAAGGTCAAAATATTTAAGTGAACCAACAATTGCTAACACAATTGTTACCTTAATGACGCCTGCAATAAGCGGAACTTTAATTTTATAAGCAATTTGAAAAGCATTTGCTCCATCAATTCTCGCAGCTTCAATGAGAGACTCAGGTATGTTTTTCAAAGCTGCATAGTAGATTAAGATATAAAATCCTGCATACTGCCAAATAATCGGAACAAAAATAGCTCCCAGTACATACTTAGGTTCTGCAAGCCATGCAGGCGGATTATCTATACCTAATGACATAAGTAAACTGTTCACCAATCCGTTTGAAGGATGATAGACCTTTAACCACAGCTGAGCTATGGCAACTGAAGAAAGCAGCATTGGAATGAGATATATCTTCCTTAAAAAATTAGCTCCTTTAATCTTTCCGGCAAGTACTAATGAAATGATTAAATAGCCTACTAAACTTAAAGCTGAAAATATCGCTAGTAAAAAAGAATGATACGCACTAGCCCAGAACTCTCCATCTGATAATAATTTAATATAATTTTCAAGACCGATGAAGGTCATCTCTCCTATCCCATCCCATTTCATTAATCCATAGTAACCCGTTAAAGCGATTGGCACATAAATTAATACCAAAATGAGTAGCAGTGCAGGTAAAACATATAGTGCAATGACTAATTTATTGGACATCACTTTATCCATTTTTTTCTCACCTTTCTTTTTAAAGGTTGGTATGATCAACATTCTTTAGGGCTTACATCCCCGTCATATATATTTCAAAAAAATGAAATTTGAAGTTTTGTTTTGCGGAGAGATTACTTTATTGAGGCTATATGGGTATAAAAAAGGACATATCGATCAATATTGATATGCCCTTTTTCACTTCACATGCTTCTAAAAATCGTCAGCTTACTCTTCACTAGCAAGAGCTTCTTCATGTTTTTTCGCAAATTCTTCCGGTTTTACTTCTCCACCAAATAATGCTTGAATCATATTCAAGTGCTCTTCTGCAACAGATGCACTCATTTGAACATCGGCGTATAATGTAATATTGCTTGCATTGCTTAGCTCATCTAATACATCAATATACATTTTTGGTAACTCAACAGAAGCAGTGTCAACTTTTGTTGCAGGGATTACACCAGCATCTGTTACTGAACGCTCACCCCATTTTTGCACAAAAAATTCTACGAATTTTTTTGCTTCTTCCTTCACCTCTGAGTCTTCAGAAACGAACAAACCTACTCCAGGGCCACCAACAAAGCTGTTAATATCCCCTTTTCCACCTTCAACAGCTGGGAATTTAAAGAACCCAACCGAATCTCTGAATTCCTGTGGAACATCTTCATTTGTAGTGTAATTTGGTAATTCCCAAGAACCCATTAAGTACATTGCTGCTTGTTCATTCATAAACGGACCTTTTGCTTCATCATTGGACAGCCCGTTGAACCCCTTCACAAATGCATCCATGCCAACTAAGTTTTGAATTTCTTCCGCAGCTTTAACCAGAGCTGGATCTTCAAAAGTTCCAGAACGATTGATAGCATTTGTTAATGTTTCAGGACCACCGAGACGGTCAGCTAAATACATATACCATAAAGACCCTGTCCAACGATCTTTGTTTCCTAATGTAATTGGCGTCACACCATTGTCCGCAAGGGTCTTTACAATGTTTTTAAAGTCTTCATACGTTTCAGGTACTTCTAGATTGTATTTTTCAAAGATTTTCTTATTGTAATACACTGGTGCAATGTTTAATTCAAGTGGTAACCCATAAGTTTTTCCATCTACAGCATAAGCTTCAGTTGTTCCTGCGATAAAAGAATCTTTTAGACCACCTTCTAAGATATCATCAAGTGGTGCAAATTTATTTCCCTTTACATAAGGATCTAAGAACCCTGCTGCCCATGTCATTCCGACATCTGGTAACTCATTTGATGCTGACAGTACTTTTAGTTTTTCCTTGTATTGTTCATTACTTAAAATTTCTTGCTCAATTTTAACCCCTGGATTTTCTTTTTCATATTCTGCTGCAATGTCATTGACAATCATATTATGTTGTTTCGAGCTTCCCGAAGGCCAAAGGTGCATGAGTTTTACTGTAACATCATCTCCACCAGAGCTTCCTCCACTTGACTCTCCTGAGCTGGAGCTTGAACAACCTGTTAATGCGAGCCCTAATATCATTGTAAGGGCAAAAAATATTGATACCGCTTTCTTTTTTAACATGAATCTTTCCCCCTCTTACTTTTTATATTCCTTTGTTATGCGCTTACAACGTAATTATAGCAACGTTTTTTCTGTAGAATAAGGTAACGATGGTTGGGGAAAATTCCACTTATTTTAGAAATCCTTCATCATTGCAGTTTTTCGATATTTACTTGGGGTTTGTCCCTCGTATTCCTTAAAAATTTTTATAAAGTATTTAGCGGTATTATATCCGACCGCTTCTGCAATATCTGATACAGGTAAATTTGATTCGATTAAAAGGTTTTTTGCTTTCTGCAGACGGCTTCTCGTTACATATTCGCTAAAAGTCATTTTGGTTTGATCCTTAAAAAGCACGCTAAAATAACTGGAATTTAGGTGAACAAAGGCTGCCACTTCTTTTAGTGTTAGTTGCTCATTAAGATGTTGATCAACATAATTCATCGCTCTCTGAATATGGGAATCTTCCTCCTTTTCCTCTACCTTTACATCTACTAACCTTTCATCAATAATCTTTGTCAGTTTTCCTTCTCTTTCACGTTTTTTTTGAACTTCTACAGCTTTTTCAACGGCTTCTATTAATTTATTCTTGCTAATAGGCTTTAATAAGTAATTTAGCACACCTAATTGAATGGCTTCTTGTGCATAATCAAATTCTGAGTATGCAGAGATAATAATGACAACAGGGTATTGCTTTTGCACTTGAAGTCGTTTGAGCATTTCTATTCCATTCATTTCAGGCATTGAAATATCTGTAATTAAGATATGGATATCTTTTTGTTTTAAAATATCTATTGCTGCAGATGCTCCATCTGTGCTAATAATTTCAAACTGTCCAGTTGCCCAATCCTCGAGTGTTTTCTTCAATCCTTGCCTTGTTTTAGGCTCATCATCCACGATTAAAATTGTTTTTTTCAGCATATGCCCCACCTCTATTTATCGGAATTTGAAACGACACACATGTCCCTTCGTTTCGTTTGCTTGAAATGTTAATTCCATTTAATTCATGCTGTTTATAATATAGATTTAACCGTTTATTCACATTACCAAGTGCTATGCCATTCCCTTTTAATGATGATACCTTCCCTTTGTCCAGCAAGCTTTTAATTTTCTTTATGGTGTCAGTCTCCATACCCGAACCTGTATCAACGACTGAAATCATGATATAACCTGGATGAGAAGATGATTCCACAATGACATGTACAAAGCCACTTCCAACTTTATTGCCAACTCCATGTAATATGGCATTTTCTACAATCGGCTGAATGAGCAACTTAGGAATAGGAACAGTTTCCAGTTCCGAAGGGATACTTACCTGCCAGGTAAATCGTTCTCCAAATCTCATTTTCATGAGCTGCATATACAATTCAACATGCTCTAACTCCTGTTTAATGGTTACCCATTCATCTTGTTTTTGGTTACTAATGGTATAACGAAATAATTCCGACATAGCTAATACCGTTTCCGCCAGCTCATCTTCACCTTTTTCATCTAAAGACCAGTACATTGCATCCAATGTGTTGAAAAGAAAATGGGGATTAATCTGGGATTGCAAAGCTTTTAATTCTGCATGACTTTTTAATAGTTCTTTTTCATAAACGACTTGAATTAGTTCATTCGTATTTTCAACAAGCTGATTATACGATTCATTAAGCCTATTAATTTCAATTGTCGAAGACATCTGCGGATTCAACGTAAGTTCTCCCTCACTTGCTTTCTTCATTGTTTTTGTTAATCGAAAAATCGGTTTCGTAATCATAGTAGATAAAAACACCGCAAAAAAGGAGAAAATTAAAAACCCAAAAATACCCGATAAAAGAATAGCTGCCCGCAATACAGTAATACCGCCCATGACCTCAATAACTGGTGTTAAAATATACAGTGTCCAACCTGTTATAGAAGATGTTTGTTTCACTAACATGAAATCGCTTCCATTTAATGTTAGCGTTTTTTCTTTTTCCTTAATAATCGGTGATATATCTCCATTGTAATTACTTGAAATTTGCTTATTATTTTGATCCACCAGAATCATATATTCATTGTTTAGACGGGTTTCACTAAATTCAAAATAATTAGGATTAATTTGTAATACGATATAACCACCGTTTGAAAACCATCGATCGATTAAGCTAACTCTTCTTATTGCAAGGTAATAAGAGGGTTCATTGGGGTCTTGTCCTATCCAGACCAATTTCCCTTCAGCCCTGTCAGCTTCTGAAATCCAGCTCTGACTTATCCGCTTATTTAATGCTTCACCATCAAGAGGGATTAACTTTCTATTATCAGCTGAGTAAATTTCTAAGTTATTTATACCATTTGTGTAGGTTAGGTATTCATTACTAAGCCTGACTAATGCTTGTCTTTGTTGAAAAGAAACCAGTTTTCCCCGTGATTCATCTTGAAGCATCTGTTGTATGTTTGAATTTGTTGCAACTTGTCTTGTTAATAAATCAATTTGCTGGTGCAACGATTCCATCCTTCCGTTTGCTTCGACTGCAGTTTGCTGAATTTGTTTTTCAGCATTGTCTTGCAATAATGTTGAAGCAATAAAATACGTCATGATCCCAACAAAACACAAAACAATTGTCATCACTGTAATAAAAACTAGTAATATTTGATTACGTAATGTATTGTATCTACCTAATTTAATCCACATTCAAGCCCATCCCCAACCTTTATGAATCACTATAATAGTAAAATACTACTTTCTTACTTTATCATACCTGCATTTACTTTATCTACTGAATAAACTAAGTGAAATGATCTTATCATTTTTATTTTTTAGCAAAAAGGATTTAGTGGATGTTAAGATTTCATCGTTCAAAAGAATGATCTTTGGATATTATACATATTCTACTATTTAAGCATTAAAATAACCTTGTGCTTGGAAGAAAAAATAATAGCACAAGGTTATTTGCATAAAATTATTATTAAATTGCATTACATGTTTGTCTATTTTAACCCCAACGAAAACTCAATTTTATCGGCAATTTGTGGTAAGTCTATTAATGGGTTTCTATTCTTTTGCTTTTCATATATAGCTCTGTTTCGATGCTTTTCATGTGTTGTTACCGTAAACTCATGATGCCATTTTAAAAGCAATTTAATATCTTTTTGGTCATAATGATTAATTTCATTTGGATATCTCAATAAAAAATACAATGTTGCTCTTGCTACTTCCCCTTTTCCACTTTCAGGTTCAAACTTTTGTTCTTCATATTTCCCACATTCTGATGCAATTCCTTTTAATGCAAATTCAGGAGAATAGTCCGTAAAATCATAATAAGGATAATTAGATCGTAACGAGTTACATGTTTTTTCACATGTAAATAAATGGTGTAAATCCCCTCTCATAGGATTATCTTTATCAAACCAAGATTGTGGGACAACGTGCTCACAATTATACATATTTTCCTTTTCTATGACCTTGATCGTGTCCTGTTTGACAGCTTCATGTCCTAATGTCATTTTCTCTAGCTGGCTATAGGCCATCTCTCTGTTCAACTCAGCCTCATAGTCTTCTTTTATAAGCTGCTCCGGGTCCTTATTTTTTCCGGAATAGATGCTCCTTAACGTGCCATCCGTTTGTAAATCTACCCAGGAGTATAGATAATTTCTAGTTGTTGAATTGTATGGAAGATGGATTTCATGTGTTTTAGTAATTAATTCACTTAACTGCAAAAACAACTCTTTTTTATCTGTGGTATGAAAAGAGATATCCCGATAGTATTGATTGATTATTTTTTGATCTTCTTCTTTATCGTAATACTCTTCTTCTTTATTCATTCTAATTTTATTATGCTTTACTTCTACTAAAAGTTCGTCTAAATCTACTTCTTGATACAATAATTTATGATTTACCTGGTCCATGATTTTCCCTCCCTTATTATTAAAGGCAATTTTCGCAAACTTTGTTGTTTTTTATTATGAGTTAAAGGTAATAATTAGTTCGTTCCATTGCCCTTTTAGACACTATGTGAAAATAACCTAATAAAAAAAGCCCACACTTTAGAGTTTCACAAGGCTCTACGATGTGGGCTAATTGATGTAAAACCATTTACTTGTGTTGCAGGGGTATATTCAATCGTGCGACATTAATAATTTCATAAATTTTATCTACCAAGTTAAGGACAAGAAAACCATTGCCTTCTGAACTTTTTCTATAGCCTAATGGCAATGTTCTTCTAACGAGTTGAGCATATATTTCTGATTCTATCAGTGATCGATTAAACTCTCTTTCACTTAAAGTTATAAGTAAAGCGATGGCTCCCGCTACATGTGGGGTAGCCATTGAAGTGCCGGATAGAGATGCGTATTTATTATCCGGATATGTTGACACGACATCCACACCAGGTGCCACTAAATCTACTTCTGAATTTGTATTTGTAAATGGTGCAAGCTCTAAATTATGACTCACTGCACCTACCTGAATAACCTCGTTATAACTTCCGGGATAAGAATACTCAAATGTATCTTCTCTGTCGTCTCCCTCATTTCCTGCTGCAACTACGACAGATATACCGTGATCTACCGCATTTTTTACCGCTTTATGAAGCTCAGGAACATCTTCAGGACCACCAAGTGACATAGAAATAACCCGAACTCGTTGGTTTTGAGGTCCCCGCCAATCAACAGCATAGTTAATTGCATTTATAATCCATTCATAATTACCCGATCCTTCACCAGATAACACTTTTAAACTTAATATTTCCGCCTTTGGTGCTACTCCTACAACACCATCATTATTTAAAGAAGCAGCTATTGTACCAGAAACATGTGTACCATGACCATTATTGTCTTCAAACATGTCTGGATCGCCATTAAAATCAGTTGTAAAATTTCTTCCACCAATAATTTTATTCTTAAGATCGGGATGGTCTGTATCAACACCAGTATCAATAACAGCTACTACAATACCTTCTCCTTGGTTGCTATCCTCCCAAATCTCAGGAGCCTGAATTAAGCTAACGCCCTTCGGAGTTTCATTTGTTTGATCCACAATTGAATTGATTGTAAAAGGAACTAATTTAACTTGTGGTGTTTGAGCCATTTTTCTCCTCCTCATTTAGTGAAATTTAAAACTGACCTACTTTATATATACTAAATTTCGGATATGATTTAAATGGATATATTGGAAATATATATTTTTGATAGAAATGACTCATACCCATTTGAATAGAATAAGTAGATTGGCACGAATAAAATAGAGGACATATAACTAGCTCTTTTAATAACTTCTTTATAAAAGTTGATGATCTTTCAATGTTTCTTGATCAACATTAAATTCAATTAAATTGTGATCGGGATCCATGCAAAATATTTGTGCAAATCCGCTTGTACTTTTAGGGTTTTCCTTTATTTCTATACCAACTTCTTTTAAGTAATGTAAAGTTTCCTTATAATCTTTTACTCTTATAGCAAAATGTCCATCTCTTGAGTTAATTTCATCAGTATTGCGAATTGTTGTGGAACTATTATGTACAATTAAATGCAACTGTTGATCTCCAATTTGATACCATGCCCCGGGAAAATCAAAAGGTGGTCTCTTTAATTCCTTAAACCCTAAAAGTGCCCCGTAAAAGTGTTTAGCTTTTTGCAAATCTGTTACAGATAGACTAACATGATGAATACTATCTACTTTGATCATAATTCCAACTCCTTTTATAATGTTTCATCTTCTACTTGTTGATTTCGCTCAAACCCTAAAAATCTGGTACCTTGAAAAGTCAAGATTCCAACATCGCCTTCGGCAAGATATCGGTATTCCTTGCCTGACATTTTTAATTCTGAACGGTCACCACTAGAAAACTCAAATGTTACAAAATATGAAGTACTTGAATGACCTTCTTGACCTACTCTCCTTACATGTGTACGCTTAGTCTTTACTTCAGCAGGAACAGATAAGCGTGGTGATTGCTCATTTTTCTTCCATTGGCCAACTCCCTTAAACACTGTAAACAGAATACCGCCAAACACAATAATAAAAATAATACCAATGAATATTGGAACAATTTGAAATAAGACATCACCAGAATAATATGGATCTCCCATCAATTCCCCTCCTCTTTATGTTATACGAAACTACTGAATAGAAAGTTTCAATACAATTTGGAATGTGAAAAAAGCGACCAACTTCTATTCTAAATAGAATTAGTCGCTTTTTCTTTATTTTACTATTGCCTTTTGATTCGCAAACTGCGGCAACCAATCACCATGAGCTTCAATTAAGTCATCACACATTGCAATAATATCATCCATTGAAAGTTCTGCAGCAGTATGCGGATCAAGGAGGGCAGCCTGGTAAACCGCTTCTCGTTTTCCTGTCATCGCTGCTTCAATTGTTAAGAGCTGTGTATTAATATTTGTTCTGTTAAGCGCTGCTAATTGCTCTGGCAGATCTCCAACATAGGTTGGCATAATACCACTCCGATCAACCACACAAGGTACTTCAACACATGCATTTTCAGGTAAGTTGCTTATAAGACGGCCGGTATTTAGAACATTGCCACCAAACTTAAAGGGAATGTTCGTTTCCATTGCTTCTATTATACGAGAGCCATATTCATGTGATCGTGCATGAGTAAGCTGGCTATTGTTTACCATATCTTCTCGCATCGATTCCCATCTTTCGATTTGTTCAACACAACGACGAGGATATTCATCTAATGGAATATTGAATCGGTCAATTAATTCCGGATAGTTACTCTTAATAAAGTAAGGGTGATATTCCGCATTATGCTCAGAAGATTCCGTCACATAGAAACCGAATTTATCCATCAACTCATAACGAACCATATCATGATGTTTTGTTTTCTGTCTTTCTTTTGCACGACGCTTAATTTCCGGATAGAGGTCCTTGCCATCACGCTTCACTTCAAGAAGCCATGCCATGTGATTTATACCTGCTATTTTTTCTTCAATTCCTTCATGATCCATCCCTAAATCTTTGAATAGATGCTCGGTACATACTTGTACACTGTGGCATAAACCTACTGTTTTAATATTTGTAAAGCGGAGCATTGCGCCTGTTAACGCTGCCATAGGATTTGTATAATTTAGAAATAAGGCATCAGGGCAAACTTCTTCCATATCTTTTGCAAAATCCAACATAACAGGTATCGTCCGTAATGATCTAAAAATACCTCCAATTCCTATCGTATCTGCAATTGTTTGACGTAACCCATATTTCTTAGGTATGTCAAAATCGATGACAGTACTCGGCTTATAACCGCCTACCTGAATCGCATTAATCACATACTTTGCCCCTCTTAGTGCTTCCTTTCGATCAGTATATGATTTGATCGTAATATTACTCTTGTAATTTTGTTTTAAGTTATTGAGCATATTCTCCGAATCTCTTAAACGCTGTTCATCAATATCAAACAATGCAAATTCAAATCCGGCTAAAGCAGGAACAAACATACAATCTCCTAATACATTTTTAGCAAATACTGTACTTCCTGCACCTATAAAAGTTATTTTCGACATTTTTCCTCATCCCTTCTACAATATAAATATTCCAATCAATATAATTAGCTAGCTCTTTGAACCTGTTAATGCAATACCTTCAATAATTTGCCTTTGAGCAAAGATGTATACAAGGATTACTGGTATGACGGAAATGGTTGTTCCTGCCATCATCAGTGACCAATCTGTGAAGTAAAGACCCTTAAATGTATTTAATAATAAAGGAACAGTAAATTTTTCAGGCGATGATAAATAAATGAGAGGCTCTAAGAAACCATTCCAAATTCCCATGAACGCAAAGATACCAAATGCCGCTAAAGCCGGTCGAATTAAAGGCAGGATTACACTCCAGTAAATTCTAAGAGGGTTCGCCCCATCAATGACTGCTGCTTCTTCTAATTCATTTGGAATTCCTTTAATAAATTGCCTTAATAAAAACACACCGAATGCGTTAAACAAACCGGACGGTACAATTAGTGACAAGTGAGTATCGATCCATCCCAGGTTATCCATGATAATGTAAAGAGGGACCATTGTTACTTGCTTCGGAATCATCATAGTTGCTAAAAACAAGATGAATAAAAGATTTGAGCCGCGGAATCGAATTTTCGCAAAAGCATAGGCGGCCATTGAACACGTTAATAAGTTTAATACAACCACAATGAAGGTAATATAAAAACTATTAAAGTACGCGACATCAAAAGGCATTGCTGTAAGAGAGTTAGGATAGTTTTGAAATGTTACTGGATCTGGCAACCATTTTGGAGGTATAAGAAAAATCTGTGACATATCCTTCAAGGAACTACTAACTGTCCATAAAAATGGAGCAACCATCAAAAATGAGCCAATTATTAATACAACATGGAGTAAAACTTTTGTTGGCTTTATTCGTTTCCCAATACTTAATGATACATTCTGATTAGGTACAGTTTTCGTTTGAACATCATTGATCTTCATAATGAACCCACCTCTTTGACATCTTGAACTGGAATAGTGTAAACATTAAGATAATGACGAATAAAATCATTGCAGCAGCAGAGCTTACTCCCATATCAAAATCAACAAACGCCGCTTCATAAATGTGATACACGAATGTATAGCTTGATTTTGCCGGTCCTCCACTCGTCATGACATATGCTTGGTCAAACACCTGAAAGGATGAAATGATTGCCATGATTGTAATAAAGAAAGTTGTTGGAGATAACAAAGGCAATGTAATATGACGGAACTTCTGCCAGTTTGATGCACCGTCAATATCAGCTGCTTCATAATATGAGCGTGAAATTCCCTGCAGACCTGCTAAAAAGATAACCATATTGTACCCTAAGCCCCACCAAATACTTAGCATAGCAATAGATGGCATAACCCATTTTGTATCTGTTAGCCACATCGGACCATTTATACCAACATTCGCAAGAACTTGGTTTAAGATTCCGAAATCACCGTTTAAGATCCACATCCAAATGACACCGATTGATACAGAACTAGTGACCACAGGCATAAAGAAAAATAAACGATAAAAGTTTTTCCCTTTAATCTTGTTAAGTGCTATAGCTACCATAAGGGAAATAGCGATTTGAACAGGTATAACCAACACTGTGTAATAAGCTGTGTTCATAAGTGCTTTCCAGAAATCAGGATTTGTAAATTGATCCTTATAGTTTGCTAGACCAATAAATTCTTTTGCTCCGAATCCATCCCATTTCATAAAGCTTAAAGATAATGTAAAAAGAACTGGTATTAATGAGAATGCAAGTAGTCCAATTAATTGAGGAGTTAGGAAAATAAATCCCCACAGATTTTGCTGACGACTATTCAATGTTTTCACCTTCTTCTGATAAAATGGAAGGGGAAGATAGGAAATGCACACAACACTATCTCCGCCCTTTTCTGAATTAGTTACTCACCTTTGTGCTCAGCGATCATTGCTTTTGCTTTTTCTGCGTATTTTCCAATTGTTGTCTCAGCATCGTCTTTTCCAAGATACAATAAGTCCATGATGTCATTAGCCTCTTTATCCAATCCAGGAATAGTTGATTGGATTGCGTTTGCAAAACCTTGTTCACGTGCTTGAATAATATAGTCAACATGTTCAGGAACCTTGGAATCTGTTACAATTTCATCAATGCCTCCAATTGATGGAATAGCATTTCCAATTCCAGCTAAACGTGCTTCTTGTCCTAATGTAGACGTGTAGTAGGAAGCAAATTTTTGAGCTGCTTCTTTATTCTTTGAATCATTGTTTACAGCCATATATGCTGTAGGGATAGCAACTGGCTCTGTTTTATTTTCAGTATTTGAAGGCCAGGAGATGTAATCCCATTCTAATGCTTTATTTTCATGGAATAATGGTGTAAACCATCTACCGGCACTTACCATTCCTACTTGACCTGACATAAACATTGCCTCTGCTCCCTGACCCTTAGGCAAAGAACCGGAATAAGTAAAGTTCTCATCCTTCACCATTTTCTCAAGGAATTTCATTGCCTCAATTCCTTTATCATTTTGGTCTAGAATGAAATCGCCAGTCTCTTTATTATAAACATCTCCTCCATTTGCCCAAATCCAGCTGAAAAGGGTATTCCAAGAGTTATCTACAATAAAACCATATTTACCGCCATCACGTAATTGATCTGTTACTTCTTCCATCGCAGCAAAGTTCCATTCACCAGCATCAAAATATTCCTGTGGAGATTTAATCCCCAGTTCAGCGAATAATTTTTTATTGTAGTAAAGTAACATAGGGTTACAATCCACTGTTATACCATAGATCTCATCATCTTTTCTTGCAGCACCCCATAGTCCTTCTGCAAACTCATCAGGTTTCGCATAGCTTTCAGAGCTATTCATGAATTCACTTAAAGGAGCGAGCTTTCCTGTTTCCACCAGTTTAGAAATATCTCCATCACCTACATAGAATACGTCAGGAGCCTGGCTTCCTTGAAGTTGTGTTTGAAGTTTTTGGATATAACCATCACTAGGAATCGGAACGAGCTTCACCTGTATATTAGGATTCTCTTTATTAAATCCATCCACTGCTCGTTGGTATACTTTTATTTCAGCGGGATTCCCCCATGCAGAAAATGTTAAATTAATCTTTTCACCAGATCCCGAACTTCCTGAATCACCGGAATTTGATGAACTTGAACTTGAATTACTACATGCTTGTAAGGCAGGAATCATGATAAGCAAAACGGCAAACAATAAAAATGCTAGCTTCTTTTTCATTACATTTACCCCCATTTTCTTAGTGAATGAAATCCTTTTGTTATGCTGATTGAAAGCCCAGTTATTCTATTCAACTAGTAAACATGTCTATGTAGAACATCACCCCCTTAAAATCAACAAGTACGTCTCCAACATGTATCTTCCCTCACATCCATCGCAAAGAGGATTAAGCAAACGCTTTCATATATCCTCCTACAAATCATAATGAATATTCTTGCAGTAAATCTGGATTTTGAAATCAGATTTACCAAATGCATGATTCATTTTTTTTAGAAGTTCAATATTTTTGAACAAACGTTTTCTTTTTTAGCAAACGGGAATATATGATTATAGCAATCTATGCAGTATCTATTATTCTGTATATTTACAAAGAAGATCTCTTTATTCTTTGCTTCCATCCACAACTTTCACGAATGATCAGTTTAGTTGGAACAATCGCTTTTATAGGAATGTCCCTGCCTTCAAAGCGATCTAACAGAAGTTGAACTCCAAGCTTCCCCATTTGTTCTGTATAAATTTTTACTGATGTTAATGGCGGGCTTGCAAACTTCGCAAATTCAACATCATTTAAACTAACAATTGCGATATCATCAGGTATGCGGAGATTTTCTTCACATATAGCTCGTATAGCTCCCATTGCCATAGAGTCACTTGCAACAAAGAATGCCTCTGGAAGATCATACAATTGTAACGCAGTTTTCATTAACTCATATCCTTGCTTCATTGAATACTCACCTAAAAACACATATTCCTTTCGAAATAACCCTTGTTCTTTAAGTGAATCTTCAAAGGCTTCTTGACGAACGCCTTTAATTACCTGTTTTTTCCCTGTCATGGATTCTCGCTCTACTCCACCAAGAAACCCTATTTTTTTATACCCCATTTTCACTAAATGTTTCACTGCCTCACAGGTTGCCTTTTTGAAGTCTACTACAATAGAATCAAAATCATTTTCGTTTAACGAATAATTTACAAAAACAATATGCTCTACGTGATTTTTAATTTTATTTAACTGCAAAAGATCCATACCTGAAAGAACAATCAAACCATCTAGTTCATTATTTAGGGATGCTTGCTGAATATCTTTTACTCTCATCAATCTTGTTAGGAAGAGTCCGCGTAACATGCATTCATTTTCAATAGCCCTTCTAATGGAAGTAAAATAAGGATCATCAATACCATCAACAATTTCTTCATCTGTACATGACATGAAGATGCCAATTTTCTGTTGAGCTGCTCTCTTCACTCTTTGTTTTTCGGTTTTTCTTATTTTTAAAGCAGTGTAGCCAAGTTCCTTTGAAATTTTTAAAATTCGATCCCTAGTCGTATCAAGTACGGTAAGGGTAGGGTCATTGTTCAATACCCTCGATACTGTTGAACTAGATACATTCGCAAGTGTTGCAATGTCTTTGATCGTCGCCATAAACAATTACCTCACTACACTTAATTTAGTAAATAAACTTTGTTTGTCATTTTTTTATTTCACTAAATATTTACTTGATAATTCGAGATTACCAAACTTTTAAAGCGCTTACAATACTTTTTTTTGAAAATTATCTATTTTATTTTCGTCATCATTCGTCAAAAACACTTTCATTTCATTATTTACCAACTAAATACTCATTCAATTCATTTATTTAGTAAACCAAAAGTAATGTTTATAGTAAATAAAGAAACCGTTTTCGATCATCCTTTCATAATTTTCTTTTTCCATCGTATGACCAAGTGTTATTTGATGAAAACTAATGGTCAAGGAGGGATTAAAGAATGAATCAACCACTTTTACTTTTCATAAAATTCATCACCTGTTTGATTGCTTTTGGTATAGGACTGGATCTTTTTTTTAATGCAAATTTTGTCGATATTTTAACGTTTAGCCTATTCGTTACTTTCGCCTCATATGTTGTAGGTGAATTGGTCATTTTACCACAACTAGGAAGAAGGGCTGCAGCGGTTTCGGATTTTTTGCTTAGTTACTTAAGTGTATGGATTTTTGGAAGTATTTTATTTGAAAACTATCTTCAAATTGCATGGGGAAGTATTATTTCTGCTATTATCATCACCGGAGCAGAAATAGTTATTCATCTTATGGTACAAAGTCGAAATGAACATCCAACCTATAAAAGCAAAAGGAATTCTATTATGAATACAAATTTAGCTTATGGAACAGAAATTTCTGAAGAAGAAAATATTAAAGATGTTACTAAAACAAAAAAGTAGCACAATATACCGTATAAGGACAGTTTTTTATACTGTCCTTAATTACTGTCTTCTCCCGTAAGTCTCAAGCCTTAGATAAAATAAAGCTTGAGTTCATTGTCGTGATCCTTCTTTTTCTATAAGATAAAAGTAATTACATGAGCGCTATACGCGCCGAAGAAGGAAGGGTTTATGATGAAAAAACTGTTTTTACTTTTATTTTTTATTGGGGGCTTGCTATTAATTATCAAGACAAATACTTCATGGTTTGTCTTTGGCGAAAATAAATCTTCTGCTAAAGTCACCAGCAATACGGAGAAAATTGAATTAGATGTTTCAGGTGCAAGTACAACAATTATTCCGAAAAATACAGATGAAGTTCGTGCTGAAATAAAAGGAAATGGAAAAGTAAATGTCAAAAATAACGGGGATACAATTCTTGTTGAATCTGAAACAAAACGCTGGTTTAACGCATTTTCATTCTTTAATAAAAGAGAAATCACCATATATATCCCAGATGATTTTAATCAGGAACTTTTAATTGATAGCGGCTCAGGTAACATCATATTTGACGGCGAATCAATGACCCTTGAAGATTTATCAGTTGATATGAGCTCCGGAAACGTAAAACTAAGTCAGTTATCTACTAAAAACTTTATACTTGATGGTTCATCAGGTAATGTATCCATTTCTTCCCTGACAACTGAAGAAAGTACGTTTGATATGAGCTCCGGAAACCTGACAATTACGGATCACACCGGAAAGGTTATGGCTGATTTATCTTCAGGTAAGATAGACTTACAAATGAAAAAGGTAACCGATTCTCTTGATATCAAATTAAATTCTGGATTTGGCACGGTAGACTTGCCATCAGATGCGGATTTTACTCTCCGGGGAGAAGCAGGCAGCGGTATTATTACATCTAATCTAACGTTAAAAGATTTTCAACAAGATAAAAATATTATTTATGGTATTTCAGGCTCAGGAAAGCATGATGTAAAGATAGATGTCTCAAGTGGAAAAGTTGAAATTAAATAAATGACTAAAGCTCACCGATTAATCTTTCGATGAGCTTTTTTTCATATTTAGAACTGGTTGTGCCTCATCTTCCTTTTTTCCTTTCTTTTTTGTCTCTCAAAATGACACTCATTGCAAACATCAAATTTAAATTTATTAGCCAGTGTTTTTCCACATACCTTACAAGCTTTCCGTGTCATTTGCACACCCGATTTTAACTGTTCATGGATTTTGTCACTAATTTCTTCCCGTATTCTTTCCCAATAATGGGCTTCAGTATTTCTGCCTAATTTGTATAAAAATAATAAATGGAGACCCACCGATTTATATGATAATTCAAGTTCTTCAAGTCCAGCTTCCTTAATTAGCGGATCGGGTAGTTCTTCACCCTCAACAATTGCCTCTAGCTTTTGCTTCCACTGATTTCGTAAAGTTGGTTCATTCGTTGAAAAAGGCAGATGCAAAAAGCCGTATAAATCAGCCAACGAAAGTTTTGCTTCAATCATTGTATCTTCAATCATTTCATACAAAAGCTTTTCCTCTGCCAGTGAGGCTTTTTTTGTACCTTTAGGGCTTTTAAACTGTTCCCATAAGTAAAAAAACAACCCTAGTTTACGGGAATATTTCTGAAATCGCTCAAGCACTCCTGTTGTTGGAGCAATGGCAAACCCTTGAAGTGGTTCATCCTCCTGGTCAAGTAGCCTTGCCATTGACTTGGGATTGTGTACAAATGCTACTTTTCCAATGTCATAAAGTCCTCTTCGACCAGCCCTGCCTGCGATTTGTTTGACTTCTTGTGATGTTAACCATCTTCTTCTTGTTCCATCAAATTTATCGTTTTCTAAAAAAACAATTCTTCTTATCGGTAAATTTAACCCCATTCCGATCGCATCTGTTGCTACTATAACAGTTGCTTCACCACTAATAAATCGTTCCATTTGTTTCTTTCTTGTTTCAGGCGGCATACTCCCATAAATCATGCTCACTTTACGTCCAGTTCTTTGTAGCTCTGCAGCAGTTTCAAGAACTCTTTTTCTGGAAAAACAAACAAGGGCATCACCTTTTCGGGTCTGATTTAATCGGAACAGCTGCGTTTCTACCTCTAAAGGGATCTCCCTACTATATTCATGGATCGTAATATTCGAATCCCCCAAAAGCTGCAATATCATCTGTCTTGCATTAAAGCTGCAAATAATATGAACTTCTTTTGCATTTGCTTTCGTTATGGCTTTATACCAGGAAAATCCTCTATCCTTATCTGCAATCATTTGTGATTCATCAATGACAACAACTTCATGAAAGTCTTTCTCATAAAACATTTCAACAGTACAAGCAATATGATTAGCACCTGCTACCAGTTTTTCTTCTTCACCTGTTTTTAATGCGCAAGGGACACCTTCGTGATTTAACTTTTCATAAATCTCCAGGGCAAGCAATCGAAGTGGAGCCAAGTAAATACCACTGCCAGCTTCTTTCATACGTTGAATGGCATGAAATGTTTTTCCTGTATTTGTTTCCCCAATATGCAATACATATTCTATATTCCGTCCACCCGGAGGATTATATTCCCGTCCGAAAACATCCTCTACCATTCGGGCTTCCTCTTCTTTACGACGCTTGATTTCCTCAAGCTCTGCAACTATTTGCCGCTCTCTTTCTGAAATATCTGTTTCATAAATCTTTTTATGTGTTTCAAGATCAAACGGTGTATCTATAAGTTTTATTAAATCTTTGACGAATTCCTCAAGCAGGTCAGCAAAAAACTCATTAGCTAAGTCCAAAAATAAATCATATGCAATTTCTTTTATAAAGTTATCTGGTAATTTTTCATGAAATGTTTCAAGATATTCATCAAAAAGATGGGAAGAAAGTCGATCCTTAATCCAATTAGGACCAAAATCAAATAAATATCCAGATATTAATCTTTCATACATCTCAGTCATATCTTCTTCATATTGATATCTGTTATATGCAAAATGGGCTTCGTCATATAAATAATCAGAAAAAGTCATTTCTCCCGTAGGAAGGACAACACCCTGTTGTTCAACTTCAATGGCAAGATGTGATCCGATTAAGTATCGAATATATAAATAGAGATCTTCATAATGGTCTCCAAGTAATTCTTCCATGTAGAACTCAAATTTCTGCATGAGCTTTCGTGTCTTCTCGCGATGTTCCTGCATCTTAACTCGAGCCTCGTACAGTTCCTTTGATTTGTAATATTTTTCACTCCATACCTCTTCTTTGCCCATAAACATTTCGTCAAGCCAGTCCAACACATGAAAAGGAGTTACATTTCGTATTTCACTACGAAACATTTGATTGACCAGCTTTTTACTAACTCCTTCAAGGTCATAGTTATTATCCAACAGATATTGTCTTTTTACTGTATTTGAGGCATGACTTGTAGCAGCATTTAAAAATGAATTTAGCCATATCTGATCAATATATTCACCTCTTTCCCTTACATATTGTTCATAAGTTGGCACATTTTCTTTTCCTTCAAAATATCGATCTATATCTTCTAAGACCTTTGACTTTGTTCGGTCAATGGCTAACATATAATATTCTTCTAGTAAGTCACTCATGTACGCACTCCTTTTCACATTGGGTATACCTTAGTGTTTATTATTTATATGTAAACATGTATCTTTCATTGTAGTTCATGTGAAATAGGATGTGTTAATATTATGAATCGAAAAATAGAGCTGATGTCAGCTCTATTGAAGTAATTTGTGTACGATTGGACATGCTGACGAAATCGATCTATTTAACCTTCACTTGACTTGTTGTTACTCATTTCGGCTTCGTCTTTTTTTACAAAATATTCTTCCTTTACAAACTGGAATCCATACAATAGCACTGCTTTAAACATAAAGATAAGCAATAATTTCACCCTTGATAACCGAACTAATGAACCAACTCCCAATTTCTGAAAAAAGTTAAGTAATGGATAAGAAAAGAAAGCATCAATTAGGAGGTTAAGTAACATATATAGATAGAATTTTCCATATGTAAATCTTAATATCCATATAGAGCCAACAATAAATGGCCCCCACAAAACCGGTGTTTCCCCTCTCAATCTTGGGTGAAGCTTATCATAAATCCACCACCACCGCCTTTTTTCAGCAAGATAACTTTCTAATCTCACGACGAGTGAGATAAAAATACTTGCGGGTAAAAATCGTTTAAAAGTTCTTCTATCCATAAATGGAATAGTAAACCACGGCAAAATCATCATGATTAATAGTAATACCTTCGAATGTTTCAGCAATTTACTATAACCTCCTTAATCAGAGAGTTTTTATTAAAGAATTGGGTACCTTGTTAGTATGTCAAAACAATGTTTTTTTTTACATTAACAGGTAAATAAAAACTCGTTTCCGTTAAGGAAACGAGTTTTTATTAGCTATTTCTTTAGCTCTTCAGCTAAACTGATAAGGACATCTGCTTGCTCATCAGTAAAAGATTTATTTTTTTGAGCCTTTACTTGATTAATATATGCTCCAAGTTGGCCATCTCTTGCTTTCGTTTGACCTTTTTCCTGTGAATTCTTAGCTGCTACAAGTTTTTTTACAAATGATGTAGCTTCTTTTTCCTGACCTTTTTCAGCTAAAAACTTCCTTGTTAAGTTTGCCAGATGATCATAATCTACAAAGATCTGCACTGTAATTGTTTTTTCACTTTTATTTCCGGCCTTATCAATTGCTTCTGCTGTAAATTCTGTTGGCCCAACACCTAATTCATATGCATGTTTAGTTAAGTTCTCACATGTTGTCGAGTCTATACCTGATAAAGAATCATCAGCTTGACATGAAAGTGAAATGATCTCATCAATCCCAATTTCTGTTTCATCTTCAAGATTAAATAGTATATCCGGTCCTGATTTGTCAATATTCACCTTTAGTTCGTGCTTATCTTCCACATTACCCGCAGTATCTTCACTCCAATAATGGATAATATACTTTCCTTCGCTTTTCAGTTCAATTGATGTTCCTGACTTTGTATCACCGTTATTAATTGAAAAGTAAGTCGCTTCAATTTCCGATTCATTGTCAATAGAAGTGAAGCCAATTTTCACCGTTTCTCTATACCATCCATTTATAGCCTCACCATCAATGTTAAATGATGTCTCAGGTCCTGTTTCATCAGGCTTTTGTGCTGAAACAAGATAAATATTTGGAGCAGGAGGTTCTTCCATACCTTCTCCAATAAAGAAACTAGGATGAGGCGGCTGGTTATACCCAACATTTTGCCATGCTATAGCTGTTCGGTATTGCGGGTCGTGCATAAGTGTATACATTTTATGTTCTGTTTCATCAGTCGTCATAAAGACACGCAGAGCACTGCTATCCTCTGTTCTCCATACAGCTTCCTCTCTCCAGTCTCCAAGTATATCTGCTTGTAATGAAGGAGTGCCTTTTGTTGAATTATTCGAGTAAGTTCCATCAGCAACTAAAAGTTCTTTTAGTGTTTTATTCTTATAATCCCATTTTTCAATCGTCCCTGTTCCAACACCCTTGTTGGCATCCCAATTATGATCCAACAATTCTCTTAATAAATCTCCATCCCACCAGATACCGAAGTTTGAAGAAGGAATCGTATCAGCTATTTTTTCTCCTGCTGCAGAGTGTAATCCCCCAACTTTACTATTCCATTCACCTGAAATCGCCCAGGCTTCTGCACCTTCGTGAGTTGGATCGATATCAGCAGTCATACCTCTACCTGTATCTTCACCAGTTTTGACTCCCCAGATAACTTGTCCAGTTTGTGCATCTCTTAAATCATATCCAAATTCCGCATCTTTATGTTCTTGGACGGAGAAGATTTCCAGACCTTCCCGATCAGGATATAGATCTCCTACATGTAATGCATCACCATGTCCTAGACCGCTATTATAGAGTCCTGATCCATCATCATCAATTGTTATCTGACCATAAACAATTTCATCTTTTCCATCATGATCCACATCCGCTACACTAAGGCTATGATATCCTTGACCAGCCCAGTCGCTATATCCTTCATTGTTAGTATCAAAGGTCCATTGCTTTGTTAATTTACCTTCTTTAAAACTATAAGCAGAAACAACTGTTCTTGTATAATATCCGCGTGCCATAATGATACTAGGCGTTTCTCCATCAAGGTATGCAACACCTGCCAGAAAGCGGTCCACACGGTTGCCGTATCCATCTCCCCATGAAGAAACATCACCTCTAGGAGGCGTATAATCTGTTGTCACAAGTTCCTTGCCTGTTTCTCCTTCAAAGATCGTTAAATACTCAGAACCTTGTAACACATATCCTGACGAGTTTCTATGATCTGCATCTTCTTTTCCTATGATTGTTCCTTTACCATCCTTTGTGCCATCTGCTGTTTTCATTGCTATTTCCGATTTACCATCTCCATCAAAATCATAAACAATAAATTGGGTATAATGAGCACCTGCACGAATATTTTTCCCTAAATCAATTCTCCACAATCTTGTTCCATCTAACTTGTATGCATCGATATAGACATTTCCTGTATAGCCGGCTTGTGAGTTATCCTTAGAATTTGACGGGTCCCATTTAAGAATAATTTCATATTCTCCATCTCCATCTAAATCTCCCACACTTGCATCATTTGCAGAATATGTGTAGGGATCTCCTAATGGTGTAACCCCATCATTCGGTTTTTGGAGCGGAATATCAAAAAAGTTTTCGGCAATAACTGATGTCTGAGCTTTTTGTTTCTTTTCTTTACCATCAATAACAGCTCTTACCTCATACACATCGTCTACATTTCCTTTAGAATCCACATAATTAGTGCTTGACGTAATTGGACTAGAATTGATTTTTTCATTATTACGGTAAAGATTAAATGAAACATTTTTAGAATCTGTTCCTAAAAACCTCCATCCTATATAAACACCATCTTCTGTCTTCATCGCCACTAAACCGCGATCAAGTGTTTCCATCTGCTTTTTCAATACTGTTACAGCTGGAGTTTCAAGGCTAGTTGAATGCTCAGAAATTCCTCCTGCACTTACAGCAGCAACTTTATAATAGTACTTAATCGTTGTTAATACCGTCTCATCTTTATAATTCGCCTTATTTGTTTTACCAATTAACTGGTATTCTCCATCTTTCTTTTTTGATCTGTACACATTGTATGTTTTTGCTCCATCTGTTTTGTCCCAGCTAAATGAAACATCATTTTTGTTTACTTCCCCGAGTTTCAAATTTTCTGGTGCAGAAGGGACTGGAACAGACGAATCAATCATTGAAACCGTTAACGGCATAGACGGAACTGTTTCAACATTTGCACGATCAATCGTAGTTGCTGTGTACTCGTACTCCATTCCAACATCAACGTTTGTATCTGTATAAGAATTTGTATTTGCAGTACCAATTAACTCACTATGACTTGTACCTGCAACTTTACGGTAAATATTATATTTCACTGCATCCTCTACCGCTTTCCATGAAAGCTGTACAGAAGAGTTTTCCGGATCAGAATTCACCTTGTCAGCCTTTAGTTCTGAAGGAGCAAGTAAAATAGGTGTGAGCTCAAGACCATTTGCAATACCTGTTGATCCTTTAAAATTCACATTCATTTGTCCATCCTTAACAGACACATCTGAAAAGACCTTAGATGTATAATTACGGTTAGAAGCATTTACAGGACCTAAATCCTTCCCTTCGATGGATACATCTGTTCTCGCACTCCCAAGAAAATCAGCAACATGAACTTTTACTGCATATAGCCCATTTGGTACATCTACTTGGAATTCCCACCCCACATTAAAATAACCGAGCCAGTCACGTGTTACATCTCTTAAAGGTGTATCACCGTCACCACGGTCACGGGTAATCATTCCTGTATTATCTTTTATTCCATATCCTCTTTCTTTTGTATACACAGTATTTAAATCAACATTAGTATATCCCTCTGCAACCGGGCTACCTACCGGTCCAAAATCAAATTTAAGATTCGCTTCTTTTGTTTTGATGACAACAATTTCTGATTGTGCAGATTCTCCTTTTCCATTAACAGCAGTTACAACTACATCATAGGATTTTCCTTCTTCCATACCCATTAAACTTATTCTTGAAATAGTAGAAGTTCCTACTAATGTATAGTCTTCATTAGGTGAAGTTGAAAGCTTTCGATAAATTTTATATATATCGGTATTTTCCACTTCATCCCACGTTAATACAGCTCCAGCATTACTTATACCGCTTGCCGTGATACCTGTTGGCTTGTCAGGTACATTTGCCGGTGGCTCTACGTCTGTTACATAAGAAGCTAATGAGCTATCTAACTCTTTAATTCCGCTAGATAATAACCGAGCAATCTGAATAGCACCATACTCTTGAAAATGAGTGTCATCCTGAGAGCCATTTGGAAAAGCGGTATAAATTCCCGGTTCCGTATGAAGGAAAACTGTTTTCGTTCCAACTGGACCAATCGTGTCATAATATTCACGACTTAATGTGCTTAAATCAACTAAGTCAACATCCAGTTCTTCTGCTACTTCTTTCATTCCTTGAACATATTCCGGGAAACTAACATTGAATACGCCTGTCTCAGCATTAAAATCCCGTCGTCCAACAGGTGTAACTAAAATTGGTTCAGCACCACGTTGTCTAGCACCATTGATATATGTTTTTAAATAGTTTTTATAATCTGGAACAGAAGCATATCGCTCAGGCCTGCTGATTGTTGCATCATTATGACCAAATTGTATGAGGAAAAAATCACCTGGACGTATTTCAGTCAAAATATTATCTAATCGTCCTTCAAAAATAAAAGACTTAGAGCTTCTTCCACCAATTGACTGGTTATCAAATGTAATCGATCCGTTAAAAAACCTAGGGATCATTTGCCCCCAACCAGCTTCCGGTTTCCAATACTCATCATATGTTTGAACTGTAGAATCACCTGCAATATAAACTGTTGGTGTCTCACCTGGAACCCGCTCTGCTAATTGTGTAATAATGAGTCCATTAATCTTTGGAGTTGTTCCAGTAAACTCAAACGTTAGTTGTCCATCTACCAATGCAATCGAAAACGTCCGCTCAATAAATTGTCCTGATGATACATTCGTATCTTGAATCTTTTGAATCGTCTCAGCAACGACTCCTATATTTGCAGAATCAGTGGCATCTCCAGCAATGACCGTTACCGAGTAATCACCGTTTGGTAAATCCACCTGGAAACTAGTTTCCTTTGCCATAATAAAATCAGATTTTAACGCATCAGCTGTACCTTTGTCTACAGCCTCAACTTTAGAAGAATCCTTAAAACCAAATCCCTTATCCTCACTATAAACAGACTCGGGTGAGACTTGGTCATATCCGTTTTCTACTGCACTGGAAGAATTCCCAAAATCAAACTTCTTTGTTAGTAAACTCTCCTCAGCCTTTACGTCCATTGAATAAAATGGGATACTTCCTGCGAATAACAATACACTTAGAAAAACGGCAAATATTTTTTGTCCATTTCTTTTCATAAGTTTACTACCTCTCCTTCTCGAAAATAGTCACCTTATGCTTCATCTTGATGAAAACCTTCCTCCTTTCTCTTTTTTTGAAAACCCTTACAAAATTAAATGATAATATTTGTCAGAATTTTTAGATATATAATTATCAGACATAAACGTTTAAAAAACCGATATTCTCCAACAACACTTCATTTTTTTATAAAAAGGCTGTTTTCGCAAACATTGTTGCTTTGTAATAAGTGTAGAGATTGCTGATTTGAGCTCCAGGCTGCTCGCTTTCCTTGGGGTGGGCGGTGATCCTCCTCAACGCTTTGCGTCTGCGGGGTCTCACCTGTCCCACAGCTCCCACAGGAGTCTCGCATATCCGTTCAAATCAACCCTATTTAGTTTTTTCAAGTATTTATTAAAAACAACAATCTTTTAAAAAAGAGCCTATAAAAAAGATAAAAAAACTCCCATTACTAGAGTGGGAGTTTTCATTATTTAAATATTTACTAGAGCCAATTGATCCTTTGATTCTATTTCGGAAACCATTTTTGTCCAGGATTCAGGTTTGTTAGATAATACTGTATAATAACGGATTATGAATTTTGCCAC
>Ga0182742_1001082_pt1 | contig 37052 bp, 30 predicted proteins | sample eDN5th37CBELigMG_FD_128880 | JGI IMG/M metagenome (GOLD analysis project Ga0182742, IMG submission 128880) | Enriched Miracle-Growth compost microbial communities from Emeryville, California, USA - eDNA 5th pass 37_C BE-Lig MG (version 2)... ... | reverse complement strand
TGGGGCTTCCTCGGCTGGCTCCGCACTGACCTCAACTTTCCGAACCGCCGGATGCGGACCCGCATGTCCGGTGGTGTGGGAGGGGAGTAGCTGGGATCCCCGGCTACCCCCTATCCCGATCCGCCGGGGTCCGGTGTGACCGGTCCGGGCCAAGTGGCGTCCGTATCCCGGTGCCCGCGAACGGGAGCCACGCGGACGAACCCGTCTCCAAGGCGATGAAGCTACGTACCCTCTTCACCGTGGTCGCTCTCCTGCTCCTCCCGGCCGGATGCGACTCTCCCTCGGCGCCCCCGGAGCCGCCGCCCGCGGCGGTGTTCCTGTCCGCCCCCGACTCCGTGCTGCGGGTCGACCGTACGCTGAGGCTCTCCGTCGACGTGCGCGACGCGCTGGACCGCCCCCTCCAGGGCGCACCGGTGGCCTGGACCACCTCGGACACCGCCGTGGCCGTCGTCTCGTCCACCGGCGAGGTGACGGGGGTGCGCGCCGGCACCGTGACGGTTTCCGCCGCGAGTGGGAAGGTCTCGGCGAGCGTCGCGCTCCGCGTCTACACGCCCGTCGCCTTCCTCGTCCTGCCGGAGGAGCCGTACAACCTGACGGTGGGCTCGACGCGCCGGGTCGAGGTCGCCCCGCGCGACTCTGCGGGACGGAGCCTTCCCGGGGTGAAGGTCCGCTACGAGAGCGACGACCCGTCCGTCGCCGTGACGACCGTCGAGGGCGTCGTGACCGCGCTGGCGCCCGGGGTGGCGAGGCTCCAGGCCGACGCGGAGGGCGTGCGCGGGCACTTCTTCGTCCAGGTGACCCGGGCGTACGACGTGGTGTCCCTGGGTACGCTGGGGGGGGGCGCCAGCCGGGCCCTCGGCCTGAACGAGCGGGGCGAGGTGGTGGGTGAGGCGCAGACGGCCTCCGGCGCCTGGCGCGCGTTCCTCTGGCGGGACGGGGGGATGGTGGAGCTGCGGGTGCCCGGAGGATCCAGCCGGGCGGTGGCCGTCAACGGGAGCGGGACCGTGGTGGGCGTCTTCCGCCCGGGGTCCGACACCACCGGGTCCGCCCGTCCGTTCCTGTGGAGCGCCGGCTCGGTGACGCAGCTCGCTCCCTCACACCCGGCGGACCACGTCTACGCGACGGACATCAACGACCGGGGCCAGGTGGTGGGGTACTCCGCCACGTCCTGCGCGTCCTGCCCGTTCCGGAGCACGGGGAGCGCGCTGCTCTGGGAGGACGGGGAGATGAAGGACCTGGGGAGCTTCGGGGGGCAGCAGGGGATCGCCACCGCCATCGACGAGCTGGGGCGCATCGCCGGGGGGGTGCAGCCGCAGGACAGCGCCGTGCTCCTGGCGGGCGGGATCACCCACCGCATCTTCCCGGGGATCGCCCGCGCCATGAGCGGGGCGGGGCACGTGGTCGGCGACGCCCGGATGACGAACCCCCTGAAGAAGTTCTTCTTCATCTGGCGGGACGGCGCCACGTACCCCATGTCGATCTTCCCCTGGGACGACGTCCGGGTGGCCGGCGTCGACGCGGACGGGAAGGTGGCCGGCCTCCTGGTCTACGGGGGCGCCACCGCTCCTCCGCCGGAGGTCGTGGTCCGCCAGCCGAACAGCTCCCTCCCCCTGCTTCGCGAACTGCTGGCGCCCGGAACGCCCTGGCGCGTCGAGGGGATCGGCGGAATGAACGACCGCGGAGAGATGGCGGGGTGGGGGAGGCACGTCGACGGCGGAGAGGTGCAGGCGCTGCTGCTGAAGCCGCGGGCCTGACCGGCGGCGTGGGGCCGAGGGGATGGAGCAACCGCATCGGTCGTGGAGGGCCAGCGAGGAGGTAGCGTTCGCCAGGTCGTGAAACCCGTCACCGGACATGGAAATGCTGTTTGCGGTCCTCATCGCCCTCGTGCACCTGGAAGGCTCACCCCGGCCTGAGCCGTTGAAGCTGGTTCCCGCGATCGTCGAGCAGGTGGAGGAGATGACGTGTCGCTCGACTCGGTTTGGTCAGGGCTGCGGTACCCTCCTCGTGGACGTAGAGTCGTTCACGAAAGCGATCAACGACGTGGAGGGAGTCTCGGTCCGGGAGGCCCAGGTGCGTGCCGCCGTTCCCCGTCCCTTCAGGGACGTACCCGCACGTACGGCGCATGCTTGTGACGTGTCGGAGTACCCGTGCGAGATCCTGCACACGGGAACGCACGTGCAACTGGAATCCCTGACTTCCGAAGGGCAGACATGGAGCGCCGTGTTCACCTTCAGCTGGATGAGACTGGCTCGGAAGGATGCACCTTCCGCCGGGTTCCACCGCGTACAACTCGATTTCGCCGTCGAGGATGGGGAGTGGGTCGTTACAGGGGGCAGAGCGCTGATGGCAACGTAAGCAGTGCCCCGGGCGCTGGGGCATGCCCTGGCGCGTGGAGGGGGTGGGTGGCATGAACGACCGCGGAGAGATGGTGAGGTGCAGGCGTTGCTGCTGAAGCCGCGCCTGACGGCTGGGGACACGTCAACCGGACATGGAAATGCTGCTTGCGGCCCTCGTAGCCCTCGTGTTCCTGCAAGGCCCTGCCGAGCCTGAGTCGTTGAAGCTGGTCCCGGCGATCATCGAGGCAGTAGAGGAGATATCGTGCGAAGGGAGGCAGTTCGGTCAGGGATGCGGTACTCTTCTTGTGGATGTGGGATCCTTCACGACCGTAATTAACAGAATAGAGGGAGTTTCGGTCCGGGAGGCCCAGGTGCGCGCCGCCGTTCCCCGTCCCTTCAGGGATGTGCCCGCACGTACGGCGCATGCTTGTGACGTGTCGGAATATCCGTGCGGGATCCTGCATTCGGGGACACACGTGCAACTTGAATCCCTGACTTCCAGCGGACAGACCTGGAGTGCTGTGGTCACCTTCAGCTGGATGAGACCGGGGCGGAAGGATAGATCTCACTTTGGGTTTCATAAGGTAGAGCTTTATCTTGCCTATGAGGATGGCAGGTGGGTCACGAAGAGCGGGACCTTACTGATGGCCACGTAAGCAGTGCGTTGAGCCTGAACTTGTCGTTGCTCAACGTTGCTCTCCGGCTTGCTGTGGCCCTGTTCCGGGGCAGGCGCCGCCTTTCTGCCCCATTTCGTGAAGGGCCCCTCAACGCTCCCGAGATTCCCGATCCACCGCAGGAACAGAGCAGGCCCGGTCTCATCACGAGGCCGGGCCTGTTCGCGGTCGTCGCCCGCCAACCGAGGGCGTAGCCCGACAGGATCCCCACCAGAGCCGCGCGGCTCCGGTGGGGATCTTGCATTCCGGGAAGCGGACCCGGAGCGAGGAGCCCATGCCCAATCCGTTTCGAGACCTCTTCATGGGGACCAGCGCCCGCGCCCTGGTGGAGGCCGTGGTGCCCCGCCGCACCTTTGCGGACGTGGTCCTCCCCCCGGACACCCGGCGGGCGCTGGAGCACGCCCTGGCGCAGATCCGCAACCACGACCTGATCTTCCGTCGCTGGGGGCTGGGCGAGCGGCACGACGCCGGGCTGGGACTGGCCTTCAACTTCGCCGGGCCGCCGGGGACGGGGAAGACGATCTGCGCCGAGGCCATCGCCCACGCGCTGGGGCGCAGGCTGCTGGTGGTCCGCTACGCCGAGCTGGAGTCGCAGTGGGCGGGCGCCACGGGGAAGAACGTCTCCGCCGTGTTCCGCGCCGCCGCCGAGCAGGACGCGGTGCTCTTCTTCGACGAGGCGGACGCCATCGCCGCGCGTCGCTCCACCCTGCTGGACCAGGGCTACCAGCGCGAGGCGAACCTGGTGGTGAACGTGCTCCTCCGCGAGCTGGACGAGTTCCCCGGCGTGGTGGTGTTCGCCACCAACCTGGCCGCCAACTTCGACCCCGCCTTCGAACGCCGCATCCGCACCCACATCCTCTTCGAGATGCCCGGTCCGGAGGAGCGGGAGCGCATCTGGCGGGTCCAGCTCCACGAGGAGCGGACCCCGCTGGCCGACGACGTCGACTTCCGCGCCCTGGCGGAGCTGTACCCGGCGAGCGGCGGCGACATCAAGAACGCGGTGCTGAAGGCGGCGCAGATGGCCGCCTCCGAGCCCGTTCGCGACGAGGAGAAGCGGATCCGGCAGCACCACTTCGAGGAAGGGATGCGGCAGGTGCTCGCCGCCCGGGCGGTGATGGGGCAGTCGCTCTTCGGGGAGGGCGCGGCGGACCCGTGGGCGGCGCTCTCCGGACCGGGCGGCCCCGTGGAGGAGGTGCGCGACGAGGTGGGGGCGCTCGCCGTGCGCCTGGTGGAGGTGGAGGACTCGCTCGCCGCCGTCCCGGAGCGGCTGGGCCGGGTGGAGGGGGCGCTCGGCGCGCTCCCCGACCGGGTGGCACGCCTGGAGGCCGTGCACGCGGAAGCCTCCTCGGCGCTGGCCTCCCGGGTGGCGGAGCTGGAGGCGGCGCGGCGGCGGGACCCGGTAGTCCTGGGGCTCGCCACCGCCGCGCTGGCCGCGGCGGTGGCGGCCCTCGCGGCGGCGCTGCTGTCGTAGCCCCGCTACCGGGCCGGGGTGAAGATCTCCACCGCCGGCGTGCGCCGGTCCGTGCCCGCCGGCTCCAGGTCCTCGTCCACGCGACGGAGGAACCGGCCGTTCACCCAGCCCTGGAGGTCGTTGGCGCCGTTCACCGTGTCCAGCACGTCGACCTTGCGCCAGCTCCCCTCCTCCGCGAGCACCTCCACGCGCGTCCCCGTGGGGAGCGGCCCCTGGGGGAGGGTGGCGTGGTTGGCCCCGGGACCCACCCGGATGTTGAGGGTCTCGGTCGCCACGAAGCGCGGCAGGCGGTCCTCCACGCGGCCCAGCGCCCTCGCGCGGAAGCTTCCCATGGGGAACGCCGGCCCCGGGTCGGTCTTGCGGCCGGGGGAGATGTCGTCGTGCCCGATCACGTCCAGCAGGTCGTAGTGATCCACCAGGAGGGCCGCCAGCTCCGCCGCGGCCTCGAGCTGCGGTGTCGTGTAGATCTGCCACCCCGACGTGGAGTGCTCGTTCTTGTGGACGGCCTCCATCACGTCCGGGTCCTTGATGGCCCCGCCGAACCATGCCTGCCACTTCCCTCCCTTGCGGACGAGGCGGCCGGCGTTGTCCAGCTCGATGCCGATGGAGTACCGGTTGAGGCCGTCCAGCCCCTCCCAGCGGCTCGCCCCCGCGTGCCAGGCCACCTTGTTGAAGGGGACGAGCTGCGTGATCCTGCCGTCCCGGCCGATCACCACGTGAGCGGACGCCTTCGCGGCGGGCTTGCAGAGCCAGTCGATCGACTCCTGGGCGCTGGAGCCGGCCGTGAAGTGCATGACCAGGTACTTCGCTTCCAGCTTGCCGCTCCCGACGTTGGGGCTGGCCCGGAACGGATAGGGCGTCCCGTCGTCGTCGACGAGGAGGTGCTTCAGGATCTTCATGGCGGGCACTCCGTGCGGGGGTGAGATCGGGAGCGCGGCCCGGGGCCGCCCCTTCGCATCCGTACGGATGCTCCCCCGATCCGCCGCAAGCCCCGTGCGTCGGCGCCCCCGCTTCCCGTGTGATGCCGTAAGCCGTTGCGGGATAAGGGAAAGGCGCGAGGGGTGGGCGAGCCCGCGGCACACGGGTGTAGAGGTGCTTCCGCCGCAACCGGGACAGGAAAGTCCCACACCCCGCAGGCCGGCCGCCTCAGAACGGGACCCCCAGCCCCGCGTAGAGGCGGCCCACCTCGCCGTTCGCGTACGTCACGTACGCCGTCCCCAGGGGCGTGGCGAACCAGGCGGAAGCGCCGAGCGCCGAGTGCCACCCCCCGGGCGACTCGCCGTCGAAGTAGACGCGGCCCACGTCCGCGAGCAGCGAGGCCCCGAGCCGCCCCCGCAGCACGATCTCCGTCGTCACCAGGGGGACCCGCAGCTCCGCGCTCCCGTGGAGCAGGGCGTCTCCGGCGTACCGGCCGTGCCGGTAGCCCCGCAGGGTGTTGGAGCCTCCCAGGTACGCGGCCTCGAAGAACGGGAAGTCGCCCATCACCGCCTTCCCGCCCGCGCGGAGCGCCAGGACCGGAGAGGCGTCCGGGAGCGAGAGGTAGGTGGAGACGACCCCGGAGAGGCTCCCGAACGCCTCGCCGTCGTTTCCCACGGGGTACCCCGCGGCCTCCGCGTGGGCGCGGAAGCCTCTCCGGGGGAAGTTCACGTCGTCGCGCGTGTCGAGCCACGCGCCCGCCCACCCCCCCGCCTGGCCGGCGCCGGAGGTGCCGCGGGGGCGTTCCCGCAGGAGCGGGCTCCCCGCGTCCGGGCCGTCGGGCTCGGTGTAGACCGCGCGCAGCCCCACCGCCAGGCGCAGGCCGGGTGCGACGTAGAAGCTCCAGCGGGGATCCAGGGAGAGGCGGTTGAGCCAGACGACGTTCCCGTCCTCCGCCTCCGGGGTGTCGTTGCCGAAGCCGTTGAAGCGGACCGCGTCCATGGACGACGCGCGTGCCACCACCTCCAGCCGGTCCGGGGATCCCTCGCGCACGAAGTCGCCCGCGACCTCCAGGGCGAAGCGTCCCTTCAGCGGCGCGTACTCCGTGCGGAAGCGGTAGCGCTCGGCATAGGGATGGCGCCGGAAGCCGTAGCGCGTCCACTGGGGGCCGAGCCCGATCGCCGGCCCCGCGAAGGGCACCCATTCCGCCCAGGGCGCCAGGGAGAACCGGCTCCCCCAGTCGCGCGGCGAGGGCGCCGGGAGCAGACCGGCCTTCCGCTTCGGAGGCTCGTACGCGCGGCGGTCCACCCGGGTGTGCGGCCCGGTGACGAACCGGTTGCTTCCCCGGTCGTCGTAGAAGTACGTGCGGCCCCGGGAGAGGTCTTCCAGGAGGTCGTCCCCGCCGCCGCCCACCACGCGCACGGGGATGCTCCTCTCGGTCCGCCCGGTCACCCGCGCCACGTCGTCGCCCCCGTGGAGGAAGATGCGGATCTCTTCGGTCTCCGCGAGGACGAAGCGGCGCCGGAAGTACGGTTCGGGGGCCGGGTTCTCGCCGGCGGCGTAGAGGAGGACCGTGACGCTCCCGTCCGGCGCGCGCTCCACCACCGCCCGGTCCGCCTCGTCGGTGGCGTGGACGATCGGGGTGTTCGCCATCAGGAGGTAGAAGCGCCGGGCCATCTCCGGGAGGCGGTCGCGCCGGACCCGGAGGATGCGTGCCAGGCGGGCACCCTGCAGGGCGCGGTACCCGGAGGGCATGGCGGAGACGGCCCGCTCGATCTCCCGGTCCGTGAGCCCGGCCTGCAGCTCGGCGGCGGCCGAGTCCCACTCCGCGCGGGGGAGTCCGGCGAGGAGCCGCCGCGTGAGCACGTAGGAGTTCTCCAGCATCGGGGCGAGGGGGGCGTACTCCTCGCGGAAGCGCACGGCACGGGGGAGGAAGGTCGCGCGCGCGATCCCCGGGAGAATCCCGTCGTAGTTGACGAAGGCGTAGTCCCGGTCCTCGGGGACGGGCACCCAGCGGCGGACGCCCGCGCTGTCGTAGCGGGCCCACCGCCACTGGTCCTTGTGACGGTCCAGGTCTCCCAGGTAGACGTCCATGAGCCGCGCGCGGAGGAAGGCGCGCGCGTCCACCCGGTCGCGGGGAGACGCCTCCACTTCTTCCAGCACGTCGTCGGTGCCGTCCACCTCGACGGCGCCCGCGAACAGGGGCTCGCCGTCCTCTCCCTCGTTCGGGTGGACCTCGATGGTGCCGAGCCTGCCCGCGTACTCCTCGCGGAGCCTGCCCAGGCGCGCGTCGTCGGGAAGCGCCACGAGACGGGGGCCGGGGTTGAGGATCCCGACGGCGTCGAGGAGGGGAGTCGCCACCAGGGGGGCAGCGGGGTGCTGCCCGCTCGTCTGGTCCTGGCGCACCCGGTCCACCAGCGTTTCCCGCGCGTAGTCCGGGAACGAGAGGGTGAAGTCCTTGTCCACCGGGCGGAAGTTGTACGCCCGCCCGTCGGCGCCCCGGAAGTGCAGCGACCGGGTCTGCAGGCCCCCCCCGGTGCCCCGGAGGGTGAGCCCCCCGGCGAAGCGGCCGAGGTCCAGGACCTCCACCCGGATCGGGGTGGTCCAGAGGTCACGGTACGTCGATCCCAGGAGGAAGCGGTGAAGTCCGCCGGCCGCGTAGCGGGCGCCGGCGACGACGGTTACCGAGTCCGCCTGGGCACGAGAGGGCTGCGGGGCCGCGGCGCCGGCCAGGACCAGCGCGAACGGGGCCACGCGCGCGACGGTGGTGGTCGCGACCGGTGTCTTCATGGCGCTCCATGCCTTCTCCCCGCTCCCGTCGTCCGGGCGTGCAAGAGTGGTTCCGGGCCGCGGATCGCACTTTCCGGGGGAGAGCTGCGCCGCGACGCGGAGGCGCTGGCAGGGGCATTCCGGGCGCTCGCGGAGCGCGGCTGCGCGGTGGTGGTGTCGGGCCACGAGGTGCCGGTCCTCCTCTCCCTCGCGGACCGGCTGGTGTGGGTGACGTCCGGGACCTGGGCCCGCCCGCCGAGGCGTGCCAGAGTCATACGTTCCGGCGGGAGTACCTGGGAGGCGCCCCGGCCGGATGACGTCACCGCGCCCGCGTGCCGCGGCCTCGTCGCGCGTTCGCGCCCGGGGCGCTAGATTCCACGGTCTGCACCGAACGCAGGATCCGGCGGGGCCGGCGCGTACGACCGCGCCCGGCGAGCCCACCCGAGACGACACCCCGATGCGACCTGGACCCGACGACGGCACGAAGAAGCCCGGAGGCAAGCCGGGGCGGCGGGCGCGGGAGCGCCGGCTCGCGGAATACGAGACGGGTCCCGCCTCGACGCCCACCTGGGGGGAGGTCCGCGCGAGGCTGCGCGCGCGCTCCGCCCTCAAGGGGAAGCGTGCGGGCGGCGGTGTACAACGTGCAGGACCGGCGGACACGCAGGACGCATCCGTTCACGATGACCGGCAAGGAATGATGAAAGAACCTTCACGCCGAGGACCCTCCCGCGGCGGCCCCACCGATCGCCGGCCCTCCCGGCCGCGCGACGATTCCGACGAGCCGCGCCGATTCTCCGCGCCCCGAACCGGGGGCACAGAGGCGCTCCTGGAACTCGCGGACGAGCTGGAGGACCAGGCACGCTCGCTGATGCAGCAGGCCCGGCGCCTGCAGCGCCTCGCGCAGGAGATGGACCGGGGGGAGAGCGCCCCCCCCTCGAGGCCGCGGGGCCGGACGGGCGGCCCCGAGCGTGGCGGCCCCCGCCGCGAGGGGTTCCGGTCCGGAGCCCGGGAGGAGGAGCGGCCCCGGAAGCGGTCCGAGGAGGAGCCGCGCCCCCGGAAGCGGACCGGCGACGGCCCCGCATGGACCCCCAAGGGGAAGAAGCGCCGGCCGTAGCGCCGTCCGCTGCTCGCCCGTTCCGCGCCCCCCTCGTGCCCGCCGCGAGGGGGGCGCGATTGACTTCCTCCCTCGTGACGGGATAGTCTCCATCCCCACGTCGCGACGCGGCGCCTTTCGAAAACTCTCCCCCACTCCGAAGCGAATGGAAGCGACGGAACGGCCGGGCTCGCCCATGATGCGAGCGCTCGGCTTCATCGAGCGCGTGGGCAACGCCCTCCCGCACCCCGGCACCCTCTTCGCGGGCATGGCGCTCCTGGTGGTGGTGCTCTCCGGCATCTTCGCCCAGTTCGACCTGGCGGTGACCCACCCGGGCACGGGCGAGATCATCCGGCCCGTGAACCTCCTCTCCGTCGAGGGGCTCCACCGGATCCTCACCACCATGGTGACCAACTTCACCGCCTTCGCCCCCCTGGGCACGGTGCTGGTCTCGATGCTGGGGATCGGGGTGGCGGAGGCCAGCGGGGTGATCGGGACCTCGCTCCGCCTGCTGGTGCTCTCCGCGCCGCAGAAGATGCTGACCTTCGTGGTCGTGCTCGCCGGGATCCTCTCCAACACGGCCAGCGAGATCGGGTACGTGCTGCTGGTGCCGCTCTCCGCGACCATCTTCCTGGCCGCGGGGCGTCACCCGCTCGCCGGGCTGGCGGCGGCGTTCGCGGGCGTGTCCGGGGGGTACAGCGCGAACCTGCTGCTGGGGACCATCGATCCCCTGCTGGCCGGGCTCTCCGAGGAGGCGGCCCGGATCGTGGACCCGGCGTACGAGGTGAACGCCACGGCGAACTACTACTTCATGTTCGTCTCCACCTTCTTCATCGCCGCGGCCGGCACCTGGGTGACGGAGCGGGTGGTGGCGCCCCGCCTCGGGCCGTACCGGGGAGAGGAGCAGGCGGCGGAGCTGACGGGCCTGACGCCGGACGAGAAGCGCGGGCTGTGGTACGCCGGCGTGGTGCTGGCGGTGATCACCGTCCTCCTGCTCTGGGGCACGGTGCCCGAGAACGGGTTCCTCCGGGACCCGGAGACGGGGAGCCTGCTGCGCTCGCCGTTCATGTCGGGGATCGTCGCGCTGATCTTCGTGGTCTTCGCGGCTGCGGGGCTGGCGTACGGGGTGGGCGCGAAGACGTTCCGCAACGACTCCGACGTCATGCGCGGGATGGGGAAGGCGATGGAGTCGCTGGGGCTGTACATGGTGCTGGTGTTCTTCGCCGCGCAGTTCGTGGCGTTCTTCACCTGGACCAACCTGGGGTTGATCTTCGCGGTCAAGGGCGCCGAGTTCCTCCAGCAGGCCGGGCTCGGGGCGGTTCCGCTGATGATCGGGTTCATCCTGGTTTCCGCCTTCATCAACCTGTTCATGGGGAGCGCCTCGGCGAAGTGGGCCATCATGGCCCCCGTCTTCATCCCCATGTTCATGCTCCTGGGCTACACCCCGGAGGTGGCGCAGGCGGCGTACCGGATCGGCGACAGCACCACCAACATCATCTCCCCGATGATGACGTACTTCGCCCTGATCGTCGCCTTCGTCGAGCGCTACGACCGCAAGGCGGGGATCGGCACGGTGATCGCCACCATGCTCCCCTACTCGGTGGTCTTCCTGGTGGTGTGGACGCTCCTGCTGATCGCCTGGATGGTCCTGGGGCTCCCGGTGGGTCCGGGCGCCGGGCTGTACCTCCCCGGCTGAGCTGCGGCCGTCCGCCCGCTCCCGTACCATGAGCGCGCCGCCGGTCCGTGACCGGCGGCGCGCGTCGTTTCCGACGGGGTGGACGCCGCGATTCCACCCCCGGAACCCGCGGCCCCGCGGGGAGCGCTGGAGCGGGTGCTCGCCCCCGGCGTAGGGAGTCAGCCCCCGGGTTCACCTGCGGCGCCGCGGGAGGTATCTTCTCCGTGCCCGGCGGCGCGCGTGGTGCGCGCCGCCGCGGGCTCACCGGAGGAGATGCATGGAGAACCCCGACGCGCCGGCCCCCCGCGACTACCCCGCACGAGAGGCGGAGACCGCCGTCCCCCTTCACCCGCCGATCGCGGGCCGCTGGAGCCCGTCGCGCTTCCACGAAGAGAGCCCGGTCACCCGGGAGGAGCTGCTCGCGCTCCTGGAGGCGGCCCGCTGGGCGCCGTCCTCCGGGAACCAGCAGCCCACCCGCTGGCTGGTGCTCCCCCGCGGCCACACGAGGCGTCCCGCGCTGGAGGCGGCGCTGCGGCCGGGGAACGCCTGGGCGAAGCGGGCGCCGCTGCTGCTCGTCTCGCTGGGGAAGGTCACCCGAGACCGGGACGACGACGCCAACCCCTGGGCGGACCACGACGTGGGGATCGCCACCGGCTTCCTGCTGGTGCAGGCCACCGTCCTGGGGCTGGCGACGCACCCCATGGGAGGGTGGGACGCGGACGCGCTGCGGGCGGCGCTGGAGGTCCCGGAGGAGTACCGGCCCCTGGCGGTGATCGCCGTGGGACGGCACGACCCGGCGCTGGACGACGAGCGGCTGCGGGAGCGCGAGGCCCGTCCGCGCACGCGGAAGCCGCTGGCGGAGATCGCCTTCTCCGGGGCCTTCGGCGAGGAGCCGGTGGAGTGACCCGGGCGCACGACGACGCGCTGCGGGAGAGCTGGGACCTCAACTCCGCCGCCTGGACGGACGCCGTGCGCGAGGGACGGATCCCCTCGCGGCGGGCGGGGACGGACGCCGCCATCGTGGACGCGGTCGAGCGGGCGCCCGGCCCGCGGGTCCTGGACGTGGGGTGCGGCGAGGGGTGGCTGGCGCGGGCACTCGCCGAACGCGGGTACCGGGTGACGGGGGTGGACGGGAGCGAGGCGCTGGTGGAGCGCGCCCGCGAGGCGGGCGGGGGCGACTTCCGGGTGGCGCGCTACGAGGAGCTTGAGGCCGATCCCGCCGTCCTGGGCGGTCCGTTCGACGCCGTGGTGTGCAACTTCGCGCTGCTGGGCGAGGAGGTCGCGCCGCTGCTCCGCGCCCTGGCGACGGCGCTGGCCCCGGGAGGCCGGATCCTCGTCCAGACGGTCCACCCCTTCACCGCCTGCGGCGACGCCCCGTACCGCGACGGCTGGCGGACGGAAGACTTCGCGGGGTTCGCCCGCCCCTTTCCGGCGGAGATGCCCTGGTACTTCCGCACGGCGGGCTCGTGGCTCGCCGCCGCGCGCGCCGCGGGGCTGGCGGTGGCGGCGCTGGAGGAGCCGCTCCACCCGGAGACGGGGCGGCCGCTGTCGCTGATCCTGGAGCTGGCCGACGGCCCCCACCCGGCGGCCTGAGAGCCGCCACCCTCCCCCGGAACGGGGGAGGGGAATCTCCACGTCGAGGGGTGGGCACCGGGAGGTGGGGGGAGGCTCCGCAGGAGAGCGTATGTGTGAGCCCTCGCCGTACTCCCGGCTCGCGACGCAGGCCGGGCGAGTCCGCACCGACGGAGGAGCCTCCCCCCGCCGACCACCCGCGCAATCACCGCCGGTTTCGGGCGAGCCCCCCACCCCAAACCCCTCCCCCGCAAGCGAGGGAGGGGCTTTTTCGTCGCCGGTCCGCGATTCCCTTCCGCCTATCCCGACGTGGGTACTCCGCCGTCCGGGGCGCCCCCCGCCAGCCGGACCTCGCGGTCGAACGTCTTCTCGAACAGCCCCGCCTTCTGCTCCAGCGCCCAGCGCTCCAGCAGGAGGTCGCCCGAGGACTCCACCTCCAGCACCACCTCGCGCTTCCGCACCTGCGCGGTCACGGACTCCACCGCCTGGAGGTGCTCCCGGTCCAGCGCGTCCGCGACGCGCATCAGCGCGGAAAGCTTCACCACGCGCTGGCGCTCGTCCGCGTTCAGCCGCTCGAAGGAGTCGTGGTCCGTGGTGGGCTCGCCCTTGCGGTGGTAGCGGGCGACGTTCGCCACCATCCAGATCTCCCCCGGGGCGAAGCCGGGGAGTTCGGACTGGGAGATCAGGTAGAGCGAGTGCTTGTGGTGCCTCTTGTGGCTGACGTACGCGCCCACGTCGTGGAGGACGGCGGCGGCCAGGAGGATGCGGCGGTCCGCCGGGTCCAGCCCGTGGAGGTCGCGGAGCTGGTCGAAGAGGGAGCGGGCGAGCCGCGCCACGTGCACCCCGTGGGCCTCGTCGAAGAGGTAGCGGCGCCCCATCGCGACGGCTCCCTCCACCACGGTGCGCTCGCGGCGGTCCTCCCACTCCGGGTGGGTGGTGAGGTCCTCCACGAGGTCCAGCAGGAGCCCCTCCCTGACCCCCACCCCCGGGACGTGGATGCGGTCCGCCCCGGCCAGCTCCGCGACCCGCTCGTACACCATGGCCGCGGGGAGGATGACGTCCGCGCGGTCCCGCCGCAGGCCCAGCTCCTCCATCCGCTGCCGATAGGAGAGGCCGGCCAGCATCCGGATGGTCTCGCGCAGCTCGTCCATGCCGATGTCGCCGGGACGCCGCCCCCGCGGCGGGCGCCCGCCCAGCTTCGCCAGCGCCTCGATGTTCCCCCCGGTGGCGATCACTCCGGCGGGGCGCAGGTGCTGCGCGGCGGTGGGGATCTGCAGGGTGGCGGCGTACTCGCGCAGGAGCCGCTGGAAGCGCCCCGGGTCGTCGCCGGAGCCGGAGAGCACCTCCAGCAGGCGCACCGAGCCCATGGTGTGCGACTCGCTCCACAGGATCCCTCCCGCGTCCACCAGCGAGACCTCGACGCTCCCGCCGCCCAGGTCCACCAGGATCCAGCGGTCGGTCCCCAGCTCCATCCGGCTGCGGATGGCCTGGTAGACCAGACGCGCCTCCTCGTAGCCGGTGATGACCTCCAGCTCCAGCCCGGCCTCCTCGCGCACCCGGCGCACCAGCTCGCCGCCGTTCCGGCTCTCGCGCACGGCGCTGGTCGCGGTGGCGCGGTAGTGTCCGACCTCCAGCTTCTCCATCCGCTTCCGGAAGCCGGCGAGCGCCTTCACCGCGGCGTCCATCGCCGCCTCCGCAAGCGCTCCCGTGAGGAACACGTCCTGTCCCAGGCGCACGGGGACGCGCTCCTCGTGGAGCACCGTGCGCTCGGAGCGTCCCGTGAACTCCGCGGCCACGAAGCGGATGGCGTTGGAGCCCACGTCGACGGAGGCGACGCGGAGGGGGAAGGCTTCGGTGGGCTCCCCGCGGGCGGGGGCAGGGGAGGGGGCGGCCTGGATCCGGTTCATGGGCGCGCCTACGCGATGCGGGCCTGCTCGCCGCGCACCACCTCCATCTCCTCGTTCTCCCGGCGCGCCCGGAGCAGCACCTCCAGCTCCCGCTCGCGCAGGTTGAAGGTGTAGCCCGCCCCGACGATGCCGACGCGCAGGTAGCTCAGCGTGAGCGGCGCGCCGGACATGCACTCGTCGGCGTTGTCGAAGCGGACGCCGCGCCCGTCCACGAACGTCACGGAGCCCCGCCCCTTCACCTCGCCCAGGTGCCCCTGGATCACCACGGCGGTGTCCTCGTCGATCCCCAGCCCCATCAGCTCGGGGTTCTGGGCGATGACCATGAAGAGCCGCTGGAGCCGGCGCCGCTGGGTGAAGTGGGTGTCGATCGTGGCCCGGAAGCCCAGCAGCCCGAAGCCCGGACCCAGGTGGACGTCCTGCATCTGCCCGTACTCGTCCGGCTCGCCCCCGGCGAGGATGGTCTCGGTGAGCGCGGCGGCGCCCGCGCTGGTGCCGCACACCGTCGCCCCCCGGGCGTACGCCTCGCGGATCGCGCGGTCCACCCGCGACCCGCCCAGCGTCGCCACCAGGTGCACCTGGTCGCCGCCGCCCAGGAAGATCCCGTCCGCGCTGCGGATCATCTCCGCGATCCGCGGGTCCTGCGCGCGGTCGCGCCGGTCGATGACGGGGATCTCGACGTTGTGGGCGCCCGCCGTGGCGAAGGCGGCCATCCACTCGCGCGCCGAGCCCGCGGGGTCCGCCGAGGCGGTGGTGATCCCCACCACCTTGCCGCCGCTCCGGGCGCCGCACCGGTCGATGAAGCTGCCCAGCGCCTCGCCGCGGGGGTCGCACGCGCCGCCGATCAGCACCAGCGCCCCGGAGTGGCGGTCGCCGCGGCGGCGGTTGGGTTGGACGGAAACGCCGTTCTGGCCGGCGGGTACAGCGACGGCGTCGGGGGGGCTCGGCATCAATCTCGGATCGGGTTGGTGTACGTCTCCTCCAGCGCGAGCGCGGCCAGCGCGCCCGCGAGCTGCGGGGCGGCCGGCGTCTCCGGGCGCAGGGGGCCGCCGTCGGATTCGGCGCCGTCGCGCGTCAGCACGATCCGCCCCCTGCGGACGGCGGCGGTCGCATAGGCGTCGCGCGATTCGCGGGGGGAAAGCTGCCCCTCCACGGTGAACACCGCCACCCTGCACCCCGCCCTGCGCACGCGCTCCATCACCTCCCGCTCCCCGGCGGGGACCACCGCCACACCCTCCGGGGGCACGGCGTCGGCGAGCACGGACACCAGGCGGCGGGCCGCCTCCGGGTCGCGGTAGCGCTCCGGGACGTCGCGCGGCGCCGCGTCCAGCACCACGGCCACGTCGGAGGCGGAGTAGGGGAGCCCCGCGTTCAGCAGGTACCCGGGCGACACCTCCACCACACCTTCGGACGGGACGCCGCGGCGCCGCATCTCCGCGCGGACGGCGCCCCGGTCGCCGCCGCCGGTGATCCCGCAGCGCACCGCGTGGCGGAGCGGCGGGACGTCCGGCGCCCGGGCCAGGGCCGCCAGCTCCGCCACGGCGGGTCCGACCCCGTCCAGCGCCCCGGCGAGCGCATGCTGCACCGTCTCCAGCGCGAGCGCCGCCGCCCGCAGCCCCACCTCGGCGTGCAGGTGCTCGAACACCACGGTGTACTCCCCGGGCCGGTCGCCGCCCCGGGCCCGCCCGTACCCTACGTCGTGCCCGGCCATGGACTGCAGCTCCAGCCCCACGTGCTCCACGATGTGAGGAGCGTACGTTCCCTCCCGCAGCCGCGCGACGAAGCCCCCCCGCTCGCCCACGGAGCAGCGATGCTCCACGAGGCCGGGGAGCGCGGCCAGCAGCGCCTCGGTGAAGCCGGGGACCGCGGCGGAGGAGATCTCGTCGTACGCGCCGGGGTGGAGGTCGATGCGGGTGACCGGCCGCCGCGACCAGTAGCTGGCTCCCCGGAGGGTGCGCAGGGAGAGGAGCCGCAGCTCGGCGAAGGGGTCGGGGAGCGACATGCGGTCAGACGACGGCCGCGCCGGTCGCGTGCGGGTGGATCTGCGCGAGCACCCCGCGCACGTCCTCCGCCAGCACAACGGCCAGGTCGCCCTCTTCCAGCCCGGCGATCATCCGCTCCACCGCGTGCGCCTCGCTGTGGAGCACCTCGATCCGCTCCTCCGGCATCCCCCCTCCCCGCAGGCCCTCCACCAGCAGAGCCGCGATCTCGCCTTCCGCGCGGCCGCGCCGGTCGGAGTCCTCCTTGACGATGGCGAGGTCCAGCCCGGAGGCCAGGCGCCCCACGGCGCGGACGTCCTCGTCGCGGCGGTCTCCCGGCACCGCCAGCACGCCGACGCGCCGACGCGCGGGAAGCTCCATCACCAGCTCCATCAGCCCCTCCAGCGCCGCGGCGTTGTGGGCGTAGTCCACCAGCACGCGCGCGTTCCTCACCCGCAGGAGGTTGAGGCGCCCCGGCGTCATGGAGGGCGACGGGAAGAAGGAGAGAAGCCCGGCCCGGATTGTGTCGTACCGGACGCCCTGTACGTACGCCGTGGCGATGGCGGCCAGGATGTTCTGCTGCTGGAACCGCGCCGCGCCTCCCAGCATGAGCGGCACCTCCCGGACGCTGGCGATGGGGATGCGGAGCCTCCCCCGGCGGATCACGAACGTGTCCTCCTCGATCCGCGCCCCGATCCCGCCGCGCTCGATGTGGTCCTCGAACACCTCGTTCTCCCCTTCCGGGCGGGTGGAGAAGAAGACGATGTCCGCCCCGGTCCGCTCGCGCATGGCGTACACCCGGGGGTCGTCGGCGTTGAGGACGGCGTGCCCCTCGCGCTTGACGACTGCCGGGATCACCGCCTTGACCTCGGCGAGCTGGTCCAGCGTGTGGATTCCCCGCAGCCCCAGGTGGTCGGCGCTGACGTTGAGCACCACCCCGACGTCGCACTCCTCGAAGCCCAGCCCCGCGCGCAGGATCCCGCCGCGCGCCGTCTCCAGCACCGCCACGTCCACCGTGGGGTTGCTGAGGATGATGTTGGCGGAGAAGGGGCCGGTCATGTCGCCCTCCATCACCAGCCGGTTCTGGAGGTAGACGCCGTCCGTGGTGGTGAAGCCCACCGTCTTTCCGGTGTGCCGGAAGAGGTGGGCCACCAGCCGCGTGGTGGTGGTCTTGCCGTTGGTGCCGGTGATGGCGATCACCGGGATGGTGTACTCCGTCCCCGGCGGGTAGAGCATGTCCACGATGGGCGCCCCCGGGTTGCGGGGTTTCCCCTCGATGGGATGGGTGTGCATCCGCAGCCCGGGCGCCGCGTTGACCTCGATGATGACCGCGCCGTTCTCCCGGAAGGGCACGGAGACGTCCGGCGAGAGCACGTCGATCCCCGCGATGTCCAGTCCCACGATGCCGGCCGCCATCTCGCAGGCGGTGACGTTGTCGGGGTGGATCTCGTCCGTCCGGTCGATGGAGGTGCCGCCGGTGGAGAGGTTGGCCGTGGCGCGCAGGGGGACGCGCTCCCCCGCGCCGGGGACGCTGTCCATGCCGTAGCCCCGGTGCGCGAGGAACTCCTCCGTCCGCGCGTCGTCCGGGAGGCGGGTGAGGGCTCTGCCGTGCCCCCGGCCGCGGCGCGGGTCGCGGTTGGCCTCGTCGATCAGCTCGCGGACGGTGCTCCGCCCGTCGCCCACCACGTGCGCGGGGACGCGCTCCGCCACCGCCGCCACCCGGCCGTCCACCACCAGCACGCGGTAGTCGTTTCCGGAGACGAAACGCTCCACCACCACCCGCCGCGAGAACTCGGCGGCGAGCGGCCAGGCATGGCGCACGGCCGCCTCGTCGTCCAGGCGCCCCGAGATCCCGCGCCCGTGGCTGGCGTCCAGCGGCTTGAGGAGCACCGGGTAGCCGATCTCCCGTGCCAGCTCCAGCGCATCGTCCAGGGTGGCCGCGGTGGCGCCGTCGGGCACCGGGAGCCCGATGGCGCCCAGGACGCGGCGGGTGTCGTCCTTGTCCTGGGCGATCTCCACGCCGATGGCGCTGGTGTTGTCGGACATCGCGGCCTGGATCCGCCGCAGGTTCCTCCCCAGCCCGAGCTGGACCAGCGAGCTGGAGTTGAGGCGCCGCACCGGGATCCCTCGCCGCCTCGCCTCCTCGACGATGGCCGCGGTGGAGGGGCCCAGGCGCACGTCCTCCCGCAGCTCGTGGAGGTCCTCCACCATCCGCTGCGCGTCCAGCGGCTCGCCGGTGATGCAGGCGCGGACGACCCGGACGGCGTCCCGCACGCTCTGGAGGCCCACGTCCTCCTCCTCGTACGCCACGATCAGCCACCACACGCCCTCGTCCCCGGACTCCACCACGCGGCCGAAGCCAGCGTCGCAGCCGGCGAGCGCCTGCAGCTCCAGGGCGACGTGCTCCAGGACGTGGGGGAGGTGGGTGCCTTCGCGGAGCCCTTCGACGAAGCCTCCGGCCCCCTCGCGGGCGCAGGGGTGCTCGTGGAGCGTGGGAAGGAGGTCGAGGAGTCGGTCGTTGAAGCCGGGGATCTCCGTGGAGGGAACCCCCTCCAGCGCGCCCAGGGAGACGTCGCAGGCGATGACGGGGGCGAGCCTCCAGAAGTTGGGCCCGCGCACCGCGCGCAGGCGGGTGATGCGCAGCTCGTCCGGGTTCGCCGCGGGGGCGGGCGCCCCCGCGGCGATCTCTGTCCGGCTCATGTCCGCTCCGGTCAGTGCGCCCCGGTCCTGCGGGAGCGGGCCGCGTACGCTTCCGCGTCGAGCGACCCGAGCCCCCGCCCGCCGCCGCTCCGCTCACGGGAGCGGGGCGACTCGCAGCAGTCGATGTGTCGTGCGTAGGTGTGCTCTGCGGGCACGGCCAGGCCCTCGCCCCGGACGGACGGGCCCGGCCCGCGTTCCTCGTGACGGTCCATCATCTAACACCCTGGTGCTCTGAGTACCCTCCGCGCGGCGGGTCGTGTGGCAAGCCTCGTTGTCGCCGCGGGACCGCGCCAAAGCGCACGAAGCATACCAGGGGGGGCGGAGCGGGGCAGCCGGACGGGAGCTACGCGGGCCCGGTCTCCGGGGCCACGGCCGCGCGCATGGCGCGGAGGGAGTCGCGGGCGAACCGCTTCTGCAGGGAGCGGGCGAGAGGGAACCCGGCGACGGCGAGGAGGGCGGCCGGGCGCGAGAAGGAGAACAGCTCGTAGTGGACCTCGTCGTCGTCGCGCCACTCCACGGTGAAGCGCTCCTCGCCGCGCTCCGGGTGGTCGGCTACGGTGCCGTACCCGAACCCGAAGCGGCGGACCGGGCCCTCCCGCTCGTCGATGACGTAGACGATGCGGCAGGCGTGGAGCGACCAGAATCCGTAGTGGCGGACGAGGAGCCCCACCGCGCGGCCGGGCTCGATGGGCGTGTCCGGCCGGAGGATGCGGGTCCAGCCCGTGTCGTACATGGCCCAGCGGCGCATGGCCGCAACCGCCCGGTGGTAGGTGCCCCGGCCGGTCCCCAGGCGGGTGACGGCGAAGTTGCGCAGGTACCCGGCGGGCGCGCGGGTGCCCCGGCTCGCGCCGGCCTCGGGGTAGGTGAGGGGCGCGTCCTCCCGCTCCGCGACGTAGCGGAGCAAGCGTTCTTCACTGGGCCTGCGGATGAGGAACATGTAGAATCCCTGGATTCCGACCTGAATCTGGCGCGTCGCGGCGCGCCGGCAAGGGTCTCGATCGCCACGGGGCCGAGAGGCCCCGGAGCGGACGGCGCAACTCATTTCTGTCCTTCGAGGTACGCCTCTTGCACCCGGCCTCGCCACGGTGTCACGGGGCACCTGGGAACCCATACACGGAGGCAGCCGATGTCCGACCGCGATCTCACTCGAAAGGGGACGGAGAACTCCCTCGAAGGGAAGACCGACAACCTGAAGGGCAGGGTCAAGGACGCCGCCGGCGGACTGACCGGAGACAAGAGCATGCAGGCCGAGGGGAAGTGGGACCAGGCCAAGGGGAAGGCCAAGGACGCCCTCGGCAAGGTCCAGCGCGAGCTGGGACGGGACCGGGACCTGGACCGGGATCCGAACCGGTAGTAGCCTGGAGCCGGGGGCGGCGCTCGCCGCGCCCCGGCCGCCCCGCCCCGCGGCTCCACCTTCGAGCGTCCATAATTCCATGTCCCGGATCCGGGCCGCGCTACCGCGGCTCCTCTGCGCCGCCGTCCTCGGCGGCTGCGTGACCCCCGACGTCCCCGAGCAGCCGGCGGAAGTCCCGGGCGCCGTGCGCACGGGCGAGCCGGCCCCCGCGTTCCGCACCGTGACCCTCGCGGGCGACACCGTGTCGCTGGAGGCGCTCCGCGGCCGGGTGGTGCTGGTGAACGCCTGGGCCATCTGGTGCCCCCCGTGCATCGAGGAGATGCCGGCGCTGAAGCGGCTCTACGACCGCTACCGCGGGGAGGGGCTGGTGGTGCTCGGGCTCCACGCCGGGACCGAGGACCTGGCGAAGGCGGAGGCGTTCCGGCGCGCCTTCGGGATCTCCTACCCCAACTCGGTGGAGCGCTGGGACCGCCTCGACGGGCTCCTGGCCGCGCGGCAGGGGATCCCCCGCTCCGCGCTCGTCGACCGGAGCGGACGGGTGGTCCGAGTCTGGATCGGGCCGCTGGAGCCGGACACCGTGCTGCTCGCGGCCGTTCTCCAGGACCGCCACGAGCTGCTCCCGGACGGCACCCTCCGGCTGCGGCCTCCCTCCTGACGCCCGGCTGCGTGCTGCGCTTTGCGCCTGCGCCCCCGAACGCCCATCTTTCGTGTTCCCGCGGCAGGACTCCCGGCCGCCCGACTCCCCCCCGTTTCCTCCGCCCTCTCATGGCCGAGCAGGACCCGCGCTCCACGGATCACCTCGAACAGGCCGGAGAGATGGTCTGGGAGGCCATGCAGACCCTGGAGCGCGCCCAGCGGGTGCTCTTCCGCGCCGGCGACTGCTACGTGGCCCAGGTGTGGGGCGACGGGGTGCGCGGGGTGATCGAGATCGGGGAGCGGATCACCGAGCTGTCCGGCGACCTCATGTCGGTCCACATCGAGATCGGCCGGCTGGCGAAGCGGGATCCCGGGCCGGACGGTCCTCCTTCCGCCTGACGGCCCCGGTCACCCTTCCCTCACGATCCACGTCATGTCCTCCACGCTCTCCCGCCTCTTCGCCTCCTTCGCGGCGCTCACCCTGCTCCTGGTCGCGGCGACGGTCGTCGCGCTGGCGTAGGTGTCCGGGTGATCGTCACGCTCCTCACGGACTTCGGGACGGCGGACTACTTCGTCGCCGCCATGAAGGGCGTCGTCCTGGGCCGCGCGCCCGGAGCGCAGGTGGTGGACGTGACGCACGAGATCCCGCCGCAGGACGTGGCCGCCGCGGCCTTCACCCTGCGGGCCGTGTACCGCGACTTCCCGCCGGGGACGGTGCACGTGGCGGTGGTGGACCCGGGCGTGGGGTCCGCGCGCCGGTCGATCCTGGTCTGCGCGGGAGGGTACCGCTTCGTGGGGCCGGACAACGGGATCTTCGGCTACGTGCTGGACGGCGAAACGGACGCGCGGATCTTCCACCTGGACGACCCGCGCGCTTTCCGGCACCCCGTGAGCCCCACCTTCCACGGGCGCGACGTGTTCGCCCCCGTGGCCGGCGCGCTGGCGGCCGGGGCGGACCCGGAGCGGTTGGGGACCCCGGTGGACGACCCGGTGCGCCTGCCGCCCGTCGCGCCGCGGCGCGCCCCGGACGGCGGGGTGGAGGGAGTGGTGCTGCACGTGGACCGCTTCGGGAACTGCGTCACCAGCCTCTCTCCGGGCGACCTCCCGGACGGGGCGGGGGGCGGCATCCGGCTGGCGATCGGGGGCGGGGAGGTCCGCACGCTGCGCACCCACTACGCGGGCGCGCCGCCGGGGGAGCCCTTCGTGGTCCCGGGGAGCGCCGGGTTCCTCGAAGTCTCCGTGAACGGGGGCTCCGCGGCGGAGCGGCTGGGGGTGAGGCGGGGCGACCCGGTGGCGCTGCGGCGCGCGTAGGCACGTCCGTCCCTTGCCTCCGGGCACCGATTGAGGGAATTTGTAGCGCGGCCCGGCCGCCCGATCCCCTGACCCGAATCCCTGAACGGAGTCCTTCATGACGACGCACGACGACGCGGAAGCCCGCGCCAGCACCAGCGCCGCCCTCACGGGGCTCGCCGTCTCGCTGGTCTGGCTGGCCATCGTGGGTGGCATCTCGTACTTCCTGGGAGTCCCGGCCCACTGAGCCGCGGTCCGCGCCGGCGGAGAGCCGGCGCCGTACGAGTACGCGAGAGAAAACTGAAGAGCGCCGCCCCGGCCGGGGCGGCGCTCTTCGTTGGGGACCCTGAAGCCGGGCCTAGCCGACGCGGCCCAGGTGGCGCGGGCGGGCCCGGTAGTGGTCCCCCAGGAAGCGGGCCTTCATGGCCTCCAGTTCCTCCGGGGTCAGCTCCCCGACCGGCTTCTCGAAGAGCGCGTCTACGCTCTCCGCCTTCTTCGCGGCGGGGGTTTCGGGTGCCGCCGCCGCGAAGTGCGGCTCCGGCGCGGCGGCCACGGACACCAGCGGCGCGACGGGCTGCGGCTCCGGCCGGGGCGCCGCGTTCCCCACCAGCCGCGGCCGGTTGCGCAGGGCGGAGGGGTGAGCCACGAGGCGGCGTCGCCTCGCCCGGGTGAAGTTGAGCACCGCCAGGTCGCCGAACTCGGCGCGCGCGGCCTCGTCGTAGGCACGCGCCGCGCTCTCCTCGCCCTCCGCGCCTTCCGCGTAGAAGCCCAGGTGGCGGAGCTTGCCGTTCACGCGGATGTAGGCCTGCCACATCCCCTTGGCCTTGTTCCACCCGACCCCCCGGTACTGCGACGACCCTCCCTTCTTCACCCGCTGCCGCGGTCGGAAGTTGGCGCTCACCACCACCAGGTTGTCGCGGGTGCAGTTGGTGGGGTCGCCGTCGCGGAAGATCACCTGGCGATCGTCGTCCACCCCCATGACTTCCCGGTGCAGGAGGACGGTGCGGTGGGTCTTCTTCCCTCCGCGTGCCTCCCGGGGGATCAGCTCCTTGCGGTACGCCCGCCCGTTCCGGAACTGGCTCCAGGAAAACCGGACCAGGCGCTCGTGGTCGTCCGGGCTCACCCGGACTTCCGTCCCGTTGTTCAGCGTGATGACGTTCATTGCGGCTTCAGTAGGTAATGACCTCGCACATGCCCCGCCTCCCCTCGCCGCGATCCACGCCGCCGCGGGAAGCTGCACCGTCCAATCGTGGTGATCGGCCGGATGGCCTCGAAGTGCCTTCGCGAGACGACTCGTGACACCCTCACGATCCGTGCCGTCCGCCGGGCGGGAGCCCCGGCGCGGTCCGGATCGTGCTTTCCCCTCCACCGCGCAGCCCGCCCGGGCGGCCGTCCGCCCCGCGCCGCTGGATCGCGACCTCGACGACCCGATCCTCCGGGACCTGGATGGGTGTTTCCGGCGTGCTAGAAACGTGCCTGTACGCGGCCGACCTCGCGAAGGCGGAGGCGTTCTATACCTCCGTGATCGGGCTGGAGGTCCTCGCCCGCGCCGAAGGACGACACGTGTTCTTCCGCTGCGGCACCGGCGTCTTCCTGGTGTTCGATCCGGCGCGCACCGCCGCGGAGCAGACGTACGTCGGCGGCCGGCCGGTGCCGGTGCACGGTGCCCACGGACCCGGCCACGTGGCTTTCTCCATACCGGAGAACGACATGGCCGCTTGGAAGGAGCGGCTGGCGCGGCTGGGGGTCGAGGTGGAGTCCGAGGTCCGGTGGCCTCGCGGCGGCTCCTCGCTGTACCTGCGCGACCCCGCCGGCAACGTGGTGGAACTCGCCACTCCCGCGATCTGGGGCTTCCCCGACCCCGGCTGACGGGGTGGCCCGGTGCATGCGGGCGAGGGCGGTCCGCGTTGCGCGGATTCCATCCACCCGGACCGGGAGGCGGAGATGGCCAGGTGCGAAGTGTGCGGAAACGAGTACTACCTGTCCTTCGAAGTGGTCACCCAGGGCGGTCGCCACGTGTTCGACAGCTTCGAGTGCGCGATCCACAAGCTGGCGCCGGTGTGCGCCCACTGCGGCTGCAAGGTGATCGGCCACGGGATCGAGGCCAACGACACCTTCTACTGCTGCGCCCACTGCGCCCGCCACCACGGGGCGGACGACGTCGCCGATCACTCCGCCACGTCTCCGCGGGGGCTGGAGACGGCTTCTTCCGCCGACTGATCCGGGGAGCGGGCCGCCGTACTCCCTCTCAGGACGGCGGCGCCCGCAGATCCGTCACGGCTGTCCGTGAAGACGGCACGAAAAGGGCGCCTCTCCCGTCTCCGGGGAGGCGCCTCCCTGCAGGCCGGCAGGTTCGCCGGGCGATCCCGTACTGAAATGGTGCACCCTTCGCCGTGTCGTGGAGCGGCCACGCCTCGTCGCGCGGCCCGGGGCCGCGGCGATCCGCGCGAGTCCTCCGCCGGCCGGGACCCTTCGATCCTCTTCTAGAAGTCCGCCGACTCCTCCTCGGCCCCGTCCCCCAGCCAGGGAAGGAGCTGTACGTATCGACGCCGCAGGCGGTTGGCCTCGGCGTGCGCCTCCTCTTCCGTGGTCCCGAAGCCCTCCCACGCCCAGCCGCTCCACGCGTCCGGCCCCGGCGTCGTCCACGGCGAGTCTCCCGTGTGGACGCGTGCGCCCCGCGCGTGCTGCGCGAACGGGTCCAGGTAGGTTCCCAGGCGGTTCCCCCGGCAGTCCACGACCACGCCGTACGTGCCGTTGCGGCGCTTGCGGCGGTGTCGGTAGCTGCGCACGGCCACGGCGAGCGCGTCCGCGAAGATCAGCACCGCGGAGAGCACCGCGAGCGAGGCGACCACGAGAAACACGTGTGACTTCATCGACGGGCGTGGAAATCGGTTGTGTGGGGACGTGTGAAAGTCGCTCCCCGCCAACAACGTACCACGGGCCGGGCGTCCGCGTTCCCTCCGCCTCCGTGCCGTTCGAAGGGAGCTGTGCTGGCGCCTTCTGTTCCGGGATGAATCCGACACTACGTGTTGCAGGAAGGTATTTCGGGACTTCATGATCGTGGTGAAAGCCGCGTGGTTGCGCGGTTTTCTCGTAAGTCGTTGTGCTGTTGCAACTTGTTTGCAGGTGCTTGCGCGGGGCGCCGCGAGGGGATATCCTGGGAGCCTCTCAAACAATCCCCCCGGCAAGCGGCATCGCCGGCCTATCCGAGAACGGCAAACCCGTCGAAAGGCGGGGACGCAAAGCTACGAGGCTAACGCGGACGCCATCGCGCACCCGCCACGCCGGTCGAGCCGTCGAAGACTCCCGACGAATGCACCACGATCCACGGACTCTCCGCGCGCCCGTCTCCGTTCGTTCCGTCTCCGCTCAGAAGGTCCCCGGTCTCCAGGCGCGCCGCCGCTTCGCCGCGCGCTGTGCCGTGCTGTGCGGCGCCCTCGCACTCCTCTGGGGCGCGGAGCCGCTGACCGCGCAGTCCCGGTCCGCGGACCGCGAGCGGCCGCGGATCGTCGGCCGGCTGCTGGGGAGCCCCAAGCTCGAGTACCTGTCCCGTCTCACGGGGCTGGCGATCCCCGTGGAGGGGGTGAACGTCTCCAGCCTTCGCGACTCGTACCGCGAGGGCCGCTCCGGTGGCCGCACCCACGAGGCCATCGACATCCACGCCCCCCGCGGCACTCCCGTGCTGGCCGTGGCGGACGGGACGATCCTCCGACTGCACCAGGGTCCTCTGGGCGGCAACGCCATCTACCACCTGGACGAGGACGGACGGACCCGGTATTACTACGCGCACCTGGAGCGCTACGTGGACGGGCTCGCCGCGGGGCAGGAGGTGAAGAAGGGAGATGTGATCGGGTTCGTGGGCGACACGGGGAACGCCCAGCCGGGCGACTTCCACCTCCACTTCTCGGTCTCGCTGCTCAACGACGCGAAGCAGTGGTGGAAGGGGACTCCCCTGAACCCGTACGCGCTGCTCACCGGGAAGGACCTGGACCTCCTGGACTGACGTTCCGGGGGGCCGAGCTTCGGTCCAGGCTCCCGCGCCGTAACCGCATTATCCCGGGACCTTTCCCGGGATAATGTGCGCTGGTCGTTGACAGGGCGTCATTTGGCGCCATATTTCACGCCGTAAACAGATCGTTCCGGCGGCTCGTACCGGCATCATCCCCTCAAGGGCCGATGTCGTTCGCCGCCTTTCCGCACTCCTTCTGCCGGAGCTGTCTCTCCCGTGAACGACCGCGACCTGTTCGGCTCGGAGCTGTTCACCCACCACGTGGGTACCTACGCGCAGCCGGCGGGCCCCGACCTCCTGGGCCGCACGGAGGCCTTCTTCGCCTGGCAGGACGCCCGCCGCGAGCGGGGGCTCTGGCCCTACTCCCGCAGCCTGGACTACGGCCCCGGCGCGGAGTGCGTGGTGCGGAGCGAGTCGGGCGTGGCCGTGGCCGGCCTCAACTTCGCCTCGCAGGACTACCTGGGGCTCTCCTCCCACCCGGCGGTCGCCGAGGCGGCGCACCGCGCCATCCGCGAGTTCGGGCCGCACAGCGCCGGCTCCGGGATGTTCGTGGGGAACACCACGCCCTCGCTGCGGCTGGAGGAGGCGCTCGGGGAGGCGCTGGAGGCGCCTCACGTCGCCCTGTTCTCCACCGGCTGGGGCGCCGGCTTCGGGACCATCACCGCGCTGGTGCGCCCCGGGGACCACGTGGTCCTGGACTCCCTCTCGCACGCCTGCCTGCAGACCGGCGCCGCGGCGGCCACCCGCAACGTCCACCGCTTCCGGCACCTGGACAACGAGGGGGTGCGCGAGCGGCTGCGGGAGATCCGCGCCTCGGACGCGGGGTGCGGGATCCTGGTGGTGACCGAGGGGCTCTTCTCGATGGACTCGGACGTTCCCAGGATCGAGGAGCTGCAGGCCATCTGCCGCGAGTGGGGGGCGACGCTCCTGGTGGACGTGGCGCACGACCTCGGCGCACTGGGTCCGCGGGGCACCGGCAGCATCGGCGCGCAGGAGATGCTCGGGAAGGTGGACCTTGTGCTGGGGGCGTTCTCCAAGACCTTCGCTTCGAACGGTGGGTTCCTGGCGACGCGCTCGCCCGCGGTGCGGCAGTACGTCCGGGTGTTCGGCGGTCCCCACATCTTCTCCAACGCCCTCTCTCCGGTGCAGGCGGAGGTGGTCCGCGAGGCGCTGGACATCGTCCGCTCGGACGAGGGCGACGTGCTCCGCGAGCGGCTGCTGGACAACGTCCACGTCCTGCGCGACGCGCTCGCCGGCCGCGGGATCCACTGCCTGGGAATGCCCTCGGCGGTGGTCCCGGTCCCCATCGGCGACACGCCGACGGCGCGGGTCGCGGGCCGGCTGCTCTCCGAGCGGCACGTCTTCGCGAACCTGGTGGAGTACCCGGCGGTGCCGGTCAAGGGCTCGCGCTTCCGCATGCAGGTGATGGCGACCCACACGGAGGCGCAGGTGCTCGAGGCCGCCGCGGTCGTGGCGGACGTGATCGCCGAGGCGCGGGGGATCGCGGCGGGGGAGGAGGCGCGGCGGGCCGTGGCCTGAGCGTGTCGGATGGTGGGGCGGCCGGACGGAAACGGGCCGGGAGCTGCGTGCTCCCGGCCCGTTTCCTTTCGCGGTTCCTCGGTCCGGCTACTTCTCGGCGCCCTCGTCGGCCAGGGCGTCCACCTCTTCCCTGAGCTTCGCGGCCATCTGCCCGAACTCCTCGGGGGTGGACGTGGGCACCCACGCCGCGGGTGCCAGCTTGAGCACGCCCTGGAACTCCGGCACGTCCGAGAAGGTGTCGTCCTCCGCCAGGGCGGAGGCGCCGGCGAGCGCCGCCAGGACGGCGCTGGTCGCGAGCCCGGCCCGCCAGCGGCGGCGGCCGGGAAGGGCGGAGGCGAGCGCCAGGTGGCCGGCGATGACCGCGCCTACCAGCCCGAGCCAGACGACGGCGCTCACCGGCCCCGCGACGGGGTTGTCGGGGAAGAGGAAGTACGTCCACTGCTGAACGACGCCGAGCGCAAGGCCGGCGAGCACCGCGCCCGACGTCACGGCGAGGTGCCCCAGGAACTGGAATCGCTGCCCCACCACGCGGCCGGCCACGGCCCAGATCCCGGACCACACGGACGCGAAGGCCACGAAGAGGAGCGCCGCGGCCAGGACGGTGCTCGCGCTCGATCGCTCGTAGTTCCCCAGCCAGGTGGACGCCGCGACCGCCGCCGCGGCGGTCGCCGCCACGCCCGCCCGCCCCCAGGGGGAGTCCAGCCACCGCGTGGGCGGGGGGACGCGCCGATCAACCTCTTCTCCCGTGTCCGGGAGCGCCGGGGGGACCTCCTCTTCCGGGTCGCGGAATCGCAGGATCGTGCGCCCCAGGCGCACCTCCGCGCCCGGCGCCGCTGCCACCCGCGTCGCCCGGTCCGCGCCTCCCGGAGTGGAGAGCCCGTTCAGGCTCCCCAGGTCCTCCACGACCAGCGCGCCTGCGTCGTCGAGCCCGATCCGGGCGTGGCGGCCGTCCACGTACGGGTCGTCGAGGATCAGGTCGTTGGCGTAGCCGCGGCCCACCGTGAGGGGGAGCGCGTCGAGCCGGACCCGGGTCCGCACGCCTCGCGCGTCCAGCACTTCCAGGATCATCGCCACGTTACCTGCTCCAGGTAGCGGTTCGTGAGCCGGTCCACGTTCTCGAAGCTCACGCCGGAGAGGGTGAGGGTGGACACCAGCCCCGTGTCGCGGCGGCCCAGCACGGCCACCTTCAGCACCGCGTCGTACAGCTCGCCGAGCTTCCGGTAGCGTCTCACGCAGAGCACCGCGCGCAGGGGGGTGCTGGAGCCGTTGCGGACGTTCCGGGTGCCGCACCGCCAGCTCGTGACGTGCTCCTCCTGCCCGGAGGGGGTGTTGTCGCGCTGGAAGATGCCGGTGTACAGGGAGAAGAACCGGGGCGCGTTGAGGGTGCGCGTGGAGATGAGCTGGTGCGAGAGCGACACCACGCCCGCCTGCTGGTCGCCGGCGATGAAGAGGTAGTCGTCCGTGTAGCACTGGTGGTCCACCGACTCGTACGGAAGCTCCTTCCCCCGCTGGGCGTCGCCCCAGCAGCGGAAGAAGGGCGCGGGCTCGGTCGCGACGCGGTACGGTCCGAGTTCCACCGTCTTTGGCGTTCCGGCGAACATGCCTTCCAGGTAGACGTCCTGGTTCGCCCGGACCTGCTTCCCCACCTCGTCGAGGAAACTCGCGGGAGGGCGGTAGCCGGGCGCCAGGACCCGGGACACCAGCGCCTGGACGCGGTCGGTGGGGACCAGGAAGCTCACCTGGTTGCCGGCCGTGGAGACGTTGACGCCCACCAGGCGCCCGTCCTCGGTGATGGTGGGGCCGCCGCTCATCCCGGGGTTGATGGACCCGGTGAAGTGGATCTTGGGGTAGAGCGTGTGGCGGAGGAGGCCGTTGTACGTCCCCTCGACGATGCTCAGGCCCAGGTCGCTCGGGTGGCCGAGGGAGTAGAGGCGGTTCCCCTGCGCCACGGCGGCGCCCGCGAGCGAGATGTGCCGCCGCGGGCGCGCTTCGCCCCGGAGCACCGCGAGGTCGTGCACCACGTCGACGGCGAGGACTTCCAGTGCGTGGGTCGCCCCCCCAGCCTCCACCCGCTCCACGCGGTAGCGCTCCGGGTCGTGGACGAGCTGCGACACCACGTGGTAGTTGGTGACGATGTGGCCGCCGACGCTCACGTAGAAACCGGTGCCCGTGGTCGTCCGGGCGGCGGAGCCGGCTTCCACCACCTGGATCTTGACCACCTGCTCGGAGTAGCGGTCGAAGACGGCCGCGGCGGTCGTCCGGCTCTCCTGGGCGGCAACGGGGGCGGCGGCAAGGACGCTTGCGACGAGGAGCCCGGTCCGGAGTCTCCGGAGGGTGGGGAAAGGGCGGTGCATGGATCGGGAAGCGGGGTGACGGACGGGGGGCGCGCGGGCCGCCCCGGCGGGACGCGTACGCACGTACGCCGGGCTGAAAGTTAGCTCCGCCGGGGCCGGACGGACAGGGATGGCGAGGCTTTCGAGGGGGTGGCCGCCCTGTCGGCCGCGGCGTGCGGACTACGTGAGGGCGGGGGGCTCCAGGATCCAGGCCTGGGCACGGACCTGGTCCGCGAGGTCGTAGACGCGGATGTCGATGTTGCGGAAGACCTTCCGCTCCACCGTCGCGGCCTTGCGGATCCACTCCACGTCGGTGACCACCGCCGCCCGTTCGACGTGCCGGAGGAGGTCGATCCGCCGGACGCTCAGCTCGATGTCGCGCCAGAGCGCGTCCAGCGTCATCCCCATTCCGTGCACCTCCGCGTAGACGCGGAGCTTTTCGGGGAGGTCCCGCTTCTCGTCGACGGCGGCGAAGGCGCGCTCCACGTCGTCCCGGTCGATCCTGCCGTCGATCCGGTAGGCGAACACGGTGTCGGAGCCGAGGTCCAGGATCTCGAGCATGGTGCCTCTCCGGTTCGGGAGGCGGCCGTTCCGCGGGGCTGCCGGTTCGGTCCCGTGGCGGCGCGCCTCTTCGTGGTGCCGTTCACCCTCGCCGCACTCGCCGGGCCAGGATCACGCGAACCGGCGCGCGTCGATCACCTGGCCCGTGCCGCTCCCCAGCACGCTCTCCCGGTAGGCGCGCGCGACCGTGGCGGCGGGGAGGCCGCCGGAGGGGTCCTTCCCCATGGCCCGGAGCGTCTCGCTCACCCACGGCGGGCTCACCACGTTGACGCGGATCCCGCGTGGGGCCTCCAGCGCCGCGGCGCGCGCGAACCCCTCCAGCCCGGCGTTGACCAGGCTGACGGCGGCGCTGCCGGGCATGGGCTCCTGGCTCAGGACGCCGCTCGTCAGGGTGATGGAGCCGCCGTCGGAGACGTGCCGCAGCCCCTCGCGCACGAGGTTCACCTGGCCCATGAGCTTGTTGCCGAGGCTCAGCTCGAAGTCCTCGTCGGTGAGCTGGTCGAGCGGGCGGAAGGCGGCCTGCCCCGCCGCCGACACCACCGCGTCCACGCGGCCCACCTGCTCGAAGAGCCGGCGGATGGACTCCCGCGCGCCGAGGTCGACCCGGTACTCGCCGCCGGTGTGGCCCACCGGGACGACCTCGTGCTCCCTGGAAAGCAGATCGACCACGGCGCGGCCGATGGTCCCCGTTCCTCCGACGATCAGCAGCTTCATGGCGCCCTCCGTCGTGGTGGTCGCGTTGCGCGAGACGACCCCGCCGGCAGAGGCGGGTGCCGCCGGGCGAGGTCGTCGGGGTGATACAAGAACGGTACCGGGAGGGAGGGGGCGCGCCGGGCGGGGACGGCGAGAGTTTCGACCGGGCTGCGCTGCAGTGTCTACGCTACGGAAGGGTGCTTACGCACCTGCGTTCCGTGCCACGAGGAGCCGGGGTTCACGGGCGATACGCTATGGCAGTCTGTGCGCGGAACGTGAGGACGCGAGGTCCGGAAACGGATCAACATGCCCTATGAGGATTATGGTCCACCCCCGGTCCGTTGATAACGCAACAAGGGTCAGTTTTGGACTTCCGCTCACCATGCGCGGGCTCATAGTGAGTTGCACATGGTGAGCGGAATATGAAGCGGTGCGCAGGAGCCGCCGGAGCCGACTCTTCAAAAAGAAGCTCTATGCTCGGGAGGACATCCTGATACTCTGAATGAGCCACCGCCCCCCTACGCGACGGTATACCACATTGAACTGGTCAGTTCTTCCGTCAGATACCACTTCATAGTCTACGATTGCTACCTCTGTATCTCTACTTATAGCCGTGGGGCGGAGAGAAATTGAAGCCTGGCGTACGAGCGCCGAATCCGCCTGGACCCAGTATTGGACGTGCGTCAGGGCGCGCGAATCGTTTACGTATGCTCGTGCGGACTCATAATCTCCGTTGGCCGCCGCAGCAAAAAAGCCATACGCTACTGGCGTTAGGTCTCTTGTCGCCAAATCCACACCTAGGCCGCACCCAGTGAGCAACAAGAATACACACAGGAGGTGAGAAAACTTCTTCATTGGCTGCATCGCAAGGGACGCCCCATCGCTGCATGGTATCTGTTTTCCGCAGTGATTGCCGGACTGTTAAGATCATGGCCTGCCATTCCCGAAGCGCCATGCCCAAGCAGTTCGTGCGCAATCAGCGAGCCAAGATCCCACCCATAAGAATTATGCTTAGGACCCAGCTGCCACCAACGTCCAGTGTCGCAACGGCGGTACACACCGTTGTTTGCTATTCCTTTCACGTATTTAGCTATATCATCCTGCGAGATGTATGCCGTATTATGCGATCTGCTGAAGCAAGAAGAGCCCCATTGACAATCTGAAACCCCTGGTCTCCACCAAGCAACGCGATATTCAACAGGGCTTTCTACCAGTCTGGCGAATATGGCCTGATTCTCAGCCCACTCGGCTCCTCCTCGAAAGGTAATGTTCGAGAGATCGGATACACACCCGTTGCTATCCCATTTGACCTCGGCGTTTACCGAGCTCTCAATCCCACGCCGCAAGCCGGGCGTTCTTGCGCAAACCGAAAGACCGAAGGGATCAGAGTAGTTTACAGCATCGCCATTAGCAAAGCCATAGAGGTTGATGCCGCCGGCGAGACCGATGGGATCCTCCTGGGTAAACTGACCCGTGAGGGGGTCGTACTGGCGGTTGCGGCGGTAGAAGGTGCCGGCCGCATCCTCCTTGTCCTCCAGCAGGCTGCCGTGCCAGGCGCTGCGGCGAATCCGGGCTCGCTCCAGCGCTAAGTGCAGTCCCGGCCAGGTCGCACGCACGCAGTGCTGGTGATAGTTGATGACGTCGCAGTGGTTGACCCCACCGTTGCTGTACGTTCCAAACTCCGGCTGTCCACGCGAGCTCCAGTGCGGAAAGAGGCTGAACGCCTCCGGTTTCCACGTCCAGGCGGTCTGGGTCCCCGACGAGTTCCGGTGGTCGACATACCCCATGCGGATGATGCTGACCGGCTGGTCCACCCCCGGCCCGTTCGCGTAGGCGACCCGCCCGAAGAACGGGTTGCGATCGATCGTCGGCGAGACGCTCTGGTCCATCGGCAGCGCCACCGTGGCCGTATCGTTCTCCCAGTAGGCGGAGTAAGGCAGGGCATCGTCTCCCGGCATCTGGATCTCGTACAGCTCCTGGCTGCCCTGCCACACCGTGCGCCGCAGCTTGCTGATCCGGCAGTCCGGTACCAGGCCCGCGTTCACGCACGCGCGCCGGGCCCGCACCCACACGCGCCGTCCCAGCGCATCGTAGCGGTACTCCTCGAACGTCTTGAAGAGCGGTGCGCTCGAGCTGTTCGTGCCCAGTGAAACCCGGTATTCGGCCGCGCGTAGCGTTCCGTCGCCCGCATAGTATGAGACCCGGTCCTCGCCGCTGATACCGTTGGCCGTGCTGAGCTGGATGTTGCCTGCCCCATCGTATTCGAAGGTGTAGGCGGTCGCGGCGCTGTTCGGCTTGAGGCTCAGTAACCGACCCGTGCTGTGGTTGTACGTATAGACGTCGCTGCGGATCCCGGGGTCGCCGTATCCAAAGGATAACTGAGTCAGGGCGTCCGAGGTCGCCTCGAACCGAGTACCCATCGCGTCGAACTTACTGGTCTCCGTGGAGTTGTACTTGACCGGATGATCGGGGGTGTTGAAGCCGTACGTGACCAGGGTGCCATGGACCGTGTGTCCGTGCCCCGAGTACTTGGCGGTGAGCGTATCTCTCCAGCCGGCCGAGTTCATGCTCTGGAGCAGCTTGTTGCGTGCGTCGTAGCGGAAGCGCGTGTTGCGCAGGTAGCCCGTCCCGGCCGTGAGGGTGTGGACCGTCAGGCGGCCGTCGTCGTCGTAGTCCCGGTGGTCGTAGACCGCGCCGGGGAAGGTCAGGTCACGCAGGTCGCCGCGTGTGTCATAGCTGAAGTTCACCGCAGCGCCCAGCGCATCCGTTACGCGCGAGAGTGGCCCGTGAGCGTGGTAGGCATAGGTGGTCGAGTCGCGTCCGCTGGCCGCCGGCCCCAGCTGCGCGGGGTGCTTCACGCCTGCGAGTCGCCCGTTGAGGTCATATCGATACTCGACCGTGTAGACGTGCTTGCTGAAGTCCCTGCCGTTGACGGTGTTCACCCGCTGCGTCTCGCTCTCGAGCAGGCCGCTGGGATGGAAGGTGCGGCTGACCTGCGCGTCCGCGTTCGTCGCGCTCGTCAGGTTGCCAGCCACGTCATAGCCGTAGAGCGCCGTGTCGCCCGCAATCGTGTAACCGCTGTCCGCGTTGTTGAAGTACTCCGGATAGCGGGGATTCTCTTTGTTGGGGTTCTGACGATGCTTCGCGATTCCTTCGACGCGATAAGGGTAGACGACGGGCGGCAGGATCCGCTGCGTCAGGCGGTCAAGGGCATCGTACTGCATGCGCAGTACGATCCGCTGCGTGGAATTCGTCGGGGCGGTGCGTCGGGTGTGCGCCTCGCGCACGTTGCCGGAGCGGTCGTAGAAGGTGCTGTCGACTCGCGCGTCGGGGGCGACTTCGGCCACCACCCGGTTCGCCCGGTCGTAGCGCCACGTGGTGTAGATCCAGCCCACGCCAGCCGCAATCGGCCAATGTCCCCTGCGTACGGAGAGCAGGTTGCCCTCCTCGTCGTAGCTGTTGTCCACCCACAGAGACTGCGACGGGACTCCGTTCATGGCCGCACCGTCCGTCATGCTTCGCACCACCCGGTCCTGCAGGTCGTAGACGAAGCGCTGGCGAAGCTTGAGCGACTCGGTCTGCAGGCTGTCGGTAGCCGTGACGATCAGCGTGTCCCGGCCCGGAGCATCTCGCTTGTAGGTCGTGACGAAGCCCTTGGGGCTACGCACCTCCGACACGTTGCCCACCGCGTCGTAGACCAGCGAATCCGGCGCCGTGAGCGGCGCCTGGGTGGCTTTCAGCAGCCCGCTGGGATAATAGCGGAAGTTCGTCCGGCTCGTGGAACCGCGCGCGTCCTGCTGCCAGATCCGGTTGCCCGCCGCATCGTAGCCGAAATCGACGAGGTTCCCCTCCTGCGGCACGATGCGTGTGACGAAGTCCGGCCAGTTCGCATCGGTATACTCGTAGCGCGTCGTCGCGTTGCGCCCGTCTCCATACGGGTTCGCCGCCGTGGCGGTCCGTACGTTCCCCCTCGTGGTGTACGTGGCCGTCGTCACCAGCCCGCTCGGCGTCTGCATCCACCCCACCTTCGCTGGCCACGTGCCCACCTGCGTCCCCGAGGTATTGACCTCCGGTCCGTTCCGGTAAAGAACGGTCTCGTGTCCCAGTGCGTTGCGGATCCGCCAGGGTGCGCCGAAGCGGTCGATCCAGAACGTGCTCACCGTCGTGTCGCTGGAGGCCGAGTAGGTCTCCGTCGTCACGTTGGCGCGCGGCCCCTTCACGTAGGTGAAGACGCTGTCGCTGCGCACCGCGCGGGCGCTGCCCTTGCTCTCGTGCGCGAAGAAGCCCAGCGAGATGTCCGCACCTGAGGGGCTCGTGCCCATCTGGCGCCGGGTGCTGCGCAGCTTCTGTCCCTCGTCGTAGGTGAAGAACGTGGTGTTGCCGCGCCGGTCCGTCCGCTGGGAGATCCGGTTCGTCGTGCCCACGTAGGCGAAGCTCGGCAGGTTGCCCGTCACCCCGGAATCGCGGATGTAGCTGACCCGCCCGTTCGAGAACGTCACCACCGCCTGGCGATCCCACAGTACACCCTGCGCGTCCCTCACGTTGGGCGCGACGATCGTGATCCGGCTGGGATCACTGTAGTCGAAGACGTACGGCAGCCCCGGTCCCGTTCCCGGCAGGGGAACGCGAAGCGTCGAGAGCTTCCCGTTCGTGTACTCGAAGGTGGTCTGGTGCCCCAGCCGGTTGACCGTGGCCACGTGCTGGCCCGCGTAGTTGAAGCGCACCGTCACCTTGCCCGGCAGGTGCCGCACGTACGTGGTCACCCCGCCCACGGTCTCCGACGTGATCCGGTCCCCGCTCCACTCCAGGCGCGGTGCCGTCCACTCCGTCTGCCCGCTCCCGCGCGTGTACACCCGCGCGCTCCCGTCGCCGCCCACCCACAGGATCTGCGTCCGGTTCACGTCCAGGTAGTGAAGCTCCTCCACCCCGGCCACCCACCATCCCGGGATCCCCAGGATGCTCGCCGCCCGTGACGGGTGCGACTTCCGGTTCACCACCACCAGCGAGCCGCTCAGGGGTGTCTGCGGAGTCCACTGTCCCCCGGCCTGGACGTCCACGGAGAGGGTGTAGGGGTAGACGCCCGTCGGCAGCGTGGTCAGCCGGTCGCTCCCCGAGATCGCGGGGTCGTGTCCCATGACGATGCGCCGCGTCTGCCCCGCCGCCCAGGTCGTGCCCGAAGGCGGAGTCCAGGTGCGCGTGAAGCTGATGGCCGGCGTGGTTCCGTTGACCGTCAGCGTGGCACGGATCCCGGTCGGCTGCCCGCCCGTGGGACTGAATCGCACGGAGGCCGCCACCAGCGGGTTGGGCTCGGCGTGCTGCGAGTTGTACAGCAGGGTGGGCGTGCGCGGCTTGTTCATCGTCCGCACACCTGGCAGCGGGTGAACGATACGCAGATCCCCGCACTCGTAGGCCGCGTTGTCCCCGGCCGCGATCGTCAGGCACAGGTCCCGCTCCAGCAGCGCGATCGACGTGGCCGAGTCCAGCGCCACCGGAGCCGGCGTCGGCACCACCGGCGCCACCGTCACGCGGAGGTTGATCCACCCCTCGTC
>Ga0182742_1001081_pt1 | contig 37055 bp, 33 predicted proteins | sample eDN5th37CBELigMG_FD_128880 | JGI IMG/M metagenome (GOLD analysis project Ga0182742, IMG submission 128880) | Enriched Miracle-Growth compost microbial communities from Emeryville, California, USA - eDNA 5th pass 37_C BE-Lig MG (version 2)... ... | reverse complement strand
GCCGATGGATACCGTGGCCGAGCTCGGCGAGATGCTGGCGGACCACCGGCTCGGCACGTTCATTCTGGGTCCCGGCGCCGGCATCGGGCTGCACACCCACGGCGTCGTGCGGACGGTGCTGGCGGCGTGCCGCCACGCCGTGCTCGATGCCGATGCGCTGACCAGCTTTGCCGGGCGTCCGGACGAGTTGTTCGACGCCACCCGCGCAGCGGCCGGGGCGGGCGTCGTGCTGACCCCGCATCAGGGCGAATTTTCTCGCCTGTTCAGTGAGATGGACAACAAACATCCCTTCAAGTCGAAGCTTGAGCGGGTGCGCGCCGCCGCGGCTCGAAGCGGTGCGGTGGTGCTGCTCAAGGGGCCCGATACGGTGGTCGCCGCGCCGGACGGCCGGGCGGCGATTGCCGCCAATGCGCCGCCGTGGCTGGCGACGGCGGGGTCGGGCGATGTGCTGTCCGGCCTGATCGGCGCCATGCTGGCGCAGGGCGTGCCGGCCTTCGAGGCGGCCTGCATCGGGGTCTGGATGCATGGCGAAGCGGGCCGCGAGGCGGGCCCCGGGCTGATCGCGGAGGATTTGCCGGAGGTGCTGCCGGCGGTGTTCCGGCGCCTCTTCGACGCGTTTGACGTGGACTACTAATCGCCGCCAGACAAGGCGACGTCCTGCCGACAGTTCTTAATCGACCACGTAATGGCGGATGAGCCGCGGTGCGCTCCAGTCCGTCGCCATCGATTCCATCAGCCACGGCCCCGCCGTCTCGGCTTTGAAGGCGACCCGCTGGGTCTGTCCCGGTCCCACCACAAGGGTATCGAGCCAGAACGGCTTCCAGCCGTCGTCGAGGCGATCGAGCAGGCGCATGTGATGGCCGTGCAGATGGAAGGTCACCGCCGTCGCGGCCCGGTTGGCCAGCGCGATCACCACGGCCCGGTTGCGCCTCACCCGAAAGGCGGGCGCGGCGGAGGCGTTGAACGTCAGCGGGGGGACCCAGCCACCGGCCGGTCCGGCGGCGCGGTCGAGAACGAGATCGGCGCGAAGCGCGGTCTTGAGGTCGATCCGGTCGGGGAGCCCGTTCGATGGCAGCGCCGGCGGGGGCGGCAGCGGCGCGGTGCGAGCCGGGTCGCCGGAGGTCGCGAACTCACCGATCGGCTGGACCGCGGCGCCGTCGAAGAGCAGCACCCGGGACGTTGCGCCGGCCGCGCCGGCATCGATCAAGGCATCGATCCGGGTACCCGGCGCCATGATGAGTTGGCCCTCGCGCGCTGCGAACGGCTCGGCGGGCTGCCCGTCGATGGCCATCACGCGCACATCGTGATTTTCAATTTTAAGGGAAATTGCAGCGCGTTGGCAGCCATTGATGAAGCGAATTCTGAGGCGCTGACGGGGCCGCAGCGTGATCGCGCGGGACGGCTCGCCGTTGAGCGTATAGAGCGGCGCGGCCTCCGGCGCGGCAACGCCCGGCGCGGCCGTGCCGCCGTCACTGCGCAGCCGCGCGTCCTCGATCAGCTACGTTTCGTCGAGATCGGCGGCAAGGCCATCGTCAGTGCCGACGTTCACGGCCAGCGCGCCGGCTGCCCGCGTCTGGCCGTCGCCAAGCAGTCGCGCCTCGCACAGCAGCGTTCCGGCGTGCGGCAGCGTGACGGCGACCTGATCGGTCGCCCCGGGGGCCACCGGGGCGCGGGCGAGCAGCGGTTCTGCCGCCGGCTGTCCATCCAGGCCATGCCAGTTGAGGGCCGCCGGCACCGGCAGTTCGTTGCGGAAACTGACGGCGAGGGTGTCGCCACGCCGGAGCGTCGGCATGCCTTGCCCATCAGCCGGCTCAAGCGCCCAGAATTCCGATGGCAGGCTGCCCGGCTTCAGCACGCGGGTCGCCGGGCGAGCCCGAAGCTGGAGCGCCGTCGCGCGGCCGCCCGTCGCCGGCTGCGCGCCTGCGCCCGCCGGCGTCAACAGGGTTCCGGCAAGCCCGGCGAGCAGGGTGCGGCGATCGATGGCGGAAGGCGTCGGCACGTCGGTTGTCATCGCGCATGCGGACCATTTTCGGAGGCGAGAGTCCAGTACGGAAGTGTGGCCCCGCGCGGGACCGCTTGGGAAGCGCCGTCGCCCCGCCACGCTCTCGGGCGGCGAGGGCCTCGCGCGGCGTCACAGCGGCGCAGGAGGGCCATTTTTTTGCTGCGCGCCAGTGTGCGCATGTTATAAGCCCGCCGCAACGATCGCGGTGAGTTCGCCACGCTGGCGGACTGACGGCGGTCGCTTTCACTTTGTTGAAGCATGGGAAGCGGCCGAGGACGCGTTGGCGTCTTCCTCATCATGCGACGACATTGCGGCCGGATTGGATTTCAGGCGCGGGCGTGGCGGAATTGGTAGACGCGCTGGATTTAGGTTCCAGTGACGAAAGTTGTGGGGGTTCGAGTCCCTCCGCCCGCACCAAGCATGATCCGAGGTTCGCCGCGAACGATTTTCCGGAGGACGTGTTTCCGTAAGGATCGGTCCGCCGAACCACCGATGCGAGGCGTTCTGCCGCGCGTCGCCAGATTGAAACGACCGGCCATCGGCCGGCCAAGCGGGAAGAAGATTGACGCCATGCAGGTGAACGAAACCGTCGCCGACGGATTGAAGCACGAGTTCCAGGTCAGCATTCCGGCCGCCGATATCGGCGCCAAGGCGGATGCTCAGCTTGCCGATCTCAAGGGCAAGGTTCGCCTGAACGGTTTCCGTCCCGGCAAGGTGCCGACCGCTCACCTGAAGAAGCTCTATGGCCGCTCGGTGATGGCCGAGACGGTCGAAAAGACCATTCAGGAAACCAACAGCCAGATCTTCACCGAGCGCGGCTTCAAGCTCGCCACCGAGCCGAAGGTGACGCTGCCGACCGAGGAAAAGGCGGTCGAGGATATCCTCAACGGCAATGCCGACCTGACCTACACCGTCGCCATTGAGGTGGTGCCGGCGATCACGCTCGCCGACTTCAAGAGCTTCACCGTCGAGAAGCCGGTGACGGAGGTCAGCGACGCCGATGTCGACGAAGCCGTGAAGCGCATCGCCGACCAGAACCGCGACTATGCCGACAAGGGCGAGGGCGCCAGGGCTGAATCCGGCGACCGCGTCACCATCTCGTTCAAGGGCACCATCGGCGGCACCCCGTTCGAAGGCGGCACCGGCGAGGGCATTCAGGTCGCGATCGGCTCGAACACCTTCATTCCGGGCTTCGAGGATCAGCTGATCGGCATCGCCAAGAACGAGACCCGCACACTCAAGGTGCCGTTCCCGAAGAACTACGCGAACGCCGAACTGGCCGGCAAGGATGCCGAGTTCGAGACCACCGCGACGCTGATCGAGGCCCCGAAGGACAAGGCGATTGACGAGGAGTTCGCCAAGTCGCTGGGCATGGAATCGCTGGACAAGCTGAAGGAAGCGGTCCGCGAGCGGCTCACCGCCGAATACGCCGCCGCCTCGCGTCAGAAGGTCAAGCGCGCGCTGCTCGATCGTCTCGACGAGACCCACAAGTTCGAGGCGCCGCAGTCGCTGGTCGATCAGGAGTTCGACCTGATGTGGAACTCGATCAAGGCCGAGATGGAGTCCGCCGGCAAGACCTTCGCCGACGAGGACACCACCGAAGAGGCGGCGAAGGCCGAGTACCGCAAGATCGCCGACCGTCGCGTGCGGCTTGGCCTCGTGCTCTCGGAGATCGGCGAGAAGAACAAGATCACGGTGTCCGACGACGAGGTCAGCCGCGCGGTGATCGAGCGGGCGCGCCAGATGCCCGGCCGCGAGAAGGAAGTCTGGGATTTTTATCGCAGCAATCCCAGCGCCTTGGCTCAGCTTCGTGCACCGATCTATGAAGACAAGGTGGTCGACTTCCTGCTCGAGCTCGCCACCGTCAACGAGAAGAAGGTGTCGCGCGAGGACCTCTACAAGGACGAGGACGCCGACAAGCCGGCGGCCTGATCGAAGGGCGTTCGACTCCGTCGCATACCGGGCCCGACCAGCAATGCGGGGCTAGGCAAATAAAGTAGCGTCGTCATGCCCGGGCTTGTCCCGGGCATCCACGTTTTTAGGGCTGCTCGACAAGGAAGACGTGGATGGCCGGGACAAGCCCGGCCATGACCGAATTCGGACGTAGTGCCTTACTGTCCCGTCTTTGAGGTCTACGACGTCTACCAACTACGCCGGCCGCGCGTGGATCAGGGATTCGAGACGCAGCGACAGCATCGGCTTGCTGCCGTCGGTGACGACGGCGCGGATCGTCATGAGGGCGTCATTCCGCTCGGGCCGTATCGCGATCGATTCGATCTCGGCCTCCCCGGTCAGCACCGTGCCGGGCCGTACCGGCCGCTGCAGGTCGATCTCGAACCGCTTGCCGGCGATCCCGGCCACCTTCGACCACATCGCCTCGGCGATCAGCCGCTGGTATACCGCCATCGTGTGCAGTCCGCTGGCGATCAGGCCGCCGAACGGGCCCTTCGCCGCCGCCTCCGGATCGATGTGGATGTAGAGCGGATCATAGCGGGTCGCGAATTCGATGATCTCGGCTTCCTCCATCCGGTAGGTGCCGAATGGGAAGCGCTGGCCGATGGCGAGGTCCTGGGCGTAGAGCATTGGAGAGCGTTCCTTTTGCGATCGCCTATGCTGGCAGCTTCCGGTGGGCAAGGCCATGACCTCGCAGGTAATAGGCTGGCCGCCGGGTCGCGAGCCAGCGCGATCCGGCGGCTTGATCGGTCGTTAAGGTTGCCGGACGAAACCCGCGCGGCGGGACGTTCCGCCGCTATGCCCTCGTCCCCGAATCGGCTTGAACTAGACCGTCGATTCTCGGCGGAGGCAGGGTCTTGTCGCCGTCGGATCGGCGTATATCTGTACGCCGCTTACCAGTCTGCCTTCCGGGGTGATCATGCGCGGCGGCGGGGGCCTGTCGGTCCAGCCGCGCCGTGCGCCGAACGCTCCGCTTCAACCTTCAGGTGATAAATGCGCGATCCGGTGGAAACCTATATGAACCTCGTTCCGATGGTGGTCGAGCAGACCAACCGCGGTGAACGGGCCTACGACATCTTCTCGCGCCTCCTGAAAGAGCGCATCATCTTCGTGACCGGTCCGGTCGAGGACGGCATGTCGACGCTGATCGTCGCCCAGCTCCTGTTCCTCGAAGCCGAGAATCCGAAGAAGGAGATCTCGATGTACATCAACTCGCCAGGCGGGGTGGTGACATCGGGCCTTGCGATCTACGACACCATGCAGTTCATCCGCCCGCCGGTGGCCACCTTGTGCACCGGTCAGGCCGCCTCGATGGGATCGCTGCTCTTGGCGGCGGGCGAGAAGGACATGCGCCACGCGCTGCCGAACGCCCGCATCATGGTGCATCAGCCGTCCGGCGGGTTCCAGGGCCAGGCGACCGACATCATGCTGCATGCCCAGGAAATCCTGAACCTGAAGAAGCGCTTGAACGAAATCTACGTCAAGCACACCGGTCAGACCTACAAGGCGATCGAGGACGCGCTGGAGCGCGACAAGTTCCTCACCTCCGAGATGGCCAAGGAATTCGGCCTGATCGACAAGGTGATCGAGAAGCGCGCCGACGAGCCGGCGCTGGCGGCCAAGCCGGCCTGATCCGAAACGGTCGCATCCCGGTGCCACGGCACCACGGCGACGGTGACCGGCATCACATCCGGTCATCACATCTCGGTCACCGTTTCGCCACAAGAATCCCGGCCGTGCCGATGGCATCACATCGCGACAGATTGGCGCCGGCAGGGGTCGCTTTGACGCCGCAAATCACGCTATTGTCACGGCATGAGACGAATGGCCGATTAGCGAAATCTTGATAGTCGGCTGTCAGCATGGTTGGCTCAGGTCGGTGGGCCAATATACTGAGGGATTAAGCTGGTCGCGATTCGTCGCGGCTCACGAAGTACGAAGGGTCTTTTTGGTACGGATATTGCTCCTATCTAAGTTTTTGGCGGTTGCGCCGAATTGGAGCGATCTTGATCATGAGATCGAAGGTTAGACGGAGATAGGAATGAGCAAGGTCGGTACTAGCGACTCGAAGAACACGCTCTATTGCTCGTTCTGCGGCAAAAGCCAGCACGAAGTTCGCAAGCTGATCGCCGGTCCCACCGTTTTCATCTGCGACGAATGCGTTGAACTCTGCATGGATATCATCCGTGAGGAGAACAAGTCCTCGCTGGTGAAGTCGCGCGACGGGATTCCGACGCCGAAGGAAATCTGCAAGGTGCTCGATGACTACGTCATCGGCCAGCATCATGCGAAGAAGGTGCTCTCGGTCGCGGTGCACAACCACTACAAGCGGTTGAACCATCAGACCAAGCACAACGACGTCGAACTGGCGAAGTCCAATATCCTGCTGATCGGTCCGACCGGCTCGGGCAAGACGCTGCTGGCGCAGACGCTGGCACGCATTCTCGACGTGCCGTTCACGATGGCGGATGCGACCACGCTGACCGAGGCCGGTTACGTCGGTGAAGACGTCGAGAACATCATTCTCAAGCTCTTGCAGGCGGCCGACTACAATGTCGAGCGGGCGCAGCGCGGCATCGTCTACATCGACGAGATCGACAAGATCTCGCGCAAGTCGGACAACCCGTCCATCACCCGCGATGTGTCGGGCGAGGGCGTGCAGCAGGCGCTGCTGAAGATCATGGAAGGGACGGTGGCCAGCGTGCCGCCGCAGGGCGGCCGCAAGCATCCGCAGCAGGAATTTCTGCAGGTGGACACCACCAACATCCTCTTCATCTGCGGCGGTGCCTTTGCGGGCCTCGAGAAGATCATCTCCGCGCGCGGCCGCACCACCTCGATCGGCTTCGCCGCGCAGGTGATGGCTCCGGAAGATCGCCGGACCGGCGAGATTTTCCGCGAAGTCGAGCCGGAAGACCTGTTGAAGTACGGTCTCATTCCGGAGTTCGTCGGCCGTCTGCCGGTCGTCGCGACGCTGGAAGACCTCGACGAGGCTTCGCTGAAGAAGATCCTGACCGATCCGAAGAACGCGCTGGTGAAGCAGTATCAGCGGCTGTTCGAGATGGAGAACATCGAACTCACCTTCGCCGACGAGGCGCTGGGCGCGGTGGCGCGCAAGGCCATCGAACGCAAGACCGGCGCCCGTGGCCTGCGGTCGATCCTCGAGAGCATTCTGCTCGAAACCATGTTCGACCTGCCGGGCCTCGAAGGCGTCGAGGAAGTGGTGATCTCCCGCGAAGTCGTGGAAGGCACCGCACGGCCGCTGTATATTTACGCGGATCGCTCCGATCGGGCCGGGGAGACCAGCGCGACCGCCTGACGATGCGTCAGGCGTGCGTCTCGCGCGCATCAAGACAACACGGCCGCCGCTGCAACGGCGGCCGTTTCTGCATCGCCGGGTTGTGCAAAATAGTGCTGTGCGTAGAACCTTTTGGCTGACTTGACACCATGCCGGGCGATAGCCACCTAATGCTCTCGATGAAGCCAAGTCTCGCTGGATTCGTCATCATTCGTTTCTGACAGGCGGCGGCGTTTTCGCCGATCATCGGAAACATTTCGGCACCTTGTGGCGGTTGCGCACAGACGCGGACTGCGAGCAAGGGGGCACAACAAAGGAAATGGGCCATGTCGACCTCAAAACCTCGGCCAACTATCGTTCACGGCGAAAGCCATCTTTATCCGGTGCTGCCGCTGCGGGACATCGTCGTTTTCCCGCACATGATCGTGCCGCTGTTTGTCGGCCGCGAGAAATCGATCAAGGCGCTCGAACAAGTCATGAAGAATGACGGGCTGATCATGCTCGCGACGCAGAAGAATGCGTCGGACGATGATCCAAGCCCGGAATCGATCTACGAGATCGGAACGCTCGCCAGCGTATTGCAATTGCTGAAGCTGCCCGACGGCACGGTCAAGGTGCTGGTCGAGGGGCTGACGCGTGCGCGTGTCGAGCAGTATTCGGATCGCGCCGATTATTATGAAGCCAGCGCCGTCGCGCTTGCCGATACCGATGCGGTGAGCGTCGAGGCGGAAGCGCTCGCGCGTTCGGTAGTGTCGGACTTCGAGAGCTATGTGAAGCTCAACAAGAAGATCTCCGCCGAAGTCGTCGCGGTGGTGCAGTCGAAGACCGACTTCGCCGAACTGTCCGACACCGTCGCCTCGCATCTCGCGGTCAAGATCGCGGACCGCCAGGCGCTTTTGGAAACGCTCTCGGTCACTGCGCGCCTCGAGAAGGTGCTCGGCTTGATGGAAAGCGAAATCTCGGTCTTGCAGGTCGAGAAGCGCATCCGCTCGCGCGTCAAGCGCCAGATGGAGAAGACCCAGCGCGAGTACTATCTCAACGAGCAGATGAAGGCGATCCAGAAGGAACTCGGCGACGACGAAGGTCGCGACGAGCTGGCCGATCTGGAAGAGCGTATCGCCAAGACCAAGCTGTCGAAGGACGCTCGGGAGAAGGCGCAGCACGAATTGAAGAAGCTGCGCCAGATGTCGCCGATGTCGGCGGAAGCCACGGTCGTGCGCAACTACCTCGACTGGCTGCTCTCGATTCCGTGGAACAAGAAGTCGAAGGTCAAGAAGGATCTCGGCGCCGCGCAGGCGACGCTGGACGACGATCACTACGGGCTTGAGAAGGTCAAGGACCGCATCATCGAGTATCTTGCCGTTCAGAGCCGCGCGAACAAGCTGACCGGCCCGATCCTGTGTCTCGTCGGCCCTCCGGGCGTCGGCAAGACCTCGCTCGGCAAGTCGATCGCGAAGGCGACCGGACGCGAGTTCGTGCGCGTGTCGCTCGGCGGCGTGCGTGACGAGGCGGAGATCCGAGGGCATCGCCGGACCTATATCGGTTCGATGCCGGGCAAGATCATCCAGTCGATGCGCAAGGCGAAGACGTCGAACCCGCTGTTCCTGCTCGACGAGATCGACAAGATGGGCGCCGATTTTCGCGGCGATCCGTCATCGGCCTTGCTCGAGGTGCTCGATCCCGAGCAGAACGCGACATTCAACGATCACTACCTCGAGGTCGATTACGATCTCTCCAACGTGATGTTCATCACCACCGCGAATACGCTGAATATTCCCGGACCGCTGATGGACCGCATGGAGATCATCCGTATCGCCGGCTATACCGAGAACGAGAAGGTCGAGATCGCCCGCAAGCATCTCATCCCGAATGCGCTCTCCAAGCATGGCCTCGACTCCAAGGAGTGGTCGATCGACGATGACGCGCTGCTGCTGCTGATCCGCCGCTACACCCGCGAAGCGGGCGTGCGTAATCTGGAACGCGAAATTTCGACACTCGCCCGCAAGGCGGTGAAGGAATTGACGCTCTCCAAGAAGAAGTCGGTGAAGGTGACGGCGAAGTCGCTGGAAGACTTCCTCGGCGTGCCGAAGTTCCGCTACGGCGAGATCGAGAAGGACGATCAGGTCGGTGTCGTCACGGGACTTGCGTGGACCGATGTCGGCGGCGAGCTGCTGACCATCGAGAGCGTCATGATGCCCGGCAAGGGCCGGATGACGGTGACCGGCAACCTGCGCGATGTGATGAAGGAATCGATCTCGGCGGCGGCATCCTATGTCCGCTCGCGGGCGATTACTTACGGCATCGAGCCGCCGCTGTTCGAGCGTCGTGACATTCACGTCCACGTGCCGGAAGGCGCGACGCCGAAGGACGGTCCGTCCGCTGGCGTGGCGATGGCCACCACCATCGTCTCGGTGCTGACCGGCATTCCGATCCGGCACGATGTCGCCATGACCGGCGAGATCACCTTGCGCGGCCGCGTCTTGCCGATCGGCGGCTTGAAGGAGAAGCTGTTGGCGGCGGGCCGGGGCGGCATCAAGACGGTGCTGATCCCGGAGGACAACGCCAAGGATCTCACCGAGATTCCCGACGCCATCAAAGGCGGGCTGGAAATCATTCCGGTCTCGCGGATGGACGAGGTGATCGCGAAGGCTCTGGTGCGGCAGCCTCAACCCATCGAGTGGGAAGAAGATACCAAGGTGCCGACCAAGCCGGAGGCGGGTGACGAAGCTTCTGGCGGACTGACCGCGCACTGAGCATCGCGGGCCATCTCGCAAATAATCAACGGCGCCCTTCGGGGCGCCGTTTTATTGTGGACCTTGCTGCTTTCGACGCATGATGCCGCGCAATGTGTAGGAGCATGCGATGAACATTGATGGGCAATGTCACTGCGGACTGATTTCTTTCACGGCGACAATCGATCCGGCACGGGTGTCGATCTGCCACTGCACCGACTGCCAGACACTGACCGGATCGCCGTTTCGTGTGACTGTGCTGACCGCGCGCGACAACATCCGGCTCACCGGTGCGGGGCCCAAAATCTACGTCAAGGTTGGCGACAGCGGCGGCAGGCGGCGCCAGCACTTCTGTTCGCAATGCGGAACGCCGGTATTTACCAGCGGCGACCACGATGTCAGCGAGTGGGGCATCCGCTGGGGCTGCATCCGCCAGCGCGGCGACCTCACACCGGCGCGACAGATCTGGCGCCGTTCGGCAGTATCGTGGCTCGGTGATGTCGACCGGCTTCCGGCACGCGCGACGGATTGACGTGTTGCGCTTGCGTCCACCACGGGCGAAAGGCTAAAGAGGGCAGGCGGGCGGCTAGCTCAGCTGGTTAGAGCATCTCGTTTACACCGAGAGGGTCTGCGGTTCGAATCCGTAGCCGCCCACCATTGGCTTCATGCATTGTTCTCGATCACTTCACAGCGAAGCCGATCGTTCGAAAACAGCGCATCTGCGCTCACCGTTTTTTAACTTCAGCCGCGACATTCGAGGGCACCTCGGCGATTTGAACCGCCTCGTAAGACACCTTGTGATAGCTGACAGGCACCATCGGAGGTTGTCTGGATGCAGCCGGCTGAACCAGGGCCGCAGACGCAAAGCGCAGGCGGAGGGCGAATTCCGGCGCTCGACGGCGTGCGAGGCCTGATGATGATCCTGGTTCTGGTCTCGCATTACTTCGGCGAGATCAAGAACGGCTTTGCCGCGGTCGAGTTCGGGTGGCTCGCGGTCCAGATGTTCTTCATCCTGAGCGGCTTCCTGATCGGCCGCCTCATCATCGAGCGCAAGCAACACGCCAACTTCTTCTCCGTGTTCATCATGCGCCGGCTGTGCCGAACGATTCCGTCCTACATGATCAGTATTCTGCTGATCTTCGGTGTGGCGTGGCTGTTTCGTTACGAGTCGTGGACCCACTTCGCGACGGACTTTCCGTTGTGGTCGTATCTGACCTTCACCCAGAATGTCTTCATGGGTCTGACCGGCGGCGTCGGGCAATATTGGGCCGCGCCGAGCTGGACGCTGGCACTCGAAGAGCAGCTCTATGTCCTGCTGCCGCTGGTTTTCTTCCTGGCGCCGCAGCGGCTTTGGCTGCGAATATTTATCGCGGTGGCCTTGCTGGCGGTGGCGTTTCGCGCCGTGATCTTCATCACCGGGATCGTCGATCCGATGTGGGCCTTGGTGATGCTGCCGACGCGCGGCGATACCCTGGTGGCCGGCGTGATCGCCGCGATTGTCTACAAGCGGAGCGATATCGATCTGTCACGCTTTGACCTGCTGTTGCGCGTTGCTCCCCTCGTGCTGATGATCCTCGCCATTCTGCTTGTCTTGGTTGATCCGATCGAACGGCGTGCCTTCAACATTGTGGGACCGCTCTTCATCTCCGCCGGCTTCGCCGCGCTGCTGTTGGCGATCGTGCGGGGCGCCCCCGAAGCGAAACGGTTCGAAAGCCGGTTTCTCGGTTTCTTCGGCGACATCTCTTATTGCGTCTATCTCACCCACCTCATGGTGTTGGGCGTGCTGCATGGCGTGATCTTGCAGAGCAAGCCGGAGCTCGGCACGGCGGCGCAGTGGTTGATCACGCTGGCGGCGGTCCCGGCGGCGATTGGACTCGGCTGGGCGATGACCGTTCTCATCGAGGCTCCGCTCACCACCTATGGCCGAAGCTGGAAGTGGAGCGAGCAACGGACCGGCTACAGCCCGTTGCAGCACCGCGTGGCGATCTGAGCATATTGCCGGGCTAAGACAGCATCGCGAAGGCGCTGGAGACCATCGCCACCGGCTTGCCGTCGCTTGCGGCACTCAAGGTCACCCGGCCGAAACTCATGGTCCGCCCGAGCCGCACCACGCGGGCATCCGCCAGCACGTCGGACGACACCACCGCCTTGAGGAAATGCGTGGTCTGATCCACGGTGGTCATCGGCCGATAGCCGCCCGAGGCCGCGAGGATTGCCATCACCATCGAGGTGTCCGCCAGCGCCATCAACGCCTGTCCGCAGACGATGCCGCCTTGGCGGCACAGCCGCTCCGAAAACGGCATGCGCAGCACCGCCCCGGGCTGCCAGTCGGCCGCCGCGGTGTCCGGGCGCGAGAGGTCGATCCGGTCGAGCACCAGACGCAAATCCTGCACCCATGGGGCAAAGACATCGCCGAGAACCTTCGTCGCGGCCTCATGATCGAATACGGGCGTGGCTTGATCGGCAGACATCGGCGCGTGGTCCTCCAGAGATAACGGGGCAGGGCGAGTGTAGGGGAGTCGCTGCGCGTTGCCAGCAGGTTCCGAACAACTGCCGCGGATTGCCGCATGGCTTGAACCTGCGGCGGCTCAGCCGGTAGAATTGCGGCATGGGGTTCATATTGCGTGAGGGTGCCATGGTCGGACGGATTGCTATTGTGCTCAGCTTGATCGTCCTCGGCCTTACCCTCGGAAGCTGCACGAAGTGCGGCCCGATCTGGGACGACTGGCAGGCCCCGAAATCGTGTCGATCCTGAGCGGCGCCGCATCTGCAACTGCCGGCGTCAGCCCTTTGGAGTATTGGTATGAAGATCTTGCGTGCCGCGGCGATGCTGGTGTTGCTGACCGGGCCGGCATTCGCCCAGATGCCGAACGTCAACCTGATCCCGGAAGTCGAATCCAAGACGCCGGAGCAGATCGAGCGCGATCAGCAACTGCAACGCGCCTATCGCGATTCCTTGCGCAAGATTCCGGACGCAAAGGCCGCGAACGATCCCTGGGGCACCGTGCGCGGCGCGGAGACGCCAGCAGCGGCTTCGCATGCCAAGCCCAAGGCCAAGCATCGGAGCACCGTCAGCCAGCAATAGTGTGCGCTGGTCAGCGGATGCGCGCGCCATCTTGACGCCGAAGCGTGGTCGCGTAGGTTGAGCGAAACTGCGATGGGGATGGGGTTCCCCGACAACCGCCGCAAGGCTGATGACTCCTAACCGGGCGCGTTGGTGCCGGGTGGAGGCTGTCTCTTCCCGCGCGCGTCCCAGACAGGAGCGCATATGAGCGGGACCTCGATTCTTCACCACAACGATCACAGCCAGAGCGGAAGGCGCCCGACCGGGGCGCCGCGATCCGCACGCGGCGATGCAGTTTCGACGGTTGGCCCGGCCATGTTCTGCGGGGGACGAGCGTGAACCTGCAACTGATCGCTGCAGTGGCGCTGGGAGGCGCCGTAGGGTCGGTGGGCCGCTATCTCGTCGGCATCGGCGCGGGCAAGATCTTCGGCATCGATTTTCCCTGGGGCACCTTGATCATCAACATCGCCGGCTCGTTTCTGATTGGCGTTTTCGTCGAATGTTTCGCGCTGCGCTGGGATTTCCCGCAGGCGATGCGGGTGTTTCTCACCGTGGGAATCTGCGGCGGCTTCACGACGTTCTCCACCTTCTCGCTGGAATCGTTCCTGCTGATCGAGCGTGGCCAGTACGGACCGGCGGCGGTCTATATTGCCGCCTCGGTGGTGCTGTCGCTTGCGGCGCTGTTCGGCGCACTGCACCTGATGCGAACACTGCTCTGAGGGCTAGCGCTCATCGGCGTCGTCGCGTGTCGGCAGATCGTCATAGCCGTGGCGGCTGCTGTAGAACACCAGTGCCATCAGCCCGACGCCGACCAGCAGCGACACCGTCATTCCGGCCGCGAGTGCGATGATCCCGGCCAGCGGCATCGGCGCCGAGCCGGCGGTGAGGCCGCTATAGGCATAGCCACCGACGCCGGCGAGGAGCGCGAGCAAAGCCGCGATCAAGACTATCGTTCCGATGCGCATCGTCAGGGTTCGGAATTAGTCGGCCACGAATGTCCCGGCCATATTGGTGTCCTTGAACCTGTGAGGAGCCCTTGGCAACCGCTGCTTTAGTGAGGACATATCCAATTCGGCACGATGGCCCGACTTCCTCAAAAGAACATATTGCGAACAGAGAACAAATGAGGTACATATCCTCACACCGAAGTTTCTGTTCAGCCGCCTCCGCCTTCGTTGTCCCCCTGGCGAATCCCGTTCATAAGGAGCATCACATGTCTGCCACTGCCCTGCGTATCGTCGAAGGATCCTCCATGGACAAAACCAAGGCATTGTCCGCCGCGCTGTCCCAGATCGAGCGCCAGTTTGGCAAGGGCTCGGTGATGAGGCTCGGCAAGAACGACCGGGCGATGGAGATCGAGACCATCTCCTCGGGGTCGCTGGGGCTGGACATCGCGCTCGGCGTCGGCGGCCTGCCGAAGGGGCGCATTGTCGAGATTTACGGACCGGAATCCTCCGGCAAGACGACGCTCGCCCTGCATTGCGTGGCGGAAGCCCAGAAGAAGGGCGGCATTTGCGCCTTCGTCGATGCCGAGCATGCGCTGGACCCGGTCTATGCCCGCAAGCTGGGTGTCAATGTCGACGAGTTGCTGATTTCGCAGCCCGACCACGGCGAGCAGGCGCTGGAGATTGCCGATACGCTGGTGCGCTCGGGCGCGGTCGACGTGCTGATCATCGATTCGGTCGCCGCGCTGGTGCCGCGCGCGGAGCTCGAGGGCGAAATGGGCGACGCGCTGCCCGGTCTGCAGGCGCGGCTGATGAGCCAGGCGCTGCGCAAGCTGACCGCCTCGATCAACAAGTCCCACACCATGGTGATCTTCATCAACCAGATCCGCATGAAGATCGGGGTGATGTACGGGTCGCCGGAGACCACCACTGGCGGCAACGCGCTGAAGTTCTATGCCTCGGTGCGCCTCGATATTCGCCGCATCGGCGCCATCAAGGAGCGCGACGAGGTGATCGGCAACTCCACCCGCGTCAAGGTGGTAAAGAATAAGCTGGCGCCCCCGTTCAAGCAGGTCGAATTCGACATCATGTATGGTGAGGGCGTGTCGAAGATGGGCGAAATTCTCGACCTCGGCGTCAAGGCCGGTATCGTCGAGAAGTCAGGTGCCTGGTTCTCCTATGACAGCCAGCGGCTTGGCCAGGGGCGCGAGAACGCCAAGGCATTTCTACGCGCCAATCCGGACATGACCGCCAAGATCGAGGCCGCGATCCGGCAGAATTCCGGGCTGATCGCCGAGCAGATTCTGGCCGGCACGCCGGAGCGCGATGCGGACGGCGAAGAGCCTGCGGAAGATTGAGCTTCCGAGACTTGAGTTCATCGTGACTTGAGTTGCGGCATGATCCCGGAGCCTCGGGAATCGGCTTCGGATCTGGTCATGCCTTCGGAAGCGAACGGGCGCTGTGGACGTTGAGTTGCCGACGTCCCCAGTGCCCGTTTGATTTTATGTCGATAGAGCCGGTCAGCGAACCGGGGCCGCTGATCCAGCGCGGCGTCTACTCCGCCGCTTGGGCATAATCCTCGATCGGTGGGCAGGAGCACACTAGGTTGCGGTCGCCATAGACGTTATCGACGCGGCCGACCGGCGACCAGTATTTGTCGTTGCGAGAGGTGCCGGCGGGGAAGCATCCCTCGGCGCGCGAGTACGGGCGATCCCAATTGTCGTCGGCAATGTCGTGCACAGTGTGTGGCGCATTCCGCAGCGGCGAGGCCTCGATGGTCCAGCGTCCCGCCTCGACTTCCGCAATCTCGTGCCGGATCGCGATCATCGCCTCGACGAAGCGATCGATCTCCGCCTTCGATTCGGATTCCGTCGGCTCGATCATCAGCGTGCCCGCCACCGGGAAGCTCATGGTCGGCGCATGGAAGCCATAGTCGATCAGCCGCTTGGCGATATCGTCGACGGTGACACCGCAGCTGGTCTTCAGCGCACGCGGATCGATGATGCACTCATGCGCCACCCGGCCGCTGATGCTGCGATAGAGCACCGGGAAGTGCGGCTCGAGCCGGTCGGCGATGTAGTTGGCGTTGAGGATCGCCACCTCGGTCGCGCGCCGGAGACCTTCGCCGCCCATCATCAGAATGTAGAGATAGGAGATGGTGAGGATCGAGGCCGAGCCGAACGGCGCCGCCGCCACCGGGCCGACCGGTGCTTTGCCGCCGTCGAGCACGGGATGGCCGGGCAGGAACGGCGCAAGATGCGCCTTGACGCCGATCGGGCCCATGCCGGGGCCGCCGCCGCCATGCGGAATGCAGAAGGTCTTGTGCAGGTTGAGGTGGCTGACGTCGGCACCGTAGTCCCCGGGCCGGGCGAGGCCGACCTGGGCATTGAGGTTGGCGCCGTCGAGATAGACCTGTCCGCCATGGCTGTGGACGATGTCGCAGATCTCGCGGATCTTCTTCTCGAAGACGCCGTGGGTCGACGGGTAGGTGATCATCACTGCGGCGAGACGGTCGGCATGCTGCTCGGCCTTGGCGCGCAGATCGTCGACCGAGACGTTGCCGTGCTTGTCGCAGGCGACCACCACCACCTCCATGCCGACCATCGCGGCGGAAGCGGGGTTGGTGCCGTGCGCCGAGGAGGGGATCAGGCAGACCTTGCGGTGGCTATCGCCGCGCGCGGCGTGATAGCCGCGGATCGCGAGCAACCCTGCATATTCGCCCTGCGCGCCGGAGTTCGGCTGCAGCGACACGGCGTCATAGCCGGTGATGTCGATCAGCCATTTTTCCAACTGCGCGAACAGCGCGTGATAGCCCGCCGCCTGCTCACGCGGCGCGAACGGATGCAGCGCGCCGAAGGCCGGCCAGGTCAGCGGCATCATTTCGGTGGTGGCGTTGAGCTTCATGGTGCAGGAGCCGAGCGGAATCATCGCGCGGTCGAGCGCGAGATCGCGATCGGCCAGCTTGCGCATGTAGCGCAGCAGTTCGGTTTCGGAGCGATGCGCGTGGAACACCGGATGCGTCAGATAGGTGCTGGTCCGCAGCAGGTTCTGCGGCAGCGCTTCTTTCGCTTCCGCCTCGATATCGGCATAGGCGAGGGTGCCACCAAACGCGCGCCAGACCGCCTCCACGATTGCGGGCGTCGTGGTCTCGTCCAGCGCAATGCCGATGCCGCTTCCATCGCGGCGCAAGTTGATACGCTCCTCGCGGGCGCGTGAGATGATCTGCTCGGCTTTTCCGCCGGCTTCAATGATGATGGTATCGAAGAAGGCATCGCTGCGCGGCGCAAAGCCGAGCTTGCGCAGGCCGGCAGCCAGCACAGCGGTGCGCCGATGCACGTTGCGTGCGATCTGCGCCAGCCCCTCGGGACCGTGATAGGTTGCGTACATCGCGGCGATCACCGCCAGCAGCACCTGCGCGGTGCAGATGTTGGAGGTCGCCTTCTCGCGGCGGATGTGCTGCTCGCGCGTCTGCAAGGCGAGACGATAGGCGGGCGCGCCGCGCGCATCGACCGAGAGGCCGACCAGCCGCCCGGGGATCGCACGCTTGAGGCTGTCCCGCACCGCCATATAGGCGGCATGCGGGCCGCCGTAGCCCATCGGCACGCCGAAGCGCTGCGCCGACCCGATGGCGATGTCGGCGCCGAGATCGCCGGGCGAGGCCAGCAGGGTCAGCGCCAGCAGGTCGGCGGCAACGATGGCGAGGCCGCCTTGCGCGTGCACCGTTTCGATCGCCGGCCGCAGGTCGCGCACCGCGCCGGACGTGCCGGGATATTGCAGGAGCGCGCCGACCACCGACTTGTGTTCAAGATCGATGAGCGGATCACCGACCACGACGGTCCAGCCCAGCGGCTCGGCGCGGGTGCGCAGCACCGCGAGCGTCTGCGGATGCACCTCATGATCGACGAAGAACGCGGCGACTTCGTTCTTGGTGTTGCCGTGCGCGGCACGCTCGGCAATCGCCATCGCCTCGGCGGCCGCGGTCGCTTCGTCGAGCAGCGAGGCGTTGGCGACGTCGAGCCCGGTCAGGTCGCAGATCATCGTCTGGAAATTGAACAGCGCTTCCAGCCGGCCCTGGCTGATCTCCGGCTGATACGGCGTATAGGCCGTGTACCAGGCGGGGTTCTCCAGGATGTTGCGCTGGATCACCGCCGGGAGAATGGTGCCGCTATAGCCTTGCCCGATCAGCGAGGTGAACACCTGGTTCTTCGCGGCGATCTCGCCGATATGCGCGAGCGCTTCGGTTTCGCTCAGCGCGCGGCCGAGATCGAGCGGCGTCTGCTGGCGGATGTCCGCCGGCAGCGTTTCGTCCATCAACGCACTCAGGCTGGCGGCGCCGACAGTCGAGAGCATCGCCTCGATGTCGCGCGGCGACGGCCCGATATGGCGGCGAACGAATGTGGTGGCCGGCTCGCTGGCATTCGCGGTGGATTTGGTCATCGCATCATCATCCTCATAGCGTTCTCGAGCGAAGTGGAAACCGGTTCGCGAAGAAAACGCGTCAAACAAAGACTCTCAGCGTGTTATGCGGTGTGCTTTTCGTAGGCGTCGGCATCCATCAGGCCGCTCAATTCATCCTTGTTGGTGATCTTGACCTTGAACAGCCAGGCTTTGCCTGCGGCATCGGAATTGACCAGGGTGGGGTCACCCGTCACCGCGTCATTGACCTCAACAACTTCACCGCTGATGGGAGCGTAGACGTCGGATGCGGCCTTGACGGATTCCACGACAGCGGCGGCTTCCGCCTTCTTCAACTGACGGCCGAGCTTTGGCAGTTCAACGAATACCACGTCGCCGAGTTGCGATTGTGCATAGTCGGTGATGCCGATCGTCGCGACGTCGCCGTCGATACGGAGCCATTCGTGGTCGGCGGTATACAAGGTGGTCATGATCTATCCTCAACGCTGATAGCTGTGGGGAACGAAGGGCAAAGCGGTAACGAGCAGGGGCAGGCGCTGGTCCCGGACTTCGGCGAAAACGCGTGTCCCGACACCCGCATGCGAAGTCGGCAGATAGCCCATCGCGATCGGCGCATTGAGGCTCGGCCCGAATCCGCCGGAGGTGACGCGGCCGATGGGCTCGCGCGCGTCGGCATCACCGTAAAGCGGTGCGCCTTCGCGCACCGGCGCGCGGCCCTCGGGCTTGAGGCCGACGCGCTTGCGCGGGGGGCCGCCGTCGATCTGCGCGAGAATAGTGTCCGCACCAGGAAAGCCGCCGGCGCGCGTACCGCCGCTACGACGGCTTTTCTGGATCGACCACACCAGATCGCCTTCAACGGGCGTGGTCGTCGTGTCGATGTCGTGGCCGTAAAGGCACAGCCCGGCCTCGAGCCGCAGGCTGTCGCGGGCGCCGAGCCCGATCGGCGCCACCGCCGGGTCGGCGAGCAGCGCGTTGGCGAATGCCTCGGCGTCGGCCGCGGGGACCGAAATCTCGAACCCGTCTTCGCCCGTATAGCCCGAGCGCGAGACGAAGCAGTCGAGCCCCATTACCTTGCGCGGACCGGCATCCATGAAGCGCATCCCTGTGACGTCGGCGCCGAGTTTGCTCAGCACCTCGGGCGCCTTCGGCCCTTGCAAGGCGAGCAGGGCGCGATCCGTCAGAACCTCGATGACACAGTCCCCGGACAGTTCCTTGCGCAGCAACGCCTCGTCCTCGGCCTTGCAGGCGGCGTTGACCACCAGAAACAGGTGGTCGCCGAAATTCGCCACCATCAGGTCGTCGAGAATTCCCCCGCTCGCAGTGGTGAACTGGGCGTAGCGCTGGCGACCTTGTGCAACCGCCATGATATCCTGCGGCACCAGACGCTCCAGCGCGCGGGCGGCATCGTCGACCTGTCCGGATTTCGGCCGCAGCACAATCTGACCCATATGCGAGACGTCGAACAGGCCGGCGGCGGCGCGGGTGTGCAGATGCTCCTTGAGGACGCCCGCGGGGAACTGCACCGGCATATCGTAACCGGCGAATGGCACCATCTTGCCGCCGCGTGCCAGATGCAGCGCGTGCAGCGGGGTCTGCTTCAAGGGGGAGGACGCGGTATCGTGGCCAGACATCGGCGATAGAGCTCCTTGGTTCCGGAGGTCCGGAAGCGCTGTCGAAGCCCCATCTGTCGCTGTGCCTGAGAGTATTATCCCGTCGGCGGACGCTCCCGGTTCGAAAACCGTCACGTCTCTTTCCAGATGCAGTCAGATCACACGGTCCTTTTGCCTGAGAGTTTCCTGGGGCGGTTGCTCCTTCGGCGCCAGCCGTCCTCGAATGAAAGGAGGCCAGTCTCTCCCGACGTGATCCGTCGTCAGGGGAACACCCAAAACACGGCTTCCATAAGGCTGTCAACTCGCGGGCCGGAGCTATCAACGGCGTTGTATTGGGGCTGGCAACCCTCTGATGCGGAGCCCATTTTCTGGACAGCGCGAAGCCCGCCGTCTAAAAGCGGGTCGCCGCTGCGAAACCGGCCCGCGGCATTCGGAAAGCTATAGGCGATAGGTCCCAGATGAGTGGCGTTAACGAAATCAGGTCGACGTTCCTGAACTACTTCGCGAAGAACGATCATGAGATCGTTCCGTCGTCGCCGCTCGTGCCGCGCAACGACCCGACGCTGATGTTCACGAACGCGGGGATGGTGCAGTTCAAGAACGTGTTCACCGGTGTCGAGAAGCGGGCGTATCAGCGTGCCACGAGCTCCCAGAAGTGCGTACGCGCCGGCGGTAAACACAACGATCTCGACAATGTCGGTTACACCGCGCGGCATCACACCTTCTTCGAAATGCTCGGCAATTTTTCGTTCGGCGACTACTTCAAGGAGCGCGCCATCGATCTGGCCTGGCAGTTGATTACGAAAGAATACGGGCTGCCGAAGGATCGTCTCCTGGTGACGGTATTCTCCGAAGACGACGAGGCTTTCAACCTCTGGAAGAAGGTGGCCGGACTTCCTGAATCCAAGATCATCCGCATCCCGACCTCCGACAACTTCTGGCAGATGGGCGACACCGGGCCATGCGGCCCGTGCTCTGAGATTTTCTACGATCACGGCGAGCACATTCCCGGCGGCCCGCCCGGATCCCCGGATGAAGACGGCGATCGTTTCATCGAGATCTGGAATCTCGTCTTCATGCAATTTGATCAGGTCGCGCCGGGCATACGCAACGACCTGCCGAAGCCGTCGATCGACACCGGCATGGGACTGGAGCGCATCGCGGCCGTGCTGCAAGGCAAGCACGACAATTACGATATCGACCTGTTTGCGTCCTTGATCCGGGCGATTGCCGAACTGACCGGCGTCGATGCCGACGGTCCGCATCGTGCATCCCATCGCGTGATCGCCGACCACCTGCGCGCCTCGTCATTCCTGATCGCCGATGGCGTGCTGCCGTCCAACGAGGGGCGCGGCTACGTGCTGCGCCGGATCATGCGCCGCGCCATGCGTCATGCCCAGTTGCTTGGCGCGAAGGAGCCGCTGATGTGGCGGCTGGTATGGGCGCTGGTGCGCGAGATGGGCCAGGCCTATCCCGAACTGGTGCGCGCGGAGTCGCTGATCGAGGAAACTCTGCGGTTGGAAGAGACGCGTTTCCGCAAGACGCTGGAACGCGGACTGGCGATCCTCGACGAGAAAAGTGGCGGCCTGAAGAAGGGCGACATGTTCGACGGCGAGACCGCTTTCACGCTCTACGACACCTATGGCTTCCCGCTCGATCTGACGCAGGACGCGCTGCGCACGCGCGGCATTGGCGTCGATATCGCGTCTTTTTCCGATGCGATGGACCGCCAGCGGGAGAAGGCGCGCGCCTCGTGGGCGGGCTCCGGTGATACCGCTGCCGAGGCGGTGTGGTTTCCGCTGCGCGAAAAGATCGGTGCCACGGAGTTTCTCGGCTATGAGACCGAGAGCGCGGAAGGCGTTGTCGCTGCCATTGTCAAGGACGGCGCGCAGGTCGACCAGCTCAAGGCGGGCGAGAGCGGCGCGATCGTACTGAACCAGACGCCGTTCTACGCCGAGTCCGGCGGTCAGGTCGGGGATACCGGCGTGATGACCGGCGAGGGCGTCACATTCCGCGTCACCGACACGCAAAAGAAGGCGGGCGACCTGTTCGTGCATTTCGGCACGGTCGAACAAGGAACGCTGAAGGTCGAGGCGGCGCTGCAGCTCGAGGTCGATCATGCGCGGCGCGGCGCCATCCGCGCCAATCACTCGGCGACCCATCTGTTGCATGAAGCGCTGCGGCAGGTGCTCGGCGATCATATCGCTCAGCGCGGCTCACTGGTGTCGCCCGAACGGCTTCGCTTCGACTTTGCGCACACCAAGCCGATCACGCCGGATGAACTGCGACGCATCGAAGACATCGCCAACGAGGTCGTGCTCGAAAACGGCGAGGTCGTCACGCGGCTGATGGCGCTCGAGGATGCACGAGAGTCCGGCGCCCGGGCACTGTTCGGCGAAAAGTACGGCGATGAGGTGCGTGTCGTATCCATGGGGAAGCGCGCCAGCGACAGCGTGCAGACGCCGAATGCACTGGGATGGTCGGTCGAACTGTGCGGTGGCACCCATGTGCGCCGCACCGGCGACATCGGCCTGATCTCGGTCACCGGGGAAAGCGCGGTGGCGTCGGGCGTACGCCGCATCGAGGCGCTGACCGGCGCACAGGCCCGGCATCATGCCAATGATACGATGCAACTGGCGCGCAGCGCGGCGGCGGAATTGCGCACCACCATCGACGACATGCCGGCGCGCATCGCGGCGTTGATGGAGGAGCGCAAGAAGCTCGAGCGCGAACTCTCAGATGCCCGCAAGAAACTGGCCATGGGCGGCAGCGCGTCCGCAGCCGGCGAGCCGTCCGGCGTGCGTGAGGCAGGCGGTGTCAAGCTGCTGGCGCGCGCCGTCGAGGGCATCGAAATGAAGGATCTCAAGAGTCTCGCCGACGACGGCAAGAAGCAGATCGGCTCTGGAGTCGTCGCCATCGTCGGGGTCACCGGCGACGGCAAGGCCGGGATCGTGGTCGGCGTCACCAAGGACCTCACCGAGCGATTCAACGCGGTCGAGCTGGTGCGCAAGGGCTCGGAGGCCTTGGGCGGCAAGGGCGGCGGCGGCCGGCCCGACATGGCGCAGGCCGGCGGCCCGGACGGTGCCAAGGCGGCTGCGGCGCTGGAGGCGGTCGCGGCGGCCATGGGCGGCGCTTAAGCGGCGAAAGCCGCGAATCCCCAAAGGTGACGTCGCCCTTCAAGGCCATTGCAGAGCAGCCGCCTCAGAGTGACGGGTCAACGACTCGATTGGTCGCGTTCGCCTATCTATCGCGACATGAACGCCGGGATGGTCATCGAGGCAAGGATACTGCGGGTCACGCCGCCGAGCACGAATTCGCGCAACCGTGAATGGCCATAGCCGCCCATCACGATCATATCGGCGGACCGATCCGCGGCGTGCGACAGGATCGTGTCAGCAACGCTGCGATCCGGCACTGTCACGGTTTCGATTTCGACCTTGACGTCATGGCGGGCGAGGTGACCAGCGATTTCGATACCGCGGATTTCCGATTGCGGCTTGTCATCCCGGGCACCGACGACATTGAGGATTTCAACGGCGCCGGCGCGTTTGAGGAAGGGCAGCGCGTCGTTCACGGCGCGCGCGGCAGGGGCGCCGCCGTCCCAGCAGCACAACACACGGTCGAGTTTCAATCCGGTGGACTGAATGTAGGGCACCACGATCACCGGCCGTCCGGTGTTGAACAGCGCCGCCTCGATCACCAGGCCGTTGTCGGGACCGTCATTGTCGGTTTGGCGCAAGATGCTGAGATCATAGTGCCGGGCCAGATTGGCAAAGGTATCGGCGGTGCCGAAACCGCTCTCCAACACCAGATGATCCGAAAATGACAAGCCATTCCGAGTGGCGGCGGCATGGAAGCGGTCAAGCGCGATACGCGCGCGCTGTTCGCTCTCGGTCAGCAACTGCCCGATGACCGTGCCGGGCACGCCGACCATGCCGTAGTCCGGCAGACCCGCAAGATTGCCGAAGGAGGCGCCGGCCAGATGGGCGTCGAAGGTTTCCGCGATCGACACCGCGAAGGCGAGTGCCTGATCATGCTGCTTGTCGTGCTCCAATTTGACGATGAGGTCTTTCATGGCGGACTTCCTCGTTGCTGAATGCTGAATCCTAGCAAAGCGGCGGCTGGCGAACTTGCGAAGCCGCAACTAGCTATTTGATTTCTTGATACGCTGTTGCTGCGGCAGCCACGTCTCCGACATGTCGAAATCGGACGAGGATCATCGTAGCCGCATGTGGGTCATTGCGCACCCGATTTGACGCTGAGGCACCCATGCCGGCGTCGGCGGCCCCTGCCGTTTGCGGGCCGTTAGAGCCATCGATGTTACATTTTTGCGACCAGACTGTGCCGCGGTGCGGCGATGAGTAGCCAAAAAGCCGCTGGCGTCTCAATCACATCCGCAGCAAAATGCCCCATGCATCACAATACCCCATTGATTTCCACGGTCGTGGTCGGCCTCGTGCTGGCGTTTGTTTTCGGCGCTCTGGTTCAACGTGTCCGGGTTTCGCCGCTGGTCGGCTATCTGCTGGCCGGTGTTGTCATGGGCCCGTTCACGCCCGGCTTCGTCGCCGATCAATCGATTGCCAACGAACTCGCTGAAATCGGCATCATTCTCCTGATGTTCGGCGTGGGCTTGCATTTCTCACTCAAGGACCTGCTTTCGGTCCGCGCGATCGCGGTGCCGGGAGCGGTAGTGCAGATTTCGGCTGCCACCGTCATGGGATGGGCATTAGGCTGGGCACTGGGCTGGAGCACCGGCAAGGGCATCATGTTTGGTCTGGCGCTATCGACGGCGTCGACCGTGGTGCTGCTGCGCGCGATGCAGGAGCGGCGGCTGATCGACACCGAGCGCGGCCGTATCGCGGTCGGCTGGCTCATCGTCGAGGACATCGCCATGGTCATGACCCTGGTGCTGCTACCCGCGCTGGCCGGCCTTCTCAACGACGAGAGCTCCGCCAGTTTCGATCTGTCGGCTTTGACCTGGCCGATCCTGCTGACGCTCGGCAAGGTCGCGGCTTTCGTGGTGTTCATGCTAGTGGTGGGACGCCGCGTGATCCCGTGGATCCTGCACTACGTCGCGCATACCGGATCGCGTGAACTGTTCCGGCTCGCGGTGTTCGCGATCTCGCTCGGTGTCGCTTTCGGCGCGGCGATCCTGTTCGATGTATCGTTCGCACTCGGCGCCTTCTTCGCCGGCATGATCTTGAGCGAATCCGAACTCAGCCAGCGCGCCGCCAACGAGACGCTGCCGCTGCGCGATGCGTTCGCCGTGCTGTTCTTCGTCTCGGTCGGCATGCTGTTCGATCCTGCCATTGTGTTGAAAGAGCCGCTCCCGCTGCTGGCGACGCTGTTCATTATCCTGTTCGGCAAATCGATCGCGGCCTTCGCCATCGTCCGCCTGTTCGGGCATCCGACTTCAACGGCCCTGACGATTTCGGCCAGTCTCGCGCAGATCGGCGAATTCTCCTTCATCCTGGTCACCCTGGGTGTCAGCCTGTCGCTGATGACGGATCGCGGCCGTGATCTGGTGCTGGCGGGCGCCATCATCTCGATCATGCTGAATCCGCTATGGTTTGCCTTGTTGGATCGTTTCCTGGCCAAGCGTGAGCCATCCAAGCCGCCCGTCGAAGGCGAGAGTGCCGAAGCGACGGCGGATGAAGGCACCCCGACACGCGAGCCCGTTCCGGCGTCGAAACTCACGGACCATGTCGTGCTGGTCGGACATGGCCGTGTGGGAAGCGTGGTGAGCTCGGCTTTGCGCCTGGCCGGAACGCCGGTTCTGGTGATCGAAGACAGTCCCGGTATCATCGAGCAGCTCGGGCAGCAGGGCGTCGATTTCATCAACGGCAACGCGGCCGCGCCGGACGTTCTGCAGGCCGCCAATCTCGGAGCGGCGCGCGGCTTGCTCGTGGCGATACCGAATGCTTTCGAGGGGGGGCAGATCGTGGCCAAGGCGCGCAATATCAGCAGTACGCTGCCGATTATCGCGCGTGCCCATTCCGAGGAGGAGATCACGCACCTCAAGCATCACGGGGCGACGTCGGTCATTATGGGCGAACAGGAGATCGCCAAGGCGATGCTGGCGCAGATCACCCGCGGCGCCATGACGCTGCACCCCGCGGTGCCCTCCGAGGGAGATGCACCCTCGGCGGCGTAAGGCGGGCTTCAAACGCTCAGCGGCGCTTCGGCTCCCAGAAGCTCACGTGTCGTTGCAGGAATCGGCACCGGGCGGTGTGTCGTCTGGTCGGTATTGACCCACACGATCTCGCCGGTCGCCAGCAATTCGTCCTCGCCCTTGAGGAAGATCGCGAGGGCGAATGTGATGCTCGAATTGCCGATCTTCGCCACCCGCGCGCCGACATCGAGCTCCCAGTCGAACCGGATCGGCGCCTTGTACTCGACCACTGCCTTGACGACGTGAAAATCGACACCGGATTTCTTGGCGTCGGCGTACTGGTCATAACCGAGCGCGCGGAAAAACTCGGTGATGGCGGTGTCGTAATAGGTGAGATAGTGCGCGTTGAACAGGACGCCCTGTCCGTCGATTTCGGAGTAGCGCACCCGGAATGGATGGAAAAAACGAAACTCGTTCCGCGTCATGTTCTCACTCCACATGCGATCGATAAAGGCCGTGAGAAACGGCCGGCGCGATAACCTGGGCCTCGATATGGCATGGGCCCTACCCGGAAGGCCAGTCGATGAGCAGGGCGACTTCTCGCGATCATGGATATCACGAAGGCTTCGGTACGGCGGCGGTTGACGAAAAAGAGGCGCGGAGAATCTCCGCGCCCGTCGTAAACGCCGACGTCTGTTATTGCGCCATCGCCTTGGTGAGATTCTCCGCCACCTTGTCGAGGAAGCCGGTGGTGGAGAGCCAGCGCTGGTCGGCGCCGACCAGAAGCGCGAGGTCCTTCGTCATATAGCCGGATTCCACGGTTTCGACGCAGACCTTCTCCAGCGTCTTGGCGAACTTCGCCAGCTCCTCGTTGTTGTCGAGCTTGGCGCGATGGGCGAGGCCTTGCGTCCAGGCGAAGATCGAGGCGATGGAGTTGGTTGAGGTTTCCTTGCCCTTCTGGTGCTCGCGGTAGTGGCGCGTCACCGTACCGTGGGCGGCCTCGGCTTCCACGGTCTTGCCGTCCGGCGTCAGCAGCACCGACGTCATCAGGCCGAGCGAGCCGTAGCCCTGCGCCACGGTGTCGGACTGCACGTCGCCATCGTAGTTCTTGCAGGCCCACACATATCCGCCGGACCACTTCAGCGCCGAGGCGACCATGTCGTCGATCAGGCGGTGCTCGTAGGTCAGGCCCTTGGCCTCGAACGCAGTCTTGAATTCTGTGTCGTAGATCTCCTGGAAAATATCCTTGAAGCGCCCGTCATAGACCTTGAGGATGGTGTTCTTGGTCGAGAGATAGACCGGATAGCCGCGCGACAGGCCATAGTTGAACGAGGCGCGAGCGAAGTCGCGGATGGAATCGTCTAAATTATACATGCCCATGGCGACTCCGGCGCCGGGGGCCTGGAACACCTCGCGCTCGATCACGGTGCCGTCTTCGCCGACGAATTTCATCGACAGCGTGCCCTTGCCCGGAAACTTGATGTCGGTGGCGCGATACTGGTCGCCGAAGGCATGGCGCCCGATGATGATCGGCTTGGTCCAGCCCGGGACCAGGCGCGGCACGTTCTTGCAGATGATCGGCTCGCGGAAGATCACGCCGCCGAGGATGTTGCGGATGGTGCCATTGGGCGACTTCCACATCTGCTTGAGGTTGAACTCCTTCACCCGCGCTTCGTCGGGGGTGATGGTGGCGCACTTGACGCCGACGCCGTGCTTCTTGATGGCGTTGGCCGCGTCAATGGTGACCTGGTCGTTGGTCTTGTCGCGGTATTCGATGCCCAGGTCGTAATATTCAAGGTTCACATCGAGGAACGGGTGGATCAGCTTGTCCTTGATGTATTGCCAGATGATCCGGGTCATCTCGTCGCCATCGAGTTCGACGACGGGGTTGGTCACCTTGATTTTTGCCATGGGAAACGGGGCCTTTTCGAAGTGCGTTTGACGGGCAGGGTGGGGATGTCGATGATGGCCGGGCTATAGCACCGCAGCGCGGGCGACGAAAGCCGCCGGGCCCAGTGGAGGCGGCCTTTTCGATCGATTCCGTGCACCTGCAGCCGATCTCCGCGCCATTTGCATGGCTGCCGGCGAGGGTTGCGCGCCGGCGCCAAAAATGCTCGACAGGCCATTCCTTCAACGCGAGACAATCGCCGCCCGAAGCGCGATCCGGAAGCTCCCAGCGCCGCCGGAATGCCTCGGCATTTTGCGCTGCGGCAACATCTGACCAGGGAAAGAAGCTCGATATGTCCGGTTCAGGCACCGACAAAACCAAGACCGGCCTGGCTCTCGAGGGGCCGGTGGTCGTTCTGGTGGAGCCGCAGCTCGGCGAGAACATCGGCATGGCGGCGCGGGCCATGGGCAATTTCGGACTGACCCGGCTGCGGCTGGTGAAGCCGCGCGACGGCTGGCCGAATCTTGCGGCGCAGCGTGCCGCCGCGGGAGCCGATCATATTCTTGAGAAGGTCGAGCTGTTCGAGACCGTCGAGGCGGCGGTAGCGGACCTGACGCTGCTGTTCGCCACCACGGCGCGGGCGCATGACCAGGCCAAGCCGGTGATCGGTCCTGAAACGGCGGCGACGCAGGCCCAGGCCGAGATCGGCGGAGGCGGGCGCGCCGGCATCCTGTTCGGCCGCGAACGCTACGGCCTGCAGAACGAGGAGGTGGCGCTCGCCGACCGCATCGTCACGTTCCCGGTCAATCCCGGCTTTGCCTCGCTCAATCTGGCGCAGGCGGTGCTGCTGATGGGCTACGAATGGTTCAAGCTGGCGACCGCGGGCGCGTTGCCGTTCGCGATGCCGGAGCGCTCGGAACGCGCCTCGCAGCACCAGATGCAGGCGTTTTTCGACAACCTCGTGCGTGAGCTGGATCGCGTCGAATTCCTGCGGCCGCCCGAGAAGCGCGACACCATGCTGGTGAACCTGCGCAACATCTTCACCCGCATGGAGCCGACCAAGCAGGACATGCACACGCTGCACGGCGTGGTGATGGCGATCGCGGAAGGGCGCAAAGGCCCGGCCAAGGGCGGCGTGCTCGACGGCGGGCAGGCGACGCGGCTGCGCGCGCTGTTGTCCGAGCAGGGCGCCGGCATGGCCGAAGGCGGCACGGTGCGCGGACTGGCGCGGCTGCTTCGACGCAATCCCACCGACGCCGAACGCATCCTGTGGAAGGCGCTGACCACCGACCGCCGCTTCGCCGGCCAGTTCCGGCGCCAGACGCCGGTTGGCCGCCATATTCCGGATTTCGTCTCTTTCATGCACCGCATCGCCATCGAGATCGTCAACCCGAACGAAGCCGCGTCTATCGCCACCGACCGCTCCGCGCGGCGGGAATGGCTGGAGGCGAGGGGCTATCGGGTGGTGGATGTCGAGGCGGTGGCGGTGGAGAGCGATCTGGCGCGGGTGATGGAGGAGTTGGCGGGGAGTATGCTGTAAGTCGAGCGTTCAGTGCGAAGCGAGATCGTTGTTTACGAGCGAGGGAGAATGATTAATCAGCAAGAGATAGTTGACCTCGTTAAAAACCTCTCTGAAAGTTGTAGCGTTGAAGTCAAACGCTGGATTGATCCTTCTTCAGTACAAGGCATTGAAAAGTTAGTTAAAGGCATTTTGGCGCTTCGACCGCGCGCCGCGATAGAGCCCGCGCTCACGCCGCCGGTTTGACAACGTGCCATTCGACGGTGAGGCCCGCCTTCGTCGCGAGGATCATCAACGCATCGAGGCTGAACTTGTCGATGCGCCCGCGCAGCAAATCGTTCATGCGTGGCTGAGTCACGCTCAGCCGTCTGGCAGCGTCGGCCTGTGTCAGTTTCCAGCCTTCAACAACGTCGCGGATGGCGATCATCAGCGTGGAGCGCGCCTTCATGTTGGCGGCATCGGCCGGCGACGTTTCCAGCGCATCCCAGACATTGTCGAAACGTTGCTCGGTCATGGCCGCTCTCTCCGCATCAAGTCCCTGAACCGCGTGGCGGCGAGCTCGAGGTCGTGTTTCGATGTCGCCGCGCTCTTCTTCTGGAAGGCGTGCAAGATGTAAACGGCATCTGCCAGCGCGGCGATGTAGATCGCCCGATAGGCGCCGGTGGCATCCCGCACCCGAACGCCCGGGCCGACGGTTTTCATCGGCTTCCAGTCATCGGGGTCGAGGCCGCATTGAAGCCGATCGATCTGGAACCCCATTTCGCGGCGCGCGCCGTCGGGAAACGCACGCACCGCGTCGAGGGCATTTCCGATGAAGGACACCGGCTTCATGGCTGAATTATATCAGTTTGGATATATTTAGTCCAGTACAGCTTGAAGGGGCGCGCGGCGAACTGGTGTTTTCCTATTTTCGGCTTCTCGCCCCTCTCTCCCTCAGCGCCGGGTGATCCTCTTCCATCGGCGTATTGGCCTCGATCACGAGGTCCACTGCCTCCTGCGGGGCGCGGTCGATGTCGACGCCGCGGCGGTGCATCTCCTGCAGCGCGGCGCGGATCGCTTCGTCCTCTTTCATTGTCTGCCATCCCGTGCGCGCCCTCCCGATAAGGAACGGGCGGCGCTTGTTGCCCATGGCCGTGGTCCGCGCCATCTTCACCACCTGCAGCGCCTGCACGAGTTTGTCGAGATCGGTGTCCTTGCTTTCTTCCAGTTCGCGCACCATGCGCTCGGCGATCGCGACCAGCCGCCCCGTCAACAAACGCAATTTCGGCCCCGGTCCGGCGCGCCAACGCGGCACGTCGCCGGGCGCGCGCGGCGCGAATGGCGGGCGCGTCCAGCCATAGTTTTTCGTCCAGACCGAAATGGTCGCGCGCTTGACGCCGGTCTTCTCCGCAATCTGATGTTGCGACAACGTGGTCTGTTCGATCAGTCGGCGGACCCAAGCCACGGTCGAGTCCGCATACGGCTGCCGCCCGCCGCGTCGCCGGTGCGGAACCGGTTGCGGGTCGTCGGCCGCTTCGTCGGGCGTGACGCGGAGGCGGACAAGGTCGGGTGGGATGTGAGGCAGGATCATGATAAGGAATATAATCCCATTTTCGTCTCAAGGCAAGCCGGAGAAGAACCTTCCGCGAAACTAAGGGGAGCTTTGGATTTGGGCTTGTCATGGCCGGATTTATTCCGGCCATCCACGCCTTAACTGACGAGCAGCAAGAAGGACGTGGATGGCCGGGACAGGCCCGGCCATGACGAAGTTGAGCGGCAGGTGCAGCCAAAACAATTCGGGCGCCGCGGTGAGCGACGCCCGGATCGATTCTTCTCGGAGGTGAGGGCTCAGATCCCGGCCTTCAAATACCCGCCTTCACCTGCGCGACGGCTTCCGCCATCAACTGGTCCATCTTGGCGCGGACCTGTTGTTCGGTGACGCCCTTGCCGGCGAGGTCGGTGGCCACCTTGCGCAGGACGTCGGCGTCGCCGGCTTCCTCGAAGTCCGCCGCCACCACCTCCTTGGCATAGGCCGCGGCCTCGTCGCCGCTCTTGCCGAGCTGTTCGGCGGCCCACAGGCCCAAAAGCTTGTTGCGACGGGCCTCGGCCTTGAATTTCTGCTCCTCGTCGAGAGCAAACTTCTTTTCGAAACCTTCCTGGCGCTGGTCGAAGGTCGTCATGATTCGGGTTCCGATCCTGTTTCGGGCCGTTGCGGCCGCATTGCGGGAGATGGTTCGCGCGCATAGATAATTGGCGGACAAGGGCAAAACAACGGCTCTGAAGTCGCAGCCCGGCGGGTCGGGCGAGGAGAACGAGCCGTGAAGGCGGATCGATTGTACTCAGGGACCCGATCGGGTAGGTTCGGGCCAGTGTGGCGGCTCTGATGTATCGGAACCGGACACGAGGCCCGGTTCTTGTTCTGTTTCGCGTTCCTGGTCTTCACGGCAGCTCCGTCGTGGATCGCCTCTTTCATACGGAGCACATCCCTCCCATGGATTTCAACAACACACGGTACATCCCCATGAGCCGTCGGCGTCGCATTTACGAAGGCAAGGCCAAGGTCCTGTACGAAGGGCCGGAGCCGGGAACCCTGATCCAGCACTTCAAGGACGACGCCACCGCGTTCAATGCCAAAAAGCATCAGGTGATCGAGGGCAAGGGCGTCCTCAACAACCGGATCTCGGAATACATCTTCCAGCATCTGAACGACATCGGCGTGCCGACGCACTTCATTCGCCGGCTCAACATGCGCGAGCAGCTGATCCGCGAGGTGGAGATCGTGCCGCTCGAGGTGGTGGTGCGCAACGTCGCCGCTGGCTCGCTGTCGCAGCGCCTCGGCATCGAGGAGGGCACGCAGCTGCCGCGCTCGATCATCGAGTTCTACTACAAGAACGACCAGCTCAACGACCCGATGGTGTCGGAGGAGCACATCACCGCGTTCGGCTGGGCGACGCCGCAGGAGATCGACGACATCATGGCGCTGGCGATCCGCGTCAATGATTTCCTATCTGGCCTGTTCCTCGGCATCGGCATTCGCCTCGTCGACTTCAAGATGGAGTGCGGGCGTCTGTTCGAGAACGACATGATGCGGATCATCGTGGCCGACGAGATATCCCCCGACTCCTGCCGGTTGTGGGACGTGAAATCGAACGAGAAGCTTGACAAGGACCGCTTCCGCCGCGATCTCGGCGGGCTGATCGAAGCCTATACCGACGTCGCCAAGCGACTCGGAATCATGACGGAAAACGAGCGCCCGATCGGATCGGGCCCGGTGCTGGTGAAGGGATGATACGGCCGTGAAAGCGCGCGTGACGGTGACACTGAAGAACGGCATTCTCGATCCGCAGGGCAAGGCGATCGAAGGCGCGCTGAAATCGCTCGGCGTTGAAGGCATCGCCAGCGTGCGCCAGGGCAAGGTGTTCGACATCGAACTGCCCGACGCCAACAAGGCCAAGGCCGAGGCGGCGCTGAAGGATGCCGCCGAGAAGCTGTTGGCGAATACCGTGATCGAGAACTATGCTATCGAGGTGGTGAGCTAGCCTCTAGCGCCGGCTCGAAACTCAGGATGCTCCGACACTATGAAATCCGCCGTTCTCGTCTTCCCTGGCATCAATCGCGAACGCGATATGGCGCGCACGCTCAAGCTGGTGTCGGGCCATGAGCCCGCGATGGTGTGGCATGCCGAGACCGCGCTGCCCAAGGGCATCGATCTGGTGGTGCTGCCCGGCGGCTTTTCCTATGGCGATTACTTGCGTTGCGGCGCCATCGCCGCGCGCTCGCCGGTGATGGACGCGGTGCGCAAGTTCGCGGCCGATGGCGGCCTCGTGCTCGGCGTCTGCAACGGCTTTCAGATCTTGTGCGAGTCGGGCCTCTTGCCCGGCATCCTGATGCGCAATGCGCGGCTCAAGTTCATCTGTCACGACGTGCATCTGCGGGTCGAGCGCTCCGATACGCCGTTCACGCGCGGCTACAATGCCGGGCAGGTGATCCGCGTGCCGGTGGCGCATGGCGAGGGCAATTACGCCGCTGATGAGGAAACGATCCGCCGCCTCGAAGGCGATGGCCGGGTGCTCTATCGCTACTGCTCGCCGACCGGCGACGTCGGCGACACCCACAACATCAACGGCGCGGCGCAGTCGATCGCCGGCATCGTCAATGAGCGCGGTAATGTGCTCGGCATGATGCCGCATCCGGAGAACCACGTCGAAGAGATCATGGGCTGTACCGACGGGCGCGGCCTGTTCGCCGGCCTCGTCGATCATCTGCAGCGCGCGGCGTGATATCGTGGATGCGGCCGACCCGATTGCCGCATTCCAGGATAGCGCGATCCGGCGGCTGCTTCGTCAAGCCAAGGATATCGGTGCCGAATATTATCGGCTGACCAACAAGCCATTGGGCGTGACCGGGGAGGTTGCCGAATATGAAGCCGCGGAAAAACTCGGCCTGACCTTGGCGGTGGCCCGGACACCGGCGTTCGATGCCTTTCGTGATTTCGACAACGCGCGGGTTCGCTATCAGATCAAGGGACGGGCTGTCGCGAAGGCCGATCGCTATAAGGGCATGGTGCCGAAGATCGTCGATGGCGGCTTCGACTATGTTCTGTTGGTGCTGCTGGACCGCGCGACGCTGGATGCCATCGAGATATGGCAGGCGGAGCGGGACAGCGTCATGCGGCGACTGGACGCGCCTGGCGGCCGTGCCCGCAACGAGCGGCGCGCGATGGCCATTTCGCAATTCAAATCCATCGCACGCAAAGTCTGGCCGGACCTCGGCGTTGCCGGGTGACCCCGCGATTTAACTGGCCTGCGCTTGCGCCACCGGTTTCCGCTTCACCTTCTTGATGGTCGCGGAGAAGGTGAACAGACGTCGCTCGCCACAGCGCAGGATGCCGCGCAGGAAGATCAGCGAGCCGCCGGCGCGGGTCATCTCGCCGTCGCATTCGATCAGGTCGCCCTCGCGCGCGGCATCGAGGAATTCGCAGGCGAAGGAGACGGTGACGCCGGGGCCTTCCAGTTCACGGGAGGCGATGGCGAACAGGCAATAGTCGGCGAACGTCATGTAACAGCCGCCGTGAACGTTGCGCATGCCATTGAGGTGCTTGGCCTCGACGCGGAAGGCGCAGCGGACGGTGCCGTCGTCCTCGATCTTGTGCCAGAACGGCCCGTTGTTGGATTCGAACGAATCCCGGCTCCAGGTCCGCCATCCGGCGAACTCGCCTTCGGTCGCGATGAAGAGATCGGGGCGCCTGGCAGGGGGCGTCGGCATGACGTTCACGGGGTCAACTCCTTGAGCAACGGTCAGGGCGTTTAAATCCGATCTTTTCGCGCTATGCAAACCTCGGCCTGTGGACCAACGGGTCGCTTATGCTGTCCGCAAGGCTACCAGGAAGTTCTCGACCTCGTGATGCAACTGCCGGCTTTCGGCCTGCAGGGCATTGGCCGAGCCATGGACATCGGCGGCGGCGGTTTCGGTGTTTTCCGCGCCGTGACGAACGTCGACGATGGCGGATGCGACCTCGGTCGAGCCGGTGGCGGCCATGGTGACGTTGTAGGTGATTTCCTTCGTGGCGAGCATCTGCTGCTCGATCGCGTCGGCGATGGACTTCGAGTTCTGCGAGATTGAGGCGATGGTGTCGCTGATGTCGGAAATGGCCGCCACGGTGGTGCCGGTTACGCTCTGGATCGCGCCGATCTGGGCCGTGATCTCGTCCGTCGCCTTCGAGGTCTGCGAGGCGAGTTGCTTGACCTCATGCGCCACCACGGCAAAGCCTTTGCCGGATTCGCCCGCGCGCGCCGCCTCGATGGTGGCATTGAGCGCCAGCAGGTTTGTTTGCTGGGCGATGGCGCCGATCATCTTGATCACGTCGCCGATCCGGCTGGCGGCCTGATTGAGCTCGCTGATCTGGCGGCTGGCCATTTCCGCCTGTGCCACGGCGCTGGTGGCGGTTCCCAGCGAGTCCTGGACCTTGCGCGAAATCTCGCCGATCGACGATTCCAGGCTCTCGGTCCCGGCGACCGCCGATTTGACGCTGGCCGAGGCTTGCTCCGAAGCGCTGGCCACAGTGGCGGAGAGCAGCTGCGTGTCTTTCGCGGTCGTGGTCAATCCGTTGGCGGCGTTCTGTAGAGTTTCTGACATGCCGGCAACGCGTTGGGTGATTTGGCTGATCGTTTGCTCGAAGCGATCGGAGAGGCCCTGAAGCGTATTCGCCTTCTCTTGCTTGCCGGCCTCGAGATAGACCGAAATGACGAAATCCATATCGAGCAGGACGACCGTCACCAGCGCGTCGATCATCGCCGCCTGCTTCTGGTGGTCGGCCTTGCCGAGCCATCGGGCGCGCGGGCGGGTTTCGAGCCGGTGCAGCAAGCTGGTGAGCAGCTTGCGATAGCCGCCAATGTACCATTGCGGTTCGAGCCCGAGGCGGTGATGGACGCGGCCGATCCGGCGAGCGGACTCCACATAGTTCTCATCGAAGGTGCCGGCCATGATCGCGTCCCAGTGACGGATCTGCGCCGCCTTGGCATGTGCCTGGACCGCCGGATTGGCAAAATGCCGCTGCACGTCGGGAAATTTCCTCAGGAACCCGTAGAACTCGTCGAGCACCTCGGGCATCTGCGTCATCAGGAAGGGGCGCAGTTCGGCCAGTGCCTGGCGGTTGCTTTCGGAAATTTCGGAAAACGAAAGACGCGTCGAGAGTGAGTTGCCCAGATCTATCATGACAAACCGGCGGGCACGCACATGTTGCGACGGGCGCGCCAGCCCGTGATAGCTGCCCGTGCCGGCCGGCGGGAGGAAGAATCGACCGGGCCGAGATCGCGGGAACCGTAGGACTCGCGTGGTTAAAGCCTTGCTAAATTTTACTGCCGTACGAAATAGGGCGGGAGCGGCCTTCGGTCGCGATCGCAGGCGGGAAGAAGCGGGAAAAGAGCTTTCGCGCGGCCCGCAATCTTCGTAAACAAGGCCGCATTCGCGAGGAATCCCCGATCTTGACCGAGCCTAAAATCACTCCCGAACTCGTCGCCAGCCATGGCCTCAAGCCGGACGAATACGAGCGTATCCTGAAGCTGATCGGGCGCGAACCGACCTTCACCGAACTTGGCATTTTCTCGGCGATGTGGAACGAGCATTGCTCGTACAAGTCCTCGCGCATTCATCTGCGCGGGCTGCCGACCAAGGCGCCGTGGGTGCTGGTCGGCCCCGGCGAGAACGCTGGCGTCATCGATATCGGCGACGGGCAGGCCGTCGTTTTCAAGATGGAAAGCCACAACCATCCGAGCTTCATCGAGCCGTATCAGGGCGCGACCACCGGCGTCGGCGGCATTCTGCGTGACGTCTTCACCATGGGCGCCCGTCCGATCGCCTGCCTCAATGCACTGTCGTTCGGCGCGCCGGAGCATCCGAAGACGCGGCATCTCGTGTCGGGTGTGGTCGCGGGCATCGGCGGCTACGGCAATTCGTTCGGCGTGCCGACGGTGGGCGGGCAGGTGCGTTTCCACACCCGTTACGACGGCAACATCCTCGTCAATGCCATGGCGGTGGGACTC
>Ga0182742_1001080_pt1 | contig 37087 bp, 40 predicted proteins | sample eDN5th37CBELigMG_FD_128880 | JGI IMG/M metagenome (GOLD analysis project Ga0182742, IMG submission 128880) | Enriched Miracle-Growth compost microbial communities from Emeryville, California, USA - eDNA 5th pass 37_C BE-Lig MG (version 2)... ... | reverse complement strand
TCTCATTCATTTTATCATGAACGAAGAAATCATAACCTTTTATTTGTCACATTCTAAGGAATAATAATAAAAGGGGATTTAATTTCAAGAAAAAACCTTGCTTTGATAAGCATTATCTGTGCTTTTTCTATTGAAAAGTTACTGTTTCAGTCTTACAATAGGGATGAGGAATACGTTTTTATAAAATACAGATAAAAAATTTGTTTTTAAAAAACTGGGAGGTTTGTTTTCATGGCAAAGTATACAATTGTGGATAAAGATACATGCATTGCTTGCGGTGCATGCGGAGCTGCTGCACCTGATATTTATGATTATGATGATGAAGGTATTGCATTCGTAACATTAGATGATAACCAAGGAATTATTGAAATTCCTGATGTTTTAATAGATGATATGATGGATGCTTTTGAAGGCTGTCCAACAGATTCCATTAAAGTTGCTGACGAATCATTTGATGGCGATCCATTAAAGTTTGAATAGTCGATAATAGGGTCAGGATTCCTGGCCTTTTTTTTACAGCAAAAAAGCGACGGTGCAGGCCGTCGCTTTTTATATTTTATGCATTTCTTAATGCAGTTTGTTTTTGGATCCATGTGCTCATGCGAGTAAATAAAAGCATGAATACAATCGTGATAATAAAGCCTTTAACTATATTAAACGGCAGGATACCTGTAACAATCATCGTACGCATCTCAGGTGAAGACATAGCAGGCATATTAAGGAACCATGTATAAGCCGGCAAAATAATGATGTAATTCAATACACTCATGACGATTGCCATAATCATTGTTCCTGCGATTAAACCGAATGTCATGCCTTTTTTTGTTTTTAGTTTGTTGTATACATAATAAGTTGGCAGAACAAACAGCACACCGGCAATAAAGTTTGAGATATGACCGACAGGTACTCCCGTTGCACTTCCTGTCATAAAATAATCCAAAACATTTTTAATTAATTCCACTAGGATTCCAGCCGCAGGGCCAAAGATTAACGCTGCAATCAATGCAGGCACATCGCTAAAGTCAATCATTAAAAATTGCGGAAACGGCGGAATTGGGAAATTTAGCAGCATTAAAATATACGATATACTGCTCAGCATTCCAATGGCTACTAATGCTTTAATACTAAATCGTTTCAACTTTCCTCTCTCCTTATTAGGACTATCTCTCCTATAGAAGAAAGGTTCAGCAGATTTTTACCAGAGCAAAATAAAACCCCCAAAGCTAATAACTTTGAGGGAGATAGATTACAAAGGCTTGTCAAATAAACGTTCAAACCTGCATTTTTTGAACGCCTGCAGAACCTCCATCTTCTCCCATCCAGACTGTACTGTCGGCTTTGGAATCGCACCAAATCCTGCCCAAGCTTAGAAATCAAATAAATTTCTGTTTGAATTCTAAGATTATGCGGGCTCGCGGGCTTAGAGTTATAATCTCATCACCGCCGGTCGGGAATTTCACCCTGCCCCGAAGATAGACCATATTTAATTTTTTCAGAAGAAATGAATATAAATTCTCCATTTCTATCTTACTTTTATTATACTTAAAAAGAAACAAATATGAAAGCAAAATATACCTTTGATAAAAGTTATCATTTTTCACTATACAAAAAAAGACTCTTGTCCATCTTTTTGGCCAAAAGTCTTTTTTTGGTTATTCGGTTGGGTTTTGATTATTTGCCAGCTCAGCAGCTTCTTTTGTATCAGAATAATCCGATTGGGCTGTTCCCCCTATAAATAGGAGGCTGACACAAATCCCAATCATTCCCGCGATTAAAAACCTTTTCATGTAATCCAGCATAGCTTTTTATGTCCTCCTACAATTCATTCCCTTCCTACCCTATGAAAGCTTGTACCCTTTTAGAACGGCAAAAAGGAAAAAGACGAACCCATTTGATTCGTCTTTTTAAAAATATTGATTCGTTTACTGCGGCAGGCTGAATTTGTTGGCAGCTACAGGTACCTTTAATTCCTGATTTAAATCAAACCTGCCAATTTTGTCAATATTTGTATTTTCTAACTTCACAAACTCATAATCAAATTCCTTCGCCGTCAATAAAATCGCTTCGATGGTATAAATAGCCGATTGGTTACCATCGATTGCCGCTCCTTTTTCAAAGCGAATCGTCAGTTCTTTATCCTTTTTGTTCTCTTCAGTTTCAAAGCTTAGCTCTTCAGGAATGGAAGCAGCTAGTTTGGCTTCCTCTCGATCCTTTTTCATCTCTGTAAAAGCTTCTGTAATCGAATTTTGTCTTTCACCAAAAGGAACAATATAGGGCTTTGAATTATTTGACTGGTCCGTGTAATAGAAATAATAGGCATGATTTCCAGGCTGATCTTCCGGTTCAAAATGGTCAACATAGCCATAATGGCTGAATTCAATGCCAGGCTTCCCATCAGTCATAAGATTGATTTGTTTAATATCCAATGTTGTCATCACATTTGCCAGAGCTTTATTCAATAATCTTTCTGTTGTAGTTGACAAACTGTATGAATGATCAGCAGGAACATCAACAGTTAAAATTCTATTTTCTTCATCAAGCATTAATTTTGCATTTAACGGATAATACTCACTCAAACCCAGATCCTTTTCAGATATGGCACTCATATATTCTTTAAATAATTCAAATTTCGAGCGTTTATCATCATTTGAAACAACCAGGCTCACAGGTACTAAATTTTGTACATCCACATCAGGAATAGCATAAGTCAGGACTTCTTTTCCTATCGTGTCTTCCTCATAAACGGCAGTTGTTTGATCTATGGCTTCCACTGACATGATTTGGTTTTTTTCATTTCCCTTTTCATCAAGCGGTTCTTTTGTTTGAAATTGTTCAGCACTAAAACTGTCTTGTTTATGCTCTGGAATCGCTGACCTTTCCATTACGATTTCATTGCTTCCTGATGATTTGTCTGCCATTTGCTTAGCATTTTCCTCAGAGGCATCCCAAGGCATAAGTCCAGGGGCAAGTATAAAAAATAAGAGTAAAGCACAGGCTGCTGCAGCTGATGGCATGATCCAATTTCTAGTCTTACGCTTATTCATTCTTATGGTTATATTTTGATAAATATCTTCTGGATCACGGGAATCTTTTACTTTTGGCATTTGCCTTAATAATTCCTCTAAATCCTTATCACTCCACTCTGATTTTTTCACTTTCAACCCCCTCCTTTCTTTGCATTTCTTCTAAATGGGCTTTTAAAACCTTCAAAGCCCGATGCTGAGTTGTCTTTACCTTGCTTTCTGTCCATTTCAGCGCTTCGGCTGTTTCGGAAATGGACAGCTCATGGATATACCTCATTAAAATAACTAGCCGCTGATCAATCGTACATAGATCAAGGCATCTGTAGATATGCTGAATTTCTTCCTTCTGCATGGCTATTTCTTCAGGTAATCGGCCTTCATCTTTTATTTCTCCCTTTGACCAATCAAATTTTTCCATTATCCGCTGTTTCCAGCCCTTTTGCTTGCGAAAATGATCAATAGCTACATTCCTTGCGATTGAAAATAACCAAGTCTTTTCACTGCTTTTTCCTTCAAACTTGCTATAAGCCTTTAAAACCCTTATATAAACCTCTTGCACAAGATCTTCTGCAAGCTCTTTGTTTTTGACCATATAAAAGAGAAATTGAAACACATCATGGTGGTATTTTTTATATAGTTCATCAAAAACGGAGTCCATCGTTTCCCCTCCCCGTTCAGTTTATTAGTCGAATAATTTTATGTAAAAGTTACACCGGGACACGGGGACAGGCACCCTGTCCTTAGGACAAGGTGCCTGTCCCCGTGTCCGTGTTCTTTGACCTATTATACTTTTTTTCACCATAAAAAAGGAAGGATTTTATAACTAAATCCTTCCTTTCTACTATTTCACTTTTCGCTAATATGTTCCTTGTGAATCAAGAACAATCGTCAATCTCTACTATATTAATCTATATTTCGCGGAATAAAGAAGGTGAATGTCGTTCCTTGTCCAATCTTGCTTTGAACAGATATTTCGCCTTTATGGGCTTGAATAATGTTTTTGGCAATTGCAAGTCCCAGCCCTGTTCCAGAACGGCCCCTTGTCCTTGCTTTATCTGCCTTATAAAAACGTTCAAAGACAAATGGCAAATCTTCCTCAGGGATGCCTGTACCAGAATCTGTTATGCGAATAATTAATCCTTTTTCATTCATATATTCAGAAATGATCACGCTGCCTGATTCAGGTGTATGGCGAATGGCATTATCAATTAAATTAGTCAACACCTGTTCGATTGCATCAGGATCAAAGTCGACTGTAATCTCCTCTTCCTGAATGTTGAGCTGAAGGTCAATGTCTTTTTCACTGGCAAGATTCTGAAATTTTCGGGCGATCCTTCTTAAGAATGGCTGAATTTCAACTTCTTCTAAATTCACTTGGACGTGCCCTGCTTCCATTCTGGCAAGGTCTAACAGTTCATTGACCAGTCTGCCCATCCTTAGTGATTCATCATAAATGATTTTAGCCATCTCTCTTTTTTCCTCGTCAGTAGAGGCAATATCGTCAACAATAGCTTCACTATATCCTTGCATCATTGAAATAGGTGTCCTTAGTTCATGAGAGACATTAGCAATAAAGTCCTGCCTTAGCTTATCTAGCTGTCTTTCGTCTGTCATATCCCGGATAACCGCCACCGCTCCACGTATATATTGGTTATTATACAGCGGACTGATAATCATTACCCAGAATCTCCCTTGTATAGAGATTTCTCCAATTTGTTCTTTTTCCGTGGCTACTGCTAATTTAAGAAGTTCCATCATTCTTGTTGGAACAGTCTCCGAACGATTCACATCCCCGTGCTCATAATACCAATAATTTAAGAAACGCTCGGCTGGCGGGTTTGTGATCATTATGGCACCATCTTTATTAAAGGTGATAACTCCATCAGCCATGGCACTGAGAATGTTAGAAAGCTGTTCTTTCTCCTGCTGCAGCGCATTCATATTAAATTTCAGCTGTTTTCCCATTTGATTAAACGCAAGCGCCAATTCCCCAATTTCGTCCTGTGAAGGGAACGGCACCTTCGTATCAAACTTGCCCCGTGCAACCTCGAAAGCAGCTTCGCGCATTTTTCTCAGCGGTGCTGTTATACGAGTAGACAGGAAGAAGGCAAAAATGGTTGTTAATATAATCGCTACTCCTGCCGCAAGAAAGATATATTTTGTAGTTGTACGGGTTGTTTCCTCTACAACATCAAGAGATTGGTAAATAAAGACGCCCCCATGTTCGTGAGTACTATTTTTCAGGGGTGCACCAATCAATAATATTTTTTTCTCCTTGCCTAAGGCATTATCACTATCAGGCAAGGAAAGCATTTTGCTTACTGTTTCATCCAGCGAGAAAACCTTCTTCAGGTCATTATCCTCTCTCAGATAGGATAAAGGAAGCGTAAATTCCTGGCTCTGATGAGGAGAAAAATGATATTCCTTCTCGTTTTCTATAATGACAATTTTCGTGCTGCTGTCTAAAAGTTCCCATGAAATCTCAAGCCCAACATCCTTTTCATGTTCGTCAAGGGTAGTGGCAATTTTTTGCGCTGTAGTGGTCAGGCCCTTTTCCATCTCATTAATATGGTAGTTTTGAAAAAACTCCAGCAGCATAATAGTCAGGATAAATAAAACAAACGATACAAGAAGAAGAATTGTTATCCATAGCTTACCTACTACACTTCGCCAGAACATCATTCATTGATAACCTCGAACTTATAGCCGACACCCCAGACTGTCACAATCATTTTGGCTGCCAGTTCTGATACTTTGTTAAGCTTCTCACGCAAGCGTTTTACATGTGTATCAACGGTCCTTAGGTCGCCGAAGAACTCATAATGCCAAACTTCCTTCAGCAGCTGTTCGCGGTCGAACACCTTATCTGGCGCTTTAGCTAAGAAATAAAGCAATTCGTATTCTTTCGGCGTTAAGCCAACTTCCTTGCCATCCGCTAATACGCGATGGGCGTCATTATCAATAGTTAAGTGCGGGAATACAATGACATCCTTGGCGGTAGTTTCTGTTTGAATATAGGATGTTTTTGAAGCTCTTCTTAATAATGCCTTTACTCTAAGAACAACTTCTCTTGGGCTAAAAGGCTTTACAATATAGTCATCTGTGCCAACTTCAAAGCCTTGTACTCTGTTAACTTCCTCGCCTTTGGCTGTAAGCATGATAACAGGTGTAGCTTTTTTCTCTCTTAATTCCCGGCAAACTTCAATGCCATCTTTTCCAGGCATCATAAGATCAAGAAGGATGACATCATAATCGTTTTCTAATGCTTTTGTTAACGCTTCATTCCCGTCTTGAGCCTCTTCGATTTGATAGTTTTCTCTTTCTAAGTACATTTTTAGCAAACGGCGTATTCTTTCTTCATCATCAACAACTAAAATTTTAACCTCATTTTCCATATCCTTTTTCCCCCCAAAAAGTTAATGAAATTTTAAAAAAGAAGCCTCCACTAAAGGAGTGAAGGCTTCTATTTAGGTTTTTGGCTCTTATCCGATTGATCAGGTGCTAGCCTGCATAAGAGTGGAGCCCGGCAAGGATTAAGTTGACTGCTACCAGGTTAAACATTATGATAGCAAACCCGATTACCGCAAGCCAGGCTGATTTTTCTCCATGCCAGCCTTTTGATAGACGCAAGTGCAAAAAGGCAGCATAAAATAAAAACGTAATAAGCGCCCAAACTTCTTTTGGATCCCAGCCCCAGAATCGCGTCCATGCGATTTGTGCCCATATCATAGCAAAAATCAAGGCACCAAGGGTGAAAATTGGGAAACCAATTAAAACGGAACGATAACCTATTTCGTCCACAAGATCCAGGCTGATTTTCTTAACAAGCGGCTGAATAGCTGCGCCGATCCGTTTACGAAGAATCAATCGTATCAGTGCGTATAAAATCGATCCAACGATAAATGACCAAATCACTGTATTCAATTTTTTTGCATTGATGATTGCAGGCATTTCAACAAGCGGATCGAACTTGCCTTCTGTCAGGAGTTCACCCTTATGAGGACCTGTGAGTGCAGGCATGTTATATTCGACTTTAACTTGCTGATCACCTTTATCTATCCAATTAAATTCTGCTTTGTAGTCCATCGCTGAAAAAACAGACGATATTATAATAAAACCAAGTGTGACAACTAACCCGTACATAACGGCTTCAAGCCAAAAAGTGCGCTTGCTTGGTTTGGTTTGATCAATATCTTTAACCAAATAAAGAACTCCTGCAGCAAAGCTGACAGCTAAAACAGCCTGGCCGATTGCTGCTGTTGTAACGTGTATATACAGCCACTCGCTCTGCAACGCCGGGATTAGCGGCGAAATGTCATTAGGAAACATGCTTGCAAACGCAATTAACAAAAGGGCCACCGGCATTGTAAAGACTCCAAGAAACGGTGTTTGATAAATAAAATAAATGACAATAAAAGCACCTACAAGGGACATTCCAAAAAAGGTTGTAAATTCAAACATATTGCTGACAGGCGCATGTCCGCCTGCAATCCAGCGAGTGATAAAATAACCGAGCTGTGATGCAAATCCAATAAGTGTAATTAATATAGCAAGCTTTCCCCATTTATTTGGGCCTGCTTCCTTGCTTTTGGCTCTTTTATCTTTAATTGCCCCTGCAAAAAGCACGGTTGCAGCCAAATAAAGAAAGAATGCTGCATGCAATAAATTTTGACTGAGACTAACCACCAAGGTTCCTCCTTATTTCTCTTGTTTTTCTTGAACTTGGTCAACGGGCTCGTTTATCCCTGTTCCTTCTAATACTCCGCCGATTTCCCGCTTCAGCCCATGCCAGTTTTTATTGGTATGGCCAGCAACCCAGACCTCGTTATTCACTCGGCGAATCCAGATTCTGCGGTGATTCCAATAGGCTCCTTGGATAACTCCGATCATAAAGACTAGTCCGCCTAAAGCAATAATCCAAAGGGTTAAATCCTTGCGAACTGTTAAACCAGAGACGTTTTTCGTTTCAATACCCTTGAATGCCATTTTATATGTATTATCTCCGAATGGCTCGATCGTCTGCTTTATGGCTACGAAGCTAACCTCTCCATCTGGCTTATCAGGAGTATTCATTTTAAAAACAAAGGCTGGATTATTAGGAATTCTTGATTTTGTCACCGGTTCGCCATTTTCATCGAATTCAAAATCAGGAAAATAGCTGACGATTTCTACGGAATATCCATTGCCAAGATCAAATTTTTCCTTTGGATCGTACAAATCAACCGTGACGGTTCCAAACTCTTGATTCGTTTGTTTTTCAGAAAGAGCAAAAGTCATTTTATTTAACTCATCTAATTTATAGGTTGATTGATATAGAGCAAAGTTTTCAAATTTTAAAGGCTCATTGACGCGAATCGGAAAATCCTTGACCTTTTCCAGTTCCGGTTTTTCTCCAGGAACCGTATCGCCTTTTTTCTTGTAAAGGGTTACATTGGACTGATAATTTTTCGCTACCATACCTGCACGGTCAATGGCATCTCCGAAAACCTCATTATCTTTATCTTTATCATAAACTTCCAGTATAAACCTATTACTTTTCAAATAATATTCTCCGTCAGTCTCAGGAATCACTTTTGTCTCGCCTTCACGGACCCATAATACCTTATCAACATACATGCCAGGAACAAATCGCAGCATGCCTCCAATTAAAAAGATAATCAATCCAACATGGTTTACATAAGGGCCCCATCTAGAGAATCTCCCTTTTTCAGCGAGAATATTGCCATCTTCTTCGCGAACATGGTATCTTTTCGCTTTCAGCTTTTCTTTGACTTTCTCGTAGGAGTCTTCGAGTTTATCTCCCTGTGAAACCCCAAACAAACGCTGGCGCTGCAAAAATCCTTCATGCCTAGTTACCCTCTGGACCTTCAAGGCACGGTATAGAGGTACAACACGGTCAAGACTGCAAATAATAAGCGAAACTCCGATGGAGGCAATTAAGATTAAATACCACCATGAGCTGTAAAGATTATGAAAGCCAAGCTGATAATAAAGCTTACCAAAAAATCCGTACTGATCTTCATAATATTCGCTGGCAGGCATGAGCGGCGGAATATACATTTCCTGAGGAAATATTGTGCCAATGGCTGAAGCAACCAGTGTAACAACAATAAGCCAGACACCAACCTTAACCGACGAAAAGAAATTCCATATTTTATCTATAATCGTCTTATTATAGGTTTGGGACCGGCGGGCACTCCCTTCATACCGCATGTCTATAAGCTTCTTATCTTTTTCTGACTCCTCTAGAATCTTTCCGCATGACTCACAAAAAATCGTTCCATGCGGGTTTACATGCCCGCATTCACATTTTACATTTTTAAGCATGATAAAAACTCCCTGTAACCTATGGTTTAACTGACTCCATTAGGTCTTTAATCATTTCCTCTGTCAGCTGTCCAGTATGATATTTAACCACTTTACCATCCTTATCGATCATAAATGTGGCTGGAAGCGGATTAATGCCATAGGCTGTTTGCACCTGTCCGTCCTTGTCGATCACAATTGGGAAGGAAAGTCCTCCAAGACGGTCAGCAAATTTATTAACAGCAAGCTCTGAATCCCCTACATTAACTGCTAGAACCTGGACACCCTCGTCTTTAAATTGCTGATATTGGTTATCCATATAAGGCATTTCCTTTTCACACGGTTTACACCATGTACCCCAGAAATTCAGAAAAACACCTTGTCCTTTGTAGTCTGAGAGCCGATGCTGTTCCCCGTTCATATCAACTAATGCAAAATCTGGAGCAGTCTCACCCACTGCAACTTTTTTAACATCGTCCTTTGTAAAGTTAGCATATAAAGTGTAGGCAACAGCTGCAATTAATACAGTAAGAATAACTGTCCTCATCACTAGACGCTTTTTCTTCATGTTATTGTTCCCCTTTTCCTTTATTTGGAGCATGAACCCTGCACCTTTTGATCCATATTTCCAAACAGTCCGACACCATTATAGCACTGATCAGCCTATGATTAATGTTTACATCATGAAGGAAGTATGACTTTTCTATGAAATTTCTCTTATTTACCGTTCACTTTGCTGTGCCAGCGCCCTAAGCTGCTTGACTTCATGGGCAGTCAGTTCTCTGGCATCACCTGCTGTTAGTCCTTGAAGGGTTAAAAAGCCGTACCGTTCACGTTTTAGCTTCATCACCTGGTGACCGATCGCCTCAAACATTCTTCTTACCTGACGGTTACGCCCCTCGTGGATGACCAGTTCAACAATGGCTGTTTGTTTCTTTTTGTCAATGGAAAGCACTTTCGTTTTGGCTGGTGCTGTTTTCCCATCCTCAAGACGAATGCCCCGTTCAAGGCTTTTTAGCTTTTCTCTGGTCGGTATTCCTTTGACCTTAGCAACGTAGACTTTTTCGATCTCACTTTTCGGATGCATAAGAAGATTGGCGAATTCGCCGTCATTTGTTAACAGAAGAAGACCTGATGTTTCATAGTCCAAACGGCCAATAGGATACACTCTTTGTTCAATAGAATGAAAGAAATCCGTTACAACCTTTCTTCCTTTATCGTCCGATACACTTGAGATGACACCTCTTGGTTTATATAAAAGAAAATATACTGGTTCTTCTCTTTCTACTGGTATGCCATCCACTTCTACCCGGTCGGAGCCTGAAACCTTCACACCGAGCTCTTTTACGACTTTTCCATTTACTTTTACATGACCTTCTAGGATCATCTGTTCTGCTTTTCTGCGCGAGGCAAACCCAGCGTGTGCGATTACCTTTTGTAATCTTTCCATTTATTTCACTCCAAAACGATTAATATAAGGATTATACCTAATTCTTTCCTAATGAATTATGACATAAATCATCGTTTTTTCAAAGTAAGCAGATTTTATTGCGAAAAATTAAAAAAAGACACCTAGTTTATAGGCGTCTTTTAAACCGTTGATTTCCGCTCCGGGTGCTTCGCTTTGTGCGGGCGGTCCGGAAGCCTCCTCGTCGCTCCGCTCCTGCGGGGTCTCCCCTGGACACGCTCCTCCCGCAGGAGTCTTCGCACCCTGCGCTCCAATCAACTTGGCTATCAGATTTACATTAATTTTTGTTACCCTTTTACAAACTCCCAAATACAAGCGTTACAATAACTACAGCGGCGATCATGCCTACGAGGTCTGCTAGTAAGCCGACTTTAAGGGCATCGCCCATTTTGCGGATACCGACAGCACCAAAGTATACTGTTAAAACATAAAATGTCGTGTCTGTGCTCCCCTGCATGACTGAGGCAAGCCTGCCAATAAACGAATCGGGCCCATGAACCGCAATTAAATCACTTGTCATCCCAAGGGCTGCTGTTCCGGAGATCGGACGGATGATAGCTAGCGGAAACACATCTGGCGGTACTTTGATTGCCTCTAACAAGGGACCAATGTATAGCATTAAAAATTCAAGTGCTCCAGATGCCCGGAAAACCGAAATGGCAACGAGCATTCCCACAAGAAAAGGAATGATCTGGACTGCTATTTTAATTCCCTCTTTTCCTCCATCTACAAAACTTTCATAAGTCGGTACTTTTTTAATTGTTCCGTATACGAGAATAAACCCAATAAAAATCGGAATAAACCAAAGCGAGATCAAAGATATGATTTGCATGCGGACTCATCCTTTTCTGCTTCTTCTATAATAAAAATACCGATCTATTAATATAGCCCCCATAGTCGCACATAAAGAAGCGATGATCGTCGGCCCGACAATTTCTGTTGGGGAGGCCGAATTATACGTCATGCGTATGGCAATGACTGTAGTTGGGATGAGCGTAATGCTTGATGTGTTAATGGCAAGAAAGGTAATCATCGATCTAGTTGCTTCATTTTTACCGCCATTTAAGTTTCTTAATTCCTCCATTGCCTTAATGCCTAAAGGTGTTGCTGCATTGCCTAGGCCAAACATGTTAGCCATCATATTGGATAATATATATCCCATGGCAGGGTGGTCATTGGGCACTTCAGGAAAAAGCCTTTTAACAATCGGTTTAAATAAAAATGACAGTTTTTTTAATAGACCCGCATTTTCGGCTATTTTCATAATTCCTAGCCAAAAAACGAGAACACTGATCAGCCCGATACAAAGGGTGACCGCATCTGAGGCCCCTTTAAAAATGGCCTCATTCACCTTATCCATTGTCCCATTAATCATGGCAAAAATAATTCCGATTACTGTCAATGCAACCCAAATAATATTAACCATTTGTTTTCACACCAACTATCGCAAGAAATATATTTCTAAAAAACTCAAAAAAAGACTTCTTATCCTCTTTTTGTACCTGTCTAAAATAAATAGGCATGTCCTTTACCCTTTTATCATCAAAGTAGACGGTTGCCTTTCCAACAATTTCAGGTACCCCTCTGTTGCCTTCCCACTCTTCACTTGGCTTTTGCAGTTTAAATTCAACATGAAAATTTTCTTTTTCTTTTGAGGTTGCCGGATAGGCAAATCCATGCTTTAAATAGACCTTCTTCTTGTAAAAATCATCGGTAACCTCTTTGATTGTGCCTTCCGAAAGAACCTCAACTAATTGATAAGTTTTAAAGCCCCTCTCAAACATTTGGATATGGTCATTCCAGTCATCTGGCGCATTTAATGTTACCGCAATTAGGTCAAGTTCTCCTTTTGTTGCTGTTGAAACTAGGGTCCGCTTCGCTCTTTTGGTAAATCCCGTTTTTCCGCCGGTGCTTTTCTCATATAATTCTGTCAGAAGTCTGTTTTTGTTGGTCCATTTACGATCCCAGCTCTCTGTTGGGTTTGGTGCTCTGTGAACCTTTGTCCCGGAAATTTCACGAAAATCTTCATTATTCATTGCATATCGGGTTAGGAGGGCCATATCATAAGCGGTGGAGTAATGGTTTTCATGATCATCAAGACCGTGGGGATTGGCAAACTCCGTGCTTTTCATGCCGATTTCTTCGGCCTTTTGATTCATCATGTAAACAAAGCCCTCAAGACTCCCGCCAACATGCTCGGCAATGGCAACAGCCGCATCATTTCCCGACCTCAGCATAAGACCATACACCAAATCGCGAAGCTTGATCTTTTCTCCAGGCTTTAGATAAATGGAGGAGCCTTCCGTTCGCACGGCATTTTCACTTACCTTAACCATCTCGTCCATTTTTCCGGACTCAATGGCTATGATGGCTGTCATAATTTTTGTAATGCTGGCGATTCTTTTTGGCTTGTACGCATCTTTTTCAAATAACACCCTGCCTGTGCTCTGTTCCATTAAAATGGCACTTTGTGCACTAACAGTAAGAGAAGCATTTGCCTTTTTTGGCGGAATCATTACAAGCAAGATTGCTGCAATCAGGGGGAAGATCACTAGCTTGTTCCATTTTTTCATTGCACAAAACCTCATCCCTTTTCCAAAGCTTTAAGCCGCTAATGCCGCTTAACAAATTTTAATGTTTGTACAATTTTATGCGGGACAAGTGTATATATTACAAAAAACGCAAAAGGCGGTAAACATGGTTTCCGCCTTTTGTTCCTATAAATATTAATATGGCTTCCATTTTAGATTAGAAGCTTCTTGAAAGCGGTTTTCAGCGTCTTTCCAATTCACAATATTCCACCACTGATCTACATATTCTCCGCGATTATTCTTATACTGCAGATAGTAGGCATGTTCCCAAACATCAAGAACCAGCAATGGAATGGTATCCCACTGCGTTAAAAGCATATGTCGTTCCGATTGGAGAATTTCAAGATGACGCGATCTTGGAGACCAGACAAGAATAGCCCAGCCAACTCCTTCAACCTGTTTAGCTGCTTCAGAAAATTGCTTTTTAAATGATTCAAAGCTGCCAAAATATTTTTCTATTTGCTCTAGGAGTCTGCCGGTTGGCTGCCCGCCCCCTTTTGGCTTCATATTATTCCAAAATATTGTGTGGAGATAGTGCCCAGAACCGTGAAAAGCAAGCTCACGGGACCAATGCTTGATTAATGAAAAGTCACCTGACTTCCTAGCCTCTTGAAGCGCCTTTTCCGCCTTGTTTAATCCGTCCACATAGGATTTATGGTGTTTATCATGATGCAGCCTCATGATTTCCTCTGAAATATAAGGCTCAAGGGCATCATAAGCATAAGGCAGCGGCGGCAGTTTATGGAAACCCGGGGCAATACTCGGCTCATTTATATAAATATGCCCGATATTTTGCCTCTCGATGAAGTATCGTTCCATCTCGGAATGAAGCTCTTCCATATGTTCCTGCAATGATAGTAATTCTTCAGTATTCAGCGGATTTTGAATCCCATCCATAATCGCGGTAAAATGATTCATTCGTTCCCATAGATCATTATGCTTTTCCACATTCTCCGATTCTAGAAATTGCCGCATTTCCTTGTTCCACTTGGAAACATCCTTTAAGTATTCCTCCATGCTGCTCATCAAATCCCTCTTTCCATTAGATATCCGTGATATCGTATGAAACCAGGGATGAAAAATTGCCTATTTACCTTTGTACAAAAAGAAAAGCAGCTAAATAAAGCTGCTAAAATGATATATTGTTATTGAGGCTGAACAATAAATTCTAAGGGAGAGCGCAATTCGAACACTTTTTGTTTTTCAAGTGATTGGAACAGGCTTTCAATTTTCGAAAAGTCTATATCTTGAAAATAAGATGCAAATTCGTTTTTGGAATTAATGTAGACCCGCTTGCGATGCCTGAACTCAGGATTCTTTATTAAGCATACAAGTGCAGCAATATCTTTTAGCTCCACATCGCGTGATCCTGCCTTAAAAAGCGGGTTAGACGCAAAAGGGGTAAATTCATTTGCTAATTCCTCAAAGTATCGCACATAAAGTACATGAAAGGTTTTATCTTGTCCATTATCCTCAAAAGTGATCTCACTTCGGTTAAAAAAATCCTCTGATGTATTTGATTTTTCTTTTTCAAGTTCATAGCCTTTACATTCTTTAATAAGCATGCCATACCCTCCAAGAATAGTTCCCTGAAATTTTCTTAATATTCTCCAAATCTATCTTAACATATTTACCCCGTAGGAACTGCTTATGCGTCAAACGTTTCTTTAAATTTATCAAAAAATAAATCAGCTTCTTCCTGGTGGAATTCATCGTCATCTTTTTCAAGAATCTGCGGAAGCTCATCAATATTCTTTAGTCCAAAATGATCCAGAAACTCTTTTGTTGTCCCATAAAGATAGGCCCGCCCAGCCCCTTCAGCTCTTCCTACTTCCTTGATCAGCGCCTTTGCTGCCAAGGTATGGATGGGACGTTCCGATTTCACACCTCTTATATCCTCAATTTCTGTTCTTGTGATCGGCTGTTTATAGGCTATAATGGCAAGTGTTTCAAGTGCTGCCTGAGAAAGGCTGGCCGTCGCAGGAGAAACAACAAGCCTCTTTATGTAGACTGAGTTTTCCTTTTTTGTTGCAAGCTGAAACGTTCCTGCCACTTCCATAATCATAATTCCGCGATCCGCTTGATTATTATATTCCTCTATTAACTCTTTCATAATGGACTCCGCTTGCCAATCATCCACTTCAAGGACGTGGGCAATTTGTTTTAACGAAAGTCCTTCATCCCCAGCTGTAAAAAGAAGACTTTCCACAATCCCTTTCCAATTAACAATTTCCAAAGTTGACAGCACCTTTCCTAAAAAGTCAGAATGAATTCAAATAGCTTGAAATTAGCTAAATGGCCCTTAGGAAAATTTCAGAAAAGTTCCCTTCCTGTTCGATATGAATTTCCTTGCGTTTAATCAGCTCCAGCACAGCTAAAAAGGTGACAACAATCTCCTCACGGCGAGGCTCGTGAAACAGATCACTAAAGCTGCTGCGTCCTTTTACTTTTTTAAGTCCGCTGAGAATCTCTGTCATCTTCTTTTCAATTGGAATTTCCTGACGGGCAATTTTAGTTGATAATGGCTTTTGCAATTTTGCCCTTCGCATTAATTTTTGAAAAGCACCAATCATATCATAAATGGTGACATTCAAATCTGCTTTTTCCGTCTGTATTTCCTTGGCGTAGTCTGACAGATCGCTTGGAGGCTTCGTGAACATTAAGCTTCTCTCCTGCTCCAATTCCTTCAGCTCAATGGCAGCCTCTTTATATTTTCGATATTCAACTAGTTTTTCAACGAGCTCGTCCATAGGATTTTCATCCTGGTCCCCACTGTAATCTTCATCAAATACTTCTTCCTCATGCTTTGGAAGCAGCATCTTGCTTTTGATCGCAAGCAAAGTAGCCGCCATGACCAGATATTCGCTGGCAACGTCTAGCTGCAGTTCCTGCATAGTATGAATATATAATAAATATTGCTCTGTAATTTCAGCTACAGGAATATCATAAATATCGATTTCAAGACGATTAATCAAATGAAGCAATAAATCGAGCGGTCCCTCAAATGCATCAATCTTAACATTATAATGCAAAACATCCTGCATAACTTTCCCACCATAACTTTAATTTCCGTCCATAACGGCTATTATTAAGTATAAATTAAAGGAAGCACAGTTCCAATAGAAATTTAACTCCAATGAAATGAAGGGCATTAGCATAATTACTGGAGAAAAATAATGAATCCGCCCATACGAATCAGCCGGGGCCTACATATGATGATTTTGTAAGACGAATGAGAATGACAAACAGGAGGTATGAATATATGTCTCAAGGATGCGGTTTTGGAACTGGCTTTGCGTTGATTGTTGTGTTGTTTATTCTATTGATAATTGTTGGGGCTTCTTGGTTCTAAATCGAATAGCTAAAAGCAGCTGCTAAGCCGCTAAAGCTAGGAAGCAGTCTCAAAATATAATATTTACCATAAGCCCGGCTCCATAGCCGGGTTTTTCATATGTATGGTAAGATAAACATACCATTGTTTAAGAAAAGAGGTGAAAAGGGTGTATCCAAAGGAATATATCCATTACTTAATCCACTTCCATGGCGATCGGGATTACTTCGAATGTCATGAGATCCTAGAAGAATATTGGAAAAAAACTGATCCAGGGAATAAAGAATCCATTTGGGTAGGTTTTATCCAGCTAGCCGTTGCCAGTTACCATCACAGGCGCAAGAACTTCAAGGGAGCCGAGAGAACATTAGGAAAATCCATTCACATTTTCAATCAATCTATTGACAGGTTAGAAGAATTTGGGCTCGATCCAGACAGATTTCAAAAAGATCTTTCCTATATGAAAAAACAAATACAAGAAAAGGCAAGCTACACCAGCTATTGTTTCCCTTTTAGTGATCTAAAACTAGTTACCCAATGTAAAAAAGAATGTCAAAAAAGAGGCTTAAAATGGGACTCTGACAGTGATTTAGAAAATGAGCATCTTATTCACAGGCACACCCTTAGAGACCGAAGCGAGGTCATTGAAGAAAGACTTCAGGCCTTGAATAAGAAAAAGACAGGGAGCTAATCACACCTGTCTTTTCGCTTTCTATATTTCGCATTTGCTGAGAAATGCTTCGGTATCTTCGTTTGGTTTCAGCGTTTTATTAGGAAACATGTCCCCCAAGGCTTTAACCATAGATTTGCCGATTCCCTGCTGCCGATGGGAAGGATTGACGGAAATGTGCCTAATCAAAATGGAATCCCCTTCAGTTAAAACACCCAGCAAACCGATAATATCATCATCTTCTTTCCATAAAAATAATTGAAGATTTTCTTCTGTTTCATATTGCTTCATCGTTTGCTGGAGGATTTTAAGATCTTTTTCATTTGGCATAAACGACATAAGACCCATGGCAATTTTTTCAAAAATCTTTTTATAGCGAATTAACATATTTATCCCTCATTATAATCGAACATTCAAATCTATTTTTTCCAAAACTTCTTTATTTCAAACTTTAATCATATAATATGTACGTGTCATCCTTATGTTCCTTAGAACTAAAGCTTATCGTGCTGGCGCTATGAAGAACCAATAGTATAATCCCCATCCTAAGCTCATCAAAAGAAGCAGCCCAAATAGAAGCCAGTTGTTTTTTTTCATAAAGCGACGATTACCCTCCTGTAGATATTCCAATGCTGTAAATTTAATATTATTTGTACAACCATATTATATTATTTTACACCAATTATATAATCATTTCCATCTGAATAAAAAACCTTGCAATGAAAAAGCTGCCAGAATCGGCAGCTAGAATGTTAATTTTTAATTTTTTCCTTTATTGATAAGTCCAGCTTTACTAAGTCTTCATATGTTTCTCTTCTTACTACAAGTGTTGCCTCGCCATTTTCAACAAACACAACCGGCGGTCTTGGGATACGGTTATAATTATTTGCCATCGCATACCCATATGCACCTGTACAGAATACAGCAAGCAAATCATCACTTTCTGACTTTGGAAGCGGAAGATCCCAAATAAGCATGTCTCCAGATTCACAGCATTTTCCTGCAATTGAAACGGTTTCTTCTGGCTTTTCATTAGCGCGATTCGCTAGTACAGCCTCATATTTTGCCTGATAAAGAGCCGGTCTAATATTATCAGTCATACCGCCGTCAACAGCTATATATTGTCTGACATTTGGCACTTCCTTTTTTGAGCCGATCTTATATAGGGTTGTACCAGCATCACCCACAAGAGAGCGTCCCGGTTCGATCCAGATTTCAGGCATATTCATAGAATATTGGGCTGCTTTCTTTTTCACTTCTTCGATGATTTCTGCTACATATTGAGCAGCTGGAAGCGGCTTATCTTCCTCCGTATAGCGAATGCCAAAGCCTCCCCCAAGATTTAAAACCTTAGATTCAAATCCATAGGCTTCCTTCCACTCATGAAGCTTTTCAAAAAGCTTTTGTGCAGCGACAATAAAACCTGTTGTTTCAAAAATCTGTGATCCAATATGGCAATGCAGTCCAAGTACTTCCACTCTTTCGGAGTCAAGTGCTTGTTTTAAGGCTTTTTCAGCTTGACCATTTTGCAAATCAAAGCCAAATTTTGAATCAGCCTGTCCTGTTAATATATAGTCATGGGTATGTGCCTCAATACCTGGTGTTACCCGTAAAAGTATTTTTGCCTTTTTCCCCATTTCATTACAAAGCGTACTTAATAGCTCTAATTCATAAAAATTATCGACAACAAAACAGCCAATTTCATGTGTTAAAGCCATCTCGATTTCTTCACGGCTTTTGTTATTACCATGAAAATGAATCCGTTCTACCGGAAAGCCAGCAGCAATTGCTGTATACAGCTCTCCTCCAGAAACCACATCAAGAGACAAGCCTTCCTGCTCAGCCAGCTGTACCATTGCAATGGTTGAGAAAGCTTTACTTGCGTAGGCAACCTGTGCTTTCACGCCAAGATTTTCAAAGGTTTCCTTGAAGCCTCTTGCCCGCTCCCTAATTAAAGCTACATCATACAAATATAAGGGAGTTCCAAATTGTTCAGCAAGCTCTACTGTATCCAAGCCTCCAATTTCCAGGTGTCCTTTTGTGTTAATTTTTGAAGTTCCGTGAAAGTACATATGTTTCCCCTCTTCCTATGAAAACTTTTCTATATAGAAAAACCTTCAGAATTTTTTGAACATAGTTTTTTAGGGCAAAATAGACAGTAGTCTGATGTACTGTCTATTTTAAAACGATGTTTTTTAATTTTAAAAATACTTTATCATAAATTGACAAGCTTCGCAATTTAATACGGAAATTTGAATAAACCGCCCTACTGTGAAGGCTGCCTCTGCCTGTCAGCTGTGCGAGTAATGCTTGGACGAAGCCTTGCACCCGGAACAGCTCTGCGTATAAGGATCATCAGCAATGCCTTTGGATAAAACGGAATAAACGGCCATAAATATGGTGTTCCCAAAGGCTTTTTTGCCGCCTGCCATAAAATAAACAGCGTGATAATAATAACAAATCCCGGCACATGGAATAAGGCAACTGCGAGCAAGAAAATCAGCCTAGTTATTTTATTGGCAACACTTAATTCATAGCTTGGCGTTGTATAGGTACCGATCGCTGCTAGCGAAACATATAAAATCACCTCAGGCACAAATAGCCCTACATCAATGGCTATTTGCCCAATTAAAACAGCAGCAATCAAGCCCATCGCTGTGGCAAGAGGTGTCGGTGTATGTATAGCTGCCATTCTCAACACTTCAATTCCAAAATCAGCTAGGAATATCTGCCAAATCACTGGAACATTCGTTTCTTTATTTGGACCAATAAATGATAATGACTCCGGCAAAAGCGATGGCTCTAAAACAAATAAAAACCAAAGCGGCAATAGGAATAGTGAAGCAGCAATTCCTAGGAATCTCATCCATCGTTCAAAAGTACCAACGGCAGGTGATTGCCGGTATTCCTCGGCATGCTGCATATGGTAGAAATACGTCGTCGGGGTAATAATGACGCTTGGAGACGTATCAACATAGACAAGAACATGACCCTCCAGAAGATGGGTTGAAGCAACGTCAGCTCTTTCTGTGTAGCGGACAAATGGGAAGGGATCATACCCCTGCTTGAAAAGGTATTCTTCAACCGTTTTATCTGCCATTGGTATCCCATCTAATTTGATCTTAGAGATTTCCTTCCTAATAATCTCTATTAAATCCGGATTGGCAATTCCATCAATGTAACCAATGGCTACGTCTGTTTTTGACCTCTCACCAACAGATGTGATTTCAAAGCGCAGCCGTTCATCTTTAATTCTTCTTCTGGTTAAAGCGGTATTGAGAATAATATTTTCTACAAAGCCATCTCTGGATCCACGGATAACCTTTTCCGTATCCGGCTCCTGCGGTGTTCTGCCCGGATAGCTTCTGGTGTCGATCACAAAGGCCTCTTCTTCCCCTTCAACCAAAATAACAAGCAATCCGGAAAGAACCTGATCCACCAGCTCATCCATCGTTTTTACTCTTTCAACTGAGTTATGCACGATTCTGTTTTCAACGATTTCAAAAATTTTCGTTGAAACTTTTTCATTATCATTGATCTGAACAAGCTCTTCGATAATTTCAACGATAATAAGAGTATCTGTCAGCCCATTCACATAGTACATATGTACATCTTTGCGCAGGATTTTCAGCTTGCGAATGCCTAAATCAAAGCTTTTGCCAAGCCCGATTCGCTTTTCCATATATTTTTCTACTTCATTTAAGCTTTTAGGAATAGGCATTTTATTCTTGTTCTCAGCCATTGAAACCACTCCTTTCCAAAATAAGCTCAACCGCTTTCCTTGTGATTGGCGAACCCTTTTTGACATCATCTTTACCTGCCATTTTTCCAATATCTCCAATTCCAACAATGAGCGGAATGTTTAACTGGTCCAGGCAATAGACGGTATCTCCATTTAATCGGCCAATTTCCAGTTCAGGTACACCATATTTATCGACACCATATGGAGTGAGATCTCCATCACGGTCGATGCAGACATCTACTCTCGTCCACTCAGCCTGCTTAGTGCGGGCTGCAACCGCAATAATCCCTAGAACATGTATGTCTTTATGGCTAGCCACATATTTAAGCGCATTTTCTCCAGTCCCTTCTCCGACTATGCCACTATCATCAAACATCGCAAAAACAGGGTCTGAGGCAGCCTTTTTAATGAGCTTCACAATGAGATTGCCATTAATCGGCGTTGGATTTCCATGGGATAAAGTTATACATGTTCCACCCACTTCTTTTGCAATAAGCTCGATTGATTTTCTTGCGTGATCGTCTCCATCTGTTATTAAAATAACGCGCCGCCGATCATCCATGTTTTTTATTCCTTTCTTGTTTATTAATGCCTAGAAGTCCGGGCATTTATGTGAGTGAATGACCATATTTAAATTTTCCAGCCATCCTTTTCCTATTTAACGAAATAGATCCACTGATACAGCGATCCAAAAATCTTGCCAAAAACGAATGCCATGAGCAGATAAACGATTTTTCCGTCAATCCCGATTCTTTTCGCCAGAATCGGAAAGACATTTAACACCTCTGTTAAAGCGGCAGCGAGCATGCCAATAAAGGTGCCAGATGCCAGCCCTATCGGGATGAGAATATATTTGGTGATAGAAAAACTCGGTTCCCATAGGGTACCCAAGCCCCCGCACACAGCTCCGAAAACAACAGCCAGCTCATAGTAACGGATCATTTTCATTGTTTTCGTCAGCTGGGTTAATCTTGGTATGACCCCCAATACGGCAAGGAACGCGACAAATCCTGCTCCCACCGCAAGTCCGCCCGCAAGGCCAATAAAAATAACAATGACAACATTAAATGTCGTCAATTTGCTTCATACTTTCTTTGTTTTCGTTCATGGCAACGTAATGGTCAAGATCCATTTGATAATTAAACATCTCTACCTCAAGCGGGCTCGGTTCTTCGTTCAGGCGTTTTTTAAAGATATGGTTAAAGAAAAGGATCATTCCCATTCCTAAGCCAATCGAATAGGGAATTTGAAAAACAAGCGGCTTTTCGTCCACTTCTCCTGTCAAAATCGTATAAATGCGCTGATGAACAATCCGCATGCTGACATCCTCATGGAAATTCATAATCGTCAAGGCTGCACCGATAAATAATAGAAGCCAGACGGACAGAAAGACTGGAAAGGATATCTTCTTCTTTTTCGAAATGACCCCTACAATGACTTGGGATGGACCGATGGTTTGGACATCAGCTCTAGGAAATGAATTTGTTATTAATTGAATAACCTTCATGACATCAATGACAACAATGTTATTGTCATTTTCAGACACTTGGTAGACATGTAATTTCTCCAGCTGACCATAGACTTCTTCATTAGCAATAATTTGTGCAATATCTTTTAAAATAATAGAATCGTTTTTCCTGACTTGAATCCGATGACGAAGACGAATATACACCGTTTGATCCATACGCTCACTTCCCAAAAAGATGTTTTCTTTGTACTTAGTAGTATGGATTACAACTATTAACTTCATGAAAACCAATATTTGGAGGTAATCTTTCTCGGAATGAAAAAGGTAAAATTCGTCCGCTGATTTCCGCTGTAATTAAAGGCAAAATTTACCAAGCGGTAAAATAAAAAACGCCTGGGTTCATTCCAAGCGTTAAGAATACACAGATATAAACTTTAAATAATCTTGGTTTGTATCTAGATCTAGAAAGCTTCTTTCATCATTCATCGGAATGTGCTTTCCTTTCATAGCAGGATTCCTTAACAGGTCTTTGGCCCCTTTGTCACCTTCCAGCAGCAAAAGTCTTGCAAAAATTGATTTTCTAAAAAGAATAGGCGGCTGTATTTTCCCTTTATGATAGGAGGCTGCATAATCGCAGGCATGCTCCTTTTTAAAAACGTTTATTAGGGATTCCAGCATTTCAGCTGTTATAAACGGCTGATCCCCTAAAATGACCATTGAACCATCAAATTTCTCCCTTTGTGCCTGCAAGATGCCCCTTTTAAGCGACTCTGACATCCCCAAATGCGATTTGCTGCAGGGTAAAACTTTGCATTTAGGATTGGAAATGAGCTCATATGAAAGCCAATTTAGAGGATCATTCATTTTAGTGATAACAAATATCTTTTCTAGGGAAGTATGCAGGGCGGTCTTTAACGCCAGGCTTCCAACAGTAAGATTGCCAGCAGGTAACGATAGTTTGCATTGCCCCATACGGCGGCTTGTACCCGCAGCTAGATAAACCCCCGCCAGTTTCATAGTCGTTTTCCTCTTTTTGAAATGATCTCAGCCATAATACTGACCGCTATTTCCTCTGGTCCATCCGCCCCAATGCTTAGTCCAATTGGCGAATGCAGCCATTGGGGAATATCCCCGTCTAACAGGCGTTCTATCCGTTTTCTTGAACCTAAAATTCCAACATAGTTTAGTTGAGCATCCTTGACGGCCTTTAAAATTTTCCTATCTCTTTGAAAATCGTGGGTCATAATAATGAGAGAGTCAAATATATCCAAATGCAACTGTCTGATTATCTGATCGATTTCACCAATCTGGAGCGATTTTGCAAAAGGAAAAAAGTCTCTTGAACAAAAGGCACTGCGCCAATCAAGAATATGAACTGAAAAACCTAATTGGTTGGCTAAGGAAGCCAAAAATCTCGAATCCTCTCCTGCTCCAGCCAGGTATAGTTCCTGTTTTGGCCAGATTATTTGTATAAATAAACGTTCTTCTTTAAAGTGATAAATTTTCGACATGGCAGTAAAGGGTAAACCATTATTCAGTAAATCACGATAAATTTCCGTAAATTCAGGGGTGCCGCTGAAATCGGCAGGCTGCATCTCGGCAACATAACCATAATGATCATGGCAATCCAATGATTGAAAAAAGAGAACGGGCCGCTTTTGCCGCAAAATAGCATTAATACTGGCTAATTGTTCACGAAACCGGCTGTCAATATCGCGGACGAATACAGAAATAACCCCGTTGCATCCTGCTCCAGCTCCCCAGCCAAGATCATCCTCAGAGCTTAGATCATATTCATAGATTTCAGCCTTTCCCGTTTGGAATAATTCTTCTGCCCGGATCATGACATCACTTTCCAGACAGCCTCCGCTAATCATGCCCATCTTTGATCCATCTCTGCTAATTAGCATTGATGTTCCCTCTTTTCGATAAGCTGATCCCTGAACCTGTACGACTTGAGCAAGTACTGTCGGCTGGTCGTCGTTTAGCGCGTGTCTAATCAGGTCCTGAAAACGATCCATATCCTCCCCCCTCAACCAATATCCAACATTCCACATGTTCTATTTCAAACACATTCATCATGAATGAGATTTTTGCAAATGGATAAAATAGGCATAATTGTACATATCGTCCATAACTATTATCATTTTATGCCATAAATATTTTTGTTAGCACCTGCCCGATGGGTAAGGAGGTTCAAGGATGAGCGAAAATCAGATCAGATCATCAGTCGGAAAGCCTGAACAAAGAATTGATACGGTCGAAAAAGCAGCTGGCACGCTTAGATATATTGGTGATTACACAGTACCAGGCCTTTTGCATGCGAAATTAGCAACAAGTACATATGCTCATGCAAAAATAAAATCGATAGATACAAAGGATGCTTGGGCAGTCAAAGGGGTGCGTGCAATAGTCACTGGAGATATGTTCCCTTATCATATCGGTCCTATTTTAGCGGACCGGCCCCCTTTAGCGTACGAAAAAGTCCGCTATTATGGAGAGCCGGTTGCGATTGTTGTCGCGGATCAGGAACATCAGGCAAAAAAAGCAGCCAATAAAATAAAGGTTGACTATGAGCCTCTTCCGGTTGTTAATTCCGTCAAGCAGGCTTTTCAAAGCGATGCACCGGTCATCCATGAAAACTTAGGCCAGTATACGAAAATCATCAGCAATGTTTATCCACAGGCTGGATCCAATATTGGCAGCCATATAAAGATTCGTAAAGGAGATTTTATTTCGGCATGGGAGAGTTGTGAAACGACGGTAACAGCTAATTTTTCTTTTAACCTTTCCGATCATGCAGCATTAGAAACAAGAAGTGCAAGGGTTGAAATTAATCCAGCTGGAAAGGTGGTTATTCATTCCTGCACCCAATCCCCTTTTACGATTAAAAAGGTGTTAAATCAATTTTTCAACATCGAGGTCGGCAATATCATTGTCCATACGCCGATGCTTGGCGGTGCCTTCGGCGGAAAAGGCACGGTTCAATTAGAACCGCTTGCCTACTTGGCATCTGTCGCTGTCGGGGGCAAATTAGTAAAGCTGGATTATGATCGCGAAGAAGATATGATTACGGCCCCATGCCACATTGGACTTGATGCCACCATTAAACTGGGAGCGGATAAAAATGGCAAGCTGCTTGCCGGGCAATACACCTTTCTCATTGATTCCGGCGCTTATACGGATCAGGCTGCAGGAATTACAAGAGCAATGGCTCTCGACTGTACAGGGCCCTACCATATTGAAAATGTATGGTGTGATTCTTATTGCATGTACACCAACCATCCTTATGCTACGTCATTTAGAGGCTACGGACATCCTGAGCTGACATTTGCTGTCGAGCGGACAATGGACATGCTGGCGAAAAAATTAAATCTCGATCCAATCGACTTAAGAATTAAAAATGCGATTAAACCAGGACACACATCGCCCACACAGGCCGTCATCACCGCAAATAACATCGGGGATGCGAAGCAGTGCATCATTCGTGCCAAAGAACTCATAAATTGGGATGAAGGCATAAAGCAAGAGACCGGAAAAAATAAAATACGCACAAAAGGAATAAGCCTTTTTTGGAAAACGTCGACGACGGCGACTAATGCTCAGTCAGGAGCAGTCTTAACATTTGAAGCAGATGGGAGTGTCAACCTAAATACAGCAGCCATTGAGCTAGGACAAGGGGCAAAAACAATTCTCGCACAAATTGTCGCCGAAAAGCTCGGAATGGATATAAAAAAGGTCCATGTGACAATGGAATTGAATACGCAATATGATCCGCATCAATGGCGGACCGTTGCCTCTAGCACCACCTATTTAGCGGGGAGAGCCGTGGTTGCAGCCGCCGATGATGCGATTAAGCAGCTGAAAAAGACCGCCTCAATTGTTTTGCAATGTTCTGAGGATGATTTGGATCTGGGAGGCGGCAGGGTTTTTTTACGTCCAAACCCTGAGTATGGAGTAGAAATAAAGGATATTGCCTTAGGCTATAAATTTCCTAATGGCCACTCCATTGAAGGACAAGTCATCGGCAGAGGAAAATACATTCAAAGGCATTTAACACCAATGGATAAAGAAACTGGCTTTGGCAAGCCGGGGCCGTGGTGGTCTGTCGGCGCTCAAGCCGTTGAAGTCGAGTGGAATACAAAAGATTATACCTATAAAATTTTAAAGGCTGTCAATGTGCTTGATGGCGGAACCATTATTAATCCGGCAACCGCCACCCAGCAAATGCGCGGGGGCATGTATTTAGGCCTAAGCTTTGCCAGCCATGAATCGTTTTGTTTTGATGAGAACGGAGTTGTCTTAAACCCGCAGTTACGGGACTATCAAATGATCCGATTCGGTGAACATCCTGAATATATCGTAGATTTCATTGAATCTCCTGCTGCTGATGGCCCTTTCGGCGCCCGCGGCATTGGCGAATATGGGGTAATTGGGATGGCTGGCGCTCTTGGCAATGCACTAACGGCGGCTGCAGAAGCTGATTTAAATCATTTGCCCCTTACACCTGAATTAATTTGGATAGCAAAGAAGGGAACTAATCAATGATTGCCTTTGATTTTGAGTACTACAGGCCCGAATCCATTCAGGAGACGATTGAAATTTTTCAAAAACTCGACCAAAAAAAGAAGAAAGTCTGTTTCTTTTCTGGCGGAACTGAATTTATTACGTTTGCCCGTGTCCATCAGGTCCATGCTGATTCAGTCATTGATCTAAAGGGCATTCCTGAATGTACAGCGTTGGAAGGAAAGGAAAATGACCTTATTTTCGGTGCGTCCGTTCATTTAAATCAGCTTATCGAGGCTAATCTATTTCCCTTGCTTAGCCAAAACTTGAGAAATATTGCTGACCACACCTCCAGAAATAAAATTACGCTGGGTGGAAATTTAAATAGCAGATTAATGTACCGAGAAGGTATGCTGCCTCTTTTAGTTGCTGATGCAAAAGTGACAATGTATGGAATTGAAGGTCATGAGACACACCCTATTACACAGGTTTTTGGCAAACAATCTTCACTAAAGCATGGGCAATTTCTGACGCAAATTTCAATAGATGGTTCTTTTGCGAAAATGCCTTATCTTGCAATCAAGAGGACAAGGATATCAAAAATAGGCTATCCAATTGTGTCCATAGCTGCCCTAGTTAAAGATGAAAAGCTGCGCATTGCTTTTAGCGGGATATGCGAGTACCCTTTTCGATCGAGGAAAATAGAAGATATTTTAAATGATAAGGGATTGCCAGTCCATGAACGAATCGATAAAGCGGTCAGCTGTATACCTGGTCCAATGATTGACGATAGGCATGCTTCAGGACAATATCGCAAATTTGTTTTACAAAATGTGTTAGAAGAAGCTATGGAGTTTTTGGAGGGGTGAAAGCAATGTTATCAAATAAAATGGGTAAAACATTGGTAAACATTCATGTAAATGGCGATACTCGCGAGGCTGTCATTCGTTCAGCGGATACCCTTTTGCAAACACTGCGTGATGAACTGGGACTGACCGGTGCCAAACGCGCCTGCCAGAATGGCGATTGCGGGGCATGTACGGTCCTTATAAACGGTGAACCCATGCATTCATGTCTATGTCTCACCATTGAAATGCAGGATAAGATGATCACAACCATTGAAGGGCTGACAGACACCCCTTTACAAAGAGCATTCGTTGATAAATGGGCAATCCAATGCGGCTTCTGCACGCCAGGCTTCATCATCAATGCCCATGCCCTAATAGAAAAACACCCAGATGCAGACGACCAAACCATCGATGAATGGATGTCCTCCAACCTCTGCCGCTGCACCGGCTACCAAGAAATCAAAGAAGCCATCAAAACCGTACTAACCGACACCGACGCAGTATAACACTTTGGGGTCAAGGCCCCCCGCTGCGGTGATGCGGTAAAATGCCGGGGGTCAGGCCCCCGCTGCGGTAACGCGGTAAAACGTCGGGGGTCAGGCCCCCGCTGCGGTGATGCGGTAAAGATTATCCTTTTTGGAAGCTATTGTTTCCGCTGTTAAGAGATTCGATGAGCGAGAGCGTCTGTGATGCTTGTTCGATTTGCTGCTGAACTTGTTCGAGCTGCTGCTGCTGTGCGGCTGTTGCCATAGTGACAGCTAATCCTTGCATTTGGTTTAGCTGCTGGGCTGCCTGCTGAAGCTGCTGCTGTGCCTGCTGCATGGATGGTAAATCAGTAGAGGTACTGCTTTGCTGAAGAGATTGCGCTGCCTTCTGCATAGCTTGCAGCGCTTGCTGCTTCTGATTTTGATATTGCTGCTCCAGCTTCGGCTCACTTATCTTGGCCTCCTGCTGTTTTAACTGCATTTGCTGTTCCTGAAACGATTGACCCTGCTGCTGATCATGGCTGCTCATTGTCATACCCCTTTCCAATCATCTTTCTATACCCTATTTTTCACATTGAACCATTTTATATGTGAAAAAAACCGCATGGATTGTTATAAATCCATACGGTCCTTCATCTGCTGCAATATTTTCTTTTCCAATCGGGACACCTGCACCTGTGAAATACCAAGTCTGGCCGCCACCTCTGATTGCGTCTGATCCTTATAATAACGCAAATAAACGATTAATCTTTCTCGTTCATCCAGTTCATTTATAGCTTCCTTTAAAGCGATTTTATCAAACCATTTTCCTTCATTGCCATCATCGATCTGATCAAGGAGAGTAATAGGATCCCCATCATTTTCATACACAGTCTCATGTATGGACGAAGGAGCGCGGCCGGCTTCCTGAGCAAGAATAATATCCTCTGCAGGAATATCCAGATATTCTGACAGCTCGGAAACAGTCGGAATACGGCCAAGGTTTTTCGATAAATCATCCTTAGCCTTGCGGATTTTATTGCCCATCTCTTTTAATGAACGGCTGACCTTAACGGTGCCATCATCCCTGATAAATCGCTGAATTTCTCCGATAATCATCGGGACCGCATAGGTTGAAAATTTCACATCATACGTAAGATCAAATTTATCTACCGATTTCAATAATCCAATACAACCGATCTGGAAAAGATCATCAGGTTCATACCCTCGATTGAGAAAACGCTGGACAACTGACCAGACAAGACGCATATTTTTTTGCACAATTAAATCGCGCGCCTCCTGACTTCCTGCCTGGCTTTTCTGAATAAGCTCTTTTACCTCATGATCCTTCAAAAATGTTTGGCCCTTATCTTGTTTTACCTCCACATCCATAGCAAGACTCCTTAATTACATAGCATTTTACTATTTGTTAAATGCTTCCTTAATCGGATTTCTGTGCCTTTCCCCGGTTGCGATTGAATTTCGATTTCATCCATAAAATTCTCCATTATTGTAAAGCCCATGCCAGACCTTTCAAGCTCTGGCTTCGTCGTAAACAGCGGCTGCCTCGCTTCTTCAATGTCTAAAATGCCAATGCCTTCATCTTTAATCGATAGGTCAATAAACCCGTCTTCAATCGTACACGAAATATACACGATTCCTGTAGGGTCCTGTTCATAACCGTGAATGATGGCGTTAGTAACGGCTTCAGAAACAACGGTTTTAATTTCAGTCAATTCATCCATGGACGGATCCAGCTGGCTAATAAAAGCGGCAACCGTTACGCGTGCAAAGGATTCATTCTGGCTTAACGCACTGAATTGGATTTGCATTTCATTTTTCATATTAGGCAACCCCCAGTCTATGCAAAGCAAATTCTTCTGTCGGCTCTAAGCGAATAATCTTAAATAAGCCTGACATTTCAAACAATCTTTGTACAGCTGGAGAAATTGCACAAACAACCATTTCACCATGGTTTTGTTTAATTTGTTTATATCTTCCCAAAATAACACCCAAACCTGAACTATCCATAAAAGACAGATGTTCAAGATTCAGTACAATATGATGAATATCATAATCCTCAATGGCTTTAGTTGCCTGGGTGCGAAGCTCATCAGCAGAATGATGATCAAGCTCACCGCTCAGGCGAATGCACAACACATCTTTCTTTACTTCTAAATCAATAGTAAGACTCACTATTACTAGCCTCCTTATGAAAAATCAAATGGCCTTTAATAGTGAGTCAATTCGATATTCTAAGCTGCGATTCCTTCAACAAGACAAAACTAGTGCCTATTCGCTAAAAAAAGACACGGGGACAGGTCCCCTGTCCCTGCCAATTATTCGCCTGCTTTAGTGAACATGCCCATGGCGCGTTTATAAAGTGTCCACCAGGAAGCCTGCTTGCTTGATTCCTTTGCAACAAGCGGACTTTCAATAATCGTTTTTCCATCCTGCTCTATTTTTAAAACACCAATTTTGTCGCCCTTTTTCACAGGAGCCTTTACCTTTTTGTCTAAAATAATGGACTGTTTTACATTTTCGACCCCTTCACCTTTTTTTGTCAAAAGGGAAATAGGTTCGCTTGTCACGGCTTCTACTCTTTTCTTTTCACCCTTGCTTACCGCGACTTTGCCAAGGCTTGCATTTCTCTCATACATTGGATGTGTTTTATATTGGCTGAAAGCATAGTCAAGCATTTTTGTCACTTGTGCATTGCGCTCTTTTGAAGTCGGTGCACCAAAGACAACAGCAATCACACGCATGCCTTCTTTTTCAGCGGTCGCAGTCAGACAATATTTTGCTTCGTTTGTGAACCCTGTTTTCAAGCCATCAACACCAGGATAGAACTTAACAAGCCGATTCGTATTGACAAGCCAAAATTTCTTATCCGTATCTTCACGCAGATAAGATTCGTAGACGCTTGTAAATTTCGTAATATCTTCATATTTAAGAAGTTCTTTTGCCATGATCGACATATCATGGGCAGTACTGTGATCATCTTTGCCTGGAAGCCCTGTGGCGGATTTGAATTCAGTATTTTTCAAACCAAGCTCTTTGGCCTTTTTATTCATCATTTCTACAAATGCTTCTTCAGATCCGGCAAGTCTTTCCGCCATGGCAACAGAAGCATCATTACCTGAAGCAATAGCAATCCCCTGAAGCATTTGCTTGGTGGTCATTTCCTCACCAGGTTCAAGGAAGATTTGGGATCCGCCCATGGAGGCTGCATATTCGCTCGCACGAATTTTTTCATCCCATGTTAATTTCCCTTTGTCAATCGCTTCCATTATTAGCAGCATGGTCATTATTTTGGTCATACTTGCCGGCGGAAGCTGTTCATGACTATTTTTCTCATATAAAACGGTTCCTGTATCCCGCTCAATTAAAATGGCGGATTTTACATTAGGAGTCAGCTCGACTCCTTCGCTTTTCTGTTCTTTTTCTTCAGCAAAAGTTGAAGGAACACATATCATTGTTAATAAAAAAGCCGTCACGATTAAAGAGACGAATCGTTTCATCACATACACCCTCCATTCTGTATAGATTCCATCATTTCCATTTAGAAGAAATTTATACCAGAATAGATGGTGAAAAAACATAAGAAAAACGCCAGGGAAATTAGAGCTTTTCCACCGGCGTTTTTTCGCTGTTATTCAGTTATTGCTTCATGTATTAAGATTGGAGAGGCTATTTTTTCTGATGAAATTCGAATATTGCTGTAAAGTTTTTCTTTTACTTCAGCGATATTTTCAAAATTGCTGTGAATCGTAACAAGGGATTCGCCTTTTTTCACAGGATCCCCAATTTTTTTGCGCAAAATAAGTCCAACCGCCAAGTCTATCACAGAGTCCTTTGTCGCTCTTCCGGCCCCGAGGAGCATTGCGGCTGTTCCGATTTCATCTGCAGTCATTTCAGCCACATATCCATCCTCTTTTGCCTCAAGTTCAAAGGTGTAGCTTGCCTGCGGTAATTTTTCTGGATGATCGGCTACTGTTGGATCACCGCCCTGGTTTTGCAGAAAGATCTTAAATTTTTCTAATGCTGAACCGTTGGCGATGGCCTCTTCGAGCATTTCCCTTGCCTCATTTAGCGAGGAAGCTTTTTCAGCTAAATACACCATATAGCTTCCTAATGTCAGGCAAAGCTCAGTTAAATCCTCTGGGCCTTCCCCTTTTAATGTATCAATGGCTTCTTTTACTTCAAGGGCATTCCCTATCGCAAAACCAAGCGGCTGACTCATATCGGAAATAACAGCCATTGTCTTTCTGCCCACATTATTTCCTATCCTAACCATCGCTTTGGCAAGTTCACGTGAATCGTCCAGTGTTTTCATAAAAGCACCGGCGCCTGTCTTTACATCAAGAACGATTGCATCTGCGCCTGCAGCGATTTTTTTGCTCATGATCGAGCTGGCAATCAGCGGGATACTATTTACCGTCGCTGTTACATCACGAAGGGCGTAAAGCTTTTTATCAGCCGGCGTCAAATTTCCGCTTTGGCCAATGACAGCGATTTTATCTTTATTTACCAGATTGATAAACTCATCTTTATCAATTTCCACATGAAAACCTTTGACTGATTCCAGCTTGTCAAGGGTTCCTCCGGTGTGGCCAAGCCCTCTTCCAGACATTTTCGCAACAGGAACGCCCACAGCAGACACCAATGGTCCTAATACAAGTGTGGTCGTATCACCGACCCCGCCCGTTGAGTGCTTATCCACCTTAATCCCATTGATTTGAGACAAATCAATCTGTTCGCCGGATTCCACCATCGCCATCGTCAATTCCGCTCGTTCACTCTCCGACATCCCCTGAAAATAAATTGCCATCATCAGCGCACTCACCTGATAATCCGGAATCGACCCATCCGTATAGCCATTAACAAAAAAACGAATCTCCTCCGCCGACAGCTCCCCGCCATCCCGCTTCTTCTCAATAACATCCACCATTCTCATATACAATCACCCCATCCATTTAAAGCATCACCGCATCGGGGGTCAGGCCCCCGGCGCTTTAAAGCGTTACCTCATCGGGGGTCAGGCCCCCGATGCTTTAAAGCGTTACCCAATTTCAGCGACGATGGTTTTGACGTAGCGCAGGAAATCTGTTTTTACTTTTTCGGTTGTTTCGATGACTTCTTCGTGGTTGAGCGGCTGGTCTAGGATTCCAGCAGCCATATTGGAAATACAGGAGATGCCTAAGACTTTCATCCCTGCATGTCTGGCCACAATGACTTCTGGAACGGTAGACATGCCGACTGCATCCCCGCCCATAAGACGAATCATACGAATTTCCGCAGGAGTTTCATAGGTCGGGCCTGTATTTCCAACATAGACACCTTCCTGAACCTTCAGCTGGATTTTCTCAGCAATTCCCTTTGCAGCTGTTCGCAGCTCTCGGGAATACGCCTCAGACAAATCAGGAAAGCGTACGCCAAGCCGTGAATCGTTCGGTCCAATTAACGGATTGCTTCCCATCAAATTAATATGGTCGGAAATCAGCATCAGATCCCCCGGTGAAAAGCTTTCATTGACCCCGCCTGCAGCATTCGTCACAATTAATTTTTCAATTCCCAGCTCTTTCATGACACGAACTGGAAAAGTTACTTTATTAAAGGAATACCCCTCATAATAATGAAAACGGCCTTTCATGGCAGCCACCTGAACACCGTTAAGCGAGCCGAAAACAAGCTGGCCCGCATGCCCCTCGACTGTCGAAACAGGAAAATCCGGAATATCCTTATAATCAATTTGCACGGGTGATTCAATCTCATCAGCTAATACGCCAAGACCTGATCCAAGAATGAGGCCAAGCGTTGGCTGGTGTGGAATTTTTTCTTTTAAATATCTTGCAGCATTTTGAATTTTAGCGTAATCCATACCTTTTCTCCCTTACTTCAATTCATTTAGAAAGCTTTTGCCATATTCAGGCATCTTCACGTTAAAGTTTTCCGCAATCGTTGCACCAATATCAGCGAATGTTTCCCGTATAGGAAGCTCTTTTCCTTCAGTAAAATGCTTCGCATAAACAAGCAGAGGCACATACTCTCTCGTATGGTCTGTTCCATGATGAATCGGATCATTTCCATGGTCAGCAGTAATGATCAGCAAATCGCCATCCTGCATTTTCGCAAACACTTCAGGAAGTCTGGCATCATATTCCTCAAGTGCCTCACCATAGCCTATAGGATCCCGTCTATGGCCATACTTGGCATCAAAATCAACCAGGTTCAAAAAGCTAAGGCCAGTAAAATCCATGTCAAAAGACTCGAGAAGTTTATCCATGCCATCCATATTTGAAACGGTCCGAAGTGACTTGGTTACCCCTTCACCGTCAAAAATATCGGATATTTTCCCAATAGCAATCACATCAAAGCCAGAATCCTTCAGTTCAGACATCACCGTCCGTTCAAAAGGCTTTAAGGCATAGTCATGGCGATTAGAGGTTCTTTCAAAGTTTCCAGGCTCACCGACAAACGGTCTGGCAATCACCCTTCCCACCATATACTTTTCATCGAGCGTCAATTCGCGGGCAATTTCACATATTTTATACAGCTCATCTAGAGGGACAATTTCTTCATGAGCAGCAATCTGCAGCACCGAGTCAGCAGAGGTATAAACGATGATGGCACCGGTTTTCATATGCTCTTCGCCAAGCTCTATAATGATCTCTGTTCCGCTTGCCGGCTTGTTTCCGAGGACCTTTCTGCCTGTGCGTGCCTCTAATTCTGAGATAAGCTCCTCCGGAAATCCATCAGGGAAAACCTGGAATGGCTGTTCAATATATAAGCCCATAATTTCCCAATGACCAGTCATAGTATCCTTTCCTGTTGATGCCTCTTTCATTTTTGTAAAATAGGCAAGCGGTTTCTGAGCCTTTTCAATACCTTTAATTTCACGGATATTGCTAAGACCGAGTTTCCCCATATTCGGCATATTTAACCCATTCATCTTTTCTGCAATATGCCCAAAGGTATCGGCCCCCTTATCATTATATTTCTCTGCATCCGGAGCTTCGCCAATCCCAACAGAGTCCATTACAACAACAAAAATTCTTTTATATGAAGACATCATATTACCTCCTGGAAATCATGTTTATCTAGGTTCTGTTTTCCCCGAAAGGAACCGTTAACCAATCAATATATCAATAGGATATGCTTATCAAACATGATTAAAACAAATAATATACGTCAGAAGTCTGACAACTATAGTTTATCGAAATGCAAATAAAATGAAAAGAAAAAGCCTCCATTTTCATGAAAGCTTTTTATAAAAAAATTCTATTAATCTTTTAATAAATATAGATTTACGCCCGCGGATGGAACTGGCTGTATACGTCCTTTAGCCGTGTCTTTGATACATGTGTATAGATTTGTGTCGTGGATATATCCGCATGGCCCAGCATTTCCTGAACTGCCCGAAGATCAGCGCCATTTTCAAGCAAGTGGGTCGCAAACGAATGTCTTAACGTATGAGGCGTTAAATCCCTTTGAATATTTGCTTCTTCTGCAAGCTTCTTCAAAATTTTCCAGAAGCCTTGCCTTGTCAATCGTTTTCCATGATGATTTAAAAACAAGGCATTTTCACTCGGTCCTTTTGAGATAAATTTGCTTCTTCCTTCATGAAGATATTTATCAAGTGCATCTGCAGCTGTTTTTCCAATTGGAATAATCCGCTCTTTATTCCCTTTGCCAATACATCTGACAAACCCCATCGTTAAATGAACATCGCCTAGATCAAGGCCAATTAACTCACTTACCCGAATACCTGTTGCATAGAGAAGCTCAAGCATCGCTTTATCGCGGAGGCCGTAATGGTCCTTCGCCTTAGGTGCATCAAGCAAAGTCTCAACCTCCTGCATATTCAAAACCTTTGGCAGTCTGCGTTCCTGTTTGGGTGATTCAATATGGACCGATGGGTCATGGTCCGTCTTCTTTTCTCTGAGCAGAAACTGGTGGAATGCGCGCAGGGATGCAATGTGTCTTGCCAGAGTTTTTGCCGATTTTCCCTGCTCCTTTAAATATTTTAAAAATTGGACGATCTGCAGCCGCTGAACTTCATTTAAAACTTCAACTCTTTCAATATTCTTTAAATATTTCAGATAGCTTTTTAAATCACGTTCATAGGACACAATGGTATTTCTGGCCAGTCCCTTCTCTACCGTTAAAAAGTGTATAAAATCCTTTAGCTCGTCCTCCATGATAGCATTACTCCCCGTTTAAATAAAAAAGAATAATTCGGTCAAACCAGTTCGATTCTACATCATCATTCACACTGGCAGATACCTTTACCGCCGCTCCCTCTGGTTCATCATAGCGGTGATAATCCTGATATTCTTCATTTAACCACATAATACCATAATAAAAAAGGATTGTGCATCCAGTAAAAAGGACAAATACTTTGATTGTTTGCAGTATCATCTTAAACCACGATCTCATGATTTCTTCCCCCGAAAAATCGTTATTACTACAAGGTATGCCAATTTGGACAAGAATTATACCTACTTATTTTTCGGGAGCTGCTAGCAGGGTTATTTTTGGGACACGGTGCCTGTGAACTATAACCCGAATAATGGACACCCTTAAAAAAGGGACGTTATTCGGGTTTTGTTATGTCTTTAATTAAAGAACCCGTTTATAATAAAAGCACTGATTGTGGACGGAGGATTT
>Ga0182742_1001079_pt1 | contig 37136 bp, 15 predicted proteins | sample eDN5th37CBELigMG_FD_128880 | JGI IMG/M metagenome (GOLD analysis project Ga0182742, IMG submission 128880) | Enriched Miracle-Growth compost microbial communities from Emeryville, California, USA - eDNA 5th pass 37_C BE-Lig MG (version 2)... ... | reverse complement strand
TGCCTTGATCGCCGTGCAGGAGTTGCCGCGCTCGTTCGAGGAGGATGCCCAGCTCGACGTCGGTGTGCGCGGATCCGACGTGCGCGATGATCTCGTGCCGGCCTCGGTGTTTGCGCACGACCTGCACCGCGACCGCGCCGGATGCGGTGCGTACTTTCCGCACGAATGCCACCGCCCGAACCTACCTGCTTAGTGTCCCGATCGGCTTCAGCGGGATCGCGAATGCACTGGTGACAACCCTGCCCAGTCTTCTACCCGCCAGTAATGTCCTAACTCGGGTACGAGCCGTATCTCGGCGAACCCACGACGGGAAGATGTTCCCGCGTCGTGAAGGACCCAGAAGCGTGGTTCGACGTCGACATGGGCTAGAAACTCGAGTTCCGACGGAGGAAAGACCGATGCGGAGGAATCACGTACTCCTCTCCCCGACCGGATCAGGCGAGAACTCGCCCTGGATTTGCGGAGCTCTGCAACCACTCCAATCGGGACATGATTGACATATCTGCAGGGGAATATATTGCAGCCCAGCAATATTCAGAGAACCATCCCTATGCAATGCCAGGATCACCGAGACCGCACCCGAACCGAGTGACCACACAACTGGAGAAGGCCCACCGCGGCAACGACCGACGGGCTGGACGCCCCCGGGACACGGAGGTGTAGACGAATGACCGTAGTCAGACCAAGCACTGCAAATCTTGCGCACACTATGAGCGAGTCAGCTACCGAGATGCTTGACCAGTTCGTATGCGCGGGCTGGGCTCGATAGCTCCGCAATCCGCCGGTCGAGCACTTCAGTCACTTCTTCGCGCCAGAGAGTCTCTTTAAGTCTGAACCGCACCGATTCCGAGAGGCCAGCGCGCAGGTCTTCCCGCACCGCGAGGGCACTCAAGGCTTGGTGTCCGGCTTCGGTTGCGTCGATGCCGTCGGGGACTTCGAGAGCCCACCAACTGCTTCCTCGCAATGCGACCCAAGGATCTGCGGGGTTCGGCGCAGACTTGGCTACTGAGAAGGGAGCCAACAGTTCCGCCAGCTCCTTCCGAACGGCGGAGAACGGGACGAGTCCGGGATACTCATCAGCGCGCTCTACCGCCCAGCGCAACACCACAAACTTGTAAGCAGCGCTCCGCCCACCCATCTTGAACACCTGGGTAGTCTCGAGATCCCATAAGAGCCCGCCGCGGGCGTGCTTGCCGCCGTGGTCGACGACGAAACCCAAGTCGGTGAGACAGCCGGAGACTGTCGCGAGCCCTCCGGAGAATTCCGAGCTGTCACAGAAGTAGCCCGTCGCGTACCCGTGCGCGACGCCTGCAATCGCTTTCGAATCGTAGAATCGTCCGCGGTAGACCAGCCTGAAGTTCCTCGCTTCGGCATAGCCCCGTCTGCGGAGGAACTCATCTTGACCGAGCTCGTCGAACTCCTCAATTGCGGCAAGGACGGCCGGTCGAGTAATCGCCGACAGTTCCACCTTCACAGACATGACCGTGATCTTAGTGTGCGCACATAACAAGGCCACCGAGAGTCCCCACTCGAATGGCCCTGGGTGTCCCCTACAATTCCGGCCATGGCTCGTATCCGCTCCATCGCCGCAGGCACGCAGAGGGTCCAGGCGCACCCGACCGAGGTCGATTGCTACTACAACATCATCGAAGACGGTGAGGGAACTCGCCTGATTCACCTCAGCACCTTTGGATCGGACTACCGCCAGTCCAAGCCGAAGAGCAGCCAGTCGATTCAGCTCGATCGGGACATGGCCGTCCAATTCATCGAGGTACTCCTCAAAGCCTTCCCGGACATCCTTCCCACCGCCAAGGCGGCACTGCCCAGTTCCACGGCCACCGGCGACTTGGCATGGCCTGGGGACGAGGCTCCCATCTTCCAGTCGCTTCTCCGCGAACTGGGAATCAAAGAATAGTCTCGGACTGCGGGAGCACAACTGGGCGAACAGACGTCCGCCCAATCGCCACGAATCCGGCCGCGGGATCAGTTACCACATCATTGTCGGCAGCGGCGGACGTAACCTCAGCTCAGATCGGAAATTAGGTCGCCGTATCGCTCGAACGTTACGGTCGCCTCAGCATGCAACAGGTCGCTGAACACAAGCGACGGACAGCATTCGGCGACCTTTGCCCACTGTTCGATCAGGCCAGGAGGGATGGAATCCCCCAGCGCATCGTGTGCTTCGAGGCGAGCCCACCCCGCCAGGACCAAGGTGAACAGCGGAATCGCGGCCCATTCGGCATTGGTTCCCACAGCGTCGAACACCGCCTGACGCTGGGCGATTGCCTTGGCCAGCATTGGCGAAGCCTGATCGATTGTCGAAGCAAGGTGTAGCGCCTCGGCTGCGACTCCCCGCATGAACCCGTTGCCCCCAAATCGATCGCGGGAATCGAATGCCTCGAGAAACGCTGACCACCGGGACTCGGCGCTGAATAGTGCACTCGGGACACTTCGAAGCTCGGTGGCAAGGTGTTCCAACGCCTCGTCGCCAAGTTCGATCAAGTCGGTGACGATCTCGCTTTCCGGGCGCGCAGTTTCGGTTGTTGCGCCGGTAGCCAGCAATCGTATGAGCGCGTCACCTCCCTGCTCCTCCAGGTAGGAAAGGGTCTCGGCCCGTTCGGATCGGACTTCAGTTCGTCGCGCAAACAACGACGGTAGATCGGCGATCTCCACCATGCAGCCGACCCAAGGGTTGGCGTGCAGCTCATTGAGTGTGAAATCCGCGCGGAAACTCTTGGAGGCCAGCTCCGTCCAAACCACCAAGGACGGTAACTGAGTGACTAGAATAGTGCTGTTGCCCAGCGTCTCCAACGCTGTACGCGGGTTCGCCGACACAACGTGCAGGAGGTCCCGACGCATCTGCGCGGCGCGCACATTCTCGACGTCGTCGTCGAGGGTACGCGCGAGCACCGCCCAGATCTCCGGCATCGTCGCCTCACTGGTCGGTGCGTGACCACCGTTGACGAGGTACTTCGAGAGTCGCTCTCGGCCATTGTGACGGTCGCGACGATATCCAGGCTGCTCGACTCTGAATGCGGTGCCGTTCGGCCAGGCCGGAGCCTCGCAGTGCGCCCACGGGTCTGCAACGAACAATTGGACGTACAGATCGCCTGCCTTGATGCACTCCTTCGGTAGTGCCATCCTCGTTTCCGTCACGCTGATTTCGAGTGGCGTCGCCCAGGGCGCCGAGATCCACCAAATGTAGGCGGACAGATTGTCGACAATTCTCAAGCCCTCGAAGACCAGGTACCCGTCGTCCAGGCGAACTTCGTGACAGGTGCCTGCGGGACGGACCAACGCGATCTGGAAACGCGCGAGCTCCTGCTCCTCCGACACAGCGACAGCTGTCAGTCGACATTCTCTCGCCACTCGGGCAACGTCGGCGAACGCTCGAAGATCGGTTGTGAAGTGGCCGTCTGGTGTGTTCTTCGGACACGTCCATTTGAGTCTGCGACCACCGACGTCCACCAGTTCCAAGCGGAGCGCATTGCAGCCCGGAACACTCAAGACCAAATCAGGTGTTTCGTCGAGATCCTGCTGCAGCAGGACCATCGGCGAGGTTCGCCACCGTATCGGTTCGCCCTTCGCTCCGACATGAAACCGAACATGCGGGTACGTGAGGACGAGTCGGTGTACAACACCACGGTCGAAGAGCTCGACTGGCCGGCGTATCTCGTCGCTCGAGAACGTCAGATCTGGTGTGGAACAGGAGATTCCCATCTCGGACGAGATATGGACCGTAGCCGGAGACAGCCCACCACCGGACAGCGGTACGCGCACCCACGAATCCAGCTCGACTCCAACACCTTCCAGGACGCAGGAAGTGAAATGGAGGCTCGATCCGGCAGCCCCGGTAACCGCGATGTCGCAGACTCCGGCGATCGGACTCCGGCAGTCTTCGAATGGATCGACAATCCTGGGCTGAGATTCGCTCCCGTACGTTCCAGAAGAGACGGGAGTTCCGTCGGCTCGGTGTACGCGCACGAACCATACGGAGTCTTCACCCTCCGCCCGTCCTGGGATCACAAGCTGCGGCCGCTTGCCGTATGCCTGAATCCCGGTCGGGGTTGTCAGTCCGGTGAGTACATCGTCGCGAACCAAGCGCGGAGACTCCACAACCCGAACTCCGCGGAGCGTCCCCTTCCTGGCGTCGGTTACGACTCGGAAGGACAACGCGTCGGAAAGATCGACTGCAGCGGCCTGCCATCCGTGCCAGCCTCCCGGAGCACCAAACTGAATGTACGGCTCGAGTTCAACGCCGGCCACGTCGTCGACGAGTCTGGCGTGGACCGGATATACCACCACGACTTCGCCCTTCGGTAGGGAAGCCTTTCGACGCAACCATCGACCGTTGCTGTCGAAAATGAGCACCGGATCAGCAGCGTCGATCAAACGCATTGTCCACGAAGACTGCGCGGAATGCTGTTCGACGAGTACCTCACGCGCCGGCTTCGACACCGGGAAGCGCGTCGGAGGTCGTTCATGCCAAGCAAGCCCCCATGCACTGTCGGGGATGACAACACGAGTATCTCCGTCCACGGAGACGCGCCAACTCTCACGATCCTCGGACTCGGTCGCCGGAAGATCCACCACGATCTGGTCGTCCAGAACTGCATATGCGATCGACGGGGCTACGCGGCGACGAAAAGCCGTCTGAGCCGAGCGCCGACCGGCACCTTGAGCGCGCACTTGGAGTGCGGCGTGAATTCCGTCGCTGATGATCCTGGGAATGGATCCGGCACTTCGATCGCTGACATCGTGCACGTCCCCGTACGAACAACCGCGTAGTTCTCCTATCATTCGATCGAGCACATCGATCGCGAACGACCCCCCGTGTCTGATGAAATACCGCACCGGCTTCGCAAGGCGCATGATCTGCGGGTTCGTTTCCGACCTCGAAATCCACTCGGCCAGGCCCGCGCCGGACGCAGAGCGACCCCTGTGCAGATACTCCGCAGCGACATCGACCAGCGCACCGAGGCAATGGATTGGGATTCCCGCATGGACGCTGAGAATCGATACGTACCTACCGCGGAGATCGGGGAACCTGTCGAGATCGAATCGCGCGATTGCGGGAATCACCGATTCGCGGAGAGCGTTCTCGAAGGCAAGCGTCCTGGGCAATCCCAGCTCTGCCCAGAACGTGTCCCAGTATCGGCCGTGGTCATATGCAAGCGCGGCATGCCCCACCAGCGCAGTCAGTGTCAGAGCAGGGAACTCGCCGATGAAGTCCCTGATGACACCACCTGCGCTGCGGTGACGACGTGCCGCGATGCCGTAGAACCCCTGGATGCGGTGGATCTCCGATTCGTCGAAGTCGGCACGAACCGTGAGGTCCACCGCCCGGAGCCTGGCACGAAAGCGACGCTCCTCGTCATGAATCCAGTCATCGAGTTCACTCGGTGCGGGATGCGGCAACTCCGTCTCTGCAACCACACTCATCACCTCCGGTCAGGCCCGAGATTCCGACTAGCAGCGCCCACGACTACACGACGACCTCAATCACTTGCCAATGTCGCGGCCAGTTCCGACGAGGACACCCGTTCGAGCAGCGTTGCGCGGTAACCGTTCTCCGTCAACCAAGCATCACGATCTTCGTCCCGATCGGTCACCACCGCGACCTTCGCTTCCTCCCAGAGGATTTCGACGAGCCAGCCGTCACCAACCTCGACTCCGATGTCCGGCACCGGCACACCCTCGGAGGCAAGCTGCGACAGCAGCGGGCGCGCCTCACTCGTGACCAGTTCGAACGCCTTCTGCCATGGGCCCGACAAACCACCCGCGACAGAGATCTCCCGGAAGATCGCCAGCGCTCCCGCGCGCGTGAGCTTGTCGTGGTAGCGAGCGTTGCGGTACGTCCGAAGACACCCGTAGCACGAGGTTTCTTCGCCGCAGTCACACGAATTCAGGCGCTCGACAGCACCCTCCAGCACAGCCCCAAGATTCTCGGCGATCTTCTTCGCTGCACCGGCACCCGCCGGAACGGTGTCGAAAAGGACGATGCTGCGTCGGCCGTCGGCGGCCCAGGACAAAGTGCCGTCGATGTCGTCTCGACTGATCTCGAGTACCGTCGAGGCGCCCTCCAACAGCGCATAGAGGACCGACAGCCATCGGGCTTCGCTTTCCTTGTCGTAAGCCACGTCACCGAACGTGAACTCGGCGACGTCGGTCTCGTACCGATGCGCCAGGGAGGTCCGTTCGAGCGGTCCTTCGCACGGCTGACCGGTCGCGGGGCGCTCGTGCTTGCGGCTCGCGACGCGCTTGGAATGCGGCGTGGCCCAACCGCACCACTTGCAGAGCAGGAATCCAGCGCCTTCACCCTCGGAGATCACCGCCATTCGCGCGCGAACGCCGGCCTTCGCCTCTACCGTGATTCCGCCGGTGGACTTCCAGCTGAAAGTGTCGACGACGTCGCCGATGTCCTCGACGTAGCTGGCGCCGTTCCACTTTCGTTCCGGCGGCGCAGTACCGACGTCGGTGGCCTTGCGGTCGGCGACGAATCCGTATTCGGGAACGACAAAGTGGTTGATCGAGGTGAACGGCTCTTCACATCCCCCGCAGACCGCACCGGCATCGAGCGTTCGCGCTGCCTCGAACCGGTTGCAGTTCCGACAAACCCGGTACTGGAACTGCTCGAGTTCCCGCTTCGGCACCCGGTGGATACCGCGTGACGTCCAGACCTTGCCGCCGGCGACCACCTGGTTGCCCGGTGCATAGTCATAGATCGCCTGGCTCAGGTCCCGTGACAGTTCGAGGTTGCGTCCCACCGGTTCCTGGCAGTGCAGGGTGCGCAGCTCAACGGTGTCGACGGGGAAACCGTACTTGGGCAGGATGTTCTTGTTCGCCAGGAATCCCAGCAGTTGGCGCTGATCGATGGTGCGAAGCGTCTTCTGCAACTGATCGGCGATGCGGAACTGCTCGGCCTTCTTGGCTTCTTCGATCAACTCGCGGAATATCGCGAAGTCGTTCTCGACCTCACTTTTGACCTTGTCGAGAAGGTCGGCGAGATAGCCAACCCATTCGTCGTTCTCGAGGCCGATCTCCTCCTGCACCTCAGCGGGCAGGATCCGCTCGAGGTCCGCTTTCATGTCCGACGGAACGGGAGTGAGGAACGCCTGCACGCCGGAAGCCGGCGAATCCGCGCCCTCAGAAGCAGGCCGGAAGAACTGACCGGCTTCCCTCCACGCCTCACCCGTGGTGTCGAAGCCGTGCCGGAAATAGGCTGCCAGCGCCACGGAGTGCGCGTGGCGTCGTCCGATCCGCTCGTTCTCGATGGGGATCCACGGGATCCGCATCTGGCCGGCGATCATCGATTCCGGGTCTTGGAACTTCGACAGGTCGTGCGAGCTGCGGTTCGCATATGTGAGAACCAATGCCGCGGACGCCGCGCGACGGCCTGCGCGACCGGCACGCTGGACGTAGTTGGCGGTCTTCGGTGGCATGTTGCGCATCACCACGGCCTGCAGATCACCTACGTCGACACCCAGCTCGAAGGTCGTCGAGCACGACAGGACGTTGACCTTGCCGTTGACGAATTCCTTCTGGATCTCGGCGGCCTGCCGCGCCGTCCACTGCGCCGTGTGTTCCTTGGCGCTCAGCGGTGACGGCCGGAGCGTGCGATAGATGTTGCGATAGTGGTTGGTCTCGTACTCCAGCGGCGGAATCTCGTAGGGCAGCAGCTTCCCCGGGCAGCTGCTGTTGGGGCATACATCCCGCACGGTGAACGCCGTGACGCGACGGCAGGTGTCGCACCGAAACCACCGACAGTCGAGGCCGTTGTGGACGGTCAGCGCAGTGTGGTCGATCTGGTACGCGTCAGTTTCGAACTTGTCCGGCTCGTGCTTGATGTAGCCGTTGTCGAGGAGGAATCGCCAGCAGCCGTCGAGGAACTTGTCGGGGTCCATATCGCTGCCCAGACCCTCGAGCACCTTGGACACGAACCGGACCCGGTTGTTCGTGCTGCCCTTCCGCCCGCTCGGCAACCAGGAGATCACCTTGGTCTTCGGGTTAGAACCGACTCGGGCAATTCGGATCCGCATGTTGCGCGGTTCGAACCGCTCGCTCTTGATGTCGACCTCGTCGAGCAGGTTGACGGCGCCCTGGAGACGAACTGTCTTGAGCAGCTCGTCGAGCAGGTCCCACGCCTCGTCCTCGGTGAGGCCGAGTTGCGTCAGCCCCCTCGGTGCAGCCACGCGTGGTTTGCGCTTCATCGCCACCCGCATCAGACCCAGCCCCTCGAGGGACTGCCTGTGGTCCATGGTCATGAGCTCTCCCATGACCCATTCGTTGGCGGCTTTCTCGGTGGCGACACGCCCCGCATTCTCCGGGAAATGGTGCGCCGCTATGGCTTTCTTCCGAGCGATGATGGCGAGGTCTTCGACCGTGAGGTCCTCATCCTCGTACTTGCGGTCCTGAAGTGCCGTCGTCAGATAGCGACGTTCGATCAGACGTCCGTATGTTCGCTCGAGATAGGGCGCGGCAAACGCAGCCGCCTGTCGCGAGTCGGAGAACATGAGCAGCTTGCGCCCCTCCCCCACCTCCTCGACGGTGTGGTCTGTGGCAGCCGGAAGCTGTTGGTACAGAGCGGTGGTGACGACGGCGGGGGCAGCGTTGACGTCTGTCCGAAGGCGTCGGATCAGTTGGCGGGCGCTCGCACCGCATTCGGTGCACGTGCTCATGACCTTCTTCGTACCCCGATGCTCGCGCACCTGACGCATGATGCCGCCCGGGCAGTCGGCGATCGGGCACAGACCGTCGTGCTCGCACAAGAGACCGCAGCCAGTACAGAGGTACTTGATATCGGACTCACCGGTTGTGGTGTCGCCGAGCGCTTCCTCGTCTTCATCGATGCTGGGGTCGGGGGCGTCCGTGAGCACCAACCACTTCACGGAAGCTTCGTTCTTGACACTGGGCACGAAGAACTTGCCGTTCTTGCGGATATCGACGTCGCCGGCGAGATGGACGGCCCCGCACCGCTGGCACGTGCCGAATTCGAACATCGCGCGCCGGGTCGTCGGATCTTTCTCGTGACGGCCGAGCAGGACCGTGGGTTCGTCGTCGCCGAAGCTGACGAACGCGCCTTCGGTGGCGCGCACGAACATGTGGTACCGCGCCGACAGCACCGGGTTGCCGGAGGCGTCTGTAACCGACGAACCGAGGGCGACCAGCGCCTTCAGCTTGTCATCGGAATGCGCGTCGTTCCGCCACAACCGCTCCCCCAGGTCCCTGGCGTCGACCGGGCCGCGAGCGAGCGCCGTCCGCAGCGCGACGATCGTCTTCTCCTCGTGCAGCGATTCCGCGGCATCGTTGTGCGGGGTGCGTGAGGCCAGATCGGAGAGGTCGGCATCGGTGTGGGCCCAGGCAAGCAGCTCGTCGTCGGACATCTGCCAGGTCCCCTGGTCGGGACGCTCGAGCCTGGTCGGTTTCACCAGGTCCTGGCGGTCGGGGTCGGTCTCGTCGTACTCGAAGTCGGCGTGGAAGAGGCTCCGCGCGAATGTCATCGCCTCCTCGGGTTCCCCATCGAGCGAGGCGGATGTCGCGATGCACTGGAGAGTCGAGTTCGGCGCAACGCGTTGCCGCAGGCGTCGCAGCAGCAGAGCAACCTCGGAGCCCTGGGCACCGTCGTAGACGTGCGCCTCGTCGAGGGCGATGAAACGCCACCGGCCGGCGTGCGGCCCATCGAACAGGTCGATATCGGCGGGCCGGAGCAGCAGGTATTCGAGCATCGCATAGTTGGTGAGGAGGATCTGTGGTGGTTTTGCACGCATCTCCTCGCGGCTGAGCAGCTCGTTGGGCAGCCGCTCCTCACCGGGATTGACGCTCCGGAACTCGTTGGCGGCCTTGTCCGCATGTTCGAGCGTCTCACCGGTGTAGCGCCCGAACGTGATGTCCGGGAAGTTCTTCAGCATTTGCCGCAACCGCTTCAGCTGGTCGTTGGCAAGTGCGTTCATCGGGTAGAGCAGCAGGGCGCGCACTCCCGGGCCGAGAGTGCCGGCCTCACGTTCGGCAATCAGGGAGTTGATGATCGGCAGCAGGAAGCTCTCGGTCTTACCCGAACCGGTACCGGTACTGACCACGATGTTGCGGCCCGCGGTGACCTTGCGGATCGCACGTTCCTGATGCTGATAGAGCGGTCGCTGCAGGTCGGTCGGCTTGTCGTAGAGCGCCGCGAGGCCGGGCCGCAGGATGCCTTCCTCGATGAGCTCGGGTATCGACTTGCCCGGGGCGTACGGCGGGGTCAGCTCGAGCAGCGGGCCCTTGGTGAGCAGTCGGGTGTCGTCGATCGCGGTGTCGAATGCGGCGGCGATCGCGGGATCGCTCGGCCCGAGCAGGGTCTTGAGGTACCGCTTGTAGCTCTCGTCGATCTGCCGTGCGGCAACCAGGGGGTCGAGCCGTTCCGTCATCAGTTCTCTCCGATCAGGTCGCCGTAGTAAGCATGGGTCACAAGGGCTTCGGCGATGAGCAGATCGCTCATCACCAGGCCGGGGCACAGTCGGGCCATCTCGGCCCAGGATTCTTCGAAGTCCGAGGTCACCGGCGGATGCCGGAGCATCCCGTGCGCTTTCATTCGCGCGAGCACCGCGAACGTCAGCGACTGCAGTGTCAGCAGCATCCACCGGTTCTTGGTGGTGTCGACACCGTCGAGCTTCTCGTTCCGAGCGGAGACCTCCCGGTAGATCTGTCCGCGGGTGCGTTTGATGATGTCGAGTGATCGCGCGGTAGCGGATCCGAACGACGGCGACCATCCCTGCGCCATCCACGCGGCACGCTGGTGGAAGGCATCGATCACGGCGCTGACCCGCGTGTCCTCGTCCAGGACGGCACCGGGGACGAGCCGAGCATGTTCGACGATGGCCTCGACCTGCGCTTCGGGAAGGCTGTCGAACAGCACGGTGTCCTTGTCGAACACACCGGCATACAGCTGGGTCGAGCGGCCGCGCGCCAGCACCTCCAGGAGCGTCTTGCCGCCCTTGTCCTCGAGGTAGTCCAGCGTTTCGTTGCGTTCCGCGGACACATACGCGCGCCGCTCGTACAGCGAAGGCAAGTCTGCGATTTCGATCATGCAACCGACCCACGGATTCGGGTGCAGGTCGTTCAGGGTGAAATCCGCTGCGTAGCTTCGGTATACGAGCCCGGTGCGGATGAGCAACGACATCATCTCGGGCAGTGGGATCGTACTGTTCCCCAATGCCTCGAGCGCGGCACGCGCGTTCTCCGAGAGAATGCGTCCGAGCGCGGACCGCAGCTGCTGGGTCTGGACGTCCTCCGAGTCCTGCGGCAGTAGAGCGAGCGCGGCCCACACCTCGGGCATGCTCACCGCGTCGGCCGGAGCGGGGCCGGCGCCGGCCAGGAACCGCGACAGGTTGTCGCGTTCGCGGGACGCGTCGTGCATCCAACCGGGCTGGTCGATCTTGAGGGCGGTATCGCCGGGCCAGGACGGCGGGGTGATCGTCACCCACGGGTCGTCGACGAACACGTGCGCGAGTAACGGGCCGGCATCGACATAGGCCTCGGGCAGCTTGGCCCGACCGCCGGTCACCTGGACGGTCTGCACCGGCAGCCACGGAGCGGTGCGTGCCCACAGGTACACGGCGAGGTCTTCTTCCTCGGCCGGGTTCTCGAGGACGAGGCTGTCGTCGTCGACGGTGATGCCGCTGCACAGCGCCGCCGGACGGATGTGCGCGAGCACGATTTTCGTGGTGCGCTCGTCCTCGTCGTCGACGAGTGCGACAATCCGGCACTGTCCCACCGTGCGCGCGGCGTCGACGAATACCCGGCTCGGGGCCTGGAAGTAGTCGTAGTGCGGGGTGTCCGGGGTGACGTCCTTGATCAGGCGCCCGTCGAGAGATTCGAGCTGGAACACCGCCGCCGCCGACTGCGGGGCGTGCAGGGCGATGTAGCGGTCCTCGTCCAGTTCGGCCGGGGTCAGCACCGCGGCTGCGGTACGCCACTGGGCCGGCGCACCGATCGGGTCGACGCGCATCTGCACGTGGGGTGGCGTCAGCCGCAGGCGGTAGGCACGTTCGCGCTGCGTGATGGTGACGAGCTTGTCGCGGTCGGCAGGCGCGAACTCGATGCGCGGATGCGGGATCGCAAGATCCCACTCGCTGTGCGCGGTCGCGGTGACAGGTGCGAGACCGCCGCTGACCGGGAACCGGAACGGCTTCGTGTAGTCGATGGAGATGCCCTCGGCGAGGAATGCCTGATGCCGCAGGTCGGAGCCGATCGGCCCCGACACGTGGATCTCGAACAGGCCGAGCACTGCGTCCTCGATGGGTTCGAACGGGTCGACGGCGAGGTCCCCATCTGTGCCGTGCACCTCGGTGTCGACGACCCACGCGGACGAATCGGGGCGCTTGACCCGCACACGCCACACGATGTCCTGCTTTCCGGTGTTCGCGGGGAGCACGACTTCGGGCCGCGACGTGTACACGGTCAGGCCGTTGAGAGTCTGCAGCCCCTCGATCGGTTCGCCGTGTTCGAAGGTGGGGGTCGCGGCGTCGCGGACGCTGCGCACACCACCCGGTGCGCGGGTGCCGCGCCGGGTGAGGACGATGGACCCGCAGTTCGACAGGTCGAGTTCGGCGACCGACCAACCACTCCACCCGACCGGCACGTCCGGGGTGTAGGTCGGCATCAGGTTCCTGCCGCTGCCCACGTCGACGACCTGGGCATCGCTCGGGTACACGGCGAGCACGCACCCACGCGGTAGTGCGGTGTGCCGCGGCAGCCAGCGGCCGTCCGCGTCGAACACCAGCAGTGGGTCGTCCTTGTCGACGACCGCGATCTGCACGGTTTCCTCGCTCGGCTGGTGCTGCAAGAGGATCTCGCGGACCGGCCCGGGCACCGGGACCTGCGTCGGCGGGTGCTCCTCGTCGCCGCGCACACCCCAGCCGGGTTCGGCGAGTGCTTCACGGGCCACACCGTCGAACGACAGTCGCCACGGCACCTCGGGGTCGACATCCGGATAGGGCACTTCGACGACAATCTGCCGGTCGAGCGGCAGATATGCGATCGCCGGCTTGCGGCGCCGGCGCACCCGCGGGGTTGTCGGTCGCGGCCCGCTACCGAACGGACGGTCCCGCAAGATCTGGATGAGACGATCGAGTAGCAGTGTCGGGAGGCCCGTGGTCGATGTCTCGAGGTCGATGTCGGAGGCCGCCCAGTTCTCGTCGGCGACCGTGAACTGTACGAACTCGATGACGCGATTGAGGATGTCCACGGCGAGCTGGCCGCCGTACAGGATGAAGTTGCGGACCGGAACGTCGAGGATGTTCATCCGGTGCTTCTTGCCCGGCTCGCGCAGCCACTCGATGATCCCGGCGCCGGTGACCTCGGTACCCGCGACCATTCGTTCTTCGAGCAAGTCGACAATGTCGCCCATGCAATACACGGGAAAGCCCGCGTGCAGAGCGAACAGCTGCACGTAGTCGTTCTTCAGCTCCGGAAATTTTCGCAGCCCGAATCTCGTCAGGAGCCGATCCAGCGACTTCCGCAGCGCCTGCTCGAAGGATTGGTCTCGAGGAAGGTCGAGGCGCGCGAAGAATTCATCCCAGTATCGGGCCTGTTCGTAGCCGAGTGCGGCCTGCCCGACCAAGATCGCCAATGTCAGAGCCGGGTACTTTCCGATGACTTCGTCGGGTGTCCCGCCGAGACGAAGAATTTCGGCGGCCTCACGCCCGTACAGGTCTTGCGCTCTACGGATCTCGTCTTCATCGAGGTTGATCTCGACGACCAGGGACGCCTTCTCGAGGCGCCGCGTAATCTCGAACTCTTGGTCCCCCAGCCATTGCTGCCGGAACGACGATCCGCTCAACTACTTATCCCCTCCTCGACTGCCTGGCGGAACTGTGCCACAGCACCCCGACAGACATCGCAAGCCGGACGAACTTCGTAACACCCGCGAGGATCATTTCCACGATTCGGGTCCAAGGTCCTTCCATCCCGAGTTCACCGAACAACCGACCGTGACTCGCAGTTACATTCATCGGCGATCAAGCGCGCCTGTAGCGATCGGATTTGGGCAGACGACTATGTTCATACGTCGATCCACCTACCTGCAGGAGCCCGCCGAAGATGACCACCGCTGAACAGAGCAACGACCTCAACGTTGCACCCGGTTCCATCGTCGTGGTGCGGGACGAGGACTGGTTGGTCACCTCCGCGGAGCAGGGTTCGGATGGATGGCTCATCAAAGCTCGAGGCCTCACCGAGCTGGTGAAGGAAACCACTGCGACGTTCTACTCGAGCCTGGACAAGATCGAGGTGCAGGATCCCCGCAACGCCGAGGTGATCGCCGACGACTCCTCCGGCTACCGCAAGTCGCGGTTGTGGCTCGAGGCACTGCTACGCAAGACACCGTTCCCGTACGGCGACCAGACGTTGACGGTGTCGACGCAGATGCTCGCCGACTCGCTCGGATATCAGCGGGCCGCGGTAGCGAAGGCTCTCGATCCGCAGCACATCCGTCCGCGCATCCTGATCGCAGATGCGGTCGGTCTGGGCAAGACCCTCGAGATCGGCATGATCCTGTCTGAGCTGGTGCGACGCGGCCGCGGCGAACGGATCCTCATAGTCACCCCGAAGCATGTGCTCGAACAGATGCAGCACGAGCTGTGGTGCCGATTCGCATTGCCGTTCGTGCGGTTGGACTCGGCCGGCATCCAGAAGGTGCGGCAGAAGCTGCCCGCCACCCGCAACCCGTTCACGTACTTCAAGCGGGCGATCATCTCGATCGACACGCTCAAGAGCCCCCGCTACAAGGCGCACCTGCAGCGCCAGCACTGGGATGCGGTGGTGATCGACGAGTCGCACAACCTCACCAACGTCGGCACCCAGAACAACGAGCTCGCCCGTGTCCTCGCCCCGAACACCGAGGCACTGATCCTGGCGTCGGCCACCCCGCACAACGGCCGGGAAGAGTCGTTCGCGGAGCTGCTGCGGCTGCTGGATCCGACAGCCGTCGCCGCGGACGGCACGTTCACGAAGGAGGACGTCGCCACCCTGCTGATCCGCCGGCACCGCCACCACCCGGAGGTCGCGGCGGAGGTCGGTAGCGACTGGGCCGAACGCGCAGAGCCGGTGCACATGCTGGTCACGCCGTCCCCTGCTGAAGATGCTGTCGCGCAGGAACTCTCGCAGACGTGGCTGCACCCGAAGTCGGGCCGCTCCCCGTACTCGGGTGAGACGAAGGCGCTGTTCCCGTGGACGTTGGCGAAGGCGTTTCTGTCCTCCCCTGCCGCGCTCGCGGAGTCGATCAAGCAGCGCCGAGGCAAGCTCGACCCGCACATCCCGGAGCAGGCCACAGAGCTGGCCGCACTGAACACCCTCGACGAACTCAACGCGAAAGCGTTGAACGAGTCCGCGGGTAAGCAGGCTGCACTGGTGCAGCGCCTGAAGGACATCGGCATCGGTGCGAAGTCGCCGATGCGAGCGGTGGTGTTCGCCGAACGCGTCGCGACCCTGCGGTGGCTCACCAAGCACCTCCCGAAGGCGTTGGGGCTCAAGGCCGAGAACATCGCGATGTTGCATGGCGGCCTGTCCGATGTCGAGCAGCAGGAGATCGTCGACAGCTTCAAGCTGGAGACGTCGCCGATCCGCGTACTGGTCACCGGCGACGTAGCGTCCGAGGGCGTGAACCTGCACGCGCAATGTCACCACCTGATCCACTACGACATCCCGTGGTCGCTGATTCGGATCGAGCAGCGTAACGGTCGCGTCGACCGGTACGGGCAGAAGTATCCACCGGTGATCTCGTCGCTGATCCTCGAGCCGTCGGATCCGGACTTCTCCGGCGACCTGCGGGTCCTTTCCCGGCTGCTCGAGCGGGAGAACCAGGCGCACGGCACCCTTGGCGACGTCGCTTCCCTGATGGGCAAGCATTCGGTCACCGAGGAGGAGAACGCGATCCGCGACGTGCTCGTCGGCAAGTCCACCCTCGACGAGCAGATCCGCGACATCGACGAGGTGGCCGACGGCGACGACCTCGATGCGTTCTTTGCGCAGTTCGACCTCGACGAAACTACCAGCGACGCAACGGAAGCCACATTGCCCCAGGCACCGCGGCAGAGCCTCTATCCGGACGACCTCACTTTCCTCGACGAGGCACTCAAGGCCGCATTCCACGACGTGCCGAATGCGAAGCTCGAGGACGGCGGCGTCGGATGGGCGGTGCACGCCAACCATGCGGTCGCAGAGCTGACGCCGCCGCGGGACCTGCGGCAGCGTCTGGCTCAGTTGCCTCAGAACTACCTGCAGCACGGCAAGGTCCTCGAACGGCTCACCCTCGCGACCTCCCCCGAGATCGGCAACGCCCAGCTCGCGGCAGCACGAGAGGGCAAAGGCGTCGCAGGCACGACATGGCCCGAGGCCCACTACCTCGGGCCACTGCACCCGGTGCTCGACTGGGCCAGCGACCGCGCGCTCAGCGCCCTGGGCCGAAATCAGATCTTCGTGATCCGCGGCGCCGTACACGCGCCGACGGTCCTGCTGATGGGCACGCTGATGAACCGGCGCGGGCAGTTGATCTCGCGGGTATTCTCGACCGCCGCCTTCCCCAGCCCGAGCAATCCGTCGTTCTGCGTGGTGGAGACGCTCGCCGACCTCGACTTCCTCACCACCGACACGGGCCTGCGGCCGGGGTCGGCGAATCCCGGCCCGGTTCCGAACGCCGAGCAGTACCGCGCCCTGGTGCCGATCGCGGTGGACGAGGCCACGACGGCGATGCAGATGGTGCTCGACGCTCAGGAGGCTGCCGCCACCGAACGGCTCGACCGGTGGCGCAAACGCGCCGATCGTTGGCATGCGGGCGCCGAGCAGCTCGAGCTCTTCGGCGGGCAGCGCCAGAAGGTGGACATGCTGTCCCGACGGATTGCGGAAGAGCAGCGACTCGCCGAATCTCTCGCCCCCACACAGCAGTTGGTGCGTCCACTGCTCTTGATCATTCCCAACGCTGTCGAAGACGGCCAACATGCGCAGCATCAGTCCCACGGAAAGGACCAGTAGTCGTGGCCTCCTTCGATTCCATCGTCATCGGCGAGGATTGGATCAGCGAGCACTACTTCACCACCGACTCGACGAAGGAGTCGTTCCACGGCAAGGTGCTCGAGCTCCGCAAGTTGTGGGATGCGGAGAAGAAGGAAGGGCGCACGACCGTCCGCGACGACCTGCTCGCCGCTACCAAGGATCTGCAGACGGCGCTCGCTGGCCTTGCCGAGAACCCTGACAATGCGCCTGGGGTGCATGCCCTGGTCCGGACGACGTTCGGCTACCCGGCCGAGTTGTCGGCGTTCACCGCCGAGCGCGCGGGCTCCGAGCTGGAAGTTCCGAACGCGAAGCTCAATGGTGGCGCCGAGGTGCTGTTCCTGCAGGCCACCCCTGTCGCGTCGATCGAGGATCTCCTCGACCCCGATACGGGACTCTTGATCACCCCGGCGGTCGAAGACAACAAGCCGATCGACTCCGCATCGAAGGCCGTGTCGGCGGCGTTCCGGTCGGATGCGCCGCCCGCGTTCGTGGTGGTGCAGGCCGGGCAGTGGATGCTGCTCGCCGAGGCCGAGCGCTGGGCCGAGGGCCGCTACCTGGCCGTCGACCTGCTGGTCGTCACCGAGCGCCGCCACGAAGCGAAGGGCGGCGAGGTCGACCGTGTCGCTGCGATCTTCGGCAAGCAGGCGTTGCTGCCCGACGCGGACGGCAACATCTGGTGGACCGGGGTGCTGGAAGATTCGGTCAAGCACACGGTCGGCGTCTCGAAGGATCTGCGCGAGGGCATCCGACTGTCCATCGAGATCATCGCCAATGAAGTGGTCCGACGCCGCACCGCCAAGGGTTTGACACTTGACGGGATCGACGGGCAGGACCTGGCGAAGCATTCCCTGCGGTTCCTCTACCGGATTCTGTTCCTGCTCTACGCCGAGGCATCGCCCGAGATGCGGGTGCTGCCGACCGGCGCCGCCGAGTACGAGGAGGGTTACGGCCTAGACCGGCTGCGGGAGCTGACGCTCACCGAGCTAGTGTCGGAGCAGGCCCGCCACGGCACGCACCTGTACGAGTCACTGGCGAAACTTTTCTGGTTGGTGGACGAGGGCCACACCCCCGTCGTCCGGGACGAGAATCCCGATGATCCGGCACCGGGCCTCGAGTTCCAACCGCTGCGCGCAGACCTGTTCTCCCCCGCCGCAACCGCGCTGATCGACGAGGTCGGTCTCGGCAACGAGGCCACACAGCGAGTGCTGCAACACCTGCTGTTGTCGAAGGAGAGCAAGGGCCGCAAGGGCTCCGACCGTGGCTTCATCTCCTACGCGGAGCTGGGCATCAACCAGCTCGGCGCGGTGTACGAAGGCCTGATGTCCTACACCGGCTTCTTCGCTGAAGAGGATCTGTATGAGGTCGCGAAGAACGGTGATCCGGAGAAGGGATCGTGGGTGGTCCCGGTGGACCGCTCGGATCATCTGAACGAGAAGGACTTCGTCCGGAGCATCGACGAGGCAACCGGTGAAGAGAAGCCGGTGCTGCATCGCAAGGGCACCTTCGTGTTCCGCCTCGCCGGCCGCGAACGGCAGCAGTCGGCCTCGTATTACACCCCTGAGGTGCTGACCAAGTTCGTCGTCTCGCAGGCACTCGAGGAGTTGCTGGATCAGAACGAAGAGCGGACCACGCCCGAGGAGATCCTGCAGCTCACCATCTGCGAGCCCGCCCTCGGCTCGGGCGCGTTCGCGATCGAAGCAGTTCGTCAGCTCGCCGCCGAGTACCTCAAGCGCAAGCAGGAGGATCTGGGCGAGCTGATCGACGCCGACCAGTACCCGGTCGAGCTGCAGAAGGTGAAGGCGTACATCGCCCTGCACCAGGTGTACGGCGTGGACCTCAACGCGACCGCAGTCGAGCTGGCGGAAATCTCGCTGTGGTTGGACACCATGGTCGCCGGCCTGCAGGCACCGTGGTTCGGTTTGCATCTGCGTCGAGGCAACTCGCTGGTCGGTGCGCGCCGGTCCGTGTACGCGCCCGCACTTCTAGCGAAGAAGCAGTGGTTGAAGACACCCGCTAAGGATGTTCCGCTCGGCGAGGAAATCGGCGCCGGCATCCACCATTTTCTTCTTCCGTCCGAAGGCTGGGGCGCGGTGATCGACACCCCCGAAGCCAAAACGTACGCGCCGGAGAAGCGCGAGCAGTTGCGGCTGTGGCGCAACGAGATCCGTAAGTCGCCCAGCAAGGCAATCGTGAAGCGTCTGCAGGCACTCGCGCAGCGGGTGGAGACGTTGTGGGAGTTCACCCTGCGGCGTTTGACCATCGCGGAGTCGGAGATCCGGCGCGATATTCACCTTTGGGGATCGGATCCGGTCGAGCACACACCGGCGGTGACCCGCGAGGAGATCGAGAACGTCCTGAACAATCCGAATGGCGCGTACCAGCGCCTACGTCGCGTAATGGACGTCTGGTGCGCGATCTGGTCGTGGCCGTTGACGATCGACAAAGAGCCACCGGACTGGGATCAGTGGGTCGGTGGACTCGAAGCAGTGCTCGGTATACAGGTGAAGGAGACTGCCGCCGAACGTCGTGGGCAGTTGAGCATCGGCCGCGACACCAGTTGGCAAGAACTTGGATTTGCCGAAGAGAACGACCTGCTGCTGTCACGAGCCGTGGCGGTTGGTCATGCGTATCGCCAGTTCCCGTGGTTGTGCGTCGCGCAAGAGATCGCCCAGCAACAGGGCTTCTTTCATTGGGCGCTCGACTTCGGACCAGTGTTCGCAACCGGCGGCTTCGATCTGCAGGTCGGAAATCCGCCGTGGGTACGACCGGACTGGGATGAGGCCGGCGTACTCGCCGAGTTCGATCCATGGTGGCAACTCGCCGACAAGTCAACCGAATCTGCTAAGAAACAGAAGCGCACTGAGCTGTTGTACGAGCAGGGGGAACTTTCAGTATTTCTCGATGAGCGTGCCGAACAGGCGGGAGTTGCGGAGAACCTCGGCTCAGCCATCGACAGACCCCTGCTTTCAGGCCTAAGGACCGATCTATACCGCTGCTTCATGGAACGGACGTGGAGGTTGATGGCAGCCAACGGCACGGTCGGACTGATCCATCCGGAGAGCCACTTTACGGAGCTGAAGGCTTCGGGGCTTCGACGAGAGACGTATCACAGGCTCCGGCGACACTACCAGTTTCGAAATGAAAGAAAGCTATTCGAAATTGGAAACACGCGCGAATACGGCGTGCATGTGTACGGCTCGCACCAACGCCCGAATTTCATTCAGGCTGCATCTCTATTCCATCCCGAAACCGCTGAACGGTCACTCGTTCACGACGGAACAGGTGCACCGCCAGGAATCAAGGATGAAGACGGAAACTGGAGTGAGAGGCCACACGCCGAACGAATCCTACATGTCGACGACTCCCTGCTTGCGACGTGGAGTGCACTCATCGATGAGCCGGGCACGCCCCCCGACCAGACTCGAATTCTCTACCCCGTGAATAGAGCCAGCGCAGCAGTGCTCAACAAGATTGCCGCAGCGCCACGACTTGCTGACGTCGGCTTCGAATGGACCTTGGGTTGGAACGAAACAACCGACAGAAGGCGCGGATTCTTTGAGTTTCGATCGGCTATTCCCAGCAAATGGGAAGACTTCATCCTCCAGGGACCGCACCTTTCGGTCGCTACGCCGCTATACCAACAACCCGACGTGGATTTTCGAAGCTTCAAGGATTACGAGCGAATCCACCTCGACAGAATCACGGATGACTTCATCCCGCGAACCAACTATCAGGTATCCAAGCCCTACGACGAATATATAGCGGCCTATCCAAAATGGAATGACGAGCCCAGCTCAACCTACTTCCGACTCGCATGGCGGCGGATGGCCGACTCGGCGACCGTCCGAACGCTTCATTCGGCGATCATCCCACCGGGACCATGCCATGTCGATCTCGTGCGGACCGCGGGATTCCGCAACTTGCGCGACCTCACAGTAGCGAGTGGCACTTGGTCGTCAATAGTGGCCGACTTCTTCGTCAAGGCAGCGGGGTTGTCGGAGCTCAAGTACGGCAGTGTGGGGCGGCTGCCTCACATCCGAAACCACGCGCTCGAACCTCAGCTCATCGCACGCACCCTCCGACTCAACTGCCTCGTCCGTCCATATGCGCCGCTATGGGAATACCTGTACGACCCCGCTTGGCAACGGGATTCGTGGATTCCGAATGTCGGCGTCGATCATGCAGGCCGCACACAGTTTGGGGCAGTGGGCCCCAAATGGGAGTGGACCACCCCACTCCGTTGTGACGCCGACCGCCGCCAGGCGCTTGTGGAGATCGACGCGATCGTCGCGATCATGCTCGGTATCACCGCCGACGAGCTGTTGACGATCTACCGCACCCAGTTCCCGGTCCTGCAAAAGTACGAGCGCGAGGCCCTGTACGACGCAACGGGCCGCCAGCTCCCAACGAAGCTCGCTTCCGAGTACCGAAAGCGGGGCGCCCTCAAGCCGGCCGACCTCACCGTCGACGGCGTCACCTACCAGGAACCCTTTACCGGCGTCGACCGCGAACGCGACATGGAGTTGGCGCACAAACACTTCGTCAAGACTCTCGAGTCGAGCTGAAATTAATTCACAAAACGATGGAAGAAATCGCGCCCAGGAGGCACGGATGAAGTCTATTGCAGTTTTCAATAATAAAGGTGGCGTAGGTAAGACGACCTTGCTATGCAACCTGGCAGCTCACCTAGCGCTCCAACGCAATAAGAAAGTCCTCGTCGTCGACGCCGACCCTCAGTGCAACTCGACTCAGACCATGTTTGACGACGATACGGTCGATCGAATCCTCAGAGAGGAGAAGTTCACCGTCGATACGATCATTCGGCCTCTCGCACAAGGCCGGGGCTACTCTTCGGCTATTCAGCCAAGGAAGAGTCCAGCGTTTGGTCTGGATGTCATTCCGGGCGACCCTCGACTTTCCCTCACCGAGGATCTTCTATCCACCGACTGGGTGCAGGCGGTCTCGGGAGCGACTAGAGGTCTACGAACAAGTTTCGTATTCTCAAATCTTCTGGACAAGTGCAGCGATTACGACTACGTGTTCTTCGACATGGGACCCAGCCTGGGCTCAATCAACCGTGCCGTACTTCTATCAGCAGACCACTTCATCATGCCGATGTCCATAGACATCTTTAGCCTTCGGGCGATGGATAACATCGCGATCTCCGTCAAGAAGTGGAGTAACCAGCTTACGAGCGGTCTCGCGCAGAACGATGAGCACGATGCACTTGAGGTTTCAGACCCACGCTGGCGACTTACATTCGCAGGATACGTAACCCAGCAGTACACTGCAAAACGCGATAGTAGTGGAACGAGGCGACCAGTGCGGGCGTTCGAACAAATAATGGACGAGATACCGCAGAGAATCCACAGAAACTTTCTCGGAGAATCGGAAAGTCGATTGTCAAACGAACAATCGAACCTTGGTGCCATTCCTACGCTTCATAGCCTAGTCCCGATGTCGCAGAGCTCGCGTAAACCCATATTCGACCTCAGAGCTTCGGACGGCGTGGTTGGGGCCCACTTTCAGAAGGTGCGCGAGTACGAAGAAGTCATCAGCGAGATCGGATCGCGGTTCCTCTCTAATATGGAGACCCTCGCATGATCGACTGGCCCGAAGCCCTAGTCGAGGATATTGCACGTCGGCGTGCCGTCGTGTTTATTGGAGCCGGCGTATCGATGAACTCCAAATCGTCGAATGGACCCGACCGAAGGCCACCCAACTGGGTCCAGTTTCTAAACCACTGCGTCGAACGCGATACGGGAGACACACAACACATTGAGCACCTAATAGAATCGGGTGATCTCCTGTCTGCATGCGAGCTTCTAAAGATGCGCTTAGCGGATACGTGGCCAAGAATTCTTGCCGACGAGTTCTCCACTCCGCGCTACAAACCAGCCGAAATACACAAGCAAATTCTATTGCTCGATCTCAGGATCGTAATAACCCAAAACTTCGACAAGATCTATGACGTCTACGCTCAGAGTGAGACGGCTGGGTCCACCAGAATTTCCCACTATTACGACAGCGATACGCCGGAAATTATGCGAGGTGACTATCGTGGAATTCTTAAGGTTCATGGCACAATCGACCAGCCATCGAAGACGGTATTCACTCGGGAGGACTACGCCAATCTTCGGTATCAGCACCGAGCGTTCCAGGCGCTGATCGACGCACTGTTCTTGACCCATACATTTCTGTTTATCGGATGCAGCACGGCCGATCCGGACCTGCGGCTCTTCCTGGAGAACCACTCGATAGCTCATCCTTCCGCTCCGGTTCATTTCATGACCAGCCCTAAGGGGGAGATTCATCCTGAGCTGGATACCTCGGCAAGGCACAACCATAACCTTCGAATTCTGCGATATGAGCCTTCCGACGGACACAAAGAACTAACTGAGTCTCTCGCTGATCTGGTCGGCCGCGTCGGCGACCAACGAGACCGTTTAGCAGAGACCCAGACTTGGTGATTCGGCTAGCCCCGGCGGTGGGCGTCGACGACAGCAATCGGAGTGAGAACTGGTGAACGCGTTGCTACCCACTCTCCAGGCCAACCACCTGTGCGACGGCCTGACCGACTACCTTGCGACCACGTTCGCCCTCACCGACCCCGACGCACAGGGCGCCCTGTCGGACTTCGTCGGCCACCCCTACACCGGCATGTTCAAAGGTCCGTACGTCCGCCTGCGCCTTCCATTCGCCCTGGCTGGCAGCAATTGGGGTTTGCACCTGGACTGGCGGCCGACGGGATTCACACCCTACGGCCACCAAGCCGCCGCGTTCGAACGCCTTTCGACCAAGTTCCACCATCGACCGCAGCCCACGCTCGTCACCACCGGCACCGGCTCCGGCAAGACCGAGGCATTTCTGTACCCGATCCTCGACCACGTGCTGCGCGCCAAGGCTGGCGGCGTCACCGGGATGAAAGCGCTCATCCTCTACCCGATGAACGCGCTCGCCAATGACCAGGCCGAACGCCTCGCCCACCTCATCACCAAACACCCTGAACTGTCCGGCGTCTCCGCCGGCCTCTACACCGGTGAACAATCCACTGGTGGGCGCACCAAGGTCAGCGGGGAAGGGCTGATCACCGACCGATCGCTGATGCACGCTGCACCCCCGGACATCTTGCTCACCAACTACAAGATGCTCGACCACCTGCTGCTACACCCGGACCGCGCCGACATCTGGCGACTGTCGGCAGACTCGCTGCAGTACGTCGTCCTTGACGAATTCCACACTTACGACGGCGCACAAGGCACCGATGTCGCGATGCTGCTACGTCGCCTCGGGCTCACCGTCAAGGCTCACTGGACCAACGCCTCCCCCGTTACCGACGCCGACCGTGCGCGCCCGCTCGGCCGCATCACCCCAGTCGCCACCTCAGCGACCCTCGGCTCCAAAGCCGCACCCACCGCAATGCTCGACTTCGCGCACACAGTCTTCGGTGAACAGTTCGACGCCGACGCCGTCATCGGCGAGACCCGGTTGAGCCCGTCCGAGTGGCTTGCCGATCGGGACACCGCGCTCGATCGGCTCTACCGGCCGATCACACCGTCCGTTGCGGACGCTGCCGCACGCCTCGACGACAGCGCCGACACCCTCGGGAACGCCGCGCTGACGGCGGCCGTACTCGCGGAACTGTTCGAACGCGTCGACGAACTCGATACCGATCGTCGTCTCTCCCCCACCGAGTTGCGTCACGTCGATGCCACCGAGCGGTTGCACCTACTCAAGGGTCATCCGCTGATGCGGCGGCTGCTCGAAAAGGCAGTCGACGCGATCTCCCTCGCCGACCTCGCAGCGGCGCTGTTCGACGCACCTGCCTCCGAGCGCGATCCCCGCCGCGTCCGCGCTGCGCAGCAACGCTTCCTCGACTATTTGTTCGCAGCGCTCTCCCACATCCGCGCCGAGATGGGCCGTGCTGCATTGAATGTCGATGTGCACCTGTGGATTCGGGAGCTGTCCCGCATCGACCGGGCAGTCGCCACCGCCACGTCCTACCGCTGGTCCGACGACGGCGTCCACGAGGACGGCGACGTCATGCACCTGCCGGCGGTCTTCTGCCGACACTGCGGCCGCTCCGGATGGGGTGCACGCCTCGCGCCCACCGGCCACACCCTCGACGTCACCGACGACGCCATACGCGCCGACCACGCGGCCGGCGCCTCCCGCTTCCGCGCCCTGATCTCCGCACCCGCCGAAGCGCTGCTCGACGCCACCCGACCCGATTCACCCATCGAGGGCCTGCGCTGGTTCCGCATCGACGACCGCGAAATCTCCGATACAGCACCAGATCCCGACAGCACCGAGCAGATCGAAGGCAAAGTGCTGCCGGTGCTCGTCCTCACCGGCTCGAATGCCGAAGAGGACTCCAAGAACGACGTGTGCCCGGCCTGCGGTGTCGCCGATGGCATCCGCTTCCTCGGTAGCGCCGTCGCCACTCAGCTCTCGGTGACGCTGTCGAATCTGTTCGGCGACGCCCGCCTCGGCGCCGACGAGAAAAAGGCGTTGATGTTCACCGACAGCGTGCAGGACGCCGCGCATCGCGCCGGATTCGTCCAAGCCCGCTCCCATACCCTCAGCCTGCGCTCAACCCTGCGCAGCGCACTCGGCAATTCCACGCTCAGCCTGCCCGAACTGCGCGATGCGGTCATCGCACGCGCCGGCGACGACCCGGCCCGCCGCTACCACCTGCTCGCCCCTGACATCGTCGACCACGACGAGTTCACCCCGTTCTGGAAACCCGACGCGCCGACCCAGGCCCGCAAGGACGCCACCAAGAAGGTGGAAAAGCGTCTCGAATTCGATATCGACCTGGAATTCGGCCTGCAGTCCCGACTCGGTCGCACGCTCGAACTCACCGGCAGCGCAGTCGCCGAAGTCGACCTGGGCGGCCCGGAGCGTCCGGTTCGGCTCGGCCGTGCCGCCCTCAACGCCACCGAGCATCAGCTCTCGCTCACGCCTCCGGACGACGCAGCCATCGCCCGTTGGGTCCGCGGCACCGTCGAACGGATCCGTACCCGCGGCGCCATCCGCCACCCGTGGCTACTCAAGTACATCGAGAAGGACGCCAACCGCCGTTGGGTATGGGGTGCTCGCCCCAAGGGTGAAGGCATGCCCGCGTTCCCGAAGGGCCGTCCGGCCCCGGCCTTCCCGGCAATTGGATCACGCACCGTCCCAGAGGGATTCGACGCCATCACCGCCGTCTCCTCCTGGTATGCACGCTGGGCGTCACAATGTCTCGACGTCTCTCCGTTCGATGGCAGCTTCCTCGCGCGCTCGCTGTTCTCGGTCCTTGCCGAACAACGAGTGCTCACCGCGGTCCTCACCGAAAGCGGACTCACCGCCTACGGCCTCCCACCCACCGCGATCACCGTCTCGGCCCCCACCGATGCGGATCTCGCGGCCGGCCGACACCTTCTGGTGTGCAGCGTGTGCCAAACCCCCACCCCGGGTTCGGCCACGGTTGTCGACGAACTCGACGGCGCACCGTGCCTACTCGTCCGCTGCCCCGGCACGCTCACCCGCGCGCCGAAGGCCCAGAACTTCTACCGCCGCCTCTACGACAGCTCCGAGATGAAGCGCGTCGTCGCACGCGAGCACACGTCGCTCCTGCCGACCGCGACCCGACTCGGCTACGAGACCGCTTTCAAACGCGGGGGCGCCGACCCGCAGGCCCCCAATGTCCTCGTCGCCACCCCGACCCTCGAGATGGGTATCGACATCGGCGATCTATCGACGGTGATGCTCGGTTCGTTGCCCCGCACCGTCTCGTCGTATCTGCAGCGCGTCGGCCGCGCCGGCCGCCTGACCGGCAACTCGCTGGTCCTCGCGTTCATCCGCGGTCGCGGCGAGCACCTGCCGAAGCTGTACGACCCGACATCGGTGATCCAGGGCGACGTCCGCCCGCCCGCCACCTTCCTCACGGCCGAAGAGATTCTGCAGCGCCAGTACATCGCGCACGTGATCGACCGCCTCGCCCGCGACCCCAACACCGTCGCCCCGCGCGGCGCGCGCGCCGTCCTCGGCAGCTTCGACCAGGACAGCTGGATGGCGGGCCTGCTCGCAGCGGTCAGCACCGACGCCGACCGACAGGTTGATGAGTTTCTCGCCCAGTTCGACGGCGTCCTCGACACCGCTACACGAGACTCGTTGCGAGCGTGGGCAACCCCGAGCGACGACGGTATGCCCAGCGGACTCGTCACGGATCTGCAGGAGGCCGTGCACCGCTGGAACCGCGACCTCACCGAGCTCACCGCGCGTCGCGCCGCCGTCGAAGCCGAGATGCCCGAGTTCGAGCGCCGCGCGGCATCGCCCGCAGCCACGGATGACGACCTGCGTGACCTGCGCACCGCCAAGGGTTCACTGCGACTACTCGGCGGGCAGATCCACGACCTCACCGAGGACTACTGGATCAGCGTCCTCGAACGCTACGGTGTACTGCCCAACTACACACTGCTCGACGACTCCGTCACCCTGGATGTTGGTGTTACCTGGATCGACCCGGACACCAACCAGTACATGGGCGAGGCGACGAGCTACCAGCGTGGCTCGCGGGTGGCCTTGACGGAACTCGCGCCCGGCGCCACCTTCTACGCGCAGGGCCTGGCCGTGCGGATCGATGCAGTTGACCTCGGTGCCGGCGAGTCCAACATCCACACCTGGCGGCTGTGTCCGCAGTGTGGATGGGCAGGGATCACCCTCGCCGGGGAGGAACCACCGGTCGTACACTCCTGCCCGCGCTGCGGGACCGGAGCCATCGCCGACGTCAGCCAGGAGCTGCAGGTCGTCGAGATGGCGCGGGTGTCCGCAGAGGTTCGGCGTGACGAGGCGTCGATCAACGACTCCCGCGACGAGCGGCACAAGGAATCGTTCACCGTCGTCACGGCCGCCGACATCGACCCCGTCAACGTGGACCGCGCGTGGTTCGTCGAAGAACATGAGTTCGGCGCGGAGTACCTGCGCCGCATGGATGTTCGCTGGCTGAACATGGGCCGTCGCACGTCACAGGGACGTACGCGCCACATCGCCGGGCAGGAAACCACCACCGGACTGTTCCGGGTGTGCTCCTCCTGCGGGCAGCTCGACAAAGCTGCGGGCCGCAATTCCCGCTACGAACACCGCAGTTGGTGCCGGCACCGCAACGCCGCCACCGAACATGTCCGGGAGATCGCGCTCGCCCGCACCCTGCGCACCCAGGGAGTGCTGCTCCATCTGCCCCGATCACTTGAATACGACACGTTCGCCCACCCCAGCCTGAGCGCGGCGATCCTCCTGGGCCTGCGGCAGGTCATCGGCGGTTCCCCCGAGCACCTCGACGTCGTCACCATCACCGACGCCCTCTACGCCCCGAACCAGCGTGCGTTGCTGATCCACGACACCGTCCCGGGCGGTACCGGCTATCTCGCCGAGTTTGCCGACCCGGCGAAGGTCTGGGCGGTGCTCGACGCCGCGCGCGCAGTTGTGCAGGGCTGTGACTGCGCCGAGCACGACCGGCTCGCCTTCCACAAGTGCCTGCTGCCGTTCGCACCACCTCACGAACTCGACCGGGTGTCGCGGAAGGTCGCGGTCCGGGTGCTCGATCAGATCCTCGGTGTCGACGGCGATGCCGAACCTGACCGCCAGGCGTGGCTCAATGCCGTCACCGAGGAGGCGCCCGCCAAGCCGATCGGCAGCGAGGAATCGCCGCTGGAGAAGGAGTTCTACGCCGCGTTCGTGGACCGGCTGCGTTCCATCGGCGCGACGGTGAAGGAGTCCCCAGGTACCTACGGTCCGTCCGCGACGATCGTGCTGCCCGGCAAGAAGATCCGCACCTGGAAACTCACGCCGCAGGTGCACATGGCCAACTCGAAACCCGATTTCGAACTGAGTACGACCGATCCCGATATTCCGCGGATCGCCGTGTTTGCGGACGGCCGCAAGTATCACGCGGTGCCCGGCTGCAATCGCGTCGCCGACGATGCGGCCAAGCGAGCGATTCTGCGCGACAGCGGGCACCTGGTGTGGTCCTTTGGACACGAAGACCTGCAGAGATTCAAAGACAACGAGACCGTGACACCGGCATGGCTCACCGTGCAGGCTTCCACGAACGTGATGAAGGCCGGCAACCTCCGGCCGGCTTTGGTCAAACTGCTGTCCGCGGACCCGATCACCATGCTGCTTGCGTTCATCAGCGATCCCGACCTCGACGCGTGGGAAGCGGTCGGTCGCTGGTTGCCGTTCGGGTTCGTCAACGGCACCAACCGCAGCAAGGGCGACGGTGACACCATCGCAGCTGCGGCTTTGGACCTCCTCAATGGCAGCAAGGCCTCGTTCGGTGACGGCTTGGACATGTGCTGGTCGTACGCCGACGGCCCGTTGACCGTCACCGCCACCATGCGTTCAGGCACCCGCGCGATGAATGCCGTTCTCGTGGTGGACGACCATGACGATCGGATCGAGCTCCTCGACGGTCGCGCATGGAAGGAATGGCTGCGTCTGTCCAACTGGCTGGGGCTGGGCGGCAGTCACCGCATCACCACCCGGAAGCTATTGGAACTCGACACCAGCGCACCCGTCGAGGCTCCGACATCGGCCGCGCTCAGGCCGGAGTGGCAGGAACTGTTCGACTCGACGGTCTCCGAGGTCGAGAAGCAGCTCGTCCTCGCGCTCGCCGAGACCGGCGTGCCCGTTCCGGAATTGGGGTACGAGACCGACGAGGGCGAGGTCGTGGACTTCGCGTGGGGCGAACAGCGCATCGGCGTGCTGCTCGAGCCCGACGACGAGGTCGCTCGTACGATGTCCGAGTCCGGGTGGACGCTGTGCCCACCGGATGCTGAACAGATCGCGGCAGCGATGAAGAACGGAGTGTCCTGACCGTGGCGAATATGGTGATCGCGTCCAATACCGAGGCGCATTCGGTCTCGGAGGAGAGGTAAGCAGTGAAGGGCAGTATCAGGCGGATCACCGAGCTGTTCGACGGGAACAGCAAGCACCTGCTGATTCCCGTCTACCAGCGCAACTACGACTGGAAGCTCAAGCACTGTGCCCGGCTGTTCGACGACCTGGTCGACATTGTCCGCCAGGACCGTGAGACGCACTTCTTCGGCGCGATCGTGGGCCATCCGGAGGACTCCTTCACCTACGTCGTGATCGACGGCCAGCAGCGGCTGACCACCACCAGTCTCCTGATGCTGGCGCTGGTCCACGCACTCGACGACGGCACTGTCGCGTCCAAAGATCCGAACCTTGCATCGGATATTCGCGACAGCTACCTCGTCCTAAAGACCAAGCACAATGCGACCAAGTTCAAGCTCAAGCCGGTCAAGAATGACAACGAGGCTTACAGCCGCTTGCTGCACGGAGATGTCCCGATCGAATCCTCCACCATCACCGCCAACTACCGGTACTTCCGCGAGCGGATCGCCGGAGGCGAGCTCGACGGTGATCAGATCTGGGAAGCGATCTTCCGCCTGCAGGTGATGGCGTTGGATCTGGAGAAGCAGGACGATCCTCAGCGGATCTTCGAGAGCATCAACTCCACGGGACTCGAGCTCAGCGAAGCCGACAAGATCCGAAACGTGGTGTTGATGCACCAGCCGAGCCACGAGCAAGAGGACCTGTACGAGAACTACTGGAACCGCATCGAGAAGGCGGTCGAGTACCGCACCGACTGGTTCATCCGCTTCTACCTGGTTTCGAAGACAGGCAAGACGCCACGGCAGGACGCGGTCTACGAGGCATTCCGCGAGTACCAGAAGAACGCCAAGGTGAGCACACGCGACATCCTTTCGGAAATGCGCGACTACGCCGAGCACAGCAACGAGCTCAACACCGCCAGCACCGGAATTCCCGCGGCGGACAAGAGGCTGCGTCGGTTCAACATGGTCAAGCACGACGTGACGCTGCCGCTCACCATGCCCCTGCTGGGCGAGGTAAAGGCCGGCACGGTGTCGGCTGACGACTTCACCGAGGTGATCGTCATCCTCGACTCCTACCTGTTCAGGCGCTTCGTGAGCGGTGTCCCCACAAATGCTCTCAACAAGATCTTCGCGACGTTGTACCCCGAGATTCATCGCCTCCGCGGCGAAGACGACCGATTTTCGGATGTGCTGGCGTATTCGCTGCGCCGACGCACCACGTCGAGTCGCTTCCCCACCAACGACGAATTCAAGGAATCGTTCGCCACCCGCAACCTGTACAACATCAAGGGCGAGAACCGCAGTTACCTGTTCGAGTGCCTCGAGAACAACTGGTCCAACGACACCCACGACATCGCCAAAGCGCTGGAGAGCCAGTCGATCAGCATCGAGCACATCATGCCGCAAACGCTGACCTCGGCCTGGCGGCAGGACCTGGGTCCCGATGCCGAAGAGATCCACGCAACCTGGTGCAACCGCATCGGCAACCTGACCGTGACCGGCTACAACTCCAGCTACTCCAACTCCGCGTTTGCGGACAAGAAGAAGCGCGACAACGGGTTCGACGCATCGCCGTATCGTCTCAATACGTTGCTGAAGAGTTCCGATGTGTGGACGGTGGCGCAGCTCCAGGAGCGAACCGAGGCGTTGACCGCAGTCGCACTGAAGTACTGGCCGCTGCCGTCCACGGACTTCGAACCGTACGTGCCGCCGCTGCCTTCCGTGCCGATGGGCGATGACGAGTCGTTCACCAACCGCACCATCGTTTCCTTCGAGTACGGTGACACACGCAAGACTGTCGCAACCTGGAAGGACGCCTTCGTCGAAGTGATCCGCCTTCTCGTCGACGAACGTCGCGAGGAGGTCTTCGCCTACGCCGGCGAGCCGAACGACCTTACAGTCGTTGAGGATTCACACGAGCTGCCCGCCGGGACATCCCTGGTGGTTCCGGGACTGACGGTGACGACCTCGAACTCCACCCGTTCGAAGTTGGCCATCCTGCGGAAGCTGTTCAACCACCTAGACATAGACACCGACGACCTGGTGTTCACGCTCCGCAATACCGAAGCCGTCGAGGTCGAGGAGACCGTAGACGAACCCGGTCCGTTCGCAGAATTGACGAAGTTCCTTCCAAGCATCGAGCAACTCTCGTCCACCGCCGCCACCGAGGAGGACACTCGTGACCTCCGCGACGAGTTCACCAAGGCGTTCACCAGGTTCGTCGTCGCGAACCCCCAGGCTGCGCTTCCGGGAAAGAACCTCCCCGACCTGGAGACCAAGGCCTTCATCGAAAAAGCAACGGCCGACGAAATTCTCGCTGCCCTGAGCATGATGTTCCAGGTCGAGAGCATAATGCCCCAGTTCCACCGCCTGATCGTCACGGGAACAATCGTGCAGTGGCTGACCGCGCTGACGTCGAGCTCGATCGGGGTCAGCGACGTGCACGGCGTCACCACAGGCAGCCTGCTCCACGATGACACGGATACCCCGGCCGCCCCTCAAGCCGCGGTCACGCTCGCCCCGCAATGGCAGGCACTGTTCGACGCCACCGTCTCCGACGTCGAGAAGCAGTTGGTGATCGAACTCGCCGCAGCCGACTTGCCCGTGCCGACCGTCGGCTACGAAACCGACGACGGCGAGGTCGTGGACTTCGCCTGGGACGACGCCCGCATCGGGGTCCTTCTCGACCCCGATGACAACGCAGCAAACACGATGTCCGAATCGGGTTGGACGCTGTGCCCGCCCGATGCCGCACAGATTGCGGCAGCGATGAAGAACGGAGTGGTCTAGGTGGCGAACCTGGTCATCGCATCCAATACCAAGGCGATGAAGAAGCTCGACAAGTCCACCAACGACAAGGTGTGGGCGTTCATCGAGAAGCTTTCCGCCGACCACACCGCCCCGGGCCTTCACATCGAACCGATCAAAGGTTCGGTCGACCCGCGGGTCCGCACCGGCCGGGTAGACCTGAACTTCCGCGCCATCCTGTTCAAGATCGACGCCAAGCTCGGCGACGACCCCACCTTCATCTACATGGGTACCTGGCCCCACGACGAGGCCAACAAGCTCGCCGAACGCTCCAAGCTGCGCGTCAACCCGATCAACGGTGTCCTCGAAGGCATCATCGGAGAGCTCGACGGCGAGGAGGACCGGAAGAAGCGCACCGTCGTTCCGGACCCGCGCGGTGAACTGAACCGCGCCGTCACCGCCCAGCCCATGCGCTACCTCGGCGATGCATTCACCCTTGCTGAACTCACCGACCAGCTCGGCCTCGACGCAGAGCTCGCCGAACGTGTGCTGGCAGCACCCGACGAGTCCGCCTTTCTCGAGATCGCGGAACACGCAGTCGGGTGGCAGAGCAGCGCCCTGCTCGATCTCGCGACCGGCACGGACATCGACACCATCCGCAAGAAGCACGGGTTCACCGATACTCCCGTCGACGACACCCTCGACGAGAACGAGCAGATCCTCAAGGCACTCGAACAGCCTGCCTCGAAGATGCAGTTCACCTTCGTCGAGGACAACGAAGAACTCAAGCGCATCATCGAAGGCGGCGACTTCACGGCGTGGCGCACGTTCCTCCACCCCGAACAGCGCTCGTACGTCGAGCAGGACTACAACGGTGCCTTCCGTCTCTCGGGCGGGGCGGGTACCGGCAAGACGGTCGTTGCGATCCACCGGGCTCGTCGCCTCGCGAAGGCCGACCCGACCGCGCGGATCGTGTTGACGACGTTCAACAAGACGCTCGCCGCCGATCTCAAGGCGGCACTCAAGATTCTCTACCCCACCATTCCCACGCCGGATCGGCTCGGCGAACCCGGCATCTATGTCAGCGGCATCGACGCTCTCGGCAACGCCGCACTGAGCCAGACGGGCGACATCGGCGACGCTGCCGAAGCCGTCCTCGGGTACCGCACTGAGCTCGGCCACGCCCGTACTCAGACGGACAAGGTGTGGCGGGAGGTCGCGCAGTCTGTCACCAGCGGCCTGGATGCCAAGCTCGCTACGCCCGGCTTCCTCGAAAACGAGTACGTCGCGGTCATTCTGGCGAACAAGGTGACGACGCTCGAGCAGTACGCGAAGGTCGCACGCCCGGGTCGCGGCGTGCGACTGAGCCGGCCCCAGCGGATCGCGGTGTGGAAGTTGGTGGAGGCCTACCGTCGCCAAAGCAGAATGGACGGTAGCTTCAGCTTCGCCGAGATCCTGGCGCTCGCCGCCGAGCAGCTGCGATTGCGCGCCGAGGCCGGCAAGGACTTCCTCGCCGACCACGTGCTCGTCGACGAGGCGCAAGACTTGCACGCCACCCACTGGACGATGCTGCGGAACCTCGTTGCCGAGGGACCGAACGACCTGTTCATCGCCGAAGATTCGCACCAGCGGATCTACGGCCAGCCGGTTGTGCTTTCCCGGTTGGGAATCAAGATCGTCGGCCGTGCTCGACGACTGACGCTGAACTACCGCACCACCGCTCAGAACCTCCACTTCGCGGTGAGCATCCTGTCCGGGGCCGAATACAAAGACCTCGAGCAGGGCGAGGAGTCCACCAGCGAATACCGGTCGGCCCGCCTCGGCCCAGACCCGAAATTCCTTGAGTGCAAAGATCCTGCAGACGAGCTCGACAAGGTCGCTGAACTCGTCAAGAGCTGGATCGACGAAGGCATCGACAAGTCGACTATCGCCGTCCTCACCCGTGGTCAGAACGACCGCAGCCAATTCGTCCGAGCCCTCGGCGAACGCGGCGTCGACGCACGTGCGCTCGACAGCAACCCCGCCACGACCGGCCACGTGCAAGTCCTGACGATGCACCGGTCCAAGGGTATGGAATTCTCCCGCGTCATCCTCGCGGGCATCGACGACGCCCACGTCCCGTCCGCGGCGACGATGCGCTCGGTACCCGAAGAGGAGCAGCCGGAGGCGCTTCTGCGCGAACGGTCGCTGCTGTACGTCGCGGCGAGCCGGGCTCGGGATGCGCTCGTGGTGACGTGGAGCGGGAAGAAGTCGGCGCTGCTGGGGAGCGCGACCGAGTAACTACACCGAAGCCGCCACCCTCACGCGAATCTGGACCGCGTGAGGGTGCCGGCGTCGGTCCCGCGCCAGCGCACAGCAGCACGACAGCTCGTTTCAAGATCGATCGAAGGCACAATGCATCCAACTGACCAGTGGGCGACCGCGAACGGATTCGGTCCCCGCAAGAGCTACACCCCCGAAGCACTCTCGATACCGGCTTCCCGACGTGGACCGAAGGGGCTGAAGGGCCTCTACCTTGTCGAGTTCGAAAACGGCGCATGCTACGTCGGAATTTCGAAGGCCGATTGCGCCCGACGCCTCATCGCCCATGGCAAGACCTACGATGACGTAGTCGGATTTCGTGTACAGCGTTTCACCGGCTCGTACTCGGCACTACGAGATCGGGAACGCTCGTTGATCTACGACGCCGAACGGTCGGGACTCGTCGTACGAAACCGCGAGCACGCCTTACGTTTCGAAGGAACATCTACGCTCGACAGCCTCGTCACCAGCGACGAGCAAGAACTATGGCTGGAAGAACCGGCGGATACCCTTCCAGACGACGCCGACTCGGTCACACCGGCCCTGCCATCCAGCCAGATCGAGGGCTACCGCCATCGTTGGACGCGTTTCTCGGACCGGCCGGATGCCGTCGAACTTGCCGAAATCGTGGGCTCCTACCTTCGGAGCGCGGTGTGCTACCCCCGCCGGACCGAGGCGCAATTCTGGTCGGTCAGTTGTCTCCCGACATCGAGTCCCGACCGGCTTGCCTGCGTAACTCTGAACTGGATGGAAACGTTCGTCCTTTTCACCGACTCCAGTGGGCGGGTCTGCGCCTCGCTATTCGTCGACGGCGAGGAACTTCCACACGGAAAGCTGCGGCGAGCGATCTATCTCCGCCGGCTGGGAATCAAACGGGGCCGGATCAAGCACGCGCCGAGGGCCGTCTCAGCAGCAACTCGTTGCCCGCGGGCACCGAAAGGTCAAGGCCATGATTGCTGACCCGGTCATCATCCGAGCCGCGGCAAGCCTGAACATCGCGCTCATGCGCAAAGGCAGGGGCTCCCAAACCAAGACGCACTGCTTCCAACTTGCTCGCGCCGCGTTCCGTCAGACTGTCAACGTCTAGAGGACATCGCCCAGAAATCAGTCCGACCACCGTCGTCGGCGCGGTCGCATTGCGAACAATCAGCAGCGCACCACACCAAACGCCACCTCGCGGTCCGGGTGCACGCGAGGTGGCGTCAAATCGCGGCGCTACCGTTCGATTGACAGACCGGTTGGGTCACTGCGATAGATTCAGCACGGGTTCGGCTCGCCGATCTTGACGACCGACAAATCTACGACGCCCTCGGTAATCGGAACACCGACACCCGGGCTCTGCGCGACCACGATCCAATTTGCGTCGAGCACCTGCTTACGTCCACGGCCGGTCGCGTCGGTGCTACGCGAGAAGAAGACTCCCTGCGCCTGGATGAGGTCCTGTGCATCCTGCAGATTCATGCACACGACAGCAGGCATCAGAGCCGGTTCTGCAACCGATTCTGCCGGCGCCGCAGCCGGAACCATCGCTTCTGACGTCACGGTTGCCGTAGTCGTCTGAGTGAAGCTCGGCAGCGCGGCGGGTGCTGCCGTCGTGGTGGATGCCGGCGCAGATGTCGTGCTCGTGGTGGCCGGCCTCGAGGACGTCGTCGTGGTGGTTGTAGAAGGCTCGGCTGCACCGGTTTCCGTATCCGCACCGCATGCAGACAATGCCAACGCGAGTGCCGCAACGGTCACGGCGACACCTGTCCCCCGGCGGAAACCCGCCCTGGTCTTGCCGGATAAGCACGCAACAATGGAACTTCCGAACACTTCATACTCCTTCGAATCACGGACACGGCTATCCCGTGCGAACCGGGATAGCGGAAAACTCTTGTGTACAAACAGCTGTGGCGGCTAGACCCACACTCCCCGCTGCGCGAGGACCCAGCGCACCGGATCGAGGCAGCGGAACGGCGAGATACCGTTGTGGTGCAGTCGGTCCCCCACCGGCGATTCGCCAAGCGCCGACGCCGCGAAGAAGCGACTGTTCACCGCGGTTCCGGTGTGGGGCTGATCGACGGCCATCACCATCGACTTGGCTTCGAGCTTGTCAAGGAGGCTACGGACTTCGTGGTGCAGCAGCCGGCCGTCGATCTCGTTGTACGGCGCGTACTGCAG
>Ga0182742_1001078_pt1 | contig 37167 bp, 32 predicted proteins | sample eDN5th37CBELigMG_FD_128880 | JGI IMG/M metagenome (GOLD analysis project Ga0182742, IMG submission 128880) | Enriched Miracle-Growth compost microbial communities from Emeryville, California, USA - eDNA 5th pass 37_C BE-Lig MG (version 2)... ... | reverse complement strand
TTCAGGCAGAATGTAGCAAATAAATGAAAGAAGCCGTAATTCGATTTGAAAAAATCAGAATGTACGGCTATTTGTGTCGCGTACTGGAAGGTGCGCTTATTTTTTATAATTCGGGCTTACTGTCTATCTTTTTGTGTCTGTCAAACAATATTGTTAATTCAAAAAATAAATAATAATTTTCATTAATATATATTGACGGTCAAGTTTCCATAGGAGTAAAATGTTTCTCAAGGTAAACTTTTATTGAATAATCCAATAGGAGTATTTTTTTACTGCAAAAGTTTCCTTAAGGAAACATTTTTATGCTAAAGACATATATTGATATCTGATAAAATGATTAAGGAAAACAAGTGGAAACATCCACTTTTATGTTTGAAATATAAAGATAGTTCATATAGGAGGAGAATATAATGGCTGAAGATCTTTTGCTAGCATTTGGTTTAACACTAATGGCCGGTCTTGCGACAGGGATAGGTAGTATTCTTGCTTTTTTTACGTCATCTACAAATACCAAGTTCCTGTCACTCGCACTAGGGTTCTCAGCAGGGGTAATGATTTATGTTTCAATGATTGAAATTTTTGTGAAAGCCCAAGATGCACTTGTATCTGAGTTAGGCACAAAGTTTGGAAGTTGGATGACAGTAATTGGTTTCTTTGGAGGAATGCTTCTAATTGCACTGATTGATAAATTTATTCCTAAACAAGGTAATCCTCATGAACTTAAGAAAGTAGAGGACATGAATACAAATGAAAAGGGGATAAATGACCCGGCGTTATTAAAGATGGGTACGTTTACTGCACTGGCAATTGCAATTCATAACTTTCCAGAAGGAATAGCTACTTTTACATCTGCAATTCAAGATCCATCACTTGGAATAGCTATAGCAATAGCGATTGCAATTCATAATATTCCTGAGGGAATAGCGGTGTCAGTACCAGTATATTTTGCTACAGGTGATAAGAAAAAGGCTTTTAAACTATCTTTTTTATCAGGATTATCAGAACCAGTAGGAGCCATTGTAGCATATTTAATTTTGATGCCTTTTTTAAATGATATTATGTTTGGTATGATTTTTGCAGGTGTTGCAGGTATTATGGTATTTATATCTCTAGATGAACTACTTCCAGCCGCAAAAAAGTACGATGAAGCTCATATTTCTATCTACGGCTTAATCGGTGGTATGGCTGTAATGGCAGTAAGTTTGCTTTTATTTATATAGAATTTTAATGAATCTTTTTGGAAGAGGTGTCTGGAATTCACTTTTCAATACCTAAAGACAGGTTTTTCTTATTCTGTGTTAGATATTGAGTTGTGGTGCCTGACACCTTTTCCTTTTTGACATATTTAATCTAAGTTAATTATTGCTTTTATAAAAAATACAGCCTTTTTATAATAAATTATCCTTCCTGTAATGAATCTATAGGAACACTCATTTCTTTATCAGGTTGTTCAATAGGATAAATTCTTGCAGTTCCAGACGACTCATCCACATGTTGAATATAAATTTGCTCCCCATTGTATGTAACGTTAACCATTTTAGCAGATTCCGCTATCTCTTGTGCACGTTGACTATTCATTCAATCTATAACCTCCTAAAAAGTATTAACTATATTGTTTTCGTTTTTAATTGAATGATACAACTAAAATGGATATTACTAATGTAAACTTTGTGATAATTTCCAACTGAGAAGTACTTATTAGTACTTAAAAAAGCATATAAATAAACATGTCCATATTTATTAAGGGGTTTTTATATGCTTTTTATAAAAAAGGGGATTGTTATTATCATTGGTAGTATTGTACTCTCCATTGGAATTAACTTATTCTTAGTTCCAAATAAAGTGTTAGATGGAGGGGTAATAGGATTAGGGTTAATATTTCAATATCTGTGGGGATTAGAAACAGGATTAGCAATTATATTTTTAAGCATCCCGATCTTTTTAATCGCATGGTTTAAATACAAGCTATATTTTTACAATAGCCTACACGGTATGTTTATCTCTTCTTTCTTTATAGATTTACTTCATCCATTTCATAAAATGTTTGATTTTCAAATGGATCCAGCCATTTGCAGTATCATCGGTGGTGGATTGGTAGGGATTGGAATTGGTATCATGCTTAAATTTAAGACAAGCACAGGTGGGACGGATTTATTAGCTCAACTTATATCAGATGTTACGGGTCTGAATGTAGGATTTTTAATCTTCGTTATTGACGCTCTTGTAATTAGTTTGGGAGGTTTTTTGATCTCTACTGACACATTCATCTTGTCTGTTATGACGATTTTGACAGTAGGGCTATTGACTAGTTTAATTACTTGGAATAGCAAAGAACATACAATCTCGTAAATTAGGTATGGTCAGGATGACCATACCTTTGTTTAAATATAAGAAAGAAATTTACCCTATTGTAAGAAATGTTGATTGCTCTCTATATTTCCTGAGTTTTGTCCTTGTATTACTCTCATATCAAGCGGAGGGGTGCCATGTATATATGGTGGACTTGGTGGGAATTGAGGATATTGTCCCTTCGCTTCAGGGCTAGCGATATATTCAAAGGTGCCTTGTCATCTAATGATGGACCACTAGCCCAACGTCCAGTACTACTTTCATCCCCCTTAGAAACGTTCATGAATGAAAACGCAACATCTTGTTTTTCAAATTCTGTGTTAAATGTACTTGGTACTGTTACTCCTTGTGTTTGCTCTAGTTCCTCAATTGCAGCCATCCATTGGTTTTGATGCATATGATCCCTTGCGATTAAGAAAGATAACATATCACGTACACCAGGGTCTTCCGTCATTTCATAAAGTCGAACTGCTTGTAGGCGACCTTGTGACTCTGCATTTAAATTATCACGGAAATCAGCAAGTAAGTTTCCGCTTGCAATTGTATAACGAGCCGTCCATGGATATCCAACACTATCGTTAGGTTGAGCTCCTAGTCCATTTACAATGGCATGCTGAGGATTCATTCCTCCTAAGACTGCTTCAATAAGAGGATTTTTAGCTGCCTCTTCTTGGTCATTTGCAGGTGCACCGTCTAATAGTTGTGCAATCATAGTTGCTAACATTTCTACATGCGCAATTTCTTCTGTTCCGATATCTAACAGCATATCTCTGTATTTGTTTTCTGCACGGCAATTCCAACCATGAAAAGATATTGCATCATGACAGATATCTCTCCAAATTGACCACCTAAAATTTCTTGAAGCTTCTTAGCGTATACGGGATCTGGTTTTGTGGGTTTTGCATTATATTGTAATTCTTTAATATGAAAAAACATTTAACCACTCCTTTAATTAGTGAAATGCAATTTATTTTTGTTTTAGTCCAAGAGAATATTATTAAAAGGCAAATCCAATTAATGGGGAATTGATTTTCTAACAAGTCCTCACATGTTTTGATTAAAACAATGCTGAATGACCTTGTTTGGTTTTCAACATACTAACTATAGGGATGAAATTACGATAAGTAGACGGAAGATGTAATAGAAAAGAGGTTATATAATGGATTGGCACTTATTATGGAAAGCAGCCATTATTGTAATTGGTGGAACTATTTTGTTACGTATTGCGGGACGAAAATCAATTTCCCAAATGACATTGGCACAAACAGTAATAATGGTAGGTATAGGATCGCTACTTGTTCAACCACTTGTCGGAAAAAATGTTTGGTCAACACTAGCGGTAGGGTTAATCTTAATTGCTACTTTAGTTGTTTTGGAATTATTACAACTAAAATCAGATTTAGTTGAATCCTTTATTACTGGTAAGGCCAAGATTTTAATCCAAAATGGAGAAATTAATAAGAAGAACTTAATAAAGTTACGACTGACAGTGGATCAACTAGAAATGCAGTTGCGACAGAAAAATGTAGCAAATATTTCTGATATTCTATATGCAACATTAGAGCCCAATGGACAACTAGGATATACACTAAAACAATCAAAACAACCTGCAACGAAAGAGGATTTAACCAATGTTTTAAATGAAATTGAGCAGCTAAAAAGCTTTATTGACACTAAACTACCTAGCACTAAAATTATATATAAGGTAACAGGGAATTCGATACAATCATCTAACAGTTCAAATAAAGAAAGTCAAGAAAATAAACAAAACAAAGTCGAAACAATTCCTAGTTTATTTGAAGAGGTTAAGCAGAGGAAGCATCAAAGCGAGCCTCCAAAATATTTACAATAAGTGTTACACTTAAAATTATAAGGATGTTTAAATTTAAGTTAAAACATACTTTTTTTATCCAAATATATACAAAGATTCTAGCTAAGGGAAAGCGAGAACTCATATCCTAACTTTTTCAAATATAAAACCTTATTCTTCATAATCTTTTATATATTTAGTACAATTAACATGATAAGCTAAAAATAAATAGGATCACATAAATAATTAATACATAATGGGGTGAAGGGTAGGCAATGGTTTTTAACATGAAGGACGTTTCATTGCGAAAAGATGGGACATGGATACTAAAAGGTGTCACATGGAACGTAAAAGAGGGAGAACATTGGGCCTTATTCGGACTTAATGGGTCTGGTAAAACAGCACTACTAAATATGTTAAATGCATATGAGTATCCCAGTAAAGGTGATATGGTAGTTCTAGGGCGTAAATTTGGAAAAAATCCACTTGGTGAGCATTTACGTAAAAGAATTGGTTTAGTATCTTCATCGTTACAACAAAAGTTTTATCAGGGAGATAGCGCGTATGAAATTGTGTTAAGCGGAGCGTTTGCCTCAATTGGTTTATACGAAACACCAACAGATGAAATTAGGGTGAAGGCAGTCCAATTTCTTAAGCAACTTGGTTGTTTGGACTATGCTGACAGAAGCTATGAAAGTCTTTCCCAAGGTGAAAAGCAGCGAGTATTAATCGCTCGTGCATTGATGGCGGACCCAGAATTATTAATTCTTGACGAACCAACAAATGGTTTAGATTTTATCGCTCGTGAAACCTTACTAGAGGTAATTGATACAATTGCAAAAACAAAACTCGGTCCGACAATCATTTATGTTACACATCATGTTGAAGAAATTTTACCAAGTTTCACCAAAACATTACTTTTGAGAAAAGGGAAAGTGTTTGGATTAGGAGAAACTAAGGAAATGTTGACTAGTGAAAAACTTTCAGCCTTCTTTGAAATTGGTGTTAATGTTAGTTGGATTGATAATCGTCCCATATTATCGAGAAGCGCTATAAGAGCGTAAAAGTCGTGAAGTATACGTTTTTCTACTATGTATAATAAATAACATTAAAGTGTTCATAGATATATATATTTAAAGATACTATCAAGTTTTCTTTATAAGGGAGTTAGAGATATGTTACAAAAATTGAATAAGCGTTTAGAGAAGGGAATGCCACTGATTACTCCCGTGAGTGTAGTGATAGGTGTAACTTTTGCAGCATACTTAAAGGATTTTTCCTTTATGATTCCTTGGATTTTTGCATTTATGACATTTGCAGGTAGTCTCAATTCGAATTTCAAATCACTACAGCAGGTTATTGCACATCCGTTACCCCTTCTTATCGCATTATTCACTTTACATTTACTTATGCCTCTTTGGGCATGGGGGATTGGTCATGTAGTTTTTCCAGGTGATATGTATACAATCACTGGGTTAATTTTAGGGATGGTTATTCCAACAGGGATTACAAGTGTATTATGGGTATCTATTTATCGTGGTCATATCGCATTAACTTTATCACTTATTCTCATTGATACACTCCTTTCGCCATTTATCGTACCATTTACAATGTCGCTCCTTATTGGACAAAGGGTAGAGATGGATGTTATCGGAATGATGGGAGGGTTATTTGGAATGGTCGTTATTCCTTCATTAATAGGAATGTTTTTAAATCAAGCATCGAGAGGCAAGGTTAAAGATGTTCTTGCGCCCCATCTTGCTCCTTTTTCAAAGCTTAGCCTTAGTGTCGTAGTCATGATTAACGGTGCTGTAGTTGCTCCGTACTTACGTATGATAGATTTAAAATTAGTAATTATCGCGTTTATTGTCTTTATAATAGCATTTACTGGTTATTTGTTTACGTTTTTACTAGGGACTTTATTAAAGCAAGATAAAGAGACAATTGTAGCGTTAACGTTTACAGGTGGAATGAGAAATATTAGTGCAGGAGCTGTACTCGCAATCTCCTATTTTCCTGCTGCTGTTGCTGTTCCTGTTGTAATTGGTATGCTATTTCAGCAAATATTAGCATCTATTTACGGTGTTTTTATATCTAAGTTCTATAGTCTACAAGAGAAAAGAAAGCAACAAGCAGCTTAATTGAAAAAACCTGCAGGTTATTCCTGGGTAACCTACAGGCAGATTTTCATGTAATTAGTCTTCAATTAGGTGTTCATAGCTATTATTATAAATTTTATCAACATCACCAATTTTGTATAATAGTAGCTCATGATCATAATTATCCTCTAAATGGTTTATTTTCATATACTCCTTTTTTGCTGCTTGGGCTTTTTCTTTTGTCGTAAATATTCCTACTAAATTTGAACTTTCCCCACACTCTGAGCACCCAATGTCAACTACAGCATAAAACACGATACCATCTTCCTTCGTAAAGTTTTAGAATTTGCCTTTAGTATAAGGCAAATTTTATTAATTATCGATTATTTTGTTTTAACGAATTATAGGTAGTGTATCACTCACCATCGAAGAATAGGTGAATACCCTATATTTTAGATGGGAGAGTGATGTTTTCGTGTACATGCTTTTTAACGTTAGAAAAAAAGGGGCTGTTATTGAAATTGTTAAGAAGTCAAGTGCTCCCCTATACAATGTTGTAATATCGGTCAATAATCAAGTAATAGGATATATGTTAACAATAAAAAAAATTTCGTTTACCCTGCCAACTAACCAATATCTGTATATAACGATTGAGTCGGATATACCTTATAGAGGCTCATATCTTCGTAATAGAGAAATACATCCATTATATACTAGTATTAATACTTCGATTAGAGAGCCAAACGACGTAGTTAGAAACTATAAGCCAGGCGATATCCTTGTTGGTTGTGATAATGTTAATGGATTACCATATGGCTATATGGGGCATGCAGCAATTGCCATAGATGAAAACTATGCAATTGAATCAACACCAATGCATCCTATTGTAAGGAAGATACCAATATCAGAATTTAACTCATATCATCCTATTCATGTACAGATTAGACCCCGTTCGGCTGAAATGGGTAAAAGAGCTGCTCAATACGCAATAAATTATTTAAATAAATTTACTAATAACTATAAAAATGGAGTATATAAACCAACCTTTTACTTCACATTGGAAAGCTCTTTAGCGGATGCGGAAACGTATATCTATTGTTCGAAATTAGTTTGGTTAAGTTATTATTATGGAGCAGGTTTTGAAATTGAAAATGATCATTTATGGTTTGCGCCAGAGGACCTTTATTCCCAACTGAAAGATCATTCTTATTTTGAAATAGTCTACATCCATCCGGACTTTCATTTTAAAGTAGATTTATAAATCTGAAAAAGGGCGCTTATATTGGTAACAGGTCCTTTTCCTGTCACAAAAACTGAAAATGAAAGCGAAAATACACCCCAATTTGTATTGCCTTTTGTATCAGTCTTGGCAATTATAATAAAATGGCTCAGTTCACTGTACTGTACTGAGCCATTTTTATGTCAGTCGATAAAAAGATGCTGATTCCCTCGTCTGGGTCTGTTAATGTTCGCTCTTTTCGGTTGGGGGTCAAGTCAAAAATGGGTTTGTTAAAATAAACGGAGAAATTTCCCTTAATTAGAAACTAGCACTGAAATTGAGCTTAAGTAGAGGGAGAAATTCCTCCTATTGACTAAAAAAATGTGAAATTAGGCAATTTTGTATTGCATAAGTGGAAAATTTCCCTTTATATCCCCTGGGACGAGCTCTATTCTGCATCTTAAAGGGAAAATTTCCTCTTATTTTACATATCACTGGTTCCTCAATTAGGATTAGGCTTGTTATGTTTCAAAAAAGCTATTAATATGAGGCTCATTTAGATGCTCTGCAGGAAGCCCTCCCAGCTGATGAAGTCTGTCCGTTTTTTAGTTTAATATTATATATATCCAAGTTTAACGTACTTTCTATGCATTATTTGTACAACAGTTTGCATGCTAAATTGAGGGTGAATTTGAAAGGTGACAATGGCTGTTGTGCACCTACAATTTGGGGTGCATTTTCCTATGGAAATTTCCATATAATTTCCCCACAAAATGCTTTACATCAAAAAACGAGTGTCAATTTCATACGCAAATGAGCATTCACTTTACGTTACATTTTTAATGTTTGTAATAGGATATGGAACCCGTTATTATATTGGTGCCTTTTTTATCTTTAAGTCTTACTATAATCATTTATTAAAAAAGTAATAAAGTTAATTCCAACATTCTTATAAAAGTTTAAATATCTTGCCTAAATTGAGAAGGAGTACATTTTTTTTGCCTTCTAAAGGTTTTAATAAAATAACTTGGATGATCAAAACCAACTTCCATAGAAATATCAATAATTTTCTTTTGTGTTTCTTTGAGCAGTTTGGCCGCACGGTCTACTCTTACTGTATTGATATATTCCACGGGTGTCATTTTTACAAGTGACTTAAAAAATCTACTGAAGTGCCCTTCACTCATTTGAATAAGAGAAGCAAGTTCGTGTATATTTAGTTTTTCATAATAATGCGCATCAATATATTGAAGTACAAGCTTTAAACGATTTAGCTTAGCTAGATCAGTAATATCTCCTTTTTCATAGGTAGGCTGTAAGGGATGAAAAACTAGTATTTCGGCTAACAATAGAAAAAGTTGTCCTTTTATTAACAACTCAAAGGTTTCATCTTTATTAAAATAATGATCCTTTATTGTTGTTAATTTATTTATCATATTCTTACCTTGTGGATCATCACATGTAATGATTAGAGGGCTAATTGAATTGAATGATTTAATAGGGTCAATATACTTGCTTTGAATCGTATCATACATATGACTACTAACTAAGCTTATGTTAAAAACAATTGCATGGAATGTAAATTGGTTTTGGTTGGAAGGATACCCTGCGTGCAACTCCCCACTAGGTACAAACAATGCTTCTCCTTTTTTGAGAGTAATTGTTGATGTTCCTAGTCTAAATACAGCCTCACCTTCTTCCATTAAAATGAACTCGACCTCGGGATGCCAGTGCCAGTTAAAGATTACATCTCCGTCTAAATAATCCACCGTATATATCTTTAAGGGAAACATTGTATCGCCATGAGTTCTATCTTCTAGTAATGTATTTTTATCCATTTTCCCCACTCCTTCCAAGCTGAATGTCATAATTGTTATATAAAAATGCGAGAAAACTACAAGAAATTCGTCGAATTAGTCATTATTATTATAGGTATTGAATGATTATCATGCAAGAAGGAAAGGATGTTGTCATAATGAAGTTTTCAAATGGACAATGGCTTATTAGAGAGGGCTATCAAGTAATTAGTCCCGTACAAGCGTTTGATTTTTATCAAGATGGTCAATCTCTTTCTGTTTTTGGTTCACCAAGACCAATTGTTGACCGAACAGGACAACTTGATACTCCCTTATTAGAAGTGAATTTTTCATCTCCTATGAAGGATGTTATCCGCGTACAAATTCATCATTTTAAAGGCGGAAAAGAGCGTGGACCACATTTTGAAGTATATAAAGATGATCAACATAAAATAGATATTAAAGATGAAGAAGAATTTGCGGCTTTAAATACAGGTGATTTAACCGTAAAAATAAATAAAAAAGATGGATGGGCTCTAACATACGAGTACAAAGGTGAGCGCATCACAGGAAGCGGCCATAAGAGTATCGGTCATATTATCTCACAAGATAAAGAAACATATATGCGTGAACAGTTAGATATTGAACCAGATGAATATGTGTACGGACTTGGAGAACGTTTCACGCCATTTATAAAAAATGGTCAAGTAGTTGACATTTGGAATAAAGATGGTGGAACAGCAACTGAACAGTCATATAAGAATATTCCATTCTATTTAACTAACAAAGGTTATGGAGTGTTTATTAATCATCCTGAACATATTTCTCTTGAGGTTGCATCTGAGAACGTTTCAAAAGTGCAGTTTAGTGTACCAGGTCAAAAACTTGATTACTTTATCATCGGTGGTACTTCGATGAAAGAAGTGTTAGAGAACTATGCGAAGCTAACAGGTAAGCCATCATTACCTCCTGCATGGACATTTGGTTTATGGTTATCTACATCTTTTACAACAAATTATGACGAAGCAACAGTTAATTCATTCGTTGATGGGATGGCTGAAAGAGAACTCCCAGTTCATGTATTCCATTTTGATTGTTTCTGGATGAAAGAGTTCCATTGGACAAACTTTGAGTGGGACGACCGTATTTTCCCGGACCCTGAGGGGATGTTAAGACGTCTTAAAGAAGATAAAGAATTAAAGATTTGTGTATGGATCAATCCTTATATTGCTCAACGATCTGCATTGTTTGATGAAGGCAAGGAAAATGGTTATTTAGTTGTGAAAGAAAATGGCGATGTATGGCAATGGGATCTATGGCAGCCTGGAATGGGGCTAGTTGACTTTACAAATCCTGAAGCATGTGAGTGGTTTGCAGGCCACCTTCGTCGCTTAGTTAGAATGGGTGTTGATTCATTTAAAACAGACTTTGGTGAGAGAATTCCAACCGACGTTGTTTACCATGACGGCTCAGACCCTAATAAAATGCATAACTACTATACCTACCTTTATAATAAAGTTGTATTTGATGTTCTGAAAGAAGAGTTAGGAGAAGGCGAAGCGGCATTATTTGCAAGAAGTGCGACTGCTGGTAGCCAACAATTCCCAGTTCACTGGGGTGGAGATTGTGCAGCAACATTCCCATCAATGGCAGAAAGCTTACGAGGCGGCTTATCACTTGGTATGTCAGGATTTGGCTATTGGAGTCATGATATTGGTGGTTTTGAAAGCAATGGAACGGCGGATGTTTATAAACGCTGGGTAGCATTTGGATTGTTATCAAGTCACAGCCGTTTACATGGAAGTAGGTCTTATCGTGTTCCATGGGCATATGATGATGAAGCAGTTGATGTATTACGTCATTTTACAAAATTAAAGTGTCGTTTTATGCCATATTTATTCAATAAAGCTGTTGAAGCTTCTGAAAAAGGAATTCCAATGATGCGTTCAATGGTATTAGAGTTTTCTGAGGACCCAACAAGTGCATATTTAGATCGTCAATATATGTTAGGTGACTCTCTTCTAGTTTCTCCAATATTTAATGAGCAAGGAATTGCAAAATATTATCTACCACTAGGTACTTGGACAGACTTTATCACTGGTGAAAAGGTGGAAGGGGGAGTTTGGAAAAAGGAGCACCATGATTATATGAGTGTACCTCTATTTGTTCGTCCAAACTCTGTTATTGCAGTTGGTAATGTAGACAATAAGCCAGACTATGATTATGCAAATCAAGTAGAATTTCAGTTATTTGAATTAGCTGATGGAAATACTGCTGAAACAACTGTTTATACAATAAAGGGTGAAAAGGAAGTATTATTTACTGCAACTCGTGATTCTAATGTTATTTCAATTAAAGTAGAAGGTGCTACAAAACCTTGGACTATTCAGCTACGTGGAGTAAACGAAATATCTTCTGTTAGTGGAGCTATAGTGGAAGCAGATACACTAGGTGTTAAAATTATTCCTACTGAAAATACAAACTCCTTACACATTGTATTATAAATTTATATAGTACATGCAAATTAACCACTTACTAGAGTATTCTAGTAAGTGGTTTTTTTATTGATATCAAAAAATACCTGCTTCAGCAATTGAGTTTTTTTATGGTAGACTTTAAGTTATTTTTTAAAAAAATAGTAGGTTACTAGAAGGAATTTAACTTAATTTTATTTAATTTGTCATAAAAACACTATGGAAACGCTTTAAATATGATTGACAAGGGTGAAAATCCTAAGTTAAGATGAGGGAGTAAAGTTATCGATTAACTAATTTGTGTGGAGGAAATTAGGAAGTGAACTACTTAAAAAATGAAGTTTATAAAGAGTTGACAGACCACATCTTACCATTTTGGATAAACCTGATTGATGAGGAACACGGGGGGTTATATGGGAAGGTCGATTATGATTTGCGAATTGACCGACAGGCTGACAAAGGTGGAATTGTAACTGCGCGATTCCTCTGGACGTTTGCTGCTGCATATAGAGTAACCCAAAGTAAACTATACCTTGACTATGCTGACCATCTCTACCAATTCCTTTCTGAAAAAGTTTATGATCGTGAATATAAAGGATTATACTGGTTAGTAGATTATAAGGGAGATCCAAAGGATACACGAAAGCATATTTATACTCAGGCTTTTGGAATTTATGCTCTAAGCGAATACTATCGAGCTACAAAGAACGAACAAGCACTAGAACTAGCTAAAGAACTTTATTATTTGATTGAAGATAAGGGATTTAATCTAGAAGCGAACGCATACAAGGAAGAGTTCGACAGAGAATGGAATGAAATCCCAAATGAGATGTTGAGTGAAAACGGAATAATAGCTGATATAACTATGAATACACATATTCATGTAATGGAGGCTTATACAACCTTTTATAAAGCTTTTCCAAATGCGGAATTAAAGGATAGAATTAAGAATTTACTAGAAATTCTATATGTAAAAATGTATAACAAGGATTCTAAATTCCTAGGCGTCTTTTTTGATAATAAATGGAATAGTTTACTAGAAATTAAGTCATTTGGACATGATATTGAATCTAGTTGGTTAGTTGATGAAGCAATGAAAGCGATTAACTTTGAAAAACCGGAGTACCTACAAATGGTTAACGATATTGCTTATAATATCGCATCTTACGCTATTCAGGAAGATGGTTCACTTATTAATGAAGAAGTGCCTGATAGAGTAGATAGGACTAGAGTTTGGTGGGTACAAGCTGAAGCGATTGTTGGTTTCTATAATGCATTTGAACGAACAGGCGATGAAAAGTTTCTAAAGTTAGTGAAAGATCTATGGAGTTACACAAAAGAATATATTATCGACCATCGAGAAAATGGTGAATGGTTATGGTCTGCTGAAGATGATGGTAGTCCGACAAGAAGAAACATTGGAGACCCGTGGAAGGGATCATATCATAACGGAAGATTCTGCTTAGAGATAATTGAAAGGGTGAATAACTAATGATCCATGAAAAGTATTTTGAACTAGCAGAAAAACAAGAGAAACTTTTGTCTCGTAAAAATGAAGTAAACGAAGAATTTTATAATGGTGCTTATGACCGCTATAAATATCCAGTTATTACCCGTCACCATGTACCAATACATTGGAGATACGATTTAAATAAAGAAGATAACCCCTATTTTATGGAGCGTTTAGGGATTAATGCAGCTTTTAACCCAGGTGCTATCTATTTTGAAGGTAAATATTATCTTGTTGTCCGTACAGAAGGTTTAGACCGCAAGTCTATTTTTGCATTAGCTGTAAGTGATAACGGAACCGATAATTTCCGTTTCATTGGTACCCCTTTAGTCTGGGAAGATATTGATAAAGAAGAGACAAACACATACGATATGCGTCTAGTACAACATGAAGATGGATGGATTTATGGAATTTACTGCAATGAAAGTAAAGACCCGGATGCACCTGCCCATGACACTTCTAGTGCGGTGGCGCAAGCAGCATTAGTTAGAACGAAGGATTTAAAGAAATGGGAAAGGCTTCCAAATATTAAGACACCTTCTCCACAACAACGAAATGTTGTATTACACCCAGAATTTGTTGATGGTAAATATGCTTTCTACACACGTCCTCAGGATGGCTTTATTTCAACAGGCACTGGTGGCGGAATTGCCTTTGCGCTTTGTGAAGATATCAAAAATCCAGTTATTGAAAAAGAAATCGTTATCCATGAAAGAAGATATCATACAGTATATGAAGTGAAAAATGGACAAGGTCCAGCTCCGATAAAAACTGATAAAGGCTGGATTCATATTGCACATGGTGTTCGAAATACCGCTGCTGGATTACGGTACGTAATATATACAATTGCTACTAGTTTAGAAGACCCTAGTAAAGTGATAGCATCACCTGGTGGACATTTCATTGCTCCTTATGACGATGAACGAAATGGTGATGTTTCTAACGTTATATTCTGTAACGGTGCTGTTGTGAATGAGAAGAATGAAGTGTTTATTTATTATGCGTCAAGCGATACTCGCATCCATGTCGCAACAACAACAGTTGAAAGATTGGTAGATTATACATTCAATACTCCTGAAGATCCATTCCGTTCTATTGAAAATGCGTTGCAACGGAATAATTTAATTGAAAAGAATGAGGAGTTATTAAAGCAATTTAGAGACTAAGGATTGAAAAAACAAATACAATGTTGACTTTGTATGATTAATAAATAAGTGACGGTGATTGGAGGGGAGCCGATGAAGACTAATGTAACAATGAAAGACATTGCTATTAAATTAGGAGTAAGTAGTGTAACAGTGTCGAAAGCCTTAAATGACAAAGAAGGCGTAAGTGATGAATTGAAAGTAAAAATTAAGAACCTTGCTGAAAAAATGGGCTACCGTTATAATACAGCTGCAAAGTCCATGAAAGAAGGGCTAACTTATAATATTGGGGTAATCATACCTGAACGATTTGCGGGGCTAGCACAGTCTTTTTACTTAAAGGTATACCAACATATTTCGCTCGTGTTAGAGCAGTATGGCTACTATGGAATTTTACACATTTTAAGTGAAGAGGATGAAGAGAAATGTAATCTTCCGAGAGTATACTATGAAAAGAGAGTAGATGGCTTCATTATATTAGGCCAGATTAATAAAGATTATATTAAATTAATAGAATCGATTGAAATGCCTAAATTATTTTTAGACTTTTACGATGAACATGCTTCGATAGATTCCGTAATTACTGATAATTTCTATGGAGCTTATGAAATTACCAATTATTTAATAAATAACGGACACCGCAAAATTGCTTATGTAGGAAATTTATATTCAACAAGTAGTATTCAAGATCGATTTTTAGGTTACTATAAATCTTTATTAGAACATAATTATTGTATTAACCAGGACTTTATCCTAAATGACAGAGACGAACGTGGTACTTTAATCGAGATTGAACTTCCAGATGGAGAACTGCCGACAGCATTTGTATGTAATTGTGATCAAGTGGCACATAATTTAATTAATAAGTTAACCAAGCTTGGATATAAAGTTCCTGATGATTTTTCTGTTGTAGGTTTTGATAATGATATCTATGCTACGATTACAGAACCAGCTTTAACTACTGTTGAAGTTGATGTTGAAGAGATGGCTAGAACCGCAGTTAAATTTGTGATTGAGAAAATAAAAAATAAAAATAGAAAATATGGTCGCGTATTAGTAAAGGGGAATATTATTATTCGTGATTCAGTTAAAGTGTTAGAAAAAGTCCGATAGATAAGAAAAGGTAAACCTATTATGGTTTACCTTTTTTGCGGTAAATTGAAAATCATTACATAGAGTATAAGTCTATAGAAATCTCTCTTTTTAATAACAGTATATGAAGTGGATAACAAAATCACATAACAAAAACCTAACAAAATTCAAAACGTAATAGCTACATTGTGTTTTATATCAGTGTTATTATGGTTATTTATTTGCGAATCTAAAAAAATAGCAAAATGTTATTTATTTATTCGGTTTTTTTGTTAGCAAAATAACATATACGTGATATAATAATAACAAGTTTAGAGCTAAATATTATAACAAAAATAACATTTTGATTGAGGTGTAGGTGTGGTTACGATTGATTTAAACGGTTCATGGAAGATGAAGGAGAAAGGCATGTCAGAGTGGATTGACGCCGTTGTACCAGGTTCAGTCATGAATGACTTGTTACAAAATAACTTAATTGAGGATCCATTTTATCGTGATAACGAAGATCAAGCATATGCAATCGCTTCTAAAGATTATGTTTACGTAAGGGATTTTTTTGTTACAGATGAATTATTAAATAATGATAAAGTGATATTGCGTTGCGATGGGTTGGATACGATTACAGAAATTTTAATAAATGGACAATCTGTTGCAAATACGGATAACATGCATCGAATTTATGAGTTTGATGTAAAGCGCTATCTTACCAAAGGAAAGAATGAAATCACTGTTCTCCTGTTTTCACCTATTAAATACATTAAGGAAAAACAATCACAGGTGTACCTTGGTGGTGTAGGTGATGCTGTAGAAGGTTACCCCCATATCCGCAAAGGACATAGTATGTTTGGGTGGGATTGGGGACCGAAGATTCCTGATTTAGGCATTTGGCGAAATATCTCGCTAATCGGATATAGCGATGCACGTATTGATGAAGTATACGTTACTCAACATCATGCTGAAAATGAAGTTCAACTTGATGTGAGAGTTAGACTAGAAAAGGTACATGATAATACAACGAAGCTAGAAGTAAAGGTTATTAGTCCTAATGGCGGTGTTGAATCAAGAGAAGTTACTACTAATCTAACAGAAGAGAGCGCACACTTTACAGTTACCAATCCTGAACTATGGTGGCCGAATGGTTATGGTAACCAATCATTGTACAAGGTTGAAGTAACTGCAACTGTTGGGGATATTAAGGTTGATTCAAAGGAACTTACGATTGGTTTACGAACAATTAAAGTCCGACATGAACCAGATGAGTGGGGAAAGTCATTTGAGTTTATCGTTAATGGAACAGCCATTTTTGCTATGGGTGCGAACTACATTCCTGAGGATAATATTCTCGCAAGAAATTCAAAAGAAAAAACTGAACGATTAATACAAGACTGTATCGAGGCAAATTTCAACATCATCCGTGTGTGGGGTGGGGGAATCTATCCTGAGGATTATTTCTTTGATCTTTGTGATCGTTATGGATTAGTTGTTTGGCAAGATTTCATGTATGCATGTAGTGAATATGATTTAACAGATGAGTTTAAGGAAACAATTACACAAGAAACAATTGATAATATCAAGCGCATTCGTCACCATGCTAGTCTTGGAATATGGTGTGGAAATAATGAGGTGGAGGAAGCGTGGGTTCATTGGGGCTATCCGAAGTTACCAAAGCATCGTACAGACTATATTAAAATATTTGAAGTGTTAATTCCTGAAATTGTTAAGGAACATGATCCACAAACATTTTACTGGCCATCTTCACCATCATCAGGCGGTGGCTTTGATCGACCAAGAGATCCGAATGAAGGTGACGTTCATTATTGGGAGGTATGGCATGGCTTAAAACCATTTACAGAGTATAGAAAATTCCATTTCCGGTTCTGTTCTGAGTTTGGGTTCCAGTCATTCCCTTCGATGAAAACGATTGAATCATTTACTTTGCCAGAAGATCGTAATATTTTTTCTTATGTAATGGAAAAGCATCAAAAAAATGGTGCGGCAAATGGTAAGATATTATTCTATTTATCAGAGAATTTCCTTTACCCAAAAGATTTTAATTCTCTACTTTATACTTCCCAGCTTTTACAAGCAGAAGCTATAAAATATGGCGTTGAGCATTGGAGAAGAAACCGTGGCCGCTCAATGGGATCTATATATTGGCAGCTAAATGATTGTTGGCCAGTAGCTTCTTGGTCTAGTATTGATAGCTTTGGTCGCTGGAAAGCACTTCATTATTTTGCTAAGAAATTTTATGCACCTGTGTTACTCTCAATTGCAGAAGAAGGAACAACGGCGGAAATTCATTTAACAAATGAAACTAGAGAACCAATTCAGGCGCGCATAGAATGGAAGCTTCGAAAAAACACTTCTGAAGTTATTAAAGAAGGTATTATCGAAGCTAGGATTGACGCACTTTCTGCAAAACAATGTGAGACTCTTGATTTTGCAAATGTGTTAACTGATAACAATAAAATTAGGGAAACATATGTAGAAGCAAAATTATTTATTGGTAATGAAGAAATATCTACAACGACAGTTCTATTTACAAAACCAAAACACTTTACCTTCTTAAATCCTAAGGTTGAAGTCGAAGTAGCTGAAGAGGATGATAAGTTTATTATTTCACTCCAATCACAAGTCTTTGCTAAATATATTGAACTTGATTTAAAACAAGCGGATTGTAAGTTCAGTGACAATTATTTTGATTTATCTGCAGGAGAAAAACGTCAAATTATAATTCAAAAGGATAGTTTAAGTGAAATGTTAGAACTAACAACTCTAAAAGACCAACTAACTGTTCGTAGTATTTTTGATATTGCTTAAATACCTTCTAAGGCACTATAGTTGTATAATATTAGTCCCAAAATAAGTATGTTCTTTTGTCTTAGGAGAACATTCGTTTAATAAGAAACCAATAGCCATTAGAGTGCCAAGGCCTCTAATGGTTATTAAATGAGGGTATGTTAATGTTAAGTTTATATCGTTTGTTTCTAAAGAGTTAAAATAATGGAGTTGTATGTAAATGGCTAAAAAAGTAACTATGCAGCAAATTGCTGATTACCTTGGGGTTTCAAAATTTGTTGTTTCTAAGGCCCTTTCTGGAAAACAAGGAGTAAGTGATGTAACACGTGCAAAAGTCCTTGAAACGGCTTCGAAACTTGGGTATTATCCATCTAAAAACAATGAGAATACAACCCAAACAACAAGTTTATCTTCGTCATCAAGTAATCAAGGGGATAAGCAAGTTGTGTTAGTTCTAATGCCGAATATTAGATTTCAGACTACACAATCATCTTATTGGGGAAAAATTATTAATGGAATCTCCTTTTCTCTTGAAAAACATAGAGTAGGGATGGTTATTATTACCGAGAATAATATTGAGAGCTTAGCTAGAGTGTTAAATCCTGAAGCTATTGTTGGTGTAATAAGCGTAGGAGTAGTTTCTACTTCACTTTTACTTGAAATTAACCGCTTGAATATACCACTAATTATGGTCGATTATGAAGAAGCGTTAATTCAATGTGACACTATTTTTCATAATAATTTTGATAGTAGTTGGAATCTGACTAATTATCTTTTAGGGCTTGGCCATAACGAACTTCAATTTGTAGGTGATATTAAGTATTCACGAAGTTTTTATGATCGTTTTTTAGGGTTTCGTAGTTCTCTTGAGGAACATGATATTAGTATACCGTTAGATAAGCGATTGTATCGAATTGATATGACGGCAGTTAGAGAGCATTTTGAAGACTGGGTAAATACAAACGTAAGTTCCTTACCGACTGTCTTTGTTTGTGCAAATGACAACATTGCACAGAAAGTCATTGCTGTATTAACAAAAAGGAATTTTCAAGTTCCTAAGGATATTTCTGTTACAGGATTTGATAATCAAGAGGCAACTTATTTGGAATCCCCTACAATTACAACCGTTAATGTAGCGAAAATAGAGCTTGGAAAAAGAGCGGTAGAAATGCTATTTAGAAGAATAGCAGAACCAGAATCAAGTTTTGAGAAAGTATTGTTAGCAGGAAATATGATGCTCAGAGAATCAACTGCAATGGCGAAAAGTAAAAATGCAGATTAAAGTTATCGAGTATTAAATGTTAATTCATTCTAATCAAAGAACACTAACTATTGGGGTGCTTATTAAATGGAATTGAATAAAGATAAACGCTTGTTATTTATTGGAGATAGTATTACTGAATGGGGAAGAAGTGGAGATTTTTCTGACATTGGTACTGGTTATGTCAAATTAATACAAGACTATTTAATATGCTCATATCCAGACAAATGTCCAGAAATACTTAATCGTGGTGTTGGTGGTGATCGAATTATAAATCTTCAATCACGATGGAGCCAAGACGTTATCGAACTAACCCCCGACTTTTTGTCGATTTCAATTGGAATAAACGATGTATGGAGACAGTTAGATTACGAAAACGAACCAGGGCAGGTTACTCCAGAAGTGTTTGAAGAAATATATGTTGACCTTCTAAATAAAGTATACAAAAACACAAATACACAAATTATTCTTATGGAGCCTACAATTATAGAAGAAGATATTCAATCAAAAGGGAATCTAAAATTAAGAGCCTATGTTGAGATTGTCCGAAAATTAGCAATCAACTATCAAGCAATTTATGTACCAACACATGGGCATTTATAAACTTTTTAAAACAAAACAACCGTTACAAACTAACAACTGATGGAGTTCACATGAATTCGGTAGGGAATATGTTAATGGCAAAAACGTGGATAGCTGCATTTGATAAAGTGCTAAATCCATAGAAGAAAGTAAATTCGAAACTAGCCTTATAGTTTTGGGAGAAGAAAGAGAAATTAATAAATTTAAAGTTTTTAAAATACTATTTACAATTCTTTATGATAACCTATAATAGAATTATTAATATAACAAAACTAACATTTATTTATCGTGAAAGCTTCCAAAGTATTTTTTTATTAATCTTGTATGGATGCGCTTTCAGTTTCGTGGAAAGGCCTTAATTTGTTTAAATAGCTTTCATTACAAACTATTTGGACTTTTATTTTGTTATTACATTGGAGTGGATTTAATGAAGAAGAAGGTCACAATGCAACAAATTGCAGATTATTTAGGGGTTTCTAAGTTTGTTGTATCGAAAGCCCTTTCAGGGAAAGGTGGGGTTAGCCCTACAACACAAGAAAAAGTATTTGAGGTTGCATCAAAGTTAGGTTATATTTCACAAAAAAAGCCCATTCAAAGTTCCATTCAAAATGTTAAGGCTGATCCTCCTGTAAATGTTGAAAAGCAAACTGTATTAATTTTGATGCCAAATGTACGATATCAAACAAAACACTCGGTTTATTGGGGGAAAATTGTAGACGGTATTCAAACGGGATTAAAACAAGCAGGACTTGGAATTGTTATTTTAACCGATAGTAGTGCTGAAAATTTTTCAGCAATTATTAATCCTGAAGCTTTTTTAGGGATTATTGGTGTGGGATTAATTCCTACAAATCTACTCCTAGAGATAAATAGTTTTAAAATACCAATTATCTTAGTAGATCATGAGGACATGCTTATCCCTACTGATACTATTTTTACAAATAATTTTGATGCCACTGTTGCATTAACTAATCACCTAATTGGTTTAGGGCATAAGAACCTTTGTTTTGTAGGGAATAATGAATGGTCACGTAGCTTTAACGATCGTTGGCTAGGGTTTCGTACGACTCTAGAAAAAAATAACTATTTTTCTTGTGAGGAAAAGAATTATCACGAAGTAAGTGGTAAAGATAATATTGAAATGACAAGTGATTTATATCTATGGTTGAATGAGAAGGACAAAGAAGTAGATTTCCCTACAGCGCTAGTATGTGCCAATGATGCAATTGCACTTTGTACAGTAACTGCCTTGAATAAAGTAGGACTAAGAGTGCCAAAAGATGTCTCAGTTACTGGTTTTGATAATACTGAGGAATCTTATTTAAGTTCTCCTACCATTACTACAGTAAATGTACCTAAGGAAGAGATTGGTCTAAGATCGGTGGAAATGCTGTTGCGTAGAGTCGAGAAGCAACAGTCACCTTTTGAAAAGGTATTAACAATATCATCTATTCTGTTTAGGGACTCAGTTTTAGCACCAAGCGGGGAAAAGAAGAGTATCCAATCAAAAGAAGCGATCGTTAAGAATTAAATATAAGACCTTTTACAAAAAACAATGGGCATAAGTTTGTCCATTGTTTTTTTGTTTCCTATCACTCTATTGAGAAAAATAGTAGGAGGTTTATATTTTAACAGAAAATATTGTGTCAAATATATAAAAATTATAATTCTTAGTTGACGACTATGTAGTTCTTTTATAAGATTAGTTTATGATTGTTAGTATGATCTTTTTATAAAATACATAACAATTACAATTGAATGTAAGCGTTTTACACTAGAAAGGGGTGGGAGAATTATATAAGTGTATTTCGTTATTTTTTCTGTTATTGATTTTATATCTAATTATTTATTGAGAAAATGGTGAAAGTTAGGTACTTCTCGTTTTTAGGTGTAGCTTCAGATTCTTAATTTTGAAAACGATTACACACAGATTCTTTATACCCCAACAAGAATGAATAATCGTAAGGGAATTAGATAACAATTTTCATTGTTTTATAGAGTGATGGAAAGATATGTCTTGCTTTTTATTGAATTATATGGTTTCTATTGAAGGGGGAGATTATGTTTGAATAAGAAAACAGTAAAAACATTGCTCGTTACTGCACTGGCTGCTTCAACAATACTTGCTGCATGTTCTGATAATTCTAGTTCAACATCAACGACTGACGCTAGCAAAGATGGGAACGAAACTACGACGACTGGGAAACTTGAAGTAAGTTTAGCATTAATGGGTGGACCTAAAACACCTGATGCATGGGTAGAAACAGCACTTGAAGAAGATTTAACATCCCATCTAGGAAGAGATGTAGACGTTAAAAACGTATTTTTACCTGGTTGGGACGAAGCGAAAACGAAAATTAACTTGCTTATGAGTGATAAAGACCAGATGCCAGACGTTATTTGGCATTGGGATATGAATAAAGAATTTAATTCCTGGGTGCAAGCAGGAGCATTGCATGACCTAGTACCACATTTACAAGAGAATGGTAAAAATATTATTAATTATTACTCAGCTGAAACATTCTTTTATCATTGGGATCCAAGTGGGAAGATTTTCCGAATTCCTGGAGATATTGCTGAAGCTGGTACTATGACAACCATCATTCGTAAAGACTGGTTAGAAAAACTTGGATTAGAAGTACCAAAAACTCTTGAGGAGTATATCGAAGTACTAAGAGCATTTACTCATGACGACCCAGATGGAAATGGTAAAGATGATACGTATGGTCTTTCAGGTGATGATAATTACAGATCATTTGCACCATTCTTTTTATCACATGGTGTAGACCCATATCAATTCTTGCTTGATGAGAATGGAAAAGTGGTATATGGTGCAACACTGCCTCAAGTGAGAGATGTTCTTGAGATCTTACAGGGCCTTTACAAGGAAGGGGTAATTGACCCTCGAATGCTTACTACGAATCCAGAAGTTGACGATATCATGGCACAAGGTAAAATTGGTTCAATTTACCGTTGGGTGGCATTCTTTAACCCGGATTTTAACTACCATATGTCATTTAAAGCATTAAATCCAGACGGTGAATATATGCCAATTGATCCTGTAACAGGTCCAGATGGATTTGCATCTGACTTACCTTCTGACCTATTTGGTTGGTCTTACCTGTCCGTAACAGCAGCAGCAGAAGAACCAGCTGAAGTGGTAAAGGTCCTTGATCGTATTGCTTCTCCAGAAACGAACAAATTAATTAAATTTGGTAAAGAAGGAGAGCATTATGAAATCGTTGATGGCCAATATAAGAGCTTAATAGGTCCTGATGAAATTAACGAGCTAGGTTTAGGCAACTATGATTGGTATATACAACGTAAAGATGGAGCAAACATTATAAATACACCAGAAGTACTTGAATTATTCGAAGCACGAAATCAATCTTCAATGCCTATGAGAGAAAAAACAGTATTCTTTAAATCATTAACACGTCCTGCATGGACAGAGTATAGTGCGGATATCAACAAATTACGTGATGAAACATACTTGGGTATCATTTCTGGTAACTTAGATATCACTGCATTTGATGAGTTCGTAAAGCAGTACCCAGCACTTGGAGGAGACGAAGTTGATAAAGAAGCGAATGAACTTTATCAAACACAATCTGCTGAACGTGCAGAATTCGATAAATGGTATGAAGAAAATATCGAACCTTATAAATAAGGTAGTATAAAAATAGAGTGTTTCTACAAAGTGAGTTGCTTTATTACACTTGAACAAATATTTTTAGTTCAAAACAAACTTGGATTCACCACCGTAAGCACTGGTGTTAAACAAGTTTGTTTTTTTATGAAGAATATAGGTGAAAATAACTATTAAGTTAACGATTAGTCAAATAACCTAAAAAATTAATTTATTAAAAGAAAATTATATTGACTGGGTGGAATTATTATATATAATAGAGTTATAGTTGTTAGCGGCAACTAATATCCTAGATGATAACAAGAAATGTTTGAAGTGCTAAATAAACATTATTGTAAGCGTCAAACAATAAACTAGATTTAGAATACGATTGAGATTTGTAACTTAAATAAATGCAAAGAAATTCTTTTTACTATTATGGTTTGATGTAACCGTTTGCCTAATTAATTAACTATGCTTGTGTTCGTATTAATTATTAAAAAAGATTTTAATTGTTAGCTATCTTGCAAACGAATACAACAATATATTTTCTTTAAACGATTCACTTATAAAGATTTAATTGTTAATAATGATAGTTTAACGATAAATCTAGGATAAAATGTTTCTATTAAAAAAGAAAACGGAAACATTTACGCTTAAGAGATAATTCCAAGGGGGAAATTCAATTGAAGAAAAGTCTTAAAGCTTTATTAGTAACAGCACTTTCAGCTTCAACAATCCTTGCAGCTTGTTCTGATAGTTCTAGTTCTGATACAGGACAAAAAGCGGCAGATCCAAATGCACCTTTCAATGTTAGTCTTGCACTTATGGGTGGACCAAAAACACCTGATGCATGGGTAGAGACAGCACTTGAAGAAGATTTAACATCACATTTAGGTAGAGACGTCGAAGTTGAAAACGTATTCCTACCTGGATGGGACGAAGCAAAAACAAAAATCAACCTATTAATGAGTGATAAGGACCAAATGCCAGATGTAATTTGGCACTGGGATATGAATAAAGAATTTAACCAATGGGTACAAGCTGGTGCTGTGCAAGATTTAGTACCACACTTACAAGAACATGGTAAGAATATTCTTAATTATTATCCAGCAGAAACATTCTTCTATCACTGGGATCCTAGTGGGAAAATTTTCCGTATACCTGGGGACGTTTCTGAGCCTGGTACAATGACAACAATCATTCGTAAAGACTGGTTAGAAAACCTTGGACTAGAAGTACCAAAAACACTTGATGAGTACATTGAAGTATTAAGAGCATTCACACATGACGACCCAGATGGAAATGGTAAAGATGATACGTATGGTATCTCTGGTGAAAACCTTTACCGTGCATTTGCACCATTCTTCTTATCACATGGTGTAGATCCTGACCAATTCATGATTGATGAGAATGGAAAAGTAGTATACGGTTCAACAATGCCACAAGTAAGAGACGTTCTTGAAATTTTACAAGGACTTTTCAAGGAAGGTGTAGTTGACCCACGTATGTTAACAAATACAGATCAAACTAAGGTAGACGAAATTATGGTACAAGGTAAAATCGGTTCAATTTATCGTTGGGTAGCATTTTTTAACCCAGACTTCAACTACCATATGTCATTTAAAGAAATGAATCCAGATGGTGAATATATGCCAATCGATCCTGTAACAGGTCCAGATGGTTTTGCTTCTGATGTCCCTTCTGATCGATTTGGTTGGTCATATCTTTCTGTAACAGCAGGAGCTGAAGATCCGGCTACAACTGTACAAGTGCTTGACCGTATGGCTTCTCCAGAAACTAACAAATTAATTAAATTTGGTAAAGAAGGAGAGCACTATGAAATGGTTGATGGCCAATACAAAAGCCTAATCAATCCAGAAGAAATTAATAATCTAGGTTTAGGTAACTATGACTGGTATGTACAACGTAAAGATGAAACAAACATCCTAAATACACCAGAAGTACTTGAATTATTTGAAGCACGTGACCAATCTTCAATGCCAATTAGAGAGAAAACTGTATTCTTTAAATCATTAGTACGTCCAGCTTGGACTGAGTATAGTGCAGACATCAACACACTTCGCGATGAAACATTCTGGGGTATCATTTCTGGTAACTTAGATATCACTGCGTTTGACGAGTTCGTAGAAAAGTATCCACAACTTGGTGGAGATGAAGTTGATGCAGAAGCAAATGAATTATATGAAGCTCAACAAGTTGAGCGTGCAGAATTCGATAAGTGGTACGAAGAAAATATCGAGCCATATAAGTAATAAAAGAAAAGGATTGGTTCCCCTGTAAATGGGGAACCATCCTTACCTAATTATTATGTTTCCTTTTATAACGTGTAAGTGCTTAAGAGAAATCTTAAAACCTTGCATCTATTACTAAAATGGCAATCGCCTGCTCCTTATGCTTGGCGTATGCCAAGTATTTATTACAAGTAAGGATAGGATAGGAGTTGAAGAGATGGAACAGCAAAATAATCTTGGCTTAGATGCGAGTGTGCCTGCTGTAAAACAAAAATCTCGTTTTATGAAGGACATCTTACGAGATAAATATCTTTATGTGTTATTACTTCCTGGATTATTGTATTTAATCATTTTTAAGTATCTACCAATGTATGGAGTGGTAATTGCATTTAAAGAATATAATATTATTATGGGAATTATGGAAAGTCCTTGGGTTGGTTTTCAACAATTTGAACGTCTATTCAGAACTCCAGACTTCACACAAATTTTCATGAATACATTGATTATCAGCGGGTTAAAATTAGCAGTTGGTTTCCCAGCTCCTATTATCTTAGCATTGCTTTTAAACGAACTTAAAAATATGCCTTTTAAGAGAATTACTCAATCAATTGTTTATTTACCGCACTTTATTTCTTGGGTTATCTTCGCTGGTATTATTATGGCATTTTTAAATCCGGTTGATGGTTTATTTAATTACATTATAAAAGCCTTTGGTGGAGAACCAATTGGATTCTTAACTAGTAAAGAGCATTTTCGATCTATTCTAGTCATCTCTGATGTTTATAAAGAAATAGGATGGGGAACAATCATTTATTTAGCAGCAATGACAGGAGTAAGTCCTGACCTATATGAGGCAGCTCGTATGGATGGTGCTGGTAAATTAAAGCAAATGTGGCATGTTACACTTCCTTCAATCCGTCCAGTGGTGCTTATTATGTTAATATTGAGCCTCGGTAATGTCCTTGAAGCAGGTTTCTTACAAATTTATCTTCTTTACAATCCTCTTGTATACGATGTAGCAGATGTTATAGATACTTATGTATATCGTAGAGGTATCCAAGAAGCAAACTACAGTTTAGCAACTGCTGCAGGATTGTTTAAGTCCGTTATTGCATTAATTTTAATTGTTACTGCAAACAAAATTGTTAAGAAATTCGGTCAAGAAGGACTTTGGTAGGAGGGAAACAATTATGGTAGGACTGTCAAGAGGAGAGAAAATCTTCAACTTTGCTAACTATACATTTATGTGCATGTTAATTGTTTTAATGATTTTCCCATTTTGGTACTTAGTAATGGGATCACTCAGTGACGCAAAACTGGCAGCGGGTGGAGGACTTTTCTTAGTGCCAGCTGGCTTTTCATTGGATGCATATTCAGCAATTTTAAACAATAGTTCGTTTTTAACAAGTTTTCGAACTACTGTTATTGTTACAATAGCAGGTACAGCAATTGGAACGTTTTTTTCTGCAACAACAGCGTATGCGATTTCAAAGACTCGCTTACGTGGAGCAACGTTATTTTCTTTCTTAATCTTATTCACAATGTTATTTAATGGTGGAATGATTCCAAGTTATTTGTTAGTGAAAGAATTAGGAATGATGAACACTTTATGGGCTCTAATTTTGCCTAACGCAATAAGCGCATTTAACATTTTTGTTATGAGAAGTTTCTTTAAGGGAATTCCAGAAGAGTTAGAAGAAGCTGCCCGTATTGACGGTGCAAACGATCTTACTATTTTCTTCCGAATTGTACTTCCATTATCAAAAGCAGTTTTAGCAACAATCGGACTATTTATTGCAGTTATGTATTGGAATGAATTCTTCTCAACAGTGTTATATATAACAGATAAAGATAAATGGCAATTACAAGCTGTATTACGTGATCTTATTAGTAATACATCGCAAGCCATGAATAGTTCTGGTGCTACGATGGGCTTACAACGTAATGTATCTGAGTTTACAGTTCGTATGGCATCGATAGTAGTAGCAACTGTCCCAATCCTAATAGTGTATCCATTCCTGCAAAAACACTTTGCAAAAGGTGCTCTTATTGGTTCTGTTAAAGGCTAATCTATTAAAGTCATACAATTAATGGTAGATTAATTTAAGAATCCCTTCTTTGATAAAAAAGGTTTATCCTTGAATACAAAGAGGGATTTTTTTTGCTTGTGCTTGCTAAAAAAATATAGATAATCTGTTGGTGTAATAATGAACTTTGTTATAATATCTAGGTTCTACAAAAAAAATTAGGGGGTATGTAAATGATTAAATTTGGTATTATCGGTACTAACTGGATTACCGATAGATTTATTGATGCAGCAAAACAACATAATGAATTTCAGTTAACTGCAATATATTCACGAACAGAAGAGCGGGCACAGGAGTTTGCTAATAAATATCATGTCCAGACTATATTTACAGATATTGAAAAGATGGCTTCAAGTAGAGAAATTGACGCAGTTTATATAGCGAGTCCAAATTCCTTTCACTTTGAGCAAGCGATTATGTTTATGAATTACGGGAAACATGTCTTATGCGAAAAGCCGTTCGCCTCAAATAGTAAGGAAGTAAATAAAATGATTGCTGCTTCATCTAATAATAATGTTGTTTTAATGGAAGCTGTAAAATCAACCTTGCTTCCAGCCTTTCAAAGTCTTAAAACAAATTTACATAAAATAGGTCAAATTCGGAATTATTTCGCTAGCTATTGCCAATATTCTTCTCGATACGATGCGTACAAGCAAGGAACTATCTTAAATGCTTTTAATCCAATTTACTCTAACGGAGCGTTAATGGATTTGGGAGTTTACTGTATTTATCCTATGGTTGTATTATTTGGGTCACCTACAACAATCAAAGCCAATGCATATATGCTCAAATCGGGAGTTGATGGACATGGGACAATAGGTTTCAGCTATGATAACATGAATGCTGAGGTAATCTACTCAAAGGTGACAAATTCATATTTGCATTCGGAAATTCAGGGAGAGGAAGGTAGTATATTAATTGATAAAATTCATGGGCCTGAAAATATTGAAATAAGATATAAGGATGGGTCTGTAGAGGATATTTCGGCTCCAATTGAAAAATCAGAGATGTATTATGAAGTAGAGGAATTTATCAAGTTAATAAAAGAAGGAGAAATTGAATCGGCAATAAATTCCCATACTAATTCACTAGCAACGATAAATTTATTAGATGAAGTACGAAACCAAATTGGACTTGTTTTTCCTGCTGACAAACGGTAAATCAGTAATTATGTAAACACAAACTGTTAAATTAATAAACAACCCATATAATTAATTTTAAATAATCTCGGAAATTATTATATTTACGCTTGTAGATCATTTTCCATTTGATTATCAGCGCAAGCAGCCATAGTTATCAATTTTTAGATCATCTCCCTACGATAAGACTACATCGGTTACACTATCGCTCACCGTGTTTCGTAATCTTGCTTTGATGCTCAATCAGTTCGTACGGCTATACCTTTGGTGCTTGCGCTTTTATTCTTAATTGTTTCTATCTTTTGTATGTGCTGTCTTGTAAAAAGTTCTAGAACCAAGAATACCAATGATTCCAAGGCCAATAAACAAAACAGCTCTAATTAAAATGGAGATAAAATGTAAATCAATAAAAATGAGCTTCCCAAGTGTTATAAATAGTAAGAGTAAACCAAGGATTCGCAATAGCTTTATATTTTTGTGAGAACCAATAATAATTAGAATGAAAGCATAAAGGGCCCACGAAAATGAAACACTCATAAATTGTATGTTATCGGAAAAGTTTTTTGTTAGTGCATCTACAGTAAGCGTTATATATACCAATAACAGTAGCATAAAAGCTAAATAAATAACTGTTCTTGTTTTCTCTCGTTTATTATCCTTAATCCATGTAAATAATGGAATGTATTGGTTTAGTCCAACCACTAAGAGCAGTAAAATGTTCCAATTTAGAAATTCAATTGACTGAATCTCATCAAACATGTTCAAGAATGTAGCAAAGGCACTATTAAGATAAATAATAGCTCCAATAATTTGTGTGAGTTTAGACTTAGAGAGAATTCCTAAATATACAGATAGTAACCCTTGCACCATTAATATTCCTAAGATATTTTCGATTTCAAAACGACTATATAAAAATATCAGCAATGCTATCGATGAAATTGATAGTGAAGCGGTCAGCCTTGCATTACTTTTCTTCCAGAGGTAGATAGATAGACAAATATAAATACAAAGGCTTATTAATGCAAAAATCTCAAATTGTGTATTTGTATAAGCAACCCTAACCCAAGCCATTGTTAGCAAGTAACTTGTAAATATCAGTCCTACTTGTTGTTTCATAAAATATTGGTTCAGAAATAGAGTTATTAATAATAATTAATAAGAAATGGAATTAGATAGCCACCTACAGCCGTCAATACAGCTAATGGTTGTGATTTGAAACGGTTTGCTAGGAATATCCCCAAAATAACCCAGAGAATGTTTAATAACAATGCGGGCAATACATGGATTAATTCATACAATGTATGCATAGCAAAAGTTACAATTAATAATAAAACAACACTTCCCCCTAATAGAACTTGCCCTAGAGCAGATCGTTTTCGTTTCATTTGTAAATTCCCTAATAAAAGTAGTAAAAATGCTGAAATATACCCAATGCTAATTTTAACTTGGTTATTAATTAACCCATAGTCAGATGCGGCTTTAAAAGCCCATATCACTCCTAGAAGAAACACAAAAATAAAGATTCTTGGTAACCAAACTTGACCGATTTGTTTTTCCCAATCAATCGATTCTTTTATTATATTATTGTTATTTTTAGTTTGCTTCGAAATATCAGTTTGCAGTTTATTATGTGAGTGTTCCTTGTGTATTGATTCCTTTTTCATCAATTGAATTTGTCGCTTTAATTCATATGCTTCTTTTCGTAATTCTTCTACTCTTTTTTCAAGTTCTTCAATTGTAAGTTTATCTTTCATTCATTGTCCTTTCTACCAACGTATGGTAAGGTATTTTCCTGAATTTTTCTATATTCTCACTTTAGCTTAAGTTATCTGACAATTCAATAATATTTAGGTGTTGGAAAATTAGTTATTTTCCGTTTGGGTAGAGGCTAACATCTATAACAGGAAATACGTCGATAGGTATTGTCGAAAGGAATTGATTTTTGTAGAGAAAAACTAGATTTATAAAGTAATAACTGTTATAATTTAGTAATCACATAATAAAAAAATCTCTACTAAAAGATTAGATTAGGTGTTTCTTAAATTTATACAAATGATATAATAGAATTACAAAAAAAGTCATAATAAAAATGGTGGTAACTAATGAACTTCTTAAATAGTCGATTTTATTCAATTTTGGAAACGGTATCTAATTTTTTTATCCTGAATATTATCTGGGTGTTAATGTGTTTACCAGTCGTCACAATTTTCCCTGCTACAGCTGCCATGTTTGGTGTTGTTAGGCAATGGATTATGAAAAAGGACAGTAGTATATTTGGACCGTATTTTAGATTGTTCAAAGAAAATTTTAAGCAAAGTTTTCTGCTAGGAATCATTTGGGTGTTGGTTGTAACTATCCTTTACATTGATTATCAATTAATAACTCAGTTTGGTTCAATTTTGAAAATTGTTTTTACAAGTCTATTATTTGTTTTAGGAATTATTGTTACATTTGTAACGATTTATTTATTCCCAGTAATGGTACACTTCAAATTATCTTTTATTGGAGTTATTAAGAATTCATTTTTTATTTCTATGATGTACTTTCCTAGCACAATCGGAAAAATATTAGTATTTGTTGCTATGTGTGTTATCCTAATATATTTTCCTGTCTCATTTTTGATGATCTTTAGTATAATGGCATATTTTCTCTTTTATATGTGTTACCGTAACTTTCAAAAAATCGAGGAATTATCTAAAAAGTATCAAGAAGCATCATAAACAATGCAAATATGGCTTTTCTCACAGGCTCTTCTGATTTGTGTTAATTTATAAACTCAAATCAGAAGAGCTATTTATATTCTAAGCTTAATTTCCCGTTGCTTTATTTATGGAAACTTTTATTATGTCAGAAGTTAGTCCTTGAATGTTTTTCTTAAGAAACATTCTTTTTGAACACAAATTCATTTGCACTCATACGATGAATTGAATCACTACTATTTTTAAGGGGTGCGAAAGGACTAATGGAATCAATAATAATAATACTGGTTCTAGCAATTAATACTGCTTTAATGCTGATGATTATTTTTCTCGAACGGAAAAGCCCTAGTTCAACATGGGCATGGATATTAGTGCTTTGTTTTCTCCCTGTTATTGGTTTTCTCCTATATCTTGTCCTTGGCAGAAATATCTACCATAAAGATATATTTGAATGGGATACGAAAAGTTATATGCATTTGAAGTCAACAGTAGACAGGCAAAAAGGGGCCATTGACAAAGGAAAAACGTATAAAAATAAAGCATTGAATGATTTCAGTGAATTAGCTTATTTACTCCTGTGTGATGGGGATGCGCCTTATTCTGAAAACAATATTGTCAAACCATTTACTGAAGGAAGAGAACTTTTTAAAAGTATAATCGAAGATATACGTTCTGCAAAAGACCATATTCATATGGTTTATTTTGTTCTAAGAAATGATAAATTAGGAAATAGAATTGTAACTGAATTGGCTGAAAAGGCACGTCAAGGTGTGAAAGTTAGGGTATTGTACGATGCCTTTGGATCTCGTGAATTAAATGAAAAGTTTAAAGCAAGAATAATTGACGCTGGTGGAGAGATTGAAGCATTTTTTCCAATGAAATTTGTTAATATGAACATTAACTTTCGAAATCACCGTAAATTAATTATTATAGATGGAGACATTGGTTATATTGGCGGATTTAATATAGGTGATGAATATATAGGGGGGAACCCTAGATATGGAGATTGGAGGGATACGCATCTAAGAATGATTGGTGATGCAGTTACTTTTATTCAAACAAGATTTATTCTTGATTGGAATCAGGCTGCAACCAATAAGGTGGATTTTGATGGTTATTATAAACCGAACGATAAACATCTCGGTGAAGTAGGAGTGCAAATTATTTCTTCTGGTCCTGATTCGAAGTGGGAACAGATTAAAAACGCCTATATAAAAATGATTTTATCAGCAAAAAAATATGTTTATATCCAATCTCCTTATTTTGTTCCTGATCAAAGTATGTTAGATGCAATTAAAATCGCAACACTCTCGGGTGTAGATATAAAGATTATGATTCCAAATAAACCTGATCAACCGTTCGTTTTTTGGGCTGCTCATTCCTATATTGGTGAACTGCTTCAGGCTGGTGCGAAAGTGTACACATATGAAAACGGCTTTCTTCATGCAAAAACAGTTGTAGTTGACGATATGATTGCATCTGTTGGAACAGCAAATTTTGATGTGAGAAGTTTTAGATTGAATTTTGAAGTGAATGCTGTTATATACCACGAGGAGTTTGCGAGAAGTTTAAGAAGGTTTTTCGAACAGGATATTGAGGTTTCAAAGGAAAAAACAATTGAATCATATAAAAAGAGAGCATTCATCGTAAGAATAAAGGAATCGTTATCTCGTCTATTGTCCCCAATACTATAAGATTTAGAAAATACAAAATTAACAAAAAGCCACAAATTGATAAGATCTATGATATAATAATGAAACTTAAATTATATGAAAAATCCGCATTACAGCGGTAGAGGTTTTAGCTACCCTCTTTAAAAAACTAAGGAGAACAGGGCTCTTTAGAGTCCTGTTTTCTAATTGGAGGAAAGAAAAATGAGAGTATTTTTTTATTTATTGTCCATTGTTTTAGCAAATGTGGTCACCGCTGCATTCGCACCTCTTATTCTGGGAATCTTTATCATCCCAATGGGAACTTTGTTAATTGGTGGAACGTTTATTTTCCGTGACTTGGTTCAAAATAAATATGGTAGAAAGCAAACGTATCTATTTATTGTAACAGCATTATTATTATCTGCATTAGTGTCTTTTCTATTGGGTGACAGTTTATTAATTGTAGCGGCATCGGCACTAGCATTTGCAGTAGCTGAAACAACCGATACTGAAATATATTCAAGATTAAAGTTACCAATGAGCTTAAGGGTTTTTTATAGTGGAATCGTTGGAGGTTTATTGGATTCTGTTATTTTTGTGATCGTTGGCTTAAGTCCATTAGGCGCTAATTTTGTACCATGGGAAGCAATTCCTGCTGCAATTTTAGGGCAAGTGCTAGCTAAAACCATTATCCAAGGGATTGGTGCATTGATTATCAATCAAATGAAAAGCAATGGTAGTAAAGAAGCTTATACTAATTAAAAATACCAAAGACAAAACGTCTGTGACAGTGTCACAGACGTTTTGTTTTTTTTGTTAGGAAGAGTCAAACGTCTTTGAATTGAAATAGTATCTATCCTCATTATTGTTATGTACATTTGGATAAAGTTATAAGAAATAATAAACTTTTGAAGGAATTATTCATTATATATCGAATCTTTAAACAAAAGGTTAGGAAGGAGGAGTGATTAATGGTAATTCGAAAGTCCACAGACATTCAATTATTCCTTACAGATTTCAAACGTTTTGCATCATATGATCCAACAAATGAAAAGTATTATTTCGTTTTCCATGATAAACGACGTGGGGGTCAATTAACTCTAATGTATAAGGCTGGTGATTATACATTTCATGGATTGGGAGAGGGGTATTGTGACTTACAGGAAACAATCCTCTCAAGCGAAGAATGTCAAAAATTTATTTGGTTCCATAGAAAGGCAATAAATCAAAGTATTAAAGAAAACTTGGTGATAAGTTAAGACAATGAGGTTGACTTATAGTCAGCCTCAAAATTTGTTAACCTTAATGTAAAATCTCAGGTGTTGCTTCTATAATATCATTTGCGATTGAAATATGTAGGTGCATATCCTCGTTAACAGCGGCAAAAAACACTTCCTCACATGTTATTTCTGCTTTAGTTAATTCCTCTTTTAACCAGTCCTTATCTAGATTCAATTGAGAAAGAATATTAGTGTAGATTTTACCCTCAACAATGACTGGATACATAATACCGCTAGACTTTTGTGGTAGAATTAAATCTTCTCTCGTAATAAACTGTTTGCTTTGTTTTTTTTGAACTGTTAGTTTTCCATTAGCTTCAATAATTCCAAGTTCAACCACACTAATATCAAAAATGTTCTTTTCCCTTAGCATTTGAAGGATATTATCCAATGAATACCTAATTCGCCTCATATTTGCATTTAATAATGTACCGTCTTTAATTACAATGGTTGGTTCAAATGTAATCAGTCTACCGAACCAACGTTTCTTTAAAGAGACACTGGTAATAATGCGTTGAAATAGACCAATAAAAATAATTGCAATAGCTGTTGGTATGTGGTTAATATTTGGATCTGCTATATCCGCTCCTACAACAGAACCTAATGTGATGATAATAAGAAAATCAAAAACTGGAACTTCACCAATTGAACGCTTCCCCATAATAAGTGTAATGATTACTAGCAATGGTATAATAGTCGTAATCCTACCTATTACAAGGATTATATCCTTTAATATATCCATTTCGATTTAGCTCCTTACCTACAAAGAATGTATCTGTTACACTTAATATGGAGTGATGGATAAGCTTTTATGAATAAACTTAACATTTACAATGCAAATCATACATTACTATTTAGATATAAAGAGGTGTAATATGTATAATTATTTCTATAGTCTTATCGATGTTATATTACCTAACGACAAACAACGAGAAGAAATCCTTGAACAGTTTCCAATTCCTAATTTAACTATTATTTCAGAAGGATTTTCTATTGAGAATGAGGTACATGGAAGTTATGTAAAAGATACTCCACTCTTACTAAATGACTTCTCAATTGAAAAGACACAAGGTTCTAATCCAAGACCATACTTTAAAATAAAATTTTCGAATCATTTGGGAACGTATAATTCAAAAATGTGGGATAATGAAGGAGCAATAGAGAAATTTGGACCACTTCTTGAAGAATACAGTGTTTTCAAGGTAACTGGTAGAATAGAAGAATATAAGGGTTTTAAGTCAATAACACTGCAGAATTTAACCCCTTGCAGTAATGAAGAGATTGATCCGTATTCTTTAGTTGCTTGTACAAAACAGTCTCTAGAGGATTTTACTGTCGAGTTATACAGTTATTTATCTGAGCTTGATGAGCCATATCGTTCAATAGGCTTAAAGGGCATGGAGAAATTTTGGACAGAGTTTCGAATTAGACCAGCGGCTATGGGACATCATCATGCCTATTTAGGTGGATTGCTTAAGCATACTGTCGGTCTAATGCGGATTGCCCGCTATATATTAAAACAGGAAGAAAATCATTTTAAGGCTGTCATAAAACTAATTAGTAAGGTTGAAAAGGAATATAAGCAGGAGTTATGGGATGATTTAATGTCTGATAATCCTGGAAAGAATCCGAGAAACTTAGTTTGGAAAGATACGATTGACCATCTTTATACGATGTTTTACGAAATGGCAAAACATAAGAGTGAACAACCTAATTATTCATTATTAATGTGTGCTATTTTCTATCATGACCTAGGAAAATTATTGGAATATCACCATGCAGGAAAGGGAATAGAAGAGTTTAAATTTTTATATCCAACTGCAGACCACTCCACTCTTTCTAGTAGAAAACCAACTGGTATTATAATGGATGAACTTGGTGTCTTAGTAGGTCATATTCCATATGGAAATATGCTCGTATTAAAGATTATAGAAACGGAAGGAATTAGTTTAGCGTTAGAGGATATTCATTATCTTCAGCATGCTATATTGTGTCACCATGGAAAATTGGAATGGGGAGCAAATATATTACCTAAAACAATTGAAGGATTATTAATTCATATTGTTGACTATCTAGATTCTAGGTATGAAACAACTGAAGAAGAAAAATAAATTCTATTTATCATGTAGTATTAATAAGGGAGATTCACCTGGATAAATCAAATTCACTAAAGGAGCATTCCTGTTAGAAGGATTTTCGGGGACTTGAACAAAAAGAGCCCTCTTGGTATGATGCGGGGTGTCAGATCGTCGACGAAATGACCCCTAATTTGGTAACCAAGGAGGACTCCA
>Ga0182742_1001077_pt1 | contig 37189 bp, 38 predicted proteins | sample eDN5th37CBELigMG_FD_128880 | JGI IMG/M metagenome (GOLD analysis project Ga0182742, IMG submission 128880) | Enriched Miracle-Growth compost microbial communities from Emeryville, California, USA - eDNA 5th pass 37_C BE-Lig MG (version 2)... ... | reverse complement strand
TGCAATGAAATAGCATAGTAGTTATTCCCGATTCCTGGGCTGAATTCTTTACCTGCAAGAGGGAAGTAAGAAGTCCATCCTGCATCTGGGGCACCACCAACAACGAATGCGATATTAAACAGCATCGCACCACTGAAAAATAACCAGAAACTTAATGCATTCAGCTGAGGGAACGCTACGTCTCTTGCTCCTATTTGAAGCGGAATAACAACGTTCATTAAGCCGATTAAGAATGGCATAGCCATGAATAAAATCATGATAACACCATGAGCAGTAAATACTTCATTATAATGCTGTGCGTCTAGAAAGCTCATTTCTGGACGAGATGTTTGAGCTTTCATCATTAATCCATCCATACCGCCACGGAAGAACATAAGTACAGCGGCTACGATATACATGATTCCGATACGTTTATGGTCAACCGTAGTAATCCATTCACGCCATAGCCAGTTCCATTTTTTTAGATACGTAATACCACCAATAATTCCTAGAGAAGTTAATAAAATAGCAATCTGTGAACCTAGGATAATTGGATCTCCCGTAATCAGAATTTCATCCCACTTAATGCCCACTATGGTCACCTCCATGGTCTTCTTTATTATTTTCTACATCAGTAGTCTCTTTTTCATTAGAATTTTCTTCTTCCTGGTCAAAAATCTTTCCTTGATACCCATGGTAACGATAGTCTTCAGGGTCAGTCACCAGCTCAGAATCGTGATCCGCGTGGTTAATCCAAGCTAAGTGCGTGTTGGAATAAGTTAAACGACCAAGATGTGTTGGTTTCAGTAGTTCCATGTACTTCTCTTCTGTAAGCTCAGGAGCTGTTTCTTTAACTTCTTTTACCCATGCATCATACTCTTCATCGGTCTGAGAAAGTACTTCAAATTCCATTTGAGCGTATCCGCGTCCGTTGAAGTTTGTGTTTCTACCCATATATGAACCAGGATTGTCAGCAACTAAATAAAGTTCCGTTTCCATTTTATTCATTGAGTATTTTTGTCCACCTAAAGCTGGCACCCAGAAAGATTGCATTGTTCCTGCCGATGTTAATTTAAACAATATAGGAGTATCTTCTGGAATGTTCACGTAGTTAATTGTTTCAATTCCTTCTTCTGGATATGAGAATATCCATTTCCAGTCTGCAGACGTGACGTGAATAACGATCGGTTCTTTCTCCTCATACCCTGCAGGAACATCTTCTAAGTCATACAATGTTGTTACCGTTGGAATCGTTAAAGCGATAACGATTAAAATAGGAATAGCTGTCCAAACGATTTCTAATACGGTACTACCGTGTTCTTCTGGGGGCTCATAACCCATGTTTTCTGGCTTTTCTCTATATTTCCAAACAATATAGCCAAATAAACCAAATACGACAACTACGACTAAAAGCATCCACATTAAAGACCAATTAATTAACTCCATGATACTTCTAGCTACTGGTCCTTGAGGCTGAAATACAACCATTTCACAACCGCTTAAAAATAATAATGGTACGGCTGTTACAAGGGATAGAAATAGCATTTTCAACTTCAATTGTTTCATCTCCTTCTTATATAACATCAGGTTTGTGTTTTGTTTCACAAGGAAAATTAGAGTTTACCACAAAAAGATATTTTTGTATAACAAAATGTTCGTTTTTTCACAATTGGCATTTTGTCTATAATTCTTAAGGTAAAAATCTATCTACTTCCTAATTACCACTATGTAGATGATAATAACATGTTAAAGAAGATAAATTTGTGACAAAAATAGTAAGGAAAATAATGTTAGGGTGAGAAAGTGAGGAGGAATGTTGATATATCAAGGGTTTTTTAATATATCTTTCTCCGTTGTAAATTTCGACAATTTTGTGACATGGTGTCACAATTCATTCATATTTAGAGGAAAACGATTACATAAAATAGGGGGTGAACAAAATAAAAACCAGGCTCCTTTAGCCTGATTTATTGATACGGTAAGATAAAGAGTTCCTGATTTTTTTTCCACTCAGAATATAAAACCTCGTCATAAGTATGAAAGTTTTGTTTAGATAATTCATTTTTCAACCACTGTTCACTTAGTCCCGCTTCTTTAAGATTCCCATACAGTACTTCTCCATCAAGAATTAACGTCGTGGGAATTGATGCTTCCTCAGCTTGGATGTTTAAATCATCTAAAGTGGGTGGCCTATTTGGGGATTTCGGTAAAACACTAATAATTCCATTCGTCTCAAGGATTGCATACTGAACTTCCTGCAGTGAAAAATATCCTTGTTGCCTAACTAAACTTTGCAATTGATTTATATCGAGTTTGGCCTTTTTTAGCGTTTCATATTTTATAAAACCATTATGAATAACGATATTAGGTTCACCTTCAAGTGCTTTTCTCGTCTTTTTGAATTTCTGAGTAATAATCTCGACTCCATAAATTAAACCACCCCAAACAATCGTGCTGAATACGATTTCCACCCAGGTTGTTTCATGGTCATAAACGGCATTGCCAATTAATTCACCTAGGATAAGAGCGGAAATAAAATCAAACGGTGTGATTTGTGATAGTTGAGTTTTCCCAAGCGCTTTTGCTAATATAAATAGCATGAAAAAACCTAGTAATAATTCTGATGCAACAGTTAAATAATGTGTCATATCAAATAACTCCTATTCAAACAGTAGGGGATTTTCTTATTATTAATGCTCAACGTCATCAAGAAAAGGAAGGTTAACGTAATAATACATGGCCCCCATGAGGATACTCCCCCCAATAAGATTGCCAATGGTAACAGGGATGAGATTATGAATCACTCCTGCAAAAGAGATCGTTCCAGGATGGTTTAGGACAAGTGCGATTGCGAACGTACACATATTGGCAATACTGTGCTCATATCCAGAGATAAAGAAGCAAAAAACAAATAATATCATGACGAATAGCTTGGCACCATTCTCTTTCATTCCCATAGGAATAAAGAAAGCTAGACAAACAAGCCAGTTACAAAGAATAGCTCTAAAGAAAAGTTCCATTGTTGGGACATGCATTTTTTTCTCAACTACACTTAATAAAAAACTATTTACAGAAGTCTCCGCAAATAATCCTGTCACAGAAATTAATAAAGAAAATGCTGTTGCACCTAGAATATTTCCTATATAACTTAACCCCCAAAGTGTCCAAACATGTTTCCAACTCATCTTTTTCCTTAGTGCTGTGTAGGTGAAATAAAAGGTATTACCTGTAAATAAATCCCCCCCACCATAGGCAATTAGGATAATAGCAGCTCCGAATGTAAAAGCTGCCATTGGATACGCAACAGGGGAATGCTCATTGTAAAAATATCCACCTGTTTTAAAAGCAACAATTACTCCAAACCCGATGAACATGCTTGCAAGCATACTACGCAAGAGATAACGCAGGATGCTTTGTTTATATGTTTTCACTTTTTTTAATGCAAGCTTTTCAACTTCTAAAAGTGGGTAATTTTCCATCAGTTCCTCCTGAATATCAAACTGCTCCAATAAAAGTTATTATTTCTAATTTTTGCGTGACTATGTACTTTCATAACATTCTTGAAGTTTCTGTATAACATAAAAAAGAGAAGCTCAAGGATAATTTCCCTGAGCCTCTCTTTGTTTAAGACCGTAATTGTTGCTCAGCCATTTGGATGAGGCGTTTAGTCATTTCTCCTCCAACAGAGCCGTTTGCGCGTGCGGTTGTATCTGCACCAAGTTGAACTCCAAACTCATTGGCAATTTCTTCTTTCATCTGATTCAGTGCATTTTCTGACCCAGGTACCAATAGCTTGTTTCTACTCAAGGCTATCCACTCCCAGCACAAGTTTTGAGCATGATTCATGCTCAAATTTAGTTTGAGATGAGATGTTAGAAAATATACTACAATGACAGAACATTTTCTATCTGGGAAGAATAACTGGGTAAAAGAATGGTTGCAGTTGTTCCTTTATTAGGTTCACTGTTGTAGGTAATATCTCCGCCATGTTGCTCAATGATCTTAAAGCTAACGGTTAATCCTAGACCTGTTCCATTTTCTTTTGAACTATAAAAAGGCTCACCCAGACGTTTTTTCATTTGCTCAGGTATTCCTTCTCCATTATCAACTACACGGATAACTGTCATCCCATCTAAATTTACATCAAGAAAAACGTCGACTGTACCACCGTTTCTTGACGCTTCAATAGCATTTTTAATGATATTGATGAGCAATTGTTTGATTTGATTTTCTTCACAATTGATGGCGGGAGTGTGAACTTTATAAAAATTAATAGTTACATTCACCATCTTCGCTTGCGTTTCTAATAAGGAAATAACATGTTCAACGGTATTACTAACATCAGTTTTTGAAAATTTTACTTTTTGTGGCTTTGCTAAAAGTAAAAGTTCACTAACAATATCATTAATTCTTTCTAGTTCACTGAGCATAATTTCGTAATATCTGTCGTTTTTTCGGTCAGCTGGACGGATATATTGAACAAAGCCCTTAAGTGAAGTAAGTGGGTTTCGTATTTCATGAGCAACACTAGCGGCTAGTTCTCCGATAACAGATAGTTTTTCTGAACGTACTAATCTTTCTTCAGCCAGCTTTTTTTCTGTAATATCTCGTCCAATAACTACTAGTCCTTTTCTTGAGCCATCTTCATAAAACAATGGATGTTTAATGGTGTCAAATGTTTTCGTGCCTCCATTTGGAAGAGGGATAACTTCTTCGCATCTAGTAACGGTTCGGCTTTCCCAGGCAACGCGGTCAGAATATTCTTCACAATATATGAGAGCATCACGGTAAAACTCACTATATTCAGCTAACTCTGTGTCTGTTTTTCCTTTATAATCAACATGTTCTAATTGAAAAAGTTCAAGTCCAAAGCTATTGGTTTTTAACCAACGTCCTTCTCCATCTTTAAAACATACAAAGTCTACCATTGAGTTAATCAATGTAGATAATTGCTGTTCTTCTTTTTCTACCGTTTTTAATTTAGGGCTTTTCTTAACGATTAAAAAGAAAAAGAACAAATTAAAAATAACGAATAGAATATCTTTTAAAAGGTGTGAAAACTTATTAGAAGTAACACCACCAGTTATATAAATAGAAGCTAAAATATAAATCAAACAAAAAAAGATATAGACAATAACCAAATTTTTTTTCAATGAGTGTTCTCCTGTTCTTCCTACATACAAAAAATAGTAAAAAAGTACTAATATAATTTCAAGATAACTCTATCAGTAAAAGTACCATGTTTTTTAAAAAAAAGGAAGAGGAATAAAGAGAATCGAACTACAGATAATTTTGTTCCTACACGGTGTTAGTTTGTAACTTCAATACTCATTAAGACGACTAATAAGGTAAAAGAATTACAAATGAGGTGTATCCATGAAAAAAATCTTGGTGTTCATATTGGCCATTTTTATCTTAGGTGGGTGTAGTGCTGAAAGAGAAGTAGAACCGGTAGTATCATCGGGTAGAGAGGAGGAAAATATGGATAAAGTACAGGGAGACGTGGTATCAAAACTTATAGAAGCTAGTCCTCTAGAGTTTCAATACCGTGTGAAAAATGAAACAGGCAAGGAAATTACTCTTGATTTTACTTCTTCTCAAAGGTTTGATTATTCAATAGTGAACTCAAAAGGGGAAGAAGTGTTCTTATTTTCTAGTGTCAGCTCCTTCCTACAAGTGATAGGAAAAGAGGTACTCTCTCCAGGGGAACAACTATCTTATGACATTTACGTAAAAGATGTTGAATTAAGTAGAGGGAAATATACGTTAAATGCTTGGATGACACCAAGGACAGGAAATGTCTATAGCTCGTCAATTCAATTCACAATTGAGTAAATATCCTTGTTTGTAAAATGCCTAACCTATAGGGTGGTTAGGCATTTTCTGTTGTAGCCGCTAGGATTGGATGAAGAAAATGGTATAATAGGTTGGGAAAGAATATTAAAGGCTCACGAGGAGGTTGAAGAGCTAGTGCGATTTACAAAAAGTATTCCTAATATGTTTACATTAGGAAATTTATTTTGCGGCTTTTTATCCATCGGTTTTGCTGCAGAAGGTGAATATAATAATGCGGCCATTTTAATACTGATTGGTATGATGTTGGATAGCATGGATGGGCGCTTGGCGAGGATGCTTAAGGCAGATAGTTCACTCGGAAAAGAGTTAGATTCACTAGCAGATATCGTTACGTTTGGAGTCGCTCCATCATTTTTAGTGTATTATACATACTTAAATCAACTTGGTAAGTTAGGGATTATGGTTGCTGGTTTATTCCCTCTGTTTGGTGCTTATCGGCTAGCCAGATTTAATATAAGTAGCACGAAATCTAGCTTGAACTATTTTATTGGTGTACCAATCACCGCAGCAGGTGGGATATTGGCCTTATTAACGCTATTTGGTAATTTTATACCGAATGTAATAACAACCGTTGTATTTACTGGATTATGTTTCTTAATGGTAAGCAGGATTAGAATTCCAAGTTTTAAGGAAATTCCTTTACCAAAATATGGGACGATTGTTACACTCTTTATCGGGTGTTTGTTATTTGTAATCTATAAAGGTACATATAAACAATTTCCATATTTAATCTACATAGCAACTCCACTTTACATTGCCTATTTAGCCTATCGCTTTGTAAAAAAGAAAAATAGCAAAGAAGAACTGGAGTAAAAAAACCCCTTCAATTTTGAAGGGGTTTTGATTTCTTTATTTTACTTAAAGAAAACTTTATCAATATTATATTTTGCCTGCAATGTATTGATAATATATGTTTCATAAATTTCTCTTTCCATCGCGTCTTCAACAGTGATAACAGCAATTTTGTATACTTCATCTCGATGTTTCTTGATAGGAGAAACTTGGTCTTCAAAATGCTTTTTCACTCTTGGGCGAAGCTTCCGTGCCTTACCAACAAACATTAAATCATCGCTTGCATTAAAGAAAAGGATGATTCCGCCTTTATCTCTTGGAATTTTGTGATAATCGGTAAAACCATATTCGCTGCTTATTACTGCTTCAACTGGCTCTCCAACTTGTCGTTTCCTAGTAATTACGACATCTGGGTTAGGGATTTCAATTTTTATCATATGTATTCACTTCCTATTCTTCCATTGATACTACCATTATTATAGGTAAAAATCTACTTTGTAATCCTTGTGAGTAATATCACTAAAAAATCAAAAAAAGAAAATATGAACGTTTTGTGAATTGCTCAAATCCTATTCCTCAAGTTAAATGATCCATTCTTTTACGGGCAAAGACGAAGTAAATGGTAATTTAGTATTAGGAAAAAAGTATATTATAATGATTAATTTATTTTTGTCAAATTAGCTATGTTAGGAAATGTAACATTAATTAAGGCGAATTTTTTAACTATTTAAACAACTATTGATGAGTACTAACCTGTTATGGATAATATTTCTATAAAATATCTTTGTAATAGATGAGACTGTAGGAGGAGTACTTGATGAAGATGATTGATAGCTATATCTTAACAAGTGAAACACTGTATATGAAACCTGAAATTGATTCAAACGATCATGTGCGTACAATGGTTCAGGAAGGAAAGGAATCCTTTTTGGTTTCGAAATCTCCTAAGAGAATATTAGAGGAAACCATGAAATACTATGGATTTACTTTAGAAGGGGCGATAAATGGAGCCAAAGCAGTATTAGGTAACTATCACATGGTCCCAATTGTTATTAGTGCACCACTAAACATGTACTGGTTTCCAACTCAATCTCCTGCTAGTGACCACTGTATATGGATGTCGCTAGTACATATTGAAGACATTGTAAAATTTGATTATTTAAATTCAATTGTTTATTTTAAAGTCGGGAAATCAATCATTATTAATAAGAAAGCATCTAGATTAATAAACAAACAACAGCAAACGGCGATCTTGAAAGTAAGAACGGAACAGCGGCTTGCCAAGACGAATGCCCATTTTATGCGATAATAATAACGGAGTTTAAAGGCAGAAGATCCATTTGTGAATAAAAGAAAAAACACCGGTATATGTAGATATTTGCCGGTGTTTTGGTTAAGTGTATTAGTCAAAGACGATGGTTTTGTTTCCAAACGGAATGATTCTATGGCTATTATGCCATTTTACCGCCTTTAATAGCACCTTCCTTTCAACTTGACTTCCAATTTTCTTTAAGTCAGACAGTTCGTGATGATGTTTGACACGTTCGATATCTTGTTCAATAATTGGTCCTTCGTCTAGATCATCAGTTACATAATGGGCTGTTGCACCAATTAATTTAACTCCTCTTTCATAAGCACGCTTATAAGGATTCGCTCCGACAAAGGCAGGTAGGAAAGAGTGGTGAATATTAATTATTTGGCATGGATAATGCTCGATAAATGATGGAGACAAAATTTGCATGTATCTTGCTAAAACAATGGTATCTATTTCATACTCTTTTAAGAGTTCCAATTGCTTCTTTTCAACTTCTTCTTTTGTTTCACGAGTAATTGGTAAATAGTAAAAAGGAATGTTAACATTCTCAACATACTCTTTTAAATCCTCATGGTTTCCAATAACTAATTTAATATCGCCTAGCAAATCCCCACGTTGCCATTCTAGTAATAATTCGAGGAGACAGTGATTCTCCTTTGAAACAAAAATGGCTAAGTTTTGTGATTCATTTCCATAATTAAAGGAATACTTCATGTCAAATATTTCGGATAGAAGTTGGAATGATTTTTCTATAGATGATTTTTTATGTTCTAAATCTGAACATTCGAATTCGATCCGTAAGAAAAAATGACCGGCTTCTGGGTCAGTTGAATGTTGGTTTGAATCGATAATATTGCAGTCATGGTTAAATAATGTAGTTGAAACCTTCGAAACGATGCCTGGTCTATCAGGGCAACTGATAAGTAGGATTCCACGATTGTTTCTTTTTTCTTTTATGTCGTGTTGCAAGGTAATCCCCCTCGTTGTAATTATATTGTCCAATCATACTACAGACAAAGGTAGTTTTGTACATAAATATTTTTGTTATGTGAAGTTTGTTAATTTTCAGAACACAGGAAAAATCCTAGAAGTAAAACTAGGATTAATTTTATTCCTCTATTTTAGAAGGAGTTTTTTTTGTAGCTCTTATTTTGCTGTAAATATAATAAAAGATGAGAACAAGGAGGACTACTCCTCCAATTATATATTCATTAATAGAGGATGATAAAAAACCGGCAGGAATAAGTGCTAAAACGAAAAAGTAAATAAAGTTACCAAATAGAGTTCCGAAAAAAAAGCTAGAAAACTTAATGGAACTGACCCCGGCTAAAATATTCACCAAACTAGTGGGGACAAAAGGAAATATTCTAGCCTCAAAAACATAAAGGAATCCTTTATTTTCAACTTTTTCGACTAGCTTTTCATCTACCTTGCTAAGAAGCCAGCTTTGAAATAAATAGCGAACAAGAAAGAAGATAATGATGGCAGCAAAAATACTTGTTAACCAGCTCCATAAAAAACCTAATATAAAGCCAAAAAAGGTGATATTAATGGTTATTACTACTAGTAGTGGGATGAGCGTGAATGTGTTTTGAATAAGCATGAAAAATGTTGAAAACAGCAAAATACTAATTCGATTGTTTCCAACAAATGTTTTTATCTTCTGTAAGTCACCCTCAAGGATTGCTTCAAACAGTGCAGTATTTTTTAGGAAAATAAAAATTGCTAAAATAATTAAAACAAAAACCACATTTCTCCAACTTAAAAATAGCCCGTTTATAGATCGATTTTTCATATAAGTTTCATTAAGTGGGTGACACAATAATCAACCACTGCTTCCCCTTTATCTAGAGTATTTTCGCCTTGTTTATCTTATTAACTCTACGCCAATAGTGTACCACAAAGAGGGTGTCAGACACCCTAAAAAGACAAAATGGGCATTTTTGTCCGTGTGGAATGGACAGTGTAATGAAATTCTATTGTAAAATAATCTTACAAGCTAAATCTAAATATTTAAAAAATTAAAAATAATTCTTTTCAATTGTGACAACTCTTATTATAATTAAAAAATAATATACTAAAGGGGGAATTTATTTGGAAGATTTCGTAAATTGGTTGAATGGGATTATATGGAGTCCAGCACTTATTTATTTATGCTTAGGAGTAGGATTGTATTTTTCACTTGCAACTAGATTTTTACAGGTTCGCCATATGGGTGATATTGGAAAGTTGATGTTCCAAAAGCATTCATCAGAAAATGGTATTACTTCATTTCAGGCTTTATCTTTAGCGCTATCTGGACGTGTAGGTACAGGTAATATCGCAGGTGTTGCTACAGCAATTGCTTACGGTGGACCTGGTGCTGTTTTTTGGATGTGGTTAATTGCGTTTTTAGGAGCTGGATCTGCGTTTGTTGAGGCTGCACTTGGTCAAGTGTACAAAGTAAAACAAAACGGTCAATATCGTGGGGGACCTGCTTTCTATATTGAAAAAGGTTTGAAAATGAAATGGTATGCCGTTTTATTCGCATTTGTTACGGTACTTGCAACGGGTGCTTTGCTTCCAGGTGTTCAAGCCAATAGCATCGCCGCGGGTATGGACAACGCTTTTGGTATTAGTCCTGCAATTACAGGAACAATTGTTGTTTTCGTCTTAGCTGTTATCATCTTTGGTGGAGTAAAGCGTATTGCACGTACAGCTGAGATTATCGTACCATTTATGGCAGTTGGGTATATTATTGTAGCATTAGCAATTATTGTATTAAATATTTCTGAGTTACCAGGAGTTATTTCATTAATTTTCTCAAGTGCTTTTGGCCAAGATGCTGCTTTTGGTGGAATACTTGGATCTGCTATTGCATGGGGAGTAAAGCGTGGGATATATTCAAACGAAGCGGGTCAAGGTACAGCACCGCATGCGGCCTCAGCAGCAGAAGTTTCGCATCCAGCGAAGCAAGGGATTGTTCAAGCTTTCTCGGTGTATATCGATACATTATTCGTTTGTTCAGCAACAGCGTTTATGATTTTAATTACAGGTATGTACAATGTTACTCCTGAAGGGGCTGACCCAATTCGTACAAATTTAGAAGGAGTAGAACCAGGTCCTCAATATACTCAAGCTGCGGTTGAGTCAGTAATGCCAGGATTTGGTGGTCCATTTGTTGCAATTGCTTTATTGTTCTTTGCATTCACAACAATCATGGCGTACTACTATATGGCTGAAACAAATCTTGCTTACATAAATGGCAAGAAGAGCCGTAAATGGATGGACTATATTTTACGTGTTGTGTTCCTATTTATGGTGTTCTACGGAAGTGTGAAGACAGCAGGTCTTGCTTGGACGCTGGGTGATATTGGGGTAGGAAGTATGGCGTGGCTTAACATTATTGCGATTGTACTCCTAACGAAGCCAGCATTGAAACTTCTTCGTGACTATGAAGAACAAAAGAAAGCTGGAAAAGACCCTGTATTCGACCCAGTTAAAGTCGGAATTGAAAATGCAGATTTCTGGGAAAAGGATTATGTGTATCTTGGAGATCACGAGGATACTAGAAAAGAATTTGAAAATAGTAAAACAATAAGTAAATAGGTTGTTCTTAAAGCTCATATTCGATTTGGGAGAGTTCTTCACCAAATCAATATGAGCTTATTTATTTGCAAACTGTCCACCTGAGGAGGACAAAAAGGGGGAATGTGTCCACGAAGGGTGTCTGACGCCTACCTGGTGTGGTATACTTTTCGAAAAGGGCTAGAAGGGGAACGGGAATGGTAAGCAAGGAAAAGAAGCTCTACGAAGTAGATTTATATAAACCGATTCAAAAGTTTTTTTCTAAGCTTGGATATGAGGTACAGGGAGAAGTTCACCATTGCGATGTCGTGGCTCTAAAGAATGATGAGTTAATCGTTGTAGAATTGAAATTATCATTAACAGTTGACCTCCTTATGCAAGCGACTAAAAGGCAGAAGCTAACGGATCAAGTGTATATTGCAATTCCAAAACCAAAATATAAGATGAACTCTAAAAAATGGCATGATCTTTGTCACTTATTAAAAAGGCTAGAATTAGGGTTGATTATTGTCTCTTTTTTAAAAAGCGGCCCCAAAATGGAAATCTGTTTTTCTCCACAACCATTTAACAAACAGCGAAATAAGAACTATCATGTAAGAAAACGGAAAAAGTTGATTGAGGAAATGATGGGAAGAAACGTTAATTACAATGTGGGTGGTAGTTCGAAAACAAAAATTATGACCGCATACAAGGAGAACTGTATACAAATTGCAAGTTTGTTAGAAAGAAACGGCCCGATGACTCCAAGGGCACTCCGACAACAAGGGACGGGTGAGAAGACATTATCGATTCTTTCAAAAAATTATTATGGCTGGTTTGAAAAAGTAAACAGAGGTGTATATACCATTTCTGATGTAGGAAAAAAAGAGTTGGGAAATTTCCCTGAAGTTGTTAATCATTTCCTAGTTGCTGAAGCTAAACATAATGAAAAACACTAGCTTCGAGCTAGTGTTTTTCACATTATGATGATTTTTGTTGGTCCTCTAAATGGATAAGGGAACCTTTTTTTATCCAATATTGAAAGCTATCAAGTGGAAATACACCTCTGCAACTAGAGTTTTCCATTTGAATCACGACACCATCTCTTGTTAGCTCTACAATTTTCAGTGTGTCAGATTTGCTGATATTTGGGATGAAACTTTTTGTCATTTCAAATGACATATTGTTCATTAAATCCATTGCTCATACTCCTTAATGGTAACTTTCTTTCCTTTTAATTTGTCCAAAATTAGATATTATATCCATAATTTAGTAAAGAATTTTTAAAAGAAGGTCAAATTTGAACAAACCGGTTTCAGTCAGTAAAATAAGAGTATAGACTGATACTGGAATTAGGAGAAAAAATATGAATAAAACTTATGTTACCGTTGTCTCTTTCCTGTCAATTGGAGCATTTCTGGTGCTGCTTTTGGGTTTTTCATGGACCATTCACAACCAACTGAGTAAACAAGAATCAATGGTAAGGGAACAAACACAAGTAGAGGAAATTGTAAACGAAAAGCAAGGGAAAACCATTGTTGCACTTGGCGATTCTCTAACAAGGGGTACAGGTGATGAAGAAGGAAAAGGATATATTGGTTATTTAGTTGAAGAATTAGAAGAAAAAACGGATGAAAAACTTACTCTTCATAATTATGGTGTGAAAGGGTACCGTTCAGAACAACTTCTAACTCAAGTAAAAGGGGAAACGATACAAAATCAAATCAGACATGCAGATGTTATTTTAATGACAATCGGGGGTAATGATTTGTTTCAAGGCGGACAAACCCTTGTTAGTCCGAAGCAAGGCGAAATATCGGTTATAAAAGACCGATATGTAAAAAACCTGAAAGAGACCATTGATATTATTAAATCACTAAATGAAGATGCCGTCATTTTTCTAGTGGGCTTATACAATCCCTTTATTGACCTTGAGGAGGCTGTAACGACAACGGCAATTGTAAGAGATTGGAATTATTCAACCAATCAGCTTCTTGATCAATATCCGAATTCAGTTTTTGTACCAACCTTTGACTTATTTCAGCTCAAGGTGAATGACTACTTGTTTTCAGACAAGTTCCACCCAAATAGCAAAGGGTATCATTTAATTGCCGAAAGAGTTGCTTCACTAATAACATGGTAGGAGTTTTATAATGACGGAGATAACTTTATCTATTAAAGGATTACGAAAAAGAATAGGGAAAAGAGAAATTATAAAAGGACTAGACTTTGAGCTTAAAAGTGGTGAAGTATTTGGGTTTTTAGGACCTAACGGAGCAGGAAAGACAACAACCATTCGAATGTTAGTGGGCTTAATTCGTCCTACAGCAGGAAGCATATATGTTTGTGGATATGATGTAAAAAAGGATTTTGTTAAAGCTATGAGTCATTTAGGATGTATAGTAGAAAACCCGGAGCTTTATCCGTATTTAACTGGAATGGAAAATCTTCAACATTTTTCTCGTATGATACCAAACTTCGAATCCAAACATTTAGATTATGTGGTTAAATTAGTTAGACTTCAAGACAGAATTAATGATCCTGTTAAAACCTATTCACTCGGAATGAGACAAAGATTAGGAATTGCTCAGGCACTTCTAGGAAAGCCCAAGGTGTTAATTTTGGACGAGCCCACCAACGGATTAGATCCAATGGGAATACGTGAAATGAGAGAATTCATCCGGTTTTTAGCAGAAAAAGAAGGCTTAACTGTACTTGTATCAAGTCACTTACTCAGTGAAATACAATTAATGTGTGATAGGGTGGCTGTTATCTCCAAAGGAAGAGTAATTAAAGTGGATACGGTTAGCAATTTATTAAATCTTCAAGAACAATTAGTTTGGAAAGTGACTCCGTTTGAAAAGGGAATAAGCCTTCTGCAGACGGTTACATCTGTAAGTCTGGATGAAGAGAACCACTTAGTAACGCCGTTATCAGAAAAATCCTCTACGTGGAATCAAATGCTAGTAGAAAATGGAGTAGAGGTCCACGAAATCCAAAGGAAAGTGCCTACTCTTGAAGACCTATTCCTCGAATTAACAGGAGGAGAATCCGTTGAATAAGCTTATTTTTAATGAAATGCTAAAGATTATCCGGAAGAGAAAACTGGTTGTTGTTGTAGCAATTATGGCTGTTTTAATTAGTCTTTTTACATATGCACAGTTTAGGGAGGTTCAAAGGCAAATCGAAAAACTAGGAGATGTTGATTGGAGAACCACTTTACAGCAACAAATTGTTGATACACAAAACCGATTAACGAGCAGTGGTATATCGGATGAATGGAAAGCTCAGTTACAAATTCGTGTTCAGCAACAACAATACTACCTAGATAATGATATTAATCCAGCAGAACCTGGTGCTCCTACATTTGTTCGCAGTTTTGCTCAAGAATCGATTACCCTCTTTGTTCCTTTATTAATTATGATTATTGCGGCAGACATTGTATCTTCAGAGAGGAGCGCGGGTACGGTAAAGCTTTTATTAACGAGGCCGGTAAAAAGATGGAAGATTCTACTGAGCAAGTATGTTGCATTACTATTGTCCATTTCAATTATTGTAGTGCTTATGGGAGTACTAGCGTATCTGATCTCAGGAGTGGTGTTTGGATTCGGAGGTTGGGGGGCCCCAATTCTAACAGGTTTTACTAGTGTAGGAGGAGAACTTAATACTTCAAATGTTCAATTAATAGATCAGTGGCAGTATATTTTAATGGAGTTTGGCTTAGTATGGTTCGTAGCTATTGTTGTCGGTACCATTAGTTTTATGTTGTCCGTTTTATTAAAAAGTACATCAGCTAGCATGGGAGTCATGCTTGCTGCTTTAATTGCGGGATTAATTTTGAGCAATCTTGTATCCTCCTGGCAGTCAGCGAAATATTTATTTATGATAAATCTTGATTTAACAGGATATTTAGCAGGAAGCTCTCCACCAGTACCGGGAATGACCCTTTTATTTTCTATTGGAGTATTAGTTGTTTGGGCAGTTGCTGCGTTACTTGTCTCTTTTACTGTCTTTGTACGACAAGATGTATATTAAAAAAGTACCACTTTTGTGGTACTTTTTTATATAACAGCAGAAATTTCAGCCTCCGTTAGTGGGAGAATCACTTCAAAAGTTGTTCCGATACCAACTTGGCTAGATATATGTATTTTTCCTTTGTGATTTTCAATTATTTTGAAGCAAGTTGTAAGACCTAAACCGGTTCCTTTTTCCTTGGTCGTGTAAAATGGTTGTCCGATCTTTTCAAGCGTTTCTTTTGGGATACCACATCCAGTATCAGAAAAATAAATCGATACATACTGGTTGTCATTTACAAGACTTACATGCACTTTTCCACCATTTTGCATAGCTTCAATCGCATTTTTAATGATATTTATAAACACTTGTTTAATCTGGTTTTCTTCCCCATACACCCAGATAGGCTTCTCATCTTTCTTCAGCATTATTTCAATACTATTCATATTTGCTTTTGTGCTGATAAGTGCAATAACATAGTCTAAAGTTTTAATGATGTCAAACTTTTTAAGATTGACTACTTGTGGCTTAGATAGAAGTAGCATCTCGCTTAATACAAGTTCAATCCTCTCAATCTCTGAAAATATCACATCGATATACTCTTTTTGAAGATGTCGTTGTTCTTTCAGTAACTGAATAAATCCAGAAATGGAGGTAAGCGGATTTCTTACTTCATGGGCGATAGCAGCAGACATATTTGCTACCACACTTAGCTTGTCAGAGTGTATGGCTAAGTCCTCGTTTAATTGAAGCAGTTTTAACTCTGAAAGCTTCCATTCGGTAATATCCGTTAATGTTCCAACCGTAGAAATTAGTTTCCCGTTATCGGTAAAGTTAAATTTAGAATTAACTTCTATCCAAACAAAGCCTCCATCCTTTTTACGTAAACGTACTTCTTCTTGGACAATCTGAGTGGAATGCTTTATCGTATCAATTGCTTTTTGATTCATCCATTCTTGGTCTTCATGGTACACATAAAACAAAAGGGAGCGACCAATACTCTCAAGGGGTGTATAGCCAGTTACAGTCTCCCAGGCAGGATTCAACACGGTTAAACAACCCAAGTGATCCGTTTGGTAGACTACTTGATTTAAATTGTTAAATAAATATGTATTGGTTTCTAACAGTTTTTTGTAGTTTTCTTCACTGTTTGAAAGCTTATTAAAAAGTACTTTTGATTTGTCAAAATACGAACCAAGGCACCAAGCAGTTATTGTGAAGATCAATGTGAAAGGAAGGTCAAGCCATGGATCGTAGTCATAATTCTTTGCTACATAGAAAACCAAATTCCATGTAGTCATTCCAATTAAAAACGCAATAGTTGAGATCAATCTACCTTTGTAGCGTTCAAACATTGGGCCAACTCCATCTCATAAAATTCCTGATATAACTTAATATAACCTAATTTTGTTATCCTTGGAATAGAATTTCCTTTGTTTCTAATTTAAATTTCTAAAATTCAAACTATTTATTTCGTAATATAAAATAATTAGGTGAAATTTTTTTTCTAAGAAGAGGGGAAGAGATCAACAAATAGATTCTTCCCTGCATTCTATTAAAAGTCCTCATCTTGAGTGGAAAATGGTATATTAAGACGTCTCTCAACTGATCTTAGTCTTTGGTTCAATCGACTTAGTCGACGAGTGTGTTTTTCGTCGTTTTGGTTTAGACGGACAATCTCCTGATTTATTCTGCCAATTTCTTTATTTACTCTTGCAATTTCTTGTATTTGACGTGTTAATTCTCGATTTAGGCGTTCAATTTCCTTGGACTGGGCTTCATTTTTTCTTTCTAAAGTGGATAATCTTCTTTCTATTCCTTGAATTTGAGGTGGTTGTCGATAATAGTCAGGAATGGTTGTAGATGGGACTAGATATCTATTTGTAAAATAAGTAGGGTAGTGATACATTTGAGGCAGCTCTCCTTTAAGTTAGTTGGTATAATTTATGAATAACTTAAACATTTGACCGGGTAATAGCCTAGTGTAGATTTTTGTCACTCTTTACATTATTTCTCGGGAAAGCGCAAGACTTGACATTTAATGCGAAATCTGTGTCGGAAAATGTATTATGAAGACAATTATTGTCAGAAAATTATAAAAGGTAATTCGTGCAATCTGTCAGTTAGTGTAATATTATTTTTCTTAAAGGGAGAATTATGTTGCTAACAGAATGATAGCAGTTGCTATATCGGTGCTAAAGTTTTATACATAATAAAGTCGAAAAAAATAATTTTATGTTAGGAAACTTCTACTGCTTTTTTTCGTATAAACAAAGTAGTATTTGTTATGAAAATGAAAATAACAAACAGTTTAATGTGGAGGATAACTAGATGAATAATCATGAAATTGATTTTAAAATTTATGGAGATGACATGCAGTTTGTAGAAGTGGAGCTTGATCCAGGAGAAACGGTAGTGGCTGAAGCTGGGAGTTTAATGATGATGGAGGACCACATTCACATGGAGACGATCTTTGGAGATGGTTCTTCTGGGGGCGGGGGCCTGATGGGGAAATTGCTTGGAGCCGGAAAAAGAATGATTACTGGGGAAAGCTTGTTTATGACGACATTCACGAACCAAGGAAGTGGGAAAAAGCATGTATCCTTTGCTTCTCCTTACCCGGGAAAAATAGTACCCATGGACCTCAGTGAGTTAGGGGGAAAAATTATTTGTCAAAAAGATGCGTTTCTAGCTGCTGCAAAAGGTGTATCTGTGGGAATTGAATTTCAGAGAAAGATTGGAGCAGGATTTTTCGGTGGAGAAGGGTTTATCATGCAGAAGCTTGAAGGTGACGGAATGGCCTTTGTTCATGCTGGAGGGACCATTTATCAAAAAACGCTTGCACCTGGTGAAGTTCTACGTGTCGATACAGGATGTTTAGTCGCGATGACAAAGGAAGTAGATTATAATATCGAAATGGTTAAAGGTGTCAAAACAGCTTTATTTGGTGGAGAAGGGTTGTTTTTTGCCACATTACGTGGACCCGGGACCGTTTGGATTCAATCTCTACCTTTCAGCCGTTTAGCGAGTCGAGTATTTGCTGCTGCTCCACAGGCAGGTGGAAATGGAAAAGACGAAGGTAGTCTATTGGGTGGCGTATTTAGAATGTTGGATGGAGATTAATATAAGAGTCTTTAGTTTGAATAAGCTGCTACGGCAGCTTATTTTTATTGCCCTAATTATGTAAACTGTCCGCCTGAGATGGACAAAATAAGGGAAATGTCCACGAAGGGTGTCTGTCACCGTTATGATGGAATGGTTATAAATCTTTCGTAAATGAAGTTGTTGCGGTATAATATGTGATGTGATTAGGTATAAGCCTAGTTAGTAGGCAGATAGATACAAAGTTGAAAGAGAGTGTTCATAATGGGCCGTAAGTGGAACAATATTAAGGAAAAGAAGGCATCTAAGGATGCAAATACGAGTAGGGTCTACTCAAAATTTGCGTTAGAAATTTATGTAGCAGCAAAACAAGGTGAGCCGGATCCAGAATCAAACCAGGCACTTAAATTCGTTTTAGAACGAGCGAAAACGTATAACGTACCAAGAGTTATTATTGATCGTGCGATTGATAAGGCTAAGGGTGGAGCAGAAGAAAATTATGATGAGCTTCGTTACGAAGGCTTTGGACCTAGTGGATCAATGATCATTGTTGATGCACTTACCAATAACGTGAACCGTACAGCTTCTACCGTTCGCGCTGCTTTTGGCAAAAACGGTGGTAACATGGGAGTAAGTGGATCTGTTGCTTATATGTTTGATAATACTGCTGTATTTGGTATTGAGGGAAAAACGTCGGACGAGGTTCTTGAGTTATTAATGGAAGCAGATCTTGATGTTCGTGACATTATTGAAGAAGAGGATACTGTGATTGTTTATGCGGAACCCGATCAGTTCCACGCTGTACAGGTTGCTTTTAAAGATGCTGGAATTACAGAATTTACAGTTGCTGAGCTAACGATGCTCGCACAAAATGATATTAGCTTAGACCCAGAAGCTCAAGCGCAATTTGAAAAATTAATTGATGCATTAGAAGATTTAGAAGATGTACAACGTGTGTATCATAACGTTGATTTAGGAGAGTAAAAAGAAACAGGTCTTTTATCGTATAAAGGCCTGTTTCTTTTTTATATTTTTATGGACGATAGATGAAAAAAGGAACCTCTTCTATTCCTAAGAGACGAACATATGTAAAAAGTTGTCCTTTATGATGAATTTCGTGTTCTTTAGCTGCCTCCAAAATAGCTTTTCCTGGTAAGTCCATTCCAGCAAAAGCAATGATGCCATCTAATTGCTCGGCAGTTAATTTTTCCAGTTCTTGTTTAGCATACTCAGTCTGACCCTCTACAAAATCTAGAAGTTCTTTTGTAGTAGAGACTTCCTTCTTTCCTGTTGGAGGTGTAAACACCCCAGTCTTAACTGTATTTACGAACATCGAAGTGGAACCTGCGATATGAATGGCAAGCTCCGACAAGGACATTCCGTTTTCCCATGGTTTAAAGGAGAGTTGCTCATCGTCAACCACTTTTAGTAACTCAATTAATGCCTTTCTATGCGATAGCCAGCCGCTGATGAAACCAGATAATTTACTCATTCATTTTCCTCCTCAATTGGATAATAACCACTTAGATAATTATATGATATGAACCTATTTCTAACAATTTTTTACTTCGTATAAATAATTTGTATTGTTTAGAAACATAATATGTCTGGATAAAAAATGGGTAAAGTAGTGAGATTTATGAAGAATCAGACACTTATAGAATTTATCAAGTTTTCAATTGTCGGAGCAATTAATACGATGGTTGATTTTGGTGTGTTTAGTTTGTTGTTTACAAATGGTTGTCCTATTTTATTGTCTCAAACTATCTCATATGGATGTGGAATGCTAAATAGTTATTTAATGAATCGTTCATGGACCTTTAAGGAGAATAAAAGAAATGAGTACTCTGAGTCCTTAAAATATGTAGTAGCAAATGTAGCTACCTTAATTTTAGTGTCAGTGTTGATTCTTTTCTTTATCAACCTGTTTCATCTTCCTGTTTTATTAGCAAAGGTCATATGCACAGGTATTGGGATGGTATTTAACTTTATGAGTAGTAAGTTCTGGGTGTTTCAAAGGTTCGAGAGAAGTAGGGGGTACGAGTGATTTGAAATAAATAGATGAAATATTGTCATTCTAAAAAAAGACAAAGCTAGGATCCACCCATACTTTGTCTCTCAATCGCATATTAATTTCCCCAGAGTTTCCACCAATTGCGCTTTTTTTCAGTTTTTGCTGCGGCGGCTTCACGGAAAGCTGAAACTAAATCTTGAAACCCTTCTTCGCGTTGATGAATGTGACTAGTAAATTCTTGGAGTTCGTGAATCGATTCTCGCAGCTGCTGTTGATCTTCATGCAAAGAAAAGGCAACTGTTCGAACATCATTTTTGACATCTGCTACGGTTTGAGACACTGCTGATAGAAGTTGGTCATTTTCTGCTTGAACGGTTTGATTCATATGCTCAATTTTTTGCTCAATGTTTTCGGAAGTTGCTTTCGAATGTTTCGCAATCGTTTCCGATAAGGTTCCGAATGTTTCAGAGGTATATTTCGAATTTGATTGAATTGCTTCAGTCAGAACTTGCATGTCAGCCTTTCGCTTATCATTTGATCTTTGAATAGATTTTGAAAGATCAATGACTGTTTGTAATGATGCATTTGCTAACTCGTGTTTGATTTCATCCATAAGGATGGAACGTTGCTCTAATATTTCCCGTCTAACTTCGTGAATCATGCCTTCTTTTAAAGTTTGCAGGCTAGCTTGAATATCAGTTAATTGTAATGAGTACTCGTTTGTTTTTTCCGTCTCGGCTACGTCTGTTGTAGCCAACACCATTTCGAATGATTCAGAGACTGATTCTGAAGGTGATTGTAAGTGCTTCTCTAGCAGGGTTCGAATCATCCCCTTGCCCACATTTTGAGCTCTCATAGCAGAAATTTTTTCTAATAGTTTAATTTCAACACTTGTATAATAACGCGCACCTTGCTTTGTACGCGGAATGACTAATAGTCCACTTAAATCTTTTTCCCACTGTCTAATCGTTCCAGAAGGAATTCCAAGTAGTTTTGAAACCTCTTGAATAGAATATGCTCTTGTAATTTCTTGATTTATCATAGTGACGTTCCTTTCTTATAATAATTTAGTGGTGTGCTAATATTAACAATTATTCTCTATGAAACTAGTTAGATTCCTGCCATAAGACAAAAGCTATCAAAACTAGTGTTCTTTCCCCAAAAGCTGAGGGAAAGTTTGGTTATTTGCGATTCGAGAGTCGAAATTAATAAAAAACCTCGAATGAAGAAGGTAGAAACTGTAAGTGTCAATCGCTAAACTAAAGGTAGAGTCAGAGAAAACAGGGAGGGTAAGGGATGAGAGCAATCGTATTACGTGAACTAGGAGGACCAGAGCAATTTCGACTAGAAAAAGTGGTGAAGCCCATACCGAATACTCATGAAGTGCTCGTAAAGTTAAAGGCTTCAGCATTGAACCGTCGTGATATTTATATTCGAATGGGGCAATATCCAGGTATTAAGATACCGGCAATACCAGGAGCAGATGGGGCTGGCGTGTTAGAAGATGGGTCTGAAGTTATTATCAATCCTGCAATAAATTGGGGTGAAAATGATAATTTTTATTCGAAGGGATTTCATATTATCGGTGTTCCTTCAGATGGTACCTTTGCTGATTACATAAAAGTGCCAAAAGAAAATATATTTCAAAAGCCCACTTATCTTAGCTGGGAGGAAGCTGCAGCGCTTCCATTAGGAGGATTAACAGCCTACCGTGCGTTATTTACAAGAGGAAGACTACAAAAAGGGGAAACGGTATTAATTCCTGGGATTGGTGGTGGAGTTGCAACCTTTCTTCTACAAATGGCTACGGCTGTAAAAGCAAAGGTATTTGTTACGTCTAGTAGCGACGAGAAGATTAAAAAAGCGATAAGCATGGGAGCTTCGGGTGGTGTAAATTATAAGGAAGAAGGATGGGAGCAACTATTAAAGGAACAAATGAACGGGTCGGCAGATCTCATTGTTGATAGTGTGGGAGGCTCTAGTTTTTCGAAATTAATTAATTTAGCTAGTAACGGGGGGAGAATTGTTAGTTTCGGAGCTACGGCTGGCCCAATTCCACAAATCGTCATGCCAAAAATATTTTTTAAGCACTTGGATATACTTGGTTCCACCATGGGTTCTCCAAAAGATTTTGCAAACATGCTGAAACTGTATGAAGAGCATCAATTACGCCCGGCTATAGATTCGGTTTATTCTTTAGAAGAGGTGCAACAAGCCCAAGATCGAATAGAGAAAGGATTTAATTTTGGAAAAGTTGTGCTGAAAATATCCAGCGAGTGATAACTATATGGCATAAAAAACACGGTCATTTTAACAGAATGACGGTGTTTTTTTATTTTTTTTAAAAAAACTCTTCTATTTTTTGGATATATAAAATATAATTCAACTGTACCATCTGTATTACGATTAATAGTACACTAGGTACAGATTGGAGGATGACCATGTTTGAGCTAGATATAAGAAGTCGAAAGCCAATATATGAGCAGCTGGTTGACAAGTTAAAAGAGCTTATCATTAGTGAAGTCATGAAAGCAGATGAACAGCTACCATCTGTTCGTGTAATGGCGCAGCAACTGACGATTAACCCGAATACGATCCAGAAAGCCTATAGAGAGCTTGAGATTCAAGGGTATATTTATTCAATCAAAGGAAAGGGGAGCTTTGTGAGTCCAGATACTCCAAAGCAAAACAGTGAAAAAATGAAGACAATTAAATCTGATCTAATAAAACTTTTGTCAGAAGCTATGTATCTTGGAATCACTAGTGATCAACTAGTCGAAATCATAAAGGAAGTGGAATCTACAATAGGGGGAGGGAGTAAGAGTGATTCAATTTAGTAAGGTAAGTAAGTCATTTGAGGGAACTGATGCGGTTGAAAATATAAACCTCCACATTCAAAAGGGTTCCATATATGGGTTGCTTGGAACAAATGGTGCGGGGAAAACTACTCTATTAAAGCTCTTAGCTGGAATTTATGTGCCTGATAACGGTTCTGTATTAGTTGATGAAAGTAAGGTATTTGAAAATAGTTACATAAAACAGCGTGTTTTCTTTATTCCTGACCAACCATTCTTCTTTTCACAATACACATTAGCTGATATGGGGAAATTTTATAAGAACATCTACGATAACTGGAATCAAGAAAGATATGTATTACTTGTGGATGCGTTTAAGATCGATGAAAAAAGAAAACTCCATAAATTCTCAAAAGGTGTCCAAAGACAGGCAGCGTTTATTCTAGCCTTGTCAACTATGCCTGAAATCCTTCTATTAGACGAGCCTATGGATGGACTGGATCCAGTTGTTCGGAAAAATATTAAAAGCTTAATTATTGAAGATGTAGCCTCAAGAGAAATGACGGTTCTTATCTCGTCCCATAATTTGCGTGAGGTTGAAGATATTTGTGATTATATAGGCATTTTGCATAAAGGAGAACTATTGATTGAGAAGGAACTTGATGACCTAAAGTCTGACACACATAAAATTCAAGTAGCATTCAAGGAAAATGTTCCGGAAAATCTATTTACCGGTTTCAATCTTTTGCATCAAGAGAAAAGAGGGAGTGTCCTTATCTGTATTGTTAAAGGAAAAGAAGAGGAAATAGTAGGTAAAGTCATGGAATATCAACCTGTAATTCTCGATATTCTCCCATTAACATTAGAAGAAATTTTTATTTATGAAATGGAGGGTGTCGGATATGCCATCAAGAACATCTTTACTTAACACAGAGATATCAAAATTAATACTTAGAAGCTCAGGCTGGGTATCTATTATTTATTTTCTTGTTTTGTTGTTTGCTATTCCATTTGAAATATTAATGAGCACTACAAATGAGCGTTTGATGTTTGAACCCGCGAATGTGTTTCAATACAATCTGGAGCTTCAATATATTTTACTAATAGCTGTGCCAGTTTTATTGCCATTGTTCTTGTTTCATTTTATGCAGTCAAAACAAAGCTCAGATCTTATTCATAGTTTACCAGTAAATAGACAAAAGTTATTCCATCAATACACCCTTTCTGGTTGGTTTATGGTAAACATACCTGTAATCATTATTGCAGTGATTGTTTTCGTTCAGCGTAGTGTGCTGGATCTACAATCTATTTTAGTCATTGACTCTATTTTTTATTGGTTAGGGATGACAATTCTTTTTAATACCATCATATATATTAGTACAGTGTTTATCGGTATGGTCACAGGTATTTCTATTGTACAAGGTATTCTATCGTATGTTTTTCTGCTTTTACCAGTTGGATTATTTATATTAGGTGCATTTAACCTAAAGTTTTTTATGTTTGGTTTTCCAGATAGTTATCATCTTAACGGAAAAATACTATATTTATCTCCACTTACCATGTTAGAAGGAATACAAAAGATTTCAAATGAATTACCTTTATGGATTTATGCTGGTATATCTGTATTATTGTATTTCCTTAGTTTAGTACTTTATAAGAAGAGGAAACCGGAATCTGTATCACAAGCCGTTATTTTTCCAATATTAAAACCAATATTGAAATTAGGTATGACTGTTTGCTGTGCATTATTGGCGGCTGCCTACTTCGGTGACTATCGTGTGGTATCGGAAGGATGGCTATTCTTCGGATATCTATTTGGATCCTTTTTTGGTTATGTACTAGCTGAAATTCTACTTCATAAAACATGGAGAGTATTTGGTCATCTTAAAGGTTATCTATACTATGGTGGTATTCTGATAGTAATTATTGCTATTTTTCAGTTTGATCTAACTAACTATGAGAATCGAATTCCAGAGATAGAGGATATTCAAAGGGTGCATTTAAGTGATGGTCCGTATCTTTACTTGAATCCTGAGCAAAGTGGCTATTCAAAAGATACCTTCTATCTAAATGAAAACACTAACATTCAATTAGTTCACGATTTGCATAAGCAGATACTTTCCAATAAAGAAAGTAAAAGAGCATTAGGTGAACCATACGAAACCGCCTTTTTTGTGTATGAGTTAAAGAACGGAAAAAAATTGGTTCGTGAATACGAAATAAACAAAGAGGATTATTTGGCATACTACAAACCTATTCATGAATCAAAGGAATATAAAGAGGTAACCTATCCAGTGTTCAATTTAACAATGGATGAAATTAACATGATAACTATTGAGTCAATGGGCTATAAAAATGATCGTGCCGTAATTTCTGAGAAAGCGGATATTAAGGAATTTCTATCAATAATAAAGGAAGATATACTAGCCTCAACGTATGAAGAGATGTATAGCTCCAAGTCTTTTCAGTCTCATATTTCCTTTTCTTTGAATAATAGTAAGGAATACTACGGATACGCAGATCTCCCTGCCTTAGATACTTACCAAAAGCTTGAAGATTGGTTAGCTGAGAAAGAACTTCTTGATAATGCGTTTATCTCAGAGGAAGACATCGATTATGCTGTGGTTCTTGAAAAAGAAGACCTCGAAATTAATCCTGATGGATACTCAAATCATGAAGTTTTTACTAATATGAATAATCATCCAAACGCCAAAACCTTCAAAACGAAAGACCAAATAAAAGAGCTAATGGATATTACAGAAGACGCTTATTTACCAGATAGCAAAAAGACGTACGTAGTCGCCTATAAATTTAAAAATCAACAGGACCCTTATTTAGGAACGTTTGACAAAAGTAACACACCTGCATTTGTGAATGAGCAATTTAAATAATTGATTTCGTGGAAAGGGAGGAGTGATTATGAATGACCAATTATCGAAGGAAGATATGATGACGATTTGTTTTAGTCATCAAAAACTTCTATTTCATATCGCCTTCGGTATCACTAGAGATTACCATTTAGCACAGGATGTAGTACAAGAAACGTATTTCAAAGCATTTCGAAAAATGGATACCGTCATTGATGATGCGAAGCTCCGCTCATGGCTATCTTCCATTGCTTCGAGAACAGCAATTGATTTTGTGAGGAAAGAAAAACGAAGAAATGAAGTACTTGAAATGGATATTACCTACCAAGAGGTCGCATCTCATAAAAATGTAGAAGAAGAGGTAAATTCTTTGTTATTACAGAAGGAAATAACAAAAGCCTTTGGTGTGCTTAATGCCAATCAACAATCTGTGCTTCATTTAAAGGTAGTTGAAGGGATGAAGGAAAAAGAAATTGCTGAAACATTACATCTTAATCAAAACAATGTCAAAACCGTGTTATACAGAGCGAGGAAAAAGATATCGATGCATTTAGCAGAAAAAAACTATGCATGACATTTTTTAAACATAAAGAAGGAACGTTACTGCTCCACAGCAGTAACGTTTTTAGTTTTTCTTTCGAGGATCCGACTCTTCAGCAAATTCCGTCCCAAATGCTAGCTTCTGAGAAGGTCGTAGTGGGCTTTTTTCTTCCATAGGAGTCGTTGCTCTTACCCGACCTAAAATAAATAAATGTACAAACACTTCGGAAATTCCGATGAATGTTGCTGCTATGATACTTCCCCATGCAATCTGTTCATAGCTGTGTAAAAGAATATTTCCAAAAATCCACACAATCGCATAGACAGTGAAAAAATCGATAACGGCAGTTGCACGGTTTCCAACCCTCGGCAAGATTATTTTATCTCCAATGAAATAAGAAACTATGGTTACCAAAATACTGAATGTCAAAACTTCGGCTACCCCCGCTTCAAAGAACAGGTCAAAGGCAATTGTAAATATAATCAAACAAGCAACGAACTTAAGTAGGATAATTCTAAAATTTGTGTGCATAGCTTTCACTCCTTTTTACATATTGTAAACGTAAGTTCATTTTCCATTCATCAGAGGAAGAGAAACATGAAAAACTATATTGTCCTCTCTAAAAATACATTTGTCCATCTAATGAGGAAAAAATGCTTGATTCTTTACTACTTTGAAGCGATAATAAATATAAATTTTATTTATCAGGGGATGTTTACATGAAGGTAGCAAAATTCGGAGGATCATCTTTAGCAAATGGAGAGCAGTTACAAAAAGTATTTCAAATCGTCACAGCTGATCCTAGTCGAAAGGTAATTGTTGTATCAGCACCAGGAAAGAGAAAATCAGATGATATAAAAGTGACAGATTTGTTGATCCATTGCGCTGAGCAAGGATTGAATGGTGAAGATACAAGTGCTACATTGGAGCAAATAATCGATCGTTACGATAGTATTGTTAAGGAACTCAATCTCTCATCAGATATTACAGAAGAGATTAGAAATACTTTACACTCTTTATTATCCGCAGAAAAATCCAATCCAGACCATTATATGGAGGCTCTTAAAGCGGCAGGTGAAGACAATAATGCAAAATTAGTTGCGAAGTTCTTTCAATCAAAAGGAGTGCAGGCAAAATACATCAATCCGAAGGAAGCTGGATTGTTTGTTACTGATGAGACAGGAAATGCACAAGTTTTACAGGAATCTTATGATAATTTATATAAACTACGAGAAGAAGAAGGGATTTTGATCTTCCCTGGATTTTTCGGTTATACAAAGGATGGAAATGTTGTAACTTTTTCGAGAAGTGGTTCCGACATTACAGGCTCGATCTTAGCGAATGGAATAAAAGCAGATCTGTATGAAAATTTTACCGACGTAGATGCTGTTTATTCAGTAAATCCAAATCTTGTTCAAGACCCAAAAGAAATAAAAGAACTTACTTACCGTGAAATGAGAGAACTTTCTTACGCTGGCTTTTCTGTATTTCACGATGAAGCATTAATTCCAGCTTTTAGGGCAGGAATTCCCGTACAGGTAAAAAACACGAATAACCCGCTATCACCAGGGACTTTAATTGTTCATGAGCGCAGTGTTCAAAATGGTCCTGTAACAGGGATTGCAAGTGATAAAGGGTTCTGTAGTATTTATGTTGGAAAATATTTAATGAACAGAGAGATCGGGTTTGGAAGTAGATTACTAAGAATATTAGAAGAACATGGAATGTCTTATGAACATACTCCGTCAGGAATTGATGATATTTCTGTTATTTTACGTCAGGATCAAATGGATTACGAAACAGAACAACGTATTGTAAACCTTATTCTCACAGAATTGCATGCAGATGAAGTGAAGGTTGAGCACGATTTGGCTTTAATCATGATTGTTGGTGAAGGCATGAGACAAAATGTTGGAACAACAGCAAAAGCTGCAAAGGCACTTGCCGATGCTGGCGTGAATATTGAGATGATTAACCAAGGTTCATCTGAAGTAAGTATGATGTTTGGTGTCAAAGAAGCGGATGAAAAGCATGCCGTAAAAGCACTTTATAATGAGTTCTTTGTCGGTGTTCCGGTATAAAATGGGAGAAGCATGAATATTCATGCTTCTTTTTTTTGAAATAATAATTTTGTTTTTGTTAAAAATAAAGGAAATATGAAAAAACAAGAGGTAAGTTGTTTTCTACTTTACTATGATCAATCTTGTATTCGCGATTGAAATGGTATTAAGGTATTTTTTTCATTTTATTGTGTACAGAGGTCCATGGGATACATGGGACTCGTATTCTCTCTATTGGGTATATATCCGTTTCTTTGCGTTTCTTGGTGATTGGTTCGTCCCTTTAAAATATAGAAATCCTGTTTCCAGTGATACTAGAGCCTATTGGATTAGCTTTATTATAGTGATCATTGGTACGATAATCGGCTTTATTTTTGTTCTAAATCAATGGCATGAGAGATAACATGATAGTGGCAAAATGAATAAGAATTTGGTAATGTTATACTCATCATAGATTTGTTTGGAGGATGATTTGTGTTTATAGCCATTATATTTTTTCTGTTAATGTCTTTTTTTCTATCAGGAAGTGAAACGGCACTAACTGCGGTTAATAAAATGAAATTGAAGACAAAAGCAGAAGCCGGTGACAAAAAGGCGCAGAAGCTTTTATCACTGGTATTTAATTTGGATGAATTAATTACAGCGATATTAATTGGTAACAATATAGCTAATATTATGCTTCCTACATTGGTAACCATTATTGCCATTGAGTATGGATGGAATGTAGGGATTGTGACAGGAATCTTAACGATTGTATTAATTGTATTTGCTGAGGTATTGCCAAAGTCAATTGCTGCAAGTTTTGCTGATAAGATTGCCTTTCTTGTATTTCCAGTCATTCAGTTCATAATGATTATTTTAAAACCATTAACGTTTCTATTATCACGCTTTACAAGAGCTGTTATTAAGCTTTTAGAAAAAGAAGATAAAGATGGCGTGTCTATTTCAAAGGAAGAGCTTATTACCATGGTAGACATTGCAGCGACGGAAGGTACATTTCAGAATGATGAAACGAAAAGTATAAAGGGAGTAATTGACTTTTATAGTTTAGATGTTAGAGATGCATTGAAAACCCCGCGTATGGAAATTCAAGGGATTCCTTTTGACGCGACATTTGAGGAAGCTCGAGAAGTGGTAATTAACAATCAATATACAAGATATCCAGTTTATAAAGAAAATATGGATAATATTGTAGGAGTCTTTCATTCAAAGGGTCTATTATCATGGTCAGTAGAACCTGATAAACCATTAGAGGATTTCACAGATAACTCTCCATTATTTGTATTTGAGTTTCACTCCATTGAAAAGATATTCAAAATGATGTTAAAGGAACGCAAACATCTTGCGATCGTGCTTGATGAATACGGGGGAACCAAAGGAATTATTACAAACGAGGATATTATTGAAGCTATGATTGGCCTTGAAATTAAAGATGAGACGGATGAAAATGAAGAGATTTTGATCGATGAATTAACGGACTCGCATATCATTTGTAATGGAAAACTAGCCTTAAGAAGATTAAATGAAGTGTTCAAAACAAAGATTCCTGAAGATGAAGATGTACTGACAGGATTTTTATTAAAAGAAATGGGGCATTTTCCTGAAGAAGGAGAAACATTTGAATACCACCATCTCCACTTTGAAATGCTTGTAGTAGAAGATAATAAAATCAAGCAAATCGAAATAAAAAAGAAAACTCCACCATTAGTATAAAAAAAACTCCGTTGCTCAAAACAGCGGAGTTTTTACTTTACTATATCTAACCTATGATAATTCGTTCTTTAGGATAATGGAACTTTTCTTTAACGGGGTTTCCACGAATGATAAATAGGAAAGAGAAGATACCTATACGGCCAATAAACATGACCAAAATTATGACTAGCTTACTTGCGACACTTAATTCGGAAGTAATCCCCATAGATAATCCAGTGGTTCCAAATGCAGAACAGACTTCAAAAAGAATTGGCATAAGACCTATCGATGGTTCTAGCACGGCAATGGTGATCACAGCTGCTGAACAAATCATTATAGCTGTTGTTATTACAATATAGGATTTAAGAATGTCTTCCTGCAGTATTTCTTTTTTAAATACTTTAATTGTATCTTTTCCCTTGGCATAGCTGAAGATACTAAGCATCATAATTGCTAATGAAGTGGTTCGTATTCCTCCCCCAACACTGCTTGGGGATGCTCCAATAAACATAAGTATACATAAAATGAGTAACGTTGGTGTAGTGAATTCATTCACGTTCATTGTTGATAGTCCACCACTACGAGACGATACGGATTGGAAGAACGCATAGAAGAAAGATTCATGCCAAGATTTCCCTGCGAAAAATGCGTTATATTCAAAAAGGATGATGAGTATGGTTCCAATCACTACTAATAGTATAAAAGTGGTTGATGTTATTTTCGTAAATAAGCTGAAACGGAAAAGGGTATCTTCTTTCCTAAATAAGAAATGTCTAACTTCAATTAATACAGGAAATCCTATAGCCCCTAACACAATTAAAATGATGTTGACTAGTTGAACAAAGTAATCACCTGCATAAGGATGAAGGGATTTACCGGTAATATCAAAGCCGCCATTGGTTGTTGCACTAACACTCATAAAAAATCCGTGTAATAATGCTTCAGGCCAGTCAGGGTAGTAACGCAGTAAATAAGCACCTAAAACCAATGAACCGATAATTTCAATTAATATAATAAGGAAAAGTATCTGTCTCATAAGCTGTACAAGTCCTGATAAGGTCGATTGATTTTGGTCTGTCATGATTAATTTTCTTTCTCTGAGTCCAATTTTTTTTCCCATTACCAACCAAATGAATGTTCCCAGAGTCATAATCCCAATTCCACCAAATTGGAGGATGAAAGTTAATATAAACATACCTGTAGTACTAAACTTCTCTGCAATAGTTATTGTTGATAATCCAGTGACACTTACCGCACTTGCCGCAGTAAATAAAGCATCAACAAAAGAGAGCTCTTCACCTGGTTTTAGTGCAACAGGCATTAATAAAAGAAGAGTAGAAATACCTACCGCAATGATATAAAACAACACAATAATTTGAACAGATGAAAGCTTTTCCATAAAGATTTTCGAACTAATTTTCATAATAAACCTCTTTAAAAATATTCTAAACATATTGTTGTTCCCATAAGTTCCAATTATACAAGAGATAATGGTAATCGGGAAGTAGTTTATTCAATTGCTCAAACAGTCATCTAGTATTATTTTAACAGAGTGAATGAGGAAACAATTGAAAATAAATAATAATTTGTAACTTTATCCAATTTTAATCGTATAGAAATAGGTGCTATATAAAGGATGGAAAGAAGGGTGAAAATGACTCAATATGCTCTAGAAGTTAACAACCTTACAAAGAAAATAGGGAAAAAACTGATTGTTGAAAACGTAACTTTCCAAATTGAAAAAGGGGAAATCTTTGGTTTACTTGGTCCAAACGGAGCTGGAAAAACAACGATCATTCGAATGATCGTTCACTTAATTAATCGTACAGAAGGAAAAGTAGTCATAAATGGACATGATCTAGATCAATCATTTAAAGATGCAATGGGTGAAATAGGGGCCATTGTGGAAAATCCAGAATTCTATAAATATATGAGTGGAATGAAAAACCTAAAGCATTATATGAGAATGGCTACTAGAGAGATTTCAACTGAAAGGCTTAATGAGGTAATTCGCTTGGTCGGTCTTGAACAATCGATCCACCAGAAAGTAAGAACATATTCCCTTGGAATGAGACAAAGACTCGGAGTTGCTCAGGCTTTATTACATAGTCCAAGCATCCTCATTCTTGATGAACCGACAAACGGACTTGATCCACAAGGTATAAGGGAATTTCGTGATTATTTAAGATTATTAGTGAATCAAGGGATATCTGTATTGGTCTCTTCCCACTTGCTTTCAGAAATGGAACTGATGTGTGATCGTTTTGCGATAATAGAAAAAGGCAAATTAACACATATATCCCGAATGAATGAATCTAATGATATGAGCCATCAAACAAAACAACAGGTAATGTTTGAGGTAAACAACACAGAACAAGCCTTTAATTTATTAGTAACTCAAAATTTGGGTGAAGAAAGAAAGGTAGAGAGAGGATATTTATATGCATCTATGGATCGGGAGACAGTTGCTAGGGCAAATCAGTTGTTTGTCTCCAACGACTTACAAGTGTATGAAATTACTTATATAAAAACATCACTTGAAGATCTCTTCCTTGAGATTACAAATAAAGAAAAGAAGGAGGAATCGATGTGATCGGACTTATTCAAAATGAAATGATAAAAATCTTTGAGAAACGGGCAAGTTGGATTTATATTGCTCTACTAGTAGTTGCGATGGTGATTGGTGGATTTATTTATCAAAGAGTAAATGGAGAAGTAGATGAAAACTGGCGTGAAAATTTAGAAGCACAGAATGCTCAGTATAAACAAGAAATCGAGCAAATTCCTGCCGACCAAGATCCCACATGGCTAAAAGACCAAATCAAACAAAATGAAAGATTTCTCGAGGAAAACATAAATCCAACTGCAAAAACCAATTGGCATTTTATGAACGATGTAGTTATTGGTGTAACAACACTGGTGACCTTGTTTTCTGTGATTGTTGCTAGTGCGATCGTCGCTGCTGAGTTTTCAGATGGCACCATTAAACAGCTATTAATAAGGCCGCATAAAAGATGGAAAATCTTATTGTCAAAGTATGTGGCAGTAATAATTAACGCATTGATTTTAATGGCAGCATTATTTATCTCAGGTTTCATTGTAGGAATATTATTTTTTGGGTTTGGAGATTTTCATACACCATTTTTCGAATATACCTTAGACGGGCAAAAAGAGGCCGTACTTGGTACACAGTTTCTCTTAAAAACAGTCTATTTTCTTCCTAGCTTGCTTATGATTACTACAATCTCCTTTATGCTATCCACTCTCTTTAAAAGTCAGGCTGTAGCAGTAGGCATAGGAATTTTTGTTCTATTTGTCTCATCTACATTAGGAGGGCTTATTATCATGCTAGCTGAGGAGTATACGTGGGCAAAGTTTCTTATTTTTCCTCATCTGGACTTAACTGTGTTTGCCTTCCAAGATAAGATTTTACAAAATATTACCTTAGCTGGTTCCCTATCAATTCTTTCAGTATATTATATTGTGTTTATGATTGCGACGTTTGTTTATTTTCAAAAACGTGATGTGAGTATATAAATAATGAAAGAGGTAGAAAAATAGATACCTCTTTTCTTTTTGTGATAAAGTAGGTGTAGCATTTCTTAACGAAAGTGAGAGTTAGAGAAAAATGACAAACAAATTATATTATGAAAATGTGTATCAATCCACTTTTGTAGCAACTGTTACGAAAAGTGAAGAAGATTATATTGTTCTAAGTGAGACTGCCTTTTATCCTACTGGTGGAGGACAGCCATGCGATACGGGAACGATTAACGGAAAAATAGTTTCGAATGTGGAAGAAGTAAATGGGGAAATTCGTCATTATATAAATGATTCCCTTCCTGTTGGTTCGAAAGTAGAGGGAATTATCGATTGGGAAAGAAGATTTGATCATATGCAGCAGCATGCAGGACAGCATATACTCACAGCCGCATTTGTAGAATTATACGGTTATGAGACAACTAGTTTTCATCTTGGGTCAGAAAAAGTCACAATCGATCTCAATGTAGAGAATATCTCTTCTCAAGAGTTGGAAAAAGTCGAGCAATTAACAAATCAGATCATTCTTGAACAAAGAAAAATTGAGACAGTATGGGTTTCAAAAGAGGAAGTAAATCAATATCCGCTACGGAAAACACTTTCAGTGGAAGAAAATATTCGCTTGGTGATCATTCCTGAATTTGATTATAACGGTTGTGGAGGTACACATCCACAAAATACAGGTGAAGTTCAAGCCCTAGCTATCTTGGGTACTGAGCGGCAAAAGAAAAAGACAAGAATTGAGTTTGTTTGTGGACACCGTGTTCGAAAGCAAATACATGATAAAACAACTGTTATCTCAAAGTTAACAAGTCTCTTACACGCTCCTCAAAATGAACTAGAGACTAATGCTATTCGACTTATTGATAGAAATAAAACACTTGAAAAAGAAATTAAGTCTTTACAGGATACCATTTTTCAATATGAAGCTCTGGAGTTATTAAAAGATACAATAAAAGTAGGAAACCATAGAGTCGTTCAAACTACATTTAAAGATAAGGGCCTCCAAGAGCTACAAACCATTGCCCGATATGTGTTGGCTAACGATCCTGAAGTCAATGTACTTTTCGTTTCAGAAATTAATGGGAAACTACAATTTGTTTGCCAAAGAGAACAGGCCGCTATAAATATGAAAAACCTTGCTCAATCAATATTACCAGTGATCAATGGAAAGGGTGGAGGAAATGAAAAACAGGCACAAGGAGGTGGAGAGGCTAAAACGATAACTTCTGATTCTCTACTTACAATGCTTTTGCACCAATTAAAGTAAATATTTCCAGGTGAAATTTAAGAATACGATAATATTATTATGTAAACTAAAAAACGTGAGGGATTAGCTTTGAATGAAGATTTACTCCAAAAAGCAGAAGAGTTTCTCAATCTTTGCTATTTAGAACTAGAAAAAGATTCTGTTACCTTGTTAGCAAGAGTGGAAGAAGTAAAAAGTTCGATTCGTAATACGGGAACATATGAACATACATATGAAGAACTTTCCCATGGGGCAAAGATGGCATGGAGAAATAGTAATAAATGTATAGGACGTTTGTTTTGGGAATCTTTGATTGTTACAGATTATCGACATTTACATGAAGCAGATGAGATCATTCATGCACTTTTCGAACATATCAAATTTGCGACAAACAATGGTCATATTAGACCTACTATATCTATTTTTAAACAAGAGACAAAGGAACATTCTGTTCGGATTTGGAACCACCAGCTTGTACGATATGCTGGATATGATTCACAGCACGGATTGATTGGAGATCCTCATTCTATTCCATTTACAAAGGTTTGTGAAGAGCTTGGGTGGGAGGGGAAGCATACAAATTATGACCTTTTACCTCTAGTGGTTCAAGTAAATAATGAAAAACCAAATTTGAGAGAGATCCCTCCGAGCCTCGTTCTTGAGGTCAATCTTTCACATCCGGAATATGAGTGGTTTGAAGAACTAGGGTTAAAATGGTATGGTGTACCGATGATCGCTGACATGCTTCTTGAAATTGGTGGAATTCATTACACGGCCGCCCCATTTAATGGTTGGTATATGGGAACGGAAATAGGGGCTAGAAATTTAGCGGATGAAGACAGATATAATGTGTTGCCTATAGTTGCTGATTATATGAAATTGGATATGTCTAGAAATAATAGTCTTTGGAAGGATCGAGCGCTACTTGAAGTAAACCGAGCGGTGCTATATTCCTATAAAAAAGCTGGAGTTAGTATTGTTGACCATCACACCGCAGCGGCTCAGTTTAAGTTGTTTGAAGAAAGAGAGAAAGAAAAAAGACGAAAATTAACAGGCAATTGGACTTGGTTAATACCCCCTGTTTCTCCCGCATTAACCCATATTTTTCACCAACAATATGACAACAGCACTCAATTGCCAAATTATTTTTATCAAGTAGCTCCTTATGAAAAGAAATAGATTTTGTCTATTTCTTTTCGTTTTATATAAAACGCTTCCATTACAAAAGAACTATTGTTAATATAGGTATAAAGTACAACCTATAAATGGGGGAGAAATCATGAATATCACTGTTCGAAAAAAAATTATAGGTAGTTTTGTAATTGTTTTAATTATGTTAGTAGTTGTAGCAAGTGCTGGAATTTTTCAACTTTATTCAGTAAACAATACGTATCAATCATTCTTAAAAGAAGAAGTAGGTCAAAAGTTAGAAGTGAAAAATCTTCAAGAACAAATGATTAGAAAATCAGCAGCCGTTAGGAGCTTCCTACTCACAGGAGAAGCTGATTATCTTACAGAATACAATGAGGCAGTAAAAAGCTTTGATAACTCTATGAAAAAGTTAAAAACAACCATCACTGATAAGGAGTTATTAAATACATTAACTGCTCTTGAGGAAATGTCAAAAAATGATTCGAAGTTTGCTCAAGACCAAATACAAATGAAAAAAGACAACGATGAACTAGGCTATTTAATCCTAGCAAAATCAACTGCACAAACGTTAGGCATGCAGTTTAATGCAAAAGTAAATGAACTTCTATCTATTCAGGAAAAACATTTAGATCATGCGAGTGGTTTGACTACAAAAAAAATAGATGGAATCGTTAC
>Ga0182742_1001076_pt1 | contig 37267 bp, 26 predicted proteins | sample eDN5th37CBELigMG_FD_128880 | JGI IMG/M metagenome (GOLD analysis project Ga0182742, IMG submission 128880) | Enriched Miracle-Growth compost microbial communities from Emeryville, California, USA - eDNA 5th pass 37_C BE-Lig MG (version 2)... ... | reverse complement strand
GGGACTGGTGTGGTACGTCGCCGCTCGCGATCGTCCCGATGAACATCCGCGCGTTTCGAACGCGGAGCTCGAACAAATTCGCGCAGGGATCGATGCGACTACGCCGGCGGCGCGAGTGGCGATTCCCTGGCGACGCATCTTCGCCAATCGCGACGTGTGGGCCCTCACGATCAGCTATTTCACATTCGGCTATGTGGTGTGGATTTTCTTCAGCTGGTTCTTCATCTACCTCGCCGACGTGCGCGGCTTGAATCTCAAGACCAGCGCTCTCTACAGCATGCTGCCGTTCATCGCCATGACTCTGTGTTGTCTGCTGGGCGGTGTGATCAACGATGCAGTCGTCAAACGCCACGGGTTGCGGTGGGGACGTTGCGCGTTGCCTGCCGTGAGCTTGCTGCTGACGGCGATCTTTCTGGTGTTCGGCTCGATGGCCGAGAGCGCCGGCGCGGCGACGGTGATCCTGGCGGGCGGCGCCGGTGCGATCTATCTTTCGCAAAGCGCATACTGGTCGGTGACCGCAGACTTCGCCGGTCCGCATGCAGGCGTGGTCGCCGGCGTGATGAACATGGGTTGCCAGGTCGGCGGAGCCATCACGGCATCGCTGACCCCTTGGATCGCTGCCGCGCTCGGATGGCAATCGGCCTTCTTCGTGGCGGCGGCGCTCGCCGTGATTGGCGCTTTCGCCTGGCTGCTGGTCGATCCGACGCGGCATCTTGAACAACGCATTGGGAAATGAGACCGACCGTGGATACATCGACTCAGAACGAGACCGCAGGCTTGCCTCTGGCCGGAATCCGCGTGCTGGATATCACGCAAGTGATGGCGGGTCCTTTCTGTTGCATGCTGTTGGGTGACATGGGCGCCGATGTCATCAAGATCGAGCCGCCCAAGACCGGCGATTCGACGCGGCACTCGATGGGTTTTCGGCTCAAGGGCGAGGACAGCCCGGGTTTTCTCGCGCTGAATCGCAACAAGCGCAGCATCGCGCTCGACCTGAAGAATCCCGCAGATCGCGAGGTGCTGTACGCGCTCGTGAAAACAGCCGACGTGCTGGTTGAGAACGCGCGACCTGGCGTCGCAGCCCGGCTCGGTATGGGTTATGAGACGTTGTCGGAAATGAATCCGCGGCTTGTGTACGCGAGCATCTCGGGATTCGGTCAAACAGGTCCGTGGGCACAGCGTCCAGGATTCGATCTGATCGCGCAGGCGATGTCGGGCGCATTGAGCGCCACCGGATTGCCGGGCAGCGAACCCGTCAAGAACGGCATTCCGGTTGCGGATCTCGGTGCAGGTTTGTTTGCTACTTACGGCATTTTGAGTGCGCTCATGGGCCGAGAGAAAACCGGCCGTGGCCAGTTCATCGACGCCTCGCTTTTGGAAGCGGCGCTGGGATTGTCCGTGTGGGAGACGACCGAGTTTTGGGGCACCGGCCAATCGCCTCAGCCGATCGGCAGCGCGAATCGCATGTCGGCGCCGTATCAGGCGGTGCAGGCTCGCGATGGTTATTTCGTCATCGGCGCGGCCAATCAGAAACTTTGGCTCACCTTCCTCGAGGTGGTGCAGCGGCCGGAGCTGAGCTCGGATCCGCGCTTCGTCACCAATGCGCTGCGAGTGACCAACCGAGTCGAGCTGATCGAGGCGTTGCGGCCGACGCTGGCGTCGCGTACGGTGCACGAGTGGGTCGAGGCGCTGCTGGGCGCCGGGGTGCCGGCGGGGCCAATCTACAATTACGAACAGGCGCTCGCGAGCGACCACGTGGCTGCCCGCGAGATGGTCATGCAAATCCCACATCCGGTCGAAGGCTCGTTTCGCGCGCTCGGGTTTCCTGTCAAGATGCGGGGCACGCCGCAACGGGTGCGTTTCCCGCCGCCCCTGCTCGATCAACATGGCGATGAGATTCGCCGCGAACTGCTGGAGCAGGGGCTGTTGCGATCTTCCTGACAGGGGGCAGACACGCGATGAGTGAAGGCAGACTGGTCTATGAGAAGCGCGACGCCGTCGCGCAGATTTCATTCGACAATCCGAGTGCGCACAACGCGTTGACGCATCGGATGTGGTGCGATCTGCGCGATGTCTGCAGGCAGATCGCTCAGGATTCGAGCATTCGCGCGGTGACGTTTCGCGGCGTGGGTGGCAAGGCTTTCATCTCGGGTACGGACATAAGCGGCTTTGTCAGCTTCACGTCAGGTCGCGATGGCATCGCTTACGAACGGCACATCGATGAGTGCATGGCCGCGGTCGATGCGCTGCCCATGACCACCATCGCGATCATCGAGGGCTGGGCCGTCGGCGGCGGCTTGAATATTTTCAGCGCAGCCGACATCCGCATCGCCACGCCCGATGCACGCTTTGCCTCGCCACTGGGACGCACCATCGGCAATTGTCTATCGATGAGCAGTTGTGCCCGCATCGCAGGCGCGATCGGGGTCACGATGGCAAAGCGAATGCTGTTGCTCGGCGAAGTGATCTCCGCGCAGGAGATGATGGGCCGGGGAGTGCTGTACAACGTGGTGGATGCCGGCGGTCTCGATGCGGCCGTGGAGGCGCTTTGCCAGCGAGCGGTATCGAATGCGCCTCTGACCACTCGCGTCAGCAAGGAGATGATCCGTCGGCTGAGCACCGCGAATCTGCCGAACATCGATGATCTCATCGAGCAGGTTTATGGCAGCGAGGACTTCAAGCGCGGCGTTCAGAACTTCGTGGCGAAGAACAAGGGCGTGCCGCAGTGGAGCGGCACGTAACAAAGCTCGGTTGGCGGCCCTGATCGGGCCGCCGATGCCGGTTACCACTCGACTGCGATGTACTTCGCCTCGGTGAATTCACGGATGCCGTGATGTGAGCCTTCGCGCCCGAGGCCGCTCTGTTTCACGCCGCCGAAGGGAGCTGCGGCATCCGACACCAACCCGCGATTGAGCGCGATCATGCCACTCTCCAGGCGTTCGGCGACGCGCAGACCGGTCTTGAGATCGGCGGTGTAGATGTAGGCCACCAACCCGTACTCGGTGTCGTTCGCGAGCGCGATCGCTTCATCGATCGAATCGAAGGGTACGAGCACGGCGACGGGGCCGAAGATCTCCTGTTTGAGAATTTCAGAACCGGCGCTGACGTCGCCCAGTACGGTGGGCGGGTAGAAGAATCCGGGTCGAGAGGGCGTTGTGCCGCCCAACAGCACGCGCGCTCCGCGTTTCACCGCATCTGCGACCAGCGATTCGATCTTTGCCACCGCGGCCTGATTGATGAGCGCGCCACAGCCGGTGTCTGGCAAGCAGCCCTCGCCGAGCTTCACGGCGGCCATTTTTTCCACCAGCTGCCGGGTGAATTCTTCGTAGACCCCGCGCTGGATATAGAAGCGATTCGCAGCGGTACAGGCTTCGCCGCCGTTGCGCATCTTCGCGATCATCGCGCCGGCGATCGCCTCTGGGATGTTTGCATCGTCGAGCACCAGGAACGGTGCGTTGCCGCCCAGCTCCATGGAGCAGTTGACGATGGTGTCGGCGGCTTCGTGCAACAGCAGGCGGCCTACTTCGGTGGAGCCGGTGAAAGAGAGCTTGCGGATCCGTCCCTCGTGCAGCATCGCCTTGACGACCGCAGCCGGCTCCGCCGTCGTGATCACGTTGACGACGCCGGGGGGGATGCCGGCCTCCAACATGATCTGAGCGACGGCGTAGGCGGTTAGGGGTGTTTCTTCGGCGGGCTTGAGAATGCAGGTGCAGCCTGCGGCGAGTGCCGGAGCGATCTTGCGTGTGGCCATCGCCGCTGGAAAGTTCCAGGGCGTGATCAGCAGCGAGATGCCGATCGGCTGATACAACACGACGATTCGGTTGGCGCCGCCGGGCGCGGTGCTGATTTCACCTTCCAGGCGCACAGCCTCTTCTGCATACCAACGGAAGAACTCGGCGGCATAGAGCACTTCACTCTTTGCATCCGCCAGCGCCTTGCCGTTCTCGAGCGAGATCAGCTGCGCCAGCCATTCACTGTTCGCCACCATCCGCTCGAAGCACGCACGCAGCAGTTCGGCTCGCTTTCTTGGTGGAGTGGCGGCCCATCCGGGCGCGGCTTTTGATGCGGCCTCGATCGATTCGAGCCCATCCTTGATCGTCGCATCCGCAACCGAGGCGAGCACTTCACCGCTGGAGGGATTGATGACGTCGATGCGTTGGCTTTCGGCGCCACCGCGCCAGCGATCGCCGATCAACAGATCCGTGGGAATCGTGCGTCCGGGTTCGGCGGTCCAGGCGGGCAGCGGATAATTGTTCGTGGATTTCATGAGACAGTTCGAATCAGGCGTGGCGGAGTGCGGCTCGATCGCCGGAATAGGCAGCGGCCGTGATGGCCTGCATGGCCGGCAGATCCAGCGGTCGGGGATTGTTCTTGACCAGGCGCTGAATCGAGATGGCGCTTTCCGCCGTCCATTGCTGCTGGTCGGCGGCGAGGCCGAGATCTTTCAAGGTGCGAGGAATACCAACGGAGGCGAGCAGGCGCGCCACTTCCTCGATGAGAATGTGCGACAGATCATCGTCCGTGCTGCGGCCATCGCCGAGGCCTAACATCCGTGCGATCTGCGCAAAGCTCTGCACGCACGCGGGGCGATTGAACTCCATCACGTAGGGCAACAAAGAAGCTACGCCGTCGCCATGCGCGGTATGCGTGGCGTTTCCAACCGGGTACTGAATCGCATGGGCGGCGGCGGTGCCTGCCGTTCCGAACGCACAGCCCGCGGCCAGCGCGCCCATCATGAGATTCTCACGCGCCTGCAAATCCTTACCGTTGACGTAGGCGGGATAGAGGCTCTTCCAGATGGAAGAGATCGCAAGCAGAGCGAAGTGATCCGAGAGCGCGTTCTTGCCCACGAACACGTGCTGCAAAGTCAGATCGGCGCTTACCGGGCGCGCCAACGCAGTGAAAGACTCGATTGCATGCGTGAGTGCGTCGCCCCCCGAACACGCTGTGAGCGCAGGAGGGCAACTCAGTGTAAGCTCGGGATCGCATACCGCAATCTGCGGAATCAGATAAGGGCTTGCGATGCCGACCTTGGTTCCCTTGGCGGTATCCGCGACCACCGATACCGGAGTCACTTCTGAGCCTGTTCCGGACGTCGTCGGCACGGCGATCAGCGGAACGACCGGGCCCGGGACTTTGTACTCACCATAGTAAGAAGAAGGCTCACCGCCGTGGGTCAGCAGCACCGACACCGCCTTGGCCATGTCCATGCAACTGCCGCCGCCGATACCGATGATCGCTTCGGGGGCGAAGCTGGCCGCTGTTTGCAAACAATCCATGATGCATTCAGTTGGCAGGTCGGGCAGGGTGCGGTCGAACACCAGTGTTCTCGCGCCCAATCGTTCCAGCTCCGATGCGAGCGCCTTGAGTTCCTCATCCGCCCCCAGCCGTGGGTCGGTGCAGATCAAGACCCGATGGCCGAACTGGCGGGCCACCGCGGGCAGCGCATGACGCTGGCCGGAACCGAACAGCACGGATCTAGGCAGCCGCATGGCGCCAAATAGACTCATAACGCTCTCTCGATGGTGGACGACGAGACCAGTTCGACGAGCCTCATCCTATATCATATATGATAGAATTACCATTCTCAGTGAACGACAATGCGGTGCATACCGGTGGTCAATGACTGCATTGCCAAACCTTATGAGTATCGAGTCCAAGAATCCGAGAGTGCTGCCCGACGCCGCTGCGACGGAGAACCCACGCCAGATCAAGCGGGCGTCCGGTTTCGTAGAGGATGCGTACAGCCGCATTCGTGAAGACATCATGTCGTTGAAGATTCCACCGAACACGCGCATTTCGGTGGACAGCATGGCGCGCGAGTTCGGCATTTCGCAGACGCCGATCCGCGAGGCGCTGAGCATGCTCGAGGCCAATGGCCTCGTGACCAAACAGCGCTTCATCGGCTATTGCACGGCGCCGACACTGAATCGCAAACAGTTCGACGAGTTGTTCGAGATCCGCATGCTCATCGAGCCCTATGCAACACGCTGCGCGGCCGAGCGAATGAGCGACAAGGCTTTGATCGATCTGTGCGGACTGGCGCTGGAGATGAATCCCGACCAGGCCGCGCAGTCACGCTCTCTCTATGATCAGTTCGCCGATCAGGATGCCGAGTTTCACGAACAGATCGCACGCGGCAGCAACAACGAGCTGATCGTGGAGTCGCTCAGGCGATTGCACATTCACCTGCACATCTTCCGGCTGCGCTTTCATCGCGAGGTGACCAACGAAGCGGTGGCCGAACACACCCAGGTGACCAAGGCCCTGCAGCAGCGCGACCCCGATCTGGCCGAAGCCGCCATGCGCGCGCATCTGGAAAAGTCGTATCAGCGACTGGTGAAGTTCACCCGCGAATAACGCGCCTCGCGACGTTTTCTCGCCCGCCGCCCACCTTCCGCTGGAGTGGCGATCCCAGATTTGATACCGATACCATTTGACTTCGAGCACTCGTACCGGCAATCATGCCGATATGATATAGGATATAGGCTTCCTGGCGAGTCGGTCTGACTGGCGGGAGACCGAAGGGGGGATGAGTGCAGGTCGTAGTCCGCGTGGTCGCCGCGTTCCTCGGGTTGGCTGCATTGTCCGTGGCGCACGCCGCCACGACAGTGCTGACAAATTTCACCTTGATCGATGGCACCGGACGAGCTCCGGCGCCGGATTCGGCACTGATCGTCGAGAACGGACGCATCTCGTGGGTCGGCTCGCGCAACAGCCTGAAGCTTCCCAGCGGCGCAACCGTCGTGGATCTGACCGGGAAATTCGTCACCCCCGGGCTCATCGACAACCACGTGCACGTCGGTCTGGTTCACGACCTCGCACAGGACATCAATTTCTATTCCCGCGAGTTGGTCGAGCAACAGCTGCGCACCTATGCAGCTTATGGCGTCACCGCCGTTCAAGTGCTCGGAACGGACACCGATGTGATATTTGGCATTCGCGCCGATCAACGCAAAGCGCCTACGGACATGGCGCGCGTGTACACGTCGGGACAAGGGCTGGTGTTCAAAGGCTCTTACGGCGGCGTCGCCGGACTGAACAAACCGGTTGCGAACGCGGCCGAGGCGCGCAAAGCCGTCGATGAGCAAGTAGCGAAGGGCGTCGACTTCATCAAGTTGTGGGTCGACGATGAGTTCGGCGACCTGCCGTCGCGCATGCCGGCCGACGTGAGCAAGGCCATCATCGAGCAGGCGCACAAGCACGGGTTGCGCGCGGTCGCTCATATCTTCTATCTCGAGAACGCCAAGACACTGGCGTCGCAAGGAATCGATGCGTTCGGGCACAGCGTGCGCGATCTGCCTGTCGATCAGTCGCTGCTGGACGCAATGAAACGGCACGACATCGTGCAGATGGCCGCGACGCTCAGCCGCGAAGCATCGTTCACCTACACGCAGCTGCCGTTTCTCGACGATCCCTTCTTCAATCGCGCGATCACGCCGGCCGCTCTGGCGACGCTCAAGAGTCCCGAGCGTCAGAAGAAGCTCGCCGCGGGCGCGCACTTCGGTCAATACAAAGGGGTACTCGACACCGCGCTGGCGAACACGCGTCGTGAGATCGAAGCCGGTGTGCGCTATGGCGTCGGCAGCGACAGCGGGCCCTCCGGACGCTTCTCCGGACATTTCCTGCACTGGGAAATGCAGCTGATGGTGCAGGCGGGCTTGACGCCGCTGCAGGTCCTGACGGCGGCCACCAGCACCAACGCCAAGCTGATCGGCGCGAAAGATTTGGGAACGATCGAGCCGGGCAAGAGCGCCGATCTGCTCGTGCTGGACGCGGATCCAGTCGCCGACATTCGCAACACTAGAACGATTCACGCCGTCTACGTAGCGGGAAAGTCGGTGCCCACCATCTGGTCGGTCTGCACCGGTCGTGCGGCAACGGAATGCAAGGGCACAGCGAGCGGTGGCGAACATGGCGAACGGTGATGCGGCGGTCGTAAAGCCGGTCGCCGGGGAAATCGATCATGCCGGGGTGATCGCGCCCACGCGCGTCCGCCACACTGTGCTGTGGCTCACTGTCGCTGCGTACATGATCACGTACATCGATCGAGTCGTGATCTCGGCCGCCGTGCCTTCGATCCAGGAGGAGTTCGGCTTCTCCATCGTCACGATGGGATGGATTCTCGGCGCCTATCAGTTGTCGTATGCGCTGTTTCAGATTCCGGGCGGCTGGCTCGGCGATCATTTCGGGCCGCGGCGCGCGCTTCCCGCGATCGTCACGTGGTGGTCGGCGTTCACCGCGGCCACGGCGCTGACGTGGTCGGCAACGTCGATGATCGTCTGCCGGTTCCTTTTCGGCATGGGAGAGGCTGGCGCGTTTCCGATCGCGACTCGATCGCTGTCACGTTGGATGCTGCCCTCCGAGCGCGGCTTCGCACAGGGCATCACCCACGCCGGCTCTCGTCTCGGCGGAGCGCTCACACCCATCGTCGTCGTCTTCATCATCGCTCACTACGGCTGGCGCGCGCCTTTCTATATTTTCGCGGTGCTGGGCTTGTTATGGGCCGCGGTGTGGTACTGGTTCTATCGCGACTCTCCGAACGAGCACTGGAAGGTCAACGCTGCGGAGCGCGAGCTGATCGCCAACGCACTGGGTCGATCGGCCAAGCCTTCGAAGATCGTGCCCTGGCGACAGATCTTACGCAGCCCGCAGATGTGGCTGCTGTCCGTGATGTATTTCTGTTACGGCTATGTCATCGGCATCTTTCTCACCTGGTTCCCCAAGTATCTGCATGCCGAGCGCGAGTTCGAGCTGACGCAGATGGGGCTCTACGCGAGTCTGCCGCTGCTCGCCGGCGTTGCTGGCGATGTCTGCGGCGGCTGGTTCTCGGATCTGGCGCTCAAGCGCACCGGCAGTCTCAAGTTCGCGCGCCGGGTCGTTGCGATTCCGGGATTCCTGCTCGCCGCCGTAACCATTCCGCTGGCTTGTTTTGCCAGCGATCCGCTTGTCAGCGTCGGTTACTTCGCGCTCGCGGTATTCGGTATCGAGCTGACGGTGGGTGTTTCATGGGCAGTGACTCTCGACATCGGCGGCGTATATGCAGGCTCCGTGTCGGCGGTGATGAACACCTTCGGCAATCTGGGCGCCGCCATCGCCGCGGCGCTGACGGGTTATATCGTCACGGCGAGCGGTTGGACGAGCGCCTTTCTCGTGCTCGCAGGCTATGCGTTGTTGGCTGCCATATTGTTCACGCGCATCGATGCTTCGAGGCGTGTGTATGAGGACGCAGCGGTGTCCTAGCGAGCGGCAGCGATCGGGGGAATAGATGTCTGAGCAGAATAATGACGAGCCGAAGACCGTGAATCGGCGCGCGTGGCTGAAACTCTTCGGCGCCGGTGCTGCATCGGGCGTGTTGCCGCTCAGTGGCGCAGCCGCCGAGGATTCGATGAGCGGCATGCATCACGCGGCGCCCAAGCCTGCGAGTGCTGCCGATGAGCCGGTGCCCGTCTATGCGTTCTTGAACGGCGATGAGGCCGCGTTCGTCGAAGCGTTGGTGGACACATTCATTCCGGCCGATGAAGTCGGGCCCGGCGCGCTGGAGCTGGGCGTCGCGGTGTTCATCGACCGGCAATTGAATTCCGGCTACGGCCGTGGCGATCGGATGTACCTGCAAGGACCGTTCATCGAGGGTACGCCGGAGCAGGGCTATCAGCTGCGCATGACGCCGAGCGAGCTGGTTCGCAACGGTATTCTCGATCTCAACGCGTACCTGCGCGGTAAATACAAACGTACGTTCGATGGGCTCACCGAAGAGGATCGTATCGCCGTGCTGACGCAGCTGGAGAAGGGCGAGATCGAGTTGCCCACGGTGCCGACCGCGATCTTCTTCTATCTCATGTACGAGCTCACCATGCAGGGCTTCTTCGCCGATCCGCTTCATGGCGGCAACAAGGGCAAGGCCTCCTGGAAGATGATCGGCTTCCCCGGCATCGGCGAGATGTACGCGGACAAGATCGAGGCGTATCGCAACAAGAAGTACATGTCCGAGCCCATGAGCATCCAGGACCTGCTGTGACGATGGCCACGAAACTGAAACCTGTCGATATCGCAATCGTCGGCCTGGGATGGGCCGGCGGCATCGTTGCCAAGGAGCTCGCCGCCACGGGTCTGAAGATCGTCGCCTTCGAGCGCGGCGGACCGCGCGCAACCAATCCCGATTTCATGGCGCCGCAGGTTCACGATGAGCTGCGCTATTGGCGACGACACGAGCTGATCCAGAACCTGCGCAAGGAAACATTGACCTTTCGCAATGATCCCTCGCAGCTCGCATTGCCGATGCGTCAGCTCGGCTCGTTCCTGCCGGGCGAGGGCGTAGGCGGCGCCGGCACGCATTGGTCGGGGCTGCATTGGCGCTGGACGGAGTGGGAGCACAAGATGTACTCCGGCACCGTCGCCAAACACGGCAGAGGCATCATTCCGGCGGAGATGAATCTGCAGGACTGGCCGGTCGATTATCACGAGCTCGAGCCTTACTACGACAAGTTCGAAAAGGTGTGCGGCACATCGGGCAAGGCCGGCAACCTGCAGGGCAGGAAGATCGACGGCGGCAATATCTTCGAGGCGCCCCGAGCGAACGAATTTCCGAATCCGCCGCTGACTCAATCGCACAACATGGTCCTGTTCGAGCAAGCCGCGCGCAATCTCGGGTACCACCCGTTTCCGGTGCCGGCCTCCAATGCGTCGCGTCCGTATGTGAATCCAGACGGGATCGCGATCGGGCAGTGTCATTACTGCGGTTTCTGTACGGCCTATGGCTGCGAGGCGAACGCCAAGGCCAGCCCCCATTTCACCGTCATTCCGCTCGCTTACAAGAACCCAAACTTCGAAGCGCGCACCAACTCGTACGTGATGAAGGTGAATCTGGACTCGCGGCGCAAGCGCGCCGTGAGCGTCACATATCTGGATGCGGGCGGGCGGGAGTTCGAACAGCCTGCGGATCTGGTGATCCTCGCGGCGTATGTGTTCGGCAACGTGCATCTCATGTTGCATTCACAGATCGGCAAACCTTACGACTTCAAGCGCAACACCGGCGTCGTCGGCCGCAACTATGCCTATCAGTCGATGGGCGGAGTGGCGGCGCTGTTTCCCAAGGACACGTACTTCAATCCGTTCATGGGCTCGGGCGCGCTCGGCACGTGGATCGATGACTTCAACAGCGACAACCCGGACTTCGCGAAGCTTGGATTCATTGGCGGAGGCGGGATCAGCAGCGGCAGCAACAGCGGGGCGCCGATCAGTCGACATCCCACGGCGCCGGGCTCGCCGCGCTGGGGCAAAGGTTGGAAGAAGGCGGTGGTCGAGACGTATCACCGCATGACGACGGTCGGCAACCAGGGCTCGGTGATGTCGTATCGACAGAATTATCTGGATCTGGATCCCACCTACACCGATTCCTTCGGCCGGCCGATGCTGCGACTGACGTTCGATTGGCAGGAGAACGAATTCCGTCAGATGGAGTTCGCAGCAGATATCTGCGCAAACATCGCCAAGGAGATGGGCGCGGAGCAGGTACTGAGCCGACGCGGTCGCGGACGCTATTCGATCGTGCCGTATCAGACCACGCACAACACCGGAGGCACGGTGTTCGGCGACGATCCTCGCACCAGCGCCTTGAACAAGTACCTGCAGAGCTGGGATGTTTCCAACGTGTTCGTGGTGGGCTCCAGTGCGTTCCCCCAGAATGCCGGACGCAATCCGACGGGACCGGTCGGCGCGCTCGCGTATAGACTCGCCGATACGCTCAAGGATCGGTACTTGAAACGCCCGGAGCGCCTGGTGAGTGTTTGAGAGAGGATGAAGGTGAAAAGATTCACGATCGCCGGCCTGACTGCGCTGGCACTGACTTCTTCAGCATGGGCCGAGGGCGATGCGGCGGCTGGCGCCACGGTGTTTACGCAATGCTCGGCATGTCACGCCGTCGGCGAGGGCGCCCAGAATAGCGTGGGGCCCGTTTTGAACGGAGTCGTCGGCCGACCTGCAGGTACCTATCCGAGCTATCGATATTCCTCGGCCATGAGGAAGTCCGGCCTTACGTGGGATGAGCCCACGCTCACGCAGTATCTGAAAGCGCCGGAGAAGCTCGTGCCCGGCAGCAAGATGGTGTTTCCAGGAGTGGCGAACGATGCGGATCTTGCGAATCTGATCGCGTATCTCAAACAACAGCCGGCTGAGTGAGCTGCGCCGAGATCTCATCGGCGGCCCGCCGGATCGCAGCGATGGTCTGCGGAATCGGCAAGGCTTTGGGCGTCTCGATGTAGGGGCAGGTCAGCGCCGCAACGACGGTATCGCCGGATATCACCGGGGCGGACAGATCGACGATGTGGCGAGTCACGTCACTGTCGGCGCGAACGTGCTTCTTGGTCCGGGCGAGGGCCGCGCGCTCTTCGAACGATTTCCACGCGCTTCGACTCACGGTCGGCGCCAGGCGCTTGCGCCACTGCTCGCGCACGGCGGGTGGTTGAAATGCATAGAGCACCAATCCGGAGGTCGAGGCGACCAGCGGCCGGCGGTTGCCGACTCGCACTGAATAGCCCTCGTTACCCGGCGCTTCGATGCGGGCGATGACGACCATCTGTTCCTCGCTCGTGACGGCCAGATGACACGATTGGCCGATCGTGCGCGTCAACTTTCTCATCTCGGGCAGCGCATGTTCGAGCAGGCTCCTGGCCGGTGCACGCGCCAGTGCGAGAGCGAACAGCTTGTTCGTGAGCTGGAGTCCTTCACCTTCATCGGCCGGAGCGATGTAGCCCCGCCGGATCAACGCCTCGATCATCCTGAACACCTCGCCCACCGAGCGGCCGAGCTCGTTGGCCATTTGTGACATCGTGAGCGGTGTGCCGCGTGCTGCCAGCAGTTCCAGAATATCCAGGCCCTTCTCCAAAGCAGGGGCCGTGTACTTGCGCGTTTTATTCTCGTGTTGACTCATTTTTTCATTATAGATCAGCGTCCGCCACCGGTTACCGAGACCCGGATCAGGCGATTTCAGTAATGAAGTAGATTGTATGTGTGAAACAGTGTATCGTCGGCGGGTGATCGTATAGCGCGCATAAATGCACGCTGAGCAGCAGATGGATGACGACTTCCGATCAATCTCGGACAACGGCGTGCACGCTTTTGGCTGGAAGTGATCGATGTAGTAATGTTCGGCCGAAAACAATTGTCCGAGTATTGACGCGGTCGGCTTTGCGGTGATAAGTACGGCACACACAGACCACACCCGCTAACAGGGTGGGCTATTAGGGGGAATCAAACGATGGACTCGCTGATCAGGAACGGCGTTTTACGGTCCGCAATTTTGGTAGCGCTAGCAAGCTCTGCGCCAGCCATGGCGCAACAGAGTTCATCTGCGTCGGCCAATCCCAGTGAACTCGAAGAAGTGGTTGTTACCGGTATCAGGGAATCGCTGCAGCGAAACCTGGATATGAAACGCGAGGCGACCGGCGTCGTCGATGTGATTTCCTCCGAGGATATCGGCAAGTTTCCCGACTCGAACGTTGCAGCTTCGTTGCAACGTGTGCCCGGTGTTTCCATTCAACGTTCCGGCACGCGGGGCGAGCCGACAGGCATCACGGTGCGCGGCTTCGGCGGCGACTTCAATGAAACCTTGTTCGACGGCCGGCGCATTTCGACTGCCACAGGAAATACCGGCGGGCGAGCGGTCGACTTCAGCACGGTGGGCGCCGACTTCGTCAGCTCGTTGACCGTGATGAAGACCCCGGACGTTACGTTGTCCACCAGCTCCATCGGAGCCACCGTCAACGTGATGTACCCGAAGCCCTTCGATCAGCCCGGGCCGCGTTTCGTCACCAGCGCCTCCGGCTCGATGCAGGATGAGGCCGGCGAGATCAAGCCGACGGCCGGCGTGTTGTTCAGCAATACGTTTGCGGACGACAAGTTCGGCGTGCTGGCCGATGTGATCTATACCGAGCGCAGCACGGACACCAATCGCGTGTTCGTTTCGGGTTGGGTGGGCGGCCAGTTCGCGCCCTGCCAGCTGACGCCGACTTGCGTCGGCGATGAAATCGACGACAAGAGCATCGTGGGCTGGTGGCAGCAGCAGTACGGCGCCGAACAGTCGCAGGTGAACGACGAGCGCATCGACGGCCGCATCGCCTTCCAGTGGCGTCCCTCCGATCGTCTGCTGCTCACCGTCGATGACAACTATTCGCGCCAGAAGCTGGTCACCGAAACGTATGGCTTCGCGCTGTGGTTCGGCTTGAACGATCTGCGTAACGTGCAGATGGACGGCAACGGCACGGTGCTCGACTTCATCCAGCCGGGCACACCGATGGATTTGAACGCAGGCCTCACCACTCAGTTGCGCGAGACCAATCAGATCGGCATCAATCTGAAGTTCGACGCCTCCGACAACCTGTCGTTCGACTTCGATGTCTCCTATGCCAAGAGCGAGCAGAATCCGGACGGTCAAGGCGTCGACAATGCCGATATCGGCTACGGCGGCGATCTCGGTACCGCGCTGGGCGTGCGCGTCACCGGCGATAGCAGCGACACGTTGCCGCAGCTGACCACCTTTGGCCCGAGCGGCGATCAATCGCGCTACCTCGATCCATCGGTGATCGGCTCGCACGTGCTGGTGCGCCAGGCGCAGAAGAATTCCGATGAGCTCAAGCAGGCGCGCATCGCGGCGACCTGGAAGCAGGACGGCCTGCGTCTGGATGCCGGCGCATCCCTGGTGGACGACAATTTCCAGCTCCAGCAGAGCAATACGTTCACCAACAACTTCTGGCAGGCGTTCGCCGGTTACGGCGGTCCGTCGGGGCGCAGCTCGGGCGTGATCGTGCCGACCAACCTGTATCGAGGCACCATCGGCACGGGCGGCTTCATCCCGGGATTCTCCGGCGGCGGGGCGTTGCCTTCGCAACTGCTCGTGTACGATCCACGCGGGCTGTACGGCTTCCTGCAGGGTCTGGGCAATCCGTATCAAAGCGCCATCCCGGGCTTCAATTATCCGAATGCCGGCGAATGCGCCAGCAGCACTCCGCCGGCCTTGTGCGCATACGCAGGGAGCCTCGATCTGGCGCTCGATCCCGGCAGCGTTCAGGACATCACCGAAAGAACCTGGTCGGCATTCGTTCGTGCGGCTTTCGAGGTCGATGTCGCGGGCCGTCCATTTCATTTCAGCGCGGGCGTGCGTAACGAGCGCACCGACGTGACTTCCTCCGGCATCGGGCGTCTGCCGATTCTGTTGACCGTGAGCGACGCCGATCCGACGCTGCTCTCGACGACGTACTCGCCGACGCAACCGATCTCGACCAAGAGCAAGTACTCGTATCTGTTGCCGAGCATGGACATGAAGCTGGAGGTCACTCCGGAGGTTCATGCACGCTTCAGTGCGTCGCGGACCTTGACCCGGCCGGCGATCAACTTCCTGACCCCGGTGCTGAACGTGGGCGCGCTACCGCGTATCGGCGCGTTGACCGCCGATGGCGGCAATCCGGCGCTCAAACCGTATCTGTCGGATAACTTCGACCTCGCCGTCGAGTGGTACTACCAGCAGAACTCGTATGCCTCGGTGAACTACTTCATCAAGGACGTGACCAACTTCATCGTCCAGGGCACGCAGCGTCAGACCATCAACAACGTGATCGACCCGAGCACCGGCCAGCCGGCGGTGTACACGGTTTCGCAGCGGGTGAATGGACCGGACGCCACCGTGGACGGATTCGAGTTCGCCTGGCAGCACGTGTTCGGCGACACGGGTTTCGGCTTCAACGCCAACGTCACGCTGGTCGACACGGACAAGCCCTACAACCGTTACGACATCTCGCAAAGCGGCTTCGCGGTGACGGGTCTGGCCGACTCGGCGAACTTCGTCGGGTTCTACGACAAGAATGGCTTCGAGGTGCGCGTGGCAGCCAACTGGCGCGACGAATATCTGTTGCAGTTCGGACAGAACCAGAACACCGGTGCGTTCGGCGCGGAGCCCACGTTCGTCAACGCGAGCCTGCAGATCGATCTGACCACCAGCTATCAGCTGACCGATCAGCTCAACGTGTTCTTCGAGGCTTTGAACGTCACGAACGAGACGATGAGTACGCACGGACGCTTCGACAACCAGTTGCTCGACGTGTTCGCCTACGGTCGCCGTTACGCTTTGGGCGCGCGCTTCCGCATGTGACATCGGCAAGGGGAGGCGTCGACGATATCCCCTTGGCGGCGCCTCCCCCTTTTTTCGATCGTCGAGATCGAGGCTCGCGATGATTCGTTTTTAGACGATGGTGCAAGCAGTCAAAAGAGTCGTGATCGTAGGTGGCGGCACCGCCGGGTGGTTGACTGCAGGGATCATCGCAGCCAAGCATCGCAGCCGGATTCCCGTGAGCTTCAGCGTCACACTGGTCGAGTCGCCGAATACACCCATCATCGGCGTGGGCGAGGGCACGTGGCCGACGTTGCGCACCACGCTGTCACGAATCGGCGTGTCCGAGACGGAGCTCTTCCGTCAGTGCGACGCCTCGTTCAAACAAGGCGCGTGGTTCGGGCGTTGGACGACCGGCGAGAAGCACGATGGTTACTACCATCCGCTCATGCTTCCGCAGAACTTTTCTCAGATCAATCTGGTGCCGCACTGGCTCGCCAGGAACGATGGCCGCAGCTTCTGCGACGCTGTGTGTCCGCAAGGCCGGATTTGTGACGATGGCCTCGCGCCGAAGACCATCGCGACCGCCGAGTACGAAGCTCTCGCGAACTATTCGTATCATCTCGATGCCGCGAAGTTCGCGCCGTTTCTGCAAAAGCATTGTTGCGAACAGCTCGGCGTGCGCCACGTGCTGGCGGATGTACGCCGCGTGCACCTGTCGGAGAACGGCGATATCCGCGCCCTGGAAACCGAGCAGGCGGGCGAGATCGAAGGCGACCTGTTCGTGGACTGCACCGGATTCAAAGCGCTGCTCATCGGCCAGACGCTCGGCGTTCCGTTCGTCGACTGCAGCGACATCCTGTTTTGCGACACGGCGCTTGCGGTACAGGTGCCGTACGCGACCGATACGAGTCCGATCGCCTCTCACACCATCTCGACCGCGCAGTCATCCGGATGGATCTGGGACATCGGGCTGCCGACCCGGCGGGGTGTCGGGCATGTGTTTTCCAGCCGCCATATCTCGGACGAAGAGGCCGAGCGCGAACTGCGTGACTACATCGGACCCGCGGGCAAGGACCTGCCGGTTCGGCGCATCCCGATCCGCAGCGGCCATCGGCAGATCTTCTGGAAGCGCAATTGCGTCGCCGTCGGTCTGTCGGCCGGCTTTCTCGAGCCGCTGGAGTCCTCGGCGATCGTGCTCATAGAAATGTCGGCCAAGCTGATCGCCGAGCAAATGCCCGTGTGTCGTGAAGTGATGGATGTCATCGCGGCGCGCTTCAACAACACGACGGAATATCGATGGGGGCGGATCATCGACTTTCTCAAGCTCCACTACGTGCTCACACAGCGTGAGGACAGTGCGTTCTGGCGCGACAACCGTCTGCCCGAAACGATTCCGGAACGGCTGCAACATCTGCTGCTGTTGTGGCGCTATCAATCGCCCTGGTATCACGATGAGTTCGATCGCATCGAAGAAGTGTTCCCAGCGGCCAGCTATCAGTACGTGCTGTACGGCATGGGCTTTCGCACCGAGGTGGAGCCCCAGATCGTGGCAGGCAGCACCACTGCCGCGGAGCGCGCGATGCGAGAGAACGTTTCGCAGATGGAGAAGCTGCGCACCGGATTGCCACGGCATCGTGAACTGATCCGCAAGATCGTGCAGCACGGCCTGCAGCCGGTATGAGAGAGCCGACTGCCATGACGAGCCATGAACTGCTCACTCCTCAAGATCACGGACAACTCCGGCTGTTGCCGAGGCGTGGCGTGGAGCCGCACTTCGTGCAGATCGTGCCCAGTGAATTCGTCGCGGCGGCCATCGCATCTCCAATCCTGTTCTCGAAGGACCCGTCGACGGGCGCCTTTTACGCCGGCGCGGTGCTCGGCCTGAAACCGGGCGAGGGCGCATTGAAGAGCGCCGAAGATCGAGGTGGCTTCGAGCCGCTGAGTCTGCAGCGGGACGGTTTTTTCATCTCCGGCGAACGCATCGCCATCGATCGCGCCAATCCACGCTTCAGCGAAACGGAGGGCGAGCTGCTGTTCGATGAGGATCGGCAGCCCAGTCCATGCCTGCGTCGGCTGCAACGGGTGTTGGGGCAGTTGCACGAAGGGATCGAGCAGACCAACCGCCTGGTGCGCGAGCTGGTGGATCTGAAGCTGCTCGAGCCCATCGATGTTTCGCTCAGCTTCGATGACGGCGAGCGCTTGCGACTGGAAGGCCTGTACACGGTCAGTCGTGATTCGCTGCGCGAGCTGGAGGATGTTCATGTGTTGCGCTTGTTTCGCAGTGGCCATCTGCAACTCGCGTACACGATTGCCGGCTCGATCAATCAGCTCGCGGTGCTGGCGCATTTGCGCAATCGGAAGCTCGCCGAGAATTGAGCGAGCGCCGGGCGCAAGCGGTTTTTGTAGACGATTGGGGGGATCTCATGAAGTGGATGGCGGCAATCCTGTGCGCCCTGGCGGCGAATGTCTGCTGGGCGCAGGCGGCGGGCGATTTCCGACCGGCCAGCACGAACGTCTGGGGGGCTCAGTATCCCCGCATCGACGAGGCGGGGCGGGTGCAGGTGCGTGTGAAAGCGCCGGAGGCCAGCAAGGTCCGGTTGAATTTCTGGAACGGCCCCAAGGTGGAGATGCAGAAGGATTCCGAGGGCTTCTGGAGCGTGATCACCGAGCCGCTCGTTCCAGGGTTTCACTACTACACCGTCGTGATCGACGGCGCCGAAGTCGCCGATCCAGGCAGTCACTCCTTCTTCGGCGGCTCCAAGCATGCAAGCGCAGTCGAGATTCCCGAGCCGGGCTCTACCTATTATTCCATCCAGGACGTTCCTCACGGCCAGGTGCGCGAGGTGTGGTATCACTCCAAGGTCACCGGCTCGTGGCGACATGCACTGGTGTATCTGCCGCCCGGTTACGACACGCAGACAAAAACGCGCTATCCCGTCCTGTATCTGCAGCATGGCGGCGGTGAAGACGAGACCGGCTGGGTTCGCCAGGGCAACGCCAATTTCATCCTGGACAATCTGATCGCGGCCGGCGAGGCCGAGCCGATGATCGTCGTCATGGCTTACGGCTATGCGCGACGCGCGGGCGAGTCACTGTCGGACGCGAAGCCGCCGGCCTTCGGCTCGCCGGAAATGCTCAAAGCCATGCAGGAGATGGCCTCGACGTTCGAGGACGACGTGACTCAAGCGTTGATTCCATTCATCGACAAGACATTCCGGACGCTCTCCGATCGCGACAACCGCGCCATGGCAGGCCTGTCGATGGGTGGGATGCAAACGTTCCACATCACGCTCAACCATCTCGATCTGTTCTCACACATCGGCGGCTTCAGCGGCGCGGGCGGACTGCTGGCTCCCGGCGGAGGCAAGTTCGATCCGAAGACGGATTACAACGGCGCGTTCGCCGATGCCGCGGCATTTGCAAAGAAAGTGCACGTGCTCTGGCTCGGAGTCGGCTCCGCGGAGGCCGAACGATTTCTGGTCGGCATTCGCGGGCTGCATGAAAGCCTGAATGCAGCCGGCATCAAGCACGTGTACGTGGAGTCGCCGGGCACGGATCACGAGTGGCAGACCTGGCGGCGCGCGCTGAAGGATTTCGCGCCCCGGCTGTTCAAGCATCGCAAAGCCCGGAGCTGAGACTGGCCGATGATGACGAAGAAAGCCGCTGGCTTGCTGGCATTGTTGTTGAGCGCGCCGTTGTGCCAGACGGCGCTGGCGCAGATGTCGACCGAAGCGCCGCCCGTGGTCCCAGGCGCCCGGCCGGTGACACTGGAATCCATCAAGATCCATGCAAGCTCCGTTGAGGGCAATCTCGAAGGCAATGCCGTCGAGCGTGAGGTGCTGGTGTTCCTGCCGCCAAGCTATGCCAAAGAGCAGCAGCGGCGCTATCCGGTGGTGTATGCGCTGCACGGATACTCGATCGGTGCGCGGCAATGGTCGAGCGAGATCCATGCGCCGCAAACCATCGAAGGCGCCTTTGCCCGCGGCGCCAAGGAAACGATCGTCGTTCTGCCGGACTCGAAGACGCTCCACAACGGCTCGATGTACTCGGGCTCGATCACGACCGGCGACTTCGAAAGCTTCATTGCTCGCGACGTGGTGTCGTACATCGATGCGCACTACCGCACGCTGCCGGAGCGTCGCAGCCGCGGGCTGGCCGGGCATTCGATGGGCGGTTACGGCGCAACGCGTATCGGAATGAAACATCCGGAAGTGTTCGGCAGCCTCTACATCATGAGTCCTTGCTGTCTCTCGCCACGTTCCGTCGGGAACATGAGCCCTGAGATCACCCAGATGCTCGAAGAGCTGAAGAGCCCTGCCGACGCGGCGAAGCTGCCGTTCTTCGCGCGTGCGCAGCTGGCCGCCGCCGCGGCCTGGTCGCCCAACCCGAAGAATCCTCCTTTGTTCCTGGATCTTCCCACTCGAGGTGGCGAAGTGCAGGCGGACGTGCTGGCCAGGTGGGCGGCCAATGCGCCGCTGGCGTTCGTCCATCAGTACATTGGCAACCTCCGTCGCTATGACGCGATCGCCATCGATGTCGGCGATCAGGATGGTCTGCGCACCGACACCGGGCGGCTGCGCGACGTCCTCGATGCGTACGGAATCGAGAACACTTTCGAGGTGTACGCCGGCGATCACACCAACAAGCTCGGCGACCGGTTCCAGAATCATGTGCTGCCGTTCTTCGGCGCCAGTCTTTGTTTCAGCGCCGGTTGTCGCTAGCACGTGCTGCCGCAACGACAAACGGCCATGGCACTGGCGCCCAGAGAAATCGCAGCTCGGGATATCGAACATCCCGCCGCATTCGTGCGTGAAGTCGCGGAGCCGTGTCGTCCCGTGGTCGTGCGTGGGCTGGTGGGTTCGTGGCCTGCCGTGGTGGCGGGCAAGCGTTCGCCAGCGCAGTTCAGAGACTACATATCGCGCTTCGATGCGGGCGGGGTCGCGGAAGTCTTCGTTGGCGAGCCGAAGATTGCGGGCAAGTATTACTACAGCGACGATCTGCGGAGCTTCAATTTCTCCCGCGCTCGGATGCATTTCACCGAAGCGCTCGATCGCATCGTCGCCACCGCGGCGGAGCGGGGCGGCCGCTCGATGTATATGGGATCGCTGCCTGCCGAGCAGTACCTGCCGGGCTTTGCGGCCGAGAATCAATTGTCGGTTCTGAACACGGCCGTTGCGCCACGCATCTGGCTCGGTCACGCATCGAATGTTTCGGCTCACTACGACACCATGGACAACGTCGCATGCGTAGTCGCAGGCGCACGGCGTTTCACTTTGTATGCTCCGGAGACGATCGACCGACTCTACATCGGGCCCATCGACCACACCATGGCCGGCCAGCCGGTGAGTCTCGCCGCTGCCGCGCCGGCCGGGGACGAGCGCTTCCCGCGTTTCGACGAAATTCGCGATCAAGCGCTGGTGGCCGAACTGCAGCCCGGCGACGCCATCTATGTGCCGAAGCTGTGGTGGCATCAGGTGGAGGCGACCGAGCCGTTCAATGTGCTGGTGAACTACTGGTGGGATGCGTTCAGCGTAGGGCGCGATGCGCCGGCCACTGCGATGTTGCTCAGCTTGATTGCGATCGCAGAGCGGCCGCCGGCCGAGCGCCAGGCCTGGAAGGCGTTCTTCGATCATTTCGTATTTCGGACTCATGGCCATCCGTTGGCGCATCTGCCGGCGGAGCAGCACGGCGTGCTCGGGCCGTTGAAGCCAGACAACTATCAGAAGATCCGCGCCCGCGTGATGCAGATGTTGCGGGGTGCATGAATGAACGGGAGAGGCATGTCTTTGCGCATTATTCGGATGAGGTTGCTGACGCTGTGTCTTGCGTTCGCCGTGAGCGGTGTGACATTGGCCTCCGATGCGGGCGATACGTCGCTACGGGCGCGCGCGGATGCAAAGGCAAAGGCGCTTGTCGATCAGCTGACACTGGATGAGAAGGTCGAGCAACTGCTCAACACGGCGCCGGCGATTCCGCGCCTGAAGATCCCGGCCTACAACTGGTGGACCGAATCGCTGCATGGGGCGATGGGCCCCGTGCCGACCACGAATTTCCCCGAGCCGATCGGGCTCGCCGCATCGTTCGATGAAGCGATGGTGAAGGAGGTGGCTGCGGCGATCAGCGTGGAAGTTCGGGCGCTGCATGCCCTCGGGCGCAAGACGGGACGACTCGGTCGCATCGGCACCGGGCTCGATACCTGGTCGCCCAACATCAACATCTTTCGCGATCCACGCTGGGGGCGCGGGCAGGAAACGTACGGTGAGGATCCATTCCTCACGGCCCGCCTGGGCGTGGCGTACGTCCAAGGCATGCAGGGTCCGCATCCCGAGCGCCCCGATGTGGTCGCATCTCCAAAACACTACGCAGTTCACAGCGGCCCGGAGTCGACTCGTCACGAAGCCAACGTGTTCGTGAGTCCGCACGATCTCGAGGATACCTATCTACCGGCGTTCCGGGCGGCGATCGTGGAGGGTAAGGCCGGATCGATCATGTGCGCCTACAACCGGGTCAACGGCGAGCCGGCGTGTGTCAGCAATCTGTTGTTGCAGTCGAGACTGCGCGATGCCTGGAAGTTCGACGGTTATGTCGTCTCCGACTGCGATGCCGTCAAAGATGTCAGCGACGATCACAAGTTTGCACCGGATGCGATCACGGCGGTCGCGGCGGGACTCAAAGCCGGGGTCGACAACGAGTGCAGTAACGCCACCTTGTTCAACATCGACGGTCTCGGCGCCCGATACAAGCAGGCCTACGAGCGTGGCTTCATCAGCATGGACGATATCGACCGGGCGCTGATCCGTCTGTTCTCCGCCCGCTTCCGTAACGGCGATCTGCCAGGACTCGAGGGAAGACCCCCGATCGATACCCCGCCCAGCCCGGTCACGACCCCCGAGCGGGATGCCCTGGCATTGAAAAGTGCCGAAAAGACGCTGGTTCTGCTAAAGAACGATGGTGCGCTGCCGTTGAAAGGTCAAGAGCGGATCGCGGTCATCGGGCCGCATGCCGATGCAACGCGCGTACTGCGCGGGAATTATTCATCGGCGTTGTCCAGTCCACCGATCTCGCTCGTCGATGGCTTGCGTCGCGCCTTGCCGGGCGCAACGGTGGTGCATGTGCCCTGGTCCGCTTCGATCACGGATGGCGATCCCATTCCGACCTCGGCGTTGCGCTCGCCTCGCGGCGAGCCGGGGTTGCTGGCTGAGTACTTCGACGCCCAAGACACTCTGCCCCAGCGATACGCGACGCATGCGGAATTTGCCGAGCGCGCTGGCAAGGTGAAGTTCAAGAGCAAACCTGCCGTGACTCGCATCGAGCCGGGGATTGCCATGCGGGGTAACGAGCACTCGCAGTTGTCGGATTACTACCGCGTAGTGTGGACGGGCTTCGTGGTGCCGCCGGAGAGCGGAACCTATCGAATCGGTCTGAGTGGTCCAAATGCAGAGCTCATGCTCGATGGAAAAGTGCTCGCCAGCCATCGCAACCAGCCCTGGGGAACGCGTTCGGAGATGTTGAACCTCGAACTGGAAAAGGGACGGCGTTATCCGATTCGCGTCACCGCCGACGCATTGCTGTTGGCCGGCGTCGAAGTGCTGTGGAAACGAATCTCCGCCCAGCCCGAAGCCGACCTGCGGGCCGCGGCCGAGAACGCGGACGTGATCGTCGCGGCCGTCGGCCTGAATTCGAATCTCGAAGGAGAGGAGATGAAGGTGGAGCTCGAGGGTTTCTCCGGCGGCGACAAGACCTCCATCGATCTGCCTGCCGATCAGCGCCGGCTGCTGGAACAGGCCAAATCCCTGGGCAAGCCGCTGATCGTCGTGCTCATGAACGGCAGCACCCTCGATCTGTCGTGGTCCAAAGAGAACGCATCGGCAATCATCGAAGCCTGGTACCCCGGGCAGGCCGGCGGCCTGGCCATCGGCAATGTCATTGCCGGCAAGACCAATCCAGCCGGGCGCCTGCCGCTGACGTTCTATCGCAGCGTCGCCGATCTGCCGTCCTTCGACGACTACTCCATGAAAGGTCGCACGTATCGGTACTTCGACGGTGCGCCCGTGTATCCGTTCGGTTACGGCTTGAGCTATTCGACGTTCGCGTATGGGAACGTGGAGATACAAGCGGTCGATGGCGATCCCGAGCGGGGGCTGCGCGTCACCACCACGGTTCGAAACACGAGCGATAGAGCGGGCGAGGAAGTTGCGCAGCTCTACCTGGATCCACCGGAGTTCGAAGGCGCGCCGCGCATCGCACTTCGGGGCGTGCAGCGCTTTGAACTGAAGCCTGGCGAGCAGCGGACCCTCACCTTCGAGCTGAGCCCGCGCGACCTGAGTTTTGTGACGAGAGACGGTGTGCGCCAGGTATTCGCCGGCGAGCACCGTGTGAGTGTCGGCTCCGGACAGCCCGACTCCGGCGTGCCAACGCAATCGGCCGTGTTCAAGACGACGCGAGTCGTCCCGATCGCGCTCTGACAGTACGGAAACAAATCGAGCAGGAAGTAGCGATCAATGAAGCTGAAATCCGCACTCACGGCACTCCTGGTATCGCTAACGGCGTCGGTTGGCGTCGCGCATGCGCAGAGCGTTACGTTGCAAGTCGACACGGACAAGCCGGGCGTCAAGATCGATCGACAGCTGTTCGGTCAGTTTGCCGAACATCTCGGCCGCGGCGTGTACGAGGGCGTTTGGGTCGGCCCCGACTCGCCCATTCCGAACACGCGCGGCATTCGCAACGACGTCGTGGCGGCGCTCAAGGAGCTTCGCGTTCCCAACGTGCGTTGGCCGGGTGGATGTTTCGCGGATGAGTATCACTGGCGCAATGGCATCGGCCCATTGGCCGAGCGTCCCGCGACGCTCAATCCGAACTGGGGCGGCGTGATCGAGCCGAACACGTTCGGCACGCACGAGTTCATGGATTTCATCCAGCAGATCGGAGCCGAAGCATACATCTCCGTCAACGTCGGCTCGGGCACGCCTCATGAAGCCGCCGACTGGTTCGAATATCTGACGACCGATCAGCCGACGGCGTTGGCGAAGCAACGCGCGGCGAATGGCCATCCGGAACCCTACGGCATCTCGTACCTGGGGCTCGGCAATGAGAGCTGGGGTTGCGGCGGTTCGATGACCCCTGAAGAGTATGTCAATCAGCTGCGCATCTACGCCCGCTACACTCGCAACTACAACGCCAAACATCCCACCTTGAAGATCGCGGTCGGACCGGACTCGGCAGACACCGGGTACACCGAAGCCGTGATGAAAGCCTGGAAGGAGCGCAACTGGAGCTGGGACATCGACGGCATCTCGCTGCACTACTACACGGTCGGCGGGGGCTGGCCGCCGAAGTTCGTCGCGACCGGTTTCGGGGTCGACGAATACGCGACTCTCATCAAGCACACGTTGCGAATGAACGAGCTGATTCAGACGCACGGCGCGATCATGGACAAATACGATCCGGAGAAGAAGATCGCCCTGGCCGTGGACGAGTGGGGCGCGTGGCTCGCGCCCACACCGGGCACCAAGGAAGGCTTCCTGGAACAGCAGAACAGCATACGCGATGCCGTCATCGCGGCGCTCAACATCAATATCTTCGCGCGGCATGCCGACCGCGTGCGCATCGCAAACATCGCTCAGATGGTCAATGTGCTGCAGGCCATGATCCTGACCGATCGGGACAAGCTGGTGCTGACACCGACCTATCACGTGTTCCACATGTACGTGCCTTTTCAGGACGCGACGTTTCTACCGGTGAGCTTCGACGCGGGCGCTTTCGTGAATGGCGAGGTGAAGCTGCCGAAGATCGATGCGATTGCCGCAAAGGGTAAAGACGGCAAGACCTGGCTGGCGGTCACCAACATCGATCCGACCGGCACGGCGCAGCTGGAAGTGACGACCCGCGCCAAGCGGGCGACAGGAAAGATTCTCACGGCACCGAAGATCGACAGCGTGAACACCTTCGAAGCGCCCGCCACGGTCGCGCCGAAGGCGTTCTCGGCAAAGTCGAGTGGCAACAGGATTGCGTTGAAGTTGCCGCCGCATTCGGTGGCCGTGATTTCGCTGGAAGAGTAAGGGGGGGCGGCGACCACGAAACAGTTGACCTGGCACGACTGCGCGGATCGATGTTCGGACGCCTGGCGTCTGCTCACATCCGCAACAAGGCTTGATAGATCTGATAAACCGACACCAACGAGAAGAGATTATGCCTAACAAATTTCGCAAGGACGGCTTGAACTCCGTGATGAGACATACATCGGCCCGCCTGCAGACGCTGGCCGCATTCAGCTTGCTGCTGCCCATTTCGGTGCAGGCGCAAGTGGCGAATTCCGATACGGGAGCGTCATCGGCAAAGAATCAGGAGGACACGAGACTGGAAGAGATTCTGGTCACCGGTACTCGCATCATGTCGACTGGCTACAACGCGCCGACGCCGACGTCGGTGATCACTGCCGAGCAGCTCACTGCAAACGCGCAGCCGAACATCTTCACCACGGTCGCGCAGTTGCCTTCGCTGCAGGGCTCCACCGGCACGCAGACCAATACGTTCAGCACCTCCAGCGGCTTGCAGGGTCTGAGCGCGTTCTCGTTGCGCGGCTTGCAGCCGATCCGCACGCTGACGCTGCTCGACGGCCAGCGTGTCGTCGGCGCGAACGTGACAGGCGTGACCGACGTGAGCATGTTCCCGCAGCTGCTGATCGAGCGCGTCGACGTGGTCAACGGCGGCGCCTCGTCTTCCTACGGCTCCGACGCCGTCGGCGGTGTGGTGAACTTCGTCACGAACACGCGCTTCGAAGGCGTCAAAGGCAATGTCCAGGGCGCGATCACCAACTACGACGACAACGAAACCATCGTCGCTCAGTTCGCCGCTGGCAGCAGCTTCTTCGACGGTCGCCTGCATGCAGTGGGCAGCGTCGAGTACCACGATGAAGCCGGCGTCGGCCCCGGTCCGTACGGCGTGGGTCTTGCGGGCGGTCGCGACTGGTTCACTCAGCGCACGCTCGTGAATCGCAACGTGACGAATGACGGCTCGCCCCAATACACCGTCATCGACTACGCGCAGCCGTACAACTACACCAAGTACGGCCTGATCACTTCCGGTCCGCTGCAGGGCATCGCCTTCGACGAAGCGGGCAACCCGTTCAATTTCCAGTACGGCTCCAACGGCACACCCGATCGTAACGCCGCCGGCACGGTCAGTGGCTGCTTGCCGGGTTTCTGCGTTGGCGGCGATCTGTCCGGCAACGTCGACTCCGGCCGCACGCTGCAGTCCGATCTGGAGCGCATCAACGGCTACGGCCGGCTCGGATGGGATTTCGCCGATGACGACGAAATCTATTTCACGACCAATCTGGTTCAGGTCAAGACGCACAATCAGCCCATCAACGGCATGAACCGGCCGAACCTCTCGATCCAGTGCAGCAACGCGTACCTGCCCGCATCCATCCAGCAGGCCTGCGCCGATGCCGGAATCACCAGCTTCCTGTACGGCACCAGCGGTGCGATTCTGCCGAGCACGCAGGTCTATACCGACCGTCGTCAATATCGCTTCGTGGTAGGCGCGATGGGCGGCATGTCCGTGCTGGGTGACACCTGGAACTACAACGGCTACTACCAGCATGGCGTGAACTTCTCCGACATCGATGTCGAGCAGATCATGCTGTCGCGTCGCTTCAACCAGGCGATCAACGCCACCACGCTGAACGGCCAGATCGTCTGCGCCGATCCGGTGGCGCGAGCGAACGGTTGCGTTCCCATCAACATCTTCGGCGGTTTCCAACCCACGGCCGAGCAGCTCGCCTACATCATGCCCTCGAAGGGTCCTTATCAGCGGACGCGTCAGAACCAGGACGTGGCGAGCTTCAACGTTTCGGGCACGCCGATCGATCTGTGGGCAGGGCCCCTCGCGCTCGCGTTCGGTGTCGAGTGGCGAAAGGAAGAATATCGCGTGCGTTCCGATGCGTACGGCAACGGCATCCTGCCGCAAGCGGGTATCGAAGGCACGCCGTACAGCGCCGACTACCCGGCCGATCCGGTGCTGCTGGATACCGGCAACAACTGGTATGCGGGCAACTACAAGAACGGCGAGGGCGATTACAGCGTGAAGGAAGCCTACCTCGAGTTCGATCTTCCGCTGTTCGATACGGCCGGAGCGGGCCGCGCCAACTTGAACGCCGCCTACCGCGTCAACGACTACAGCACTTCCGGAACGGTCGACGTGTGGAAGGTCGGCAGCACCTGGGATACACCGCTGGATGGCTTGCGCCTGCGTGCAACGACGTCGCGCGATGCGCGTGCGCCGAACCTTTCCGAGCTGTTCGCGGCGCCCGTCACGACGACGCTGCCGAACTTCCTGGATCCGTTCCGTAACGTCAACGTGCTGGCGATCCAGAACGTGGTCGGCAATCCGGCCCTCACTCCGGAGCTCGCTCGCAATACATCGTTCGGCGTGGTGTTGTCGGAGCCGGCCTGGCTGCCGAATTTCAGCGTGTCGGTCGACTATTACAAGATCAAGATCGACGACGTTATCTCGACCCTCGGCGCCAACGACATCGTCAACTTCTGCTTCCGAGGCGTGCTGCCGCAGACCTGTAACTCGTTCAATCTGAACAATCAGAATGGACCCAACTTCATCAACGTGCAGTCGTTCAACTTCGCGTCGATCGAGACCTCGGGCTTCGATATCGAAGCGAGCTATCGCTGGGATCAGCCGTTCGGCCTGGGGGGCACCTTCGTGTTGCGCGGCCTGGCCACGCACATTCGCGAATACGTGACCGACAACGGATTGCCGGGCACCGTTCCGAACGACTCCGCGGGCGTCAATCTCGGCTCGACGCCTGACTGGAAGGTGCTTGCGATCCAGAGCTATTCGACCGACAAATATTCGCTGCAGCTCCAGCAACGGTGGATCAGCGACGGCGTGTTGGGCAACCAGTACATCGAATGCCAGCCGGGTAGCTGCCCGGTCTCGACCGTGAACCGGCCGACCATCGACAACAATCATGTCGATGGAGCGTTCTATCTCGATGTCGGTGGCTCCTACAAGCTGTTCCCGGGCACGACCGCCTACTTCAAGGTGGACAACGTGCTCGACGAAGATCCGGCGCGCGTGACGATCTTCAGCAACCCGGCGCTCTATGACGCTCTGGGTCGCGTGTATCGCCTCGGTCTGCGTTTCGATCTGTGATGTAACCGAAGGAGGCGACCCGATGATTCGGGTCGCCTTTTTTTGCGACTCAAGGAAACCCGGAAGCCTTCGATCATGAAACCATCGCTCCGTCATCTCCTGGCCGGTGCTGCGGCACTGGTGCAGGCAACTGCAGCGTTCGCCGCCAATCCGCTGATCATGGATCAGTTCACCGCCGATCCGACGGCGCGCGTGTTCGAGGGCAAGGTCTACGTGTACCCCTCGCACGACATCAAGGCGCCGCCTGGATACAAAGGCAAGCCGAACTGGTTCGTGATGGAGGACTACCACGTGTTCTCCTCCGCGAATCTCACGGACTGGGAAGATCACGGTGTAATCGTGAAGCAGACCGAAGTGGAATGGGCCGACCCCGGCGCTTACGCCATGTGGGCGCCCGACGCCGTCTTCAAAGACGGCAAGTATTATTTCTATTTTCCTGCGATCGCCAAGACCGGCGGATTCCGCATCGGCGTGGCGGTCGCGGACAAGCCCTACGGTCCGTTCAAACCGATGGCGACGCCCATCGAAGGCGTGAAGGGCATCGATCCGGCCGTGCTCATCGACAAAGACGGCAGCGCTTATCTCTATTATTCCCTGGACAAGATCTTCGTCGCCAAGTTGAAGCCCAACATGCTCCAGATCGAGGGCGAGCCCCAGGTCTTCGACTACCTGCCGAAGAAGGGACTGCAGGAAGGGCCGTTCGTGTTCGAACGCAATGGCATCTACTATCTCACCTACCCGCACGTGGAGAACAAGACCGAGCGGCTCGAATATGCAACCAGCTCCTCGCCCATGGGGCCGTTCAAATGGGCCGGCGTCATTCTCGATGAAGCGCAGAGCGGCTGCTGGACCGTGCACCACTCCATCATCGACTACCAGGGGCAGTGGTATCTGTTCTATCACGACAAGGATCTCTCGCCCGGTTTCGACAAGAACCGTTCGGCCCGGGCCGACAAGTTGTACTTCAACGACGACGGCACGATCCGCAAAGTGATTCCGACGCTGCGCGGTGTCGGCGTCGTGGATGCAAAGAGCGAAATCCAGATCGATCGCTACAGCGCCACCAGCGGCGAGGGAATCGCGGTCTCGTTCCTGGATGAAGCGAATCCGCATGCAGGCTGGAAGACCTCGTTCAACGCTGCAAGCGCCTGGGTGCGATTCAACGAAGTCGACTTCGGGCAGGGCGGCCAGAAAGCGATCGAGGTGCGCGCCAAGGCGCCAGCGGGAGGCGCACTCGAGATTCGTCTGGACAAACCGGATGGCCCGGTGATCGGCCGCATCGAAGTCGGGCAGGGGGCCGATTGGGGCGTAGCGAGTGTCGCTGCGAGGAAGGTGCCGGCCGGCGTCCACGACCTGTTCGTCACCCAGGCCGGAGCCCCGGCGGTCGAGGTGGATTGGGTCAGGTTCCGCTGAGGGGCGCCCCGACGACGCTCATTTTCGTCTCGATCTGTACCTGTTCCCGATAGCGCGGGTTTCGTACTCTCGGGCGCCACTCTCGATGCGCAGAGTGGCCGCCCAGAATCGAGCTCGATGCCACCGATCCCTCTTAGTCAGCGCCTGTCGATTGCAACTCGGGTTGTCGCCGCCGTCGTTGGCGGCTACACGATTGCGTCGCTGGCGATCGCCGTGCTCGCGCTGCTCATTCCCGCCGAGCCTTCCGAGGCCGCTCTGGCCGCGACCATGCTCTCGTTCGCGATCTATGTGGCGATCGCGGTGAGCGTGTTCGCGATTCGCAGCGTCTGGCGCATGGCGGCGTGCATGGTTGCGGCCATCGCCGTTCTCGAAGCGACACTTTGGGCTTGTCGCCGGATGTACTGGCTGTGAAAGCCGGGTTTCGCCAGACGATGGCCTGGTCGCACGGCTGGGCCGGCGTACTCGTGGGATGGATCCTGTACGCGGTCTTCGTCAGCGGCACGCTCAGTTATTTCAAGGACGAGATTTCGCACTGGATGCGTCCGGAGTTGAGCCAGGCGCGGCCGCAACCTGACGCGATCGCGCAGGCGTTGCGCATTCTCCACGAGCGCGCTGCCGACTCACCCCGATGGCTGATCGATGTTCCGGAGGCGCGCAGTCCCACGCTACGCGTCGGTTGGTCGATCACTCCTGAGCGCGGCAAGCCCAGCAATCTGCTGCGACGGTTCGAGAGTTTGGAAATCGATCCGGTCACGGGCGAGGAACTGCACAGCCGCCCCACGCGCGGCGGTGAGTTCTTTCGCCAGTTCCATTCCGAACTGAGCCTTCCGCCGATCTGGGGGCGCTGGATCGTGGGCGCATGCGCGATGACCATGCTGTTCGGGATCGTGAGTGGCGTCATCACTCACGGAAACATCTTTCGAAAACGGCTTTCGTTCCGTCCGGGAGCAGGCCCGCGTCCCTGGCGCGAGGCGCACAACATCGCCGCTGTGCTCTTTCTGCCCTATCACGTGATGATCACGTACACCGGACTGATCACGCTCATGCTGATGTATATGCCCTCGGCAGTCGAAGCTCGCTATCGTTTCGACCCCGGTGCGTTTCTCATGGAGATTGCGCCGGCTCCTGCGACCGGCGTGGCTACTGGACGACGCGCCGACCTGGCGCCGCTGGAGCCGATGCTTCGCGAGGCGCGCCGTCGCTGGGATGGGGTAGGGCCGGAGAGTATCAATATCGAGCATCCCGGTGATGCCGGCGCTCGTATTCACATGCGACGCGGCGATGCCGGGCGCATCTCGGCGAACGCCCAGATCCTGACTTTCGACGGCGTCACTGGCGCACTCGTGTCGGCCACGCCGAGGCAGTCGCCAGCATTGCTCACGTACGGCGTTCTCAGGGGCTGGCATTTCGCTCACTTCTCGCCGGCGCTGGTGCGTTGGATGTTCGTTTTGTGCGGAATGGTCGGTGCGGCAATGGTGGCGAGCGCACTGATCCTGTGGTCGGCCAAACGCGTGCCCAAGCCTGGCGATTCCAGCTCCTGGCGGCTCGCGCACCGAGCACTGCAGAGCCTCAATCGGGGTGCGATCGTGGGGCTGTGGTGGGGCGTCGCCGCCTATTTCCTCGCGAACCGATTGCTGCCCGTGGACCTGCCGTTTCGCGCAGCGTGGGAAGCGCGTTGTTTCTTCATCGTCTGGGGCCTGAGTTTTCTGGTCGCAGCGATGCAGAAAGCACGCTCGGGATGGGCCACGCATTTCGCGATCGCGGCGCTGGCCTTTGCCTCGCTGCCCGTCGTGAATGCACTGACCACTCGAGCACACCTTGGCCATTCCATCCCGGCAGGCTCGTGGGTCTATGCCGGCTTCGACCTGGCGATGCTGGGGCTGGCCGGGCTGTTTGCCGTCGCGGCGGCAAAGTCGTTCGTCGCGGAGCGAAAATAAGCCTCTGGGAGACGCGAAATTTATTCAACGGATCCGGCAGTGGTGCAACGAGTTATCAATTTCGTTCAGGGTCGCATCGAACTGTGAAATCGTGTGGTCAACTCAGCCACCGACGGCGGGGGCCCCCGGGGGAATTCGATTCGAGGCGAGGCCGCTGCCGATCAGGGTCGTACCCGATTCTTCAATTGATTCGTGAGAGATCAACTGCACATGTCCAGTGAACACAACCCAGGGCGCAGCGTGCATGCGCCGTGGTGCTCATTTCCGAAGCCCTCAGGCTCGGCGAAGGCGGCGCTTGCCACTGCCTTGTTGGCGGTGGTCGAGCTGAGCCTGGCAGCGCTGCCGACCGAGCCATTCTGGCAATCGCGAGACGATCAGCAACGTGAAGCCTTCGTGCCCGTGCCGCTGCCCGAGGGTATCAAGGTGATGCCCACCGAACTGGAAGGACCCGTCTTTGCGGATGAGAAGGGGATGACCCTCTACATCTGGCCGCAGCAGCAATTGCGCAACGGCAGTCTTGGCGACCGGCGCAACGGCGGCGCCTCGACCTGCGACGACACTATATATAAGGAGACGTCGGGTCTCATGAGCCCGTACCCACCGGGGTTTCTGCTGCCGGATCTCGATCGGCGCCGCAGCTGCGAACAGGTCTGGAAGCCGAAACTGGCGCCGGCGGGCGCCAAGCCCATCGGCAGCTGGAGCCTCGTCAAGCGCAAGGATGGCAGCATGCAGTGGGCCTATGACGGTTCGCCGGTCTACACCTCGGATCGCGATCGCAAGCCGGGCGATGTGCTCGGTGGAACCAACGCCATCATCGTCGGCGAACAAGGCGCCGCGCGCTTCCCCGTCGGCCCGCCGCCCGACGTACCGCCGGAGCTGGACATCGCGCCGTTTCGCACCGGCCACATGCTGATCACGAGCAAGGGATACGCGGTGTACACCTCCGACGCCGATACAGCGAACAAGTCCAATTGCTACGACGACTGCCTGAAAGACTGGGCGCCCGTCGCAGCTCCGCAGCTTGCGAAACCTCACGGCGAGTGGACTATCGTCGAGCGGGCGCCGGGTGCGCGGCAATGGGCGTACCGTAGCAAGCCGCTCTACACCTATCGGCTGGAGAAGCGGACCCGCAGCATGACGGGTAGCGACAATCCGGGCTGGCACAATGTGTTCACGCAGCGCGCGTATTCGCCGCCTTCGGAGTTCACGGTTCAGGACTCGCGTATCGGCCAGGTGCTGGCGGATGCGAACGGCAAGTCGATTTATCTCTATCACTGCAACGACGATGCGATGGATCAGCAGTCGTGCGACCACCCGGATGCCCCTCAGCATTATCGGCTGGCGATCTGCGGAAACTTCGACCCGAAGGTGTGTCAGGAAACCTTCCCGTATGTGAGAGCCGAGCGCGGCGCCAAGGCGGAAAGCGACTTGTGGACGGTGATCGATATCGATCCCAACACGGGCAAGCGCGCCACGCAGGGGCAAGCGGGTTCGATCTCGGTCTGGGCGTATCGCGATCGCCCCGTTTACACCTACGGCGATGACGAGAAGCCAGGCGATGTGAACGGCGACAACTACGGTGAGTTCAACGGCGCCCGCAACGGCTTCAAGGCGTTCTGGTTGCGCGACGACTATCGCGACAACGTGATGGGTCTGTCGTTGAAGGACCGGGCGCGACGCTGATCGCTCATGCCTGTCTCGTCATCGTCCATCGATGGCGAGACAGGTCCCGTCCGCGCGGCGGTGAGAACAATCGATGCAGCGAATCTCGACGGAGCACGTTCCCCAGCGGCAGCGGCTGGCGTTCGTCCACGACTTCATCGCTCGTCACTGGGCGGGTATGCGCTTTGCTCCCGTCGATGAAGCCGACCTGCGTATCGACATCTCTGTCTTCGATCTGCCGGATACCGTGGGCATCGCGCGAGCCCACTATCCGCCGATCGTTGGCAGCCGTCCGCGGGACCTTCTGAGCGACGGCCGCGACAACTACACCCTGGCGATCGTTTCCGAAGATCATGAGGTCTCCGTCGAGGGTTGCCGGGCCTTCACCGTCGCGGCCGGCGACCTGATCCTCATCAACGAAGCGTCGTGGTTCGAAGTGCGGCATCCGCGCGCCAAGGTCGACGTCGTTTCCCTCGGATGCTCGCAAGTTGCTGCGCGCGTGCCTCGTCTCGATCTTGCGCCGTTCTATCACGTTCCTGGCAGTGCCCCTGGCGCGTCGTTGTTCGTCGGTTACACAAACCTTCTGCGGCAGGCGCCCCCGCAAGGCGAAAAAGCACGTCGGACTGCCGCAAACCATATTCACGATCTGATCGCCGTCGTACTCGACGGCTTCGTGCAGGGAGGCGCAGAGCGCAACGAGCGCGGCATTCGAGAGGCGCGGTTCGAGCTGATCAAAAAAGACATCCTCGAGCGCCTCGGCGATCCTGCTCTCAGCGTCAACTCCGTAGCACTTCGTCAAGGCGTGACGCCGCGTTACATCCAGCATTTATTTGAAAGGAATGGCACCACGTTCACGGAGTTCCTGCGCGACAATCGGCTGGCGCGCGCTTTCCAACGACTCGATGAAGACGCTGTGGGAATGAGTATTTCCCAGATCGCGTTCGAGTCGGGCTTTGCCGATCTTTCCAATTTCAATCGCGCCTTTCGGCGTCGCTATGCAGTGACGCCCTCGAGCGTTCGAGCCGAAGCGATGCGCAGGCGCATTCGCTGAAGACAGCGGGCCATCCTGAGCCTGTGTTTCCAGATCCGTTGCCTCGGCCTTTAGTACAACCGATTCGTTCCCTGCAGTATCTGTTCGCCTGAGACCAAGACACACGAGCGTCCTGCCGCGATGCTGTTCCAAGCATCAACACGCTGAGCAGTCGGGACTTCAGATGGCATACGGCAGAACTCTTCGCTTCGAGAACACGGCGGAAACGAATTCTCATCCTATTGAACGCGCGGTCGCATCGGACGTGATCCGACGCGATGATCCACGTTCATCTCGAGTGGCAGTGTCACATGGAGGGCGCGCGATCTGGGCCGCTGGATTGCTGATGCTGCTCGCTGGCTGTGGCAGTTCGAGCTCCGACGACGGCCCATCGCAACGGGATCCGCCGCCGGCACAGGACCCGCCGGGACAGGAGCAACCTCGCGCGGCAGTCCCTACTGAGATAGGCAACCCACTCGAAGCGGCGGTGACGCAAGCGATCGGGTCGGCAGGCGGAGTTCTCGAATCGGCCGACGGAACTATACGGGTCGAGATTCCGGCCGGCGCGCTCGCGGCCGAGCAGATCGTCAGCATCCAGCCGATCTCCAATCATGCGCACGGCAAAATCGGCAGCGCCTTCCGGCTCGGCCCCGAAGAGGTCTCCTTCGCAAGCCCGGCCCGGCTGACATTCCAGTTCACCTCCGAGCAGATCCTCGGCACAGCGCCCGAACTGCTGCGCGTGGCGAGTCAGAATTCCGAGCGCTTCTGGGAACTGCATGAAGCAGTGACGCTCGATGTCGAGGTAGGCACCGTGTCGGTCGACACCACTCACTTCAGCGATTGGTCGCTCGTAACCGGCGCGCTGCTTTCGCCGGAATCCGCGACGGTGAAACCGGGCGAGACCGTCTCTCTTTCGGTCGTGACCTGCGAGCGAGTGCAGTCCGACGATCTGCTCGCGCCGCTGGTCGCCGAGTGCCGGCCGAGCGAAGTGATCCGGAATCTGGTGAGGAACTGGTCGGTGAACGGCACGCCCGGCGGCGATGGCAACGTCGGCACCGTGTCGGTACAGGATGACCGTTCGGCTCTTTACACGGCGCCTGCCGATGCACCTCAGCAGAATCCGGTTGCGGTGTCCGCGCAGTACACCACGCTCCAGGGCGAGCTCGTCACGCTCGTTTCGAACATTCGCGTTCAAGCCGGCCTGTGTACGCCGCCGAGTCCCGCCGAGCCTTGCGCCTTCAATCTCGTGGAATTCAACGCGGAGGCGCTGCCCTATGAGGGACTGCCCCGCGAGAGCTGGGAGAACGTCGAAACGGTGACTTCGGGGCGCTTGTCGCTGTGGGACTTCGACGGCGATGGCGCGGGCACCTGGTCGTTGCGAATCGTGTGGGTCGAGTCGAGACTATCGGGCGATCTCGAACAGTTCGAACAGCTCGCCGGCGATTTCACGAGCGATGCAGCCGGCAGACTGAGCTTCACCGTTCTGGGCGGCTCGTCGTTCACCGGCAGCCTGCAGCAGGACCAGTTGACGATCGAGGGTTATCCGTTCAGCTCGCAGAATGCGAGCGTGTCGGCGCAGCTCGGATTTCGGCGGAACTGAGCGTTACGTTATTTGTTTCGCGTGTCATCCGCGGGGTACACGCGCTTAATTACTAAAATGGAATCGTGTTATCGATAACATCTGGCCGGCGCACGCGTCGCCGGCCAATTTTTTCCTGCGAGTTCAGCGAAGCAGAATCGGACGTCGTGCGGTCCGTGAATAACATCTTCAAATAAAAGACGTTGCAGCGTCCACTAAGGTATTGCTTCCGCTCGTGCCAAGTCGTAAATATCGTGCGACGTACAAGATAGCGAGGAAAGCCCATCGCTCATGGCTGCATCTCCGATCATTCCTGATCGTATATTGGAGAGATGGCGTGGCATGCTTGGGACGGCGAGCGCATTTCTCGCGGC
>Ga0182742_1001075_pt1 | contig 37298 bp, 33 predicted proteins | sample eDN5th37CBELigMG_FD_128880 | JGI IMG/M metagenome (GOLD analysis project Ga0182742, IMG submission 128880) | Enriched Miracle-Growth compost microbial communities from Emeryville, California, USA - eDNA 5th pass 37_C BE-Lig MG (version 2)... ... | reverse complement strand
CCCCTGCCGCCGCCGCAACGGACCCCGGCAAGGATTCCGAGGAAGTCGCGACGCATGCCGGATTTCCCAATCCCGTAGCGATCGGCGCATCCACCATCGAAGTCATCGTCAGTCGCAACGACACGCTCGACCGCATTTTCCGCCGCCTGAAGCTCGATCTCGCGGACCTTGCTTCGCTGCGGAACCTGCCTGGCCTGAAGAGCGGTCTGGACAAGCTGCGCCCCGGCGAAGCGCTGCGGCTCATCCATCGCGACGGCTCGCTGTTCGGGTTCGAACGGCAGCTGAGCCCGAGTGAAACGCTGCAGGTGTTCAGGGACGAAGAGGGTTTTCGCACGAGCGTGCTGGAAAATCCGCTGGAAACGCGCGAGCGGACGGTGCGCGGCACGATCGAAAGCTCCCTTTTCGAAGCGGTCGCCAAGGCCGGCGCGCACGACCAGACGGCTCTCGCGCTCGCGGACATCTTCGGTTGGGCCATCGATTTCGTGCTGGATATCCAGCCCGGCGACACGTTCGTCGCCACGTACGAAGAGATTTCGCAGGACGGCGAATACGTGAAGGACGGCCCGATCAGCGCCGCCCTCTTCATCAACAAGGGCCGCGAATATCGCGCCGTGCGTTACGTGGATCCCAACGGCCGCGCGCACTATTACTCGCCGGACGGCATGAGCATGTATCGCGCATTCCTGCGCACGCCGGTCGAGTTCACTCGCATCAGCTCCCGCTTCAATCCGAACCGCCGTCATCCGGTGCTGAACACCATCCGCGCACACAAGGGCGTGGATTACGCGGCTCCCACCGGCACGCCGGTGCGCGCCGCCGGCGACGGCCGCGTCCAGTTTGCCGGCCGCAAGGGTGGGTACGGAAACGTGCTCGAAATCGCGCATGCGCGCGGCGTCGTCACGGTCTACGGGCACCTTTCCCGCTTCGGCAAAGGCATCAAGACGGGCTCGAAAGTCACCCAGGGCGAAGTGGTGGCGTACGTCGGCATGTCGGGCCTCGCCACCGGTCCCCATCTGCATTACGAGTACCGGGTGAACGGCGTTCACAAGAACCCGCAGACGGTCGAGCTGCCCGGCGCCGCCCCGATCGATCCGGCCTGGCGCGCGGATTTCGAAGAAAAGAGCGCCCTGGCGCTCGCCGCACTGGAAATGCCGGTCGGGCCCGCGCTGGTCTCGCGCTAAGCTGGTTTCGCGCTAAAAAACCGCACCTCGAAGTCGGGTTGTCATCGCACTGTCACAGGGGCCATGCTGAACTACGGCCCTTTGACTACGGTCCTTTTGCCGGACGGCTGCAATGGACTCACCCGATCTCAAGTCGCCGGATTTCTACATCAACCGGGAGCTCTCGCTGCTGGAGTTCAACCAGCGCGTGCTCGCCCAGGCGCTCGACGAATCGGTCCCGCTTCTCGAACGGCTGAAATTCCTGGCCATTTCGTCGAGCAATCTCGATGAGTTCTTCGAGATCCGTGTCGCCGGCCTCAAGCAGCTGCACGAGCTCGGCTCCGGCCCGCTCGCGCCGGACGGTCTTTCCATTCCCGAGCAGCTCTGCGCCATCCACGAGCGTGCGCTCAAGCTCGTCGCGGACCAGTACAACTGCCTGAACGAAGTGCTGATGCCCGCGCTTCGCGCGAAAGGCATCCGCTTGCTGAATCGCAAGGAATGGTCGCCCGAGCTGGAGCGCTGGCTGGAACAGTACTTCGAACGCGAAGTGGAGCCCGTGCTCAGCCCGCTCGGGCTCGATCCGGCGCGCCCTTTCCCGCGGATTCAGAACAAGAGCCTGAACTTCATCGTTCGACTCGAGGGAAAAGATGCGTTCGGCCGGGATAGCGAGCTCGCCATCGTGCAGGCTCCGCGCTCGCTGCCGCGAGTGGTGCCTGTGCCTCCCTCGAGCGGGCCCGGCGCCTTCGTGCTGCTTTCGCAGATCGTGGTCGCGTTCGTGCACAAGCTGTTCGCGGGCATCGAGGTCCGCGGCTGTTATCAGTTCAGAGTCACGCGCAACAGCGATCTGTTCGTCGACGAGGAAGAAATCGACGATCTCCGCCGAGCTCTCGAGGGCGAACTTGCACACCGCCGATACGGCGCCGCCGTTCGGCTGGAAACCTCGCGGGATCTGCCGGAAGACATGACGCGCTTCCTGCTCAAGCAATTCGCGCTAAGCGATGTCGACCTGTATCAGATGCCGGGACCGGTGAATCTCAACCGCCTCTCCGCCATCTACGATCTCGCCCAGCGGCCGGATCTCAAGTACCCGATCTTCACGCCGGGGCTTCCGACTCGCCTCGCGGGAACGCCCGATCTTTTCGCGGTGATTCGCCAGAACGATCTGCTGCTTCATCATCCGTTCCAGAGCTTCGCGCCGGTGATGGACTTCGTGCGGCAGGCCGCATCGGATCCGCAGGTGCTGGCGATCAAGCAAACGCTTTACCGCACCGGTCACGACTCGCCCGTCGTCGACGCGCTCGTCGCAGCCGCGCACGCGGGCAAGGACGTCACGGTCATCGTCGAGCTGCGCGCTCGTTTCGACGAAGAGGCGAACATCGAGCTATCCAACCGCCTGCAGGAAGCGGGCGCCCACGTGATGTACGGCGTCGTCGGCTACAAAACTCACGCGAAGCTGACGCTCGTAGTCCGCCGCGAGCCGGGGGGAATCCGCCGCTATTGCCACCTCGGCACCGGCAACTACCACCCGCGAACTGCGCGCGGCTACACGGACTACGGCCTTTTCACGTGCGCGGACGACGTCGGACAGGACGTGCACGAGCTCTTCCTGCAGCTCACGAGCCTCACGCAAACGCCAAAACTCTGCTGCCTGCTCCAGTCGCCATTCGGATTGCATGAAGCGGTGCTGGAAAAGATCGAGCGCGAAGCTCAGAACGCCCGCGAGGGCAAGCCCGCCCGCATCATCGCCAAGATGAACGCGCTGGTGGACCCGCAAGCGATCGAAGCTTTGTATCGCGCGTCGCGCGCGGGCGTACGAGTGGATCTCATTGTGCGCGGCGTGTGCGCCCTTCGGCCAGGCATCCCAGGCGTTTCAGAAAACATCCGCGTGCGCTCCATCGTCGGGCGCTTTCTCGAGCACTCGCGCGTCTTCTACTTCGAAAACGGCGGCACGCCGGAGATCTTCGGAGCGAGCGCGGACTGGATGGAGCGCAACTTCTTCCGGCGCGTCGAAGTCGCCTTCCCGTTGAAGCGACCCGAGCACCGCGCGCGAGTGCTGGCGGACCTCGAGACTTATCTCCGCGACGACACGCAGGCCTGGGAGCTCGGACGCGACGGCGTCTACAGGAAGGTCGAGACCTGCAAGGAATCGCCGACCGGCGCGCAGGCCGACCTGCTGGCGAAATATGCCGCCGGCACCACTTTCAAGCTTTGACTAACCGCGCGCGCTGAAGACGCGCAACCTGAAGCCGTGCGCCTTCAGGTGATCGATTTCCTGCTGCAAATCGGCAGTGGTGAGCGGGTGATCCCGGAGCCACCGGCCGGGAAATTTCAGTTCGAGCGTACGCCCGCGCGCATTGAGCTCGATCTCGGGTAGCGCCGCATCGCTTCGACCTCGGTGGAGAAGCACCGACAACCGCAGCAGTACGATGAGGAAAAAGGCATCCCGATCCCACGGCGGGACGAGCTCCTCCATCTTGTCCAGCGACAGCTTGCGCCGGTGCCCGCCGACCAGCCGCGCCAGCATCTGCTGCTCTTCGTGCGGAAATCCATGCATGTCCGCGTTCTCGAGCAGATACGCGCCATGCCGGTGATAGCCGTTGTGCGAAACGTCCAGCCCGATCTCATGCAGCCGCGCGGCCCATTTGAGCATGAGCTCCGCGAGCGGATCGTCGAGCTTCCAGGCTTCACGAGTCTGCGCGAGGAAATTCTTCGCAGTCGTCTCGACACGCTCTGCCTGCGCAAGGTCCACGTGATAGCGCTGCTGCATGCTCCGGACGCTGCGCTCACGCGCGTCCTCATCCGTGAACCGGCCGACGATGTCGTAAAGCAAGCCATCGCGCATCGCGCCTTCGGCGATCCGCATGGATTCGATGCCAAGCACGTCGAACACTTCGGTGAGGATCGCCATGCCACCCGGGAAAACGGGCCGCCGCTCGTCGTTGATTGCGGCGAGCTGCAGCTCGCGCGTCGAGCCGCGATCGACCATGTACGCGAGGACGCGCTTGAGCCCGTCCCTCGTGATCGAGGTGGAGGAAGGATCGAGCTCCCGGATCGCTTCGCCGATCGCTCGCACAGTGCCGGCACTGCCCGCTGCGCTGTTCCACCCGCGCCGACGGAACGCCGCCTGCACCGGCTCCAGCTCCAGCCGCGCGGCGACGCGAGCGCGGTCGAGCCGCTTCTCGGTGATCTTGCCGTCCCGGAAAAAACGCTCGCTGAGCGCGACGCAGCCCATCTGCAGGCTTTCGAGCTCCAGCGGGGTAAGGCCCTCGCCGATGATCAGCTCGGTGCTGCCGCCGCCAATGTCGACGACGAGCCGCCTTCCCGCCTCGCTCGGCATGTTGTGCGCGACGCCCGAGTAGATGAGCCGCGCCTCCTCCATGCCGGAAATGATCTCGATGGGATGCCCCAGGGCTTCACGGGCGCGCTCCAGAAACGCCTGCTTGCGTCGGGCGACGCGCAGCGCATTCGTCCCGACCACCCGCACGCTCCGCGCATGCATTGCGCGGAGCCGCTGCCCGAAGCGCTGCAGGCAAGCGAGCGCCCGAGCGGCCACCTCCTTGTCGATCCGCCCGTTCTCCTCGACACCCGCGGCAAGACGCACCGTCTCGCGAAGCCGGTCGATGACGACGAGCTGGCCGTGCGAATAGCGCGCCACGACCATGTGGAAGCTGTTGGAGCCGAGATCGACCGCGGCCAGCACGTCCGGCACGGTTCGCGCGGAGGGACTGAGGCGGGCTTCGGCGGGAGAGCGGGCGGCGGAAGCCGGTCTCACGCGGACGGTCGGCGGATCAGGTGGAGAACGAGGAGCCGCAACCGCACGTCGTGGTGGCGTTCGGATTACGGATGACGAACTGGGCGCCGTCCAGGCCTTCCCGGTAGTCGATTTCGGCGCCCGTGAGGTACTGGACGCTCATCGGGTCGACCAGGAGCTTCACGCCCTGGTTCTCGACGCAGGTATCCCCCTCCTGCTCCTGCTCGTCGAACTCGAAGCCGTACTGCAGGCCCGAGCAGCCACCGCCCTGGACGAAAACGCGCAGCATGAGCTTGGGATTGCCCTCGCCGCGGATGAGGTCGCCCACCTTGCGGGCCGCCGCGTCCGTAAAGACCAGCGACGGGGCCAGCCCTGCATCGGTCGTCATGGCTTCAGAAGTCGTGCTCATCCCATATTCCCGTTCGATCGGATCGCGCTTGCAGTCTAGGAGCCGTGTCCCCGGCGGTAAAGCAGCGCCCCGCCGGGAGGCTCAGGCCCCCTGCGTGGTGGCGGCGGTAGCGTTTGGCAAGGGCATGAGCTTGCCCTTGATCTCGGCGCCCAGGGTCATCTCGATCACGCCGTATTGGACATTGCCCTCGACCCGCGCCGTCGCCCCCAGGACGACCCGCTCGCGGGCCATGATGTCTCCCCGGACCACGCCGTTCAGCATCACGGTCGGGACTTCCACGCTGCCCTCGATGGAGCCGGTCTCGCTCACCGAGAGCGTGGCCGTCGGGTCGTTGTCCGAGCGGACGTTGCCGGCGACCCGCCCGTCGAGGTGCAGCCCGCCGGTGAAGTCGAGATCGCCGTCGATCTTCGCGGTCCTGCCCACCAGGGTGTCGATCCGCCCGTTGGATTTGGGTTCACGGCCGAACATTGCTCTTCTCCCGCATCAGCTCGCGTCGACGGTCCAGGGGAACGTCTCGGTGACGGGCGAAACGCCCTTTCGGTTCGAGCGCACCTCGATGGTGAGGCGCTCCGGGGCGAACCCCGCGGGGATCGCGATCTCCTGCTCGAAATTCTGGAAATACCGGAACGAGAACGGCATCTCGCGCACCTTGCCGCCCGTCATGGCGGCGAGGTCCAGCGAGCTGGCCTTGTCGTTCCTCATGCCTTCGGCGGTCACGGCCAGCGAGCCGCTCGCCACGTCCTCCGGGCGCACCGACCGCACCAGGTTCATCCGCACGAGGTAACGCCCCGGCTTGGACCCCGTTCCGATCCGCAGCTGCTGGATCTTCACCCCGGGCGAAACCGCGGACTGCGCGACGATCCCACGATAAAAGGCCAGCTCCTGCGTCTGGCGGGCCACCTGCGCCTGCAGCTCCCCGATGGTGCGGGAGACTTCCGCCTGCTCCCGGGCCCTTCCCACGCGAATGGTGTCGAGCTCCGCCAGGCGGGTCCGCAACTCGCGGTTGGCCTTCTCCAGGCGGTCGACCGTCACCTCGTGCTCGGTCCGCTCCTGCGAAACGGCGAGGCGGTCGTAGCCCGCATCGAAGCGGCCAAGCTCGTACACGACGTAGAGACCGAAGGCGCCCAGCAACGTGAGCGCGGTCACGGTCAGGGCCCGGCGCGTCGGCGCGTAGGTGCGCACGACGACATTGACGGGGGCCTTGCTGGGACTGCTTCGGGGCATAACGCGGATCATGCGCGCGGCCGGGCCGCTCAAACGTTCGATCACTCGACGGAAGCGGCAGTCCGCCCGGTGGGATCGGCCGAACCCCCGCCGTCCGCGCCGAGGGTGTCAGCCATCACCCCATCCCACCACGGAGGCAGCGCCGGGGTGTCGCCCGAGGGAAACGCCATCGGGGCGAGCTCCCGCAACGCCTGGGTGTAGACGGGGCGCTTGAAGTAGATGACCTCGCGCACGGGCTCCCACCACGAGGCCCAGCGCCACTGGTCGAATTCGGGTTCGTTGGTGCTATCGAAGGCGAACCGCGCGTCCTCGCGCTTCAACCGCAGCAGAAACCAGCGCTGCTTCTGCCCGATGCAGACCGGGTGACGATTTCGGCGTACGAACCGTGCGGGTAACCGGTACCGAATCCAGTCCGCCGTGCTGCCGACCAGCTCGACGTCGCCGCGCCGCAGCCCCACTTCTTCGTGCAGCTCGCGGAACAGCGCATCCTCGAACTGTTCCCCGCGGCGCATTCCGCCCTGAGGGAACTGCCAGCCGCGACCGCCGGTACGCCGACCCAGAAACACCTCGCCCGCGCCGTGCATCAGCACGATGCCGACGTTTGCGCGATAGCCTTCTGTGTCGATGACGTCACTCATTGCAAGCGGGGAGTCTGCCACAGGCTATGCGGCGAACGCAGTGCCTCAAGAAGACAACGAGCGCGACCGCCCGCTAAGCTGGCTGGATGTCTCGCGCAGCATGGTTCGGACCGGGCTCGGCACGTCGCCTCGTGGGGTTGCTCGCCCTCGCCGCGGTGGTCTTCGCGGCCGCGCTGCTTATCGGCACGTCGGGAGTGACCCTTTCGAAAGCCCTCGCGGCGCTCGCCGGCTCGGGCGATGAGGCAACACGCAGCGTGATGCTCGAGGTGCGGCTCCCGCGCCTGCTGGCGGCGTTCGGCGTCGGCGGGTTACTGGCGGTGGCCGGCGTGCTGCTGCAGGCGCTGTTCCGCAATCCTTTGGCGGACCCCTTCGTGCTGGGCGTGTCGGGTGGTGCTGCCATCGGGGCGCTGCTGGCGATGGTGGCCGGCTTCTCCGTTGTCTTCGTCCAGTTCGGAGCGGTGATCGGGGCATTGGCAGCCGTGGCCGTCGTGTACCTGCTGGCGCGAGGTGGAGGGACAGCTCGCCTGCTGCTCACTGGCGTTGTGATCGCCAGCGCCTCCGGTGCGCTGATCAGCGTCCTCCTCGCCGTCGCGGATTCGTCGCGTGTGAGGAGCATGGTTTTCTGGCTGGCTGGGGATTTGGGGTGGGCGCCCAGTCCGGTGGCGAGCGTGCTTGCGGCCGTCGCGGCCGTACTCGTCGCCGTTCTGCTCGCGCGGCCACTGAACGTCCTCGCGTCGGGGGAGCTTCGCGCGCGCAGCGTGGGGCTGGAAGTGGACGCCTGGCGAACGCTGGTGTTCATCGCATGCGCGACGATCACGGCGATCGCAGTTGTCAGCGCCGGGACGGTGGGGTTTGTGGGGCTGATCACCCCGCACGCGGTGCGCTTGCTGTTCCGGACGAGCGATCACCGCATCGTCGCGCCGGCTGCTGCGGTTCTTGGGGGGACGTTGCTGGCGGCGGGCGACCTGGTTGCGCGAACGATTGCCGCGCCTCGTCAGTTACCGGTGGGAGCCATCATGGCGCTGGTGGGAGCGCCGCTCTTCATCGCCCTGCTGCGGCATCGAAGCCGCACGAGCGGCTAGCCCCAAGAACCGACTCCCGCGGCCTCAGCTGATGCGCGGGCTTCAGCTGACGATGTTGCGCGAGACGGCCACGCGGTTGCGGCCCGCCTGCTTCGACCGATAGAGCGCCGCGTCCGCCTCAGCCATCAGCTGTTCGGCGAGCAGCTTCATGTCCTTGGTGTCGTGCTTCGGTTCGGCGACAGCAACGCCGATAGACAGCGTCACAGTCTCCTGCCGATCCTCACCGACCTTCACCGGAGTTCCGCGCACCGAATCGAGCACGCGTTGAGCCACGCGCTCACCATCCCGCAAATCTCCTTGCGGCAGCACGATGGCGAACTCGTCTCCGCCAAACCGCGCGCCGATGTCGCTGACGCGCATCTCCGCGTTGATCCGCGTGGCGACCTCGCGCAAGACAGCGTCCCCGCCGAGATGCCCGTGCGTGTCGTTGATCGGCTTGAAGTTGTCGACGTCGATCATGAGACACGCGATCGGCTGCCGGAAACGCTGCGCACGCGCCAGCTCCTCACGCAGACGCGCGTTCAAATACCGCCGATTGTGGAAACCGGTGAGATAGTCCGTAAGCCCACTGCGAAGGAGCCGCGCGCGATTCGCAGCGTTCTCGATGCACAGCGCCGCCACCATGCCGAGGTGCGCGAGGAAATCGCTGGCGAGGTCCGCATTGAAGCGGCCCGGGTCGTAGCTCGCGAACGTGAGCACGCCGTCCATGTGATCGTTCCGACGCAGCGGGATGAGCGCGAGGCTCCCCACGCGCGGAAGGCCCGCGCAGAAGTATTCGTGCTCGGTGGGGTTGTAGGAGCCGAGCCAGGGCTGCTCCAGCCGCGCAAGGTGCGGCAGCAGGGCAGCGGTCGAATCGGTGAACTGCACCTGCGGCAGCTTTTCCAGGAGGGACGCGTCGTCCCAGAGCAGGTGCCGCAGCTCGTACTGCGGATCGTCGAGGGTCAAGGTAACGAGATCGAGCTGGTACGAGCGGCGCAGACCGTGGATGAGGCGCTCGAACAGCTGGGGGAGCGTGGCGGCCCGAAGCAGCTCGAGCTCGCGTTCCTGCGTCTTGCGCAGCAGCGTGTTGTTACGAGCCGCGGCTTCCTTCAGCTCCGCGAGAGTGGCGGTCAGACGCCGGTTCTCGGCAATGAGGTCTTCCGCCCGTCCCATCACCCCGCGCGGTCGCGAGTCGAGGGGGGCGCGATAAATCGTCATCGACTGGCATCCCCAGAAGCCCTTCCTGCCGTCAGGCCCGACGCTCGGTCACGCTCCGACGGTCTTCGAGATAATCCCGCCCGCGTCGCATCAGGGCAACGAACGAATCTCGATCCTGTGACAGGATCGCCGTTCGGATGCGTTCCACGGCCTTGGCAAGCGCCTCCAGGGACTCGGCGCCGTAGTCGTTGAGGCTCTGGATCTCGTAGTACAGGTCCGGGCTTTCCTGGGCGACGCGCGTCGCGACATCCAGCTGCGCATCGAAGGTGGAGCTCGCGAGCTTCACCAGCCGCGGGGCCGCCTCGCCGCTTTCCGCAAGCGCCGTAAAGAACGCGATGTTCAGGGCATGGGAGAGCCCCAGGACGTAGGCGATGAGCCGGTCGTGCTCGTCCAGGCTCATGACCACCTGCTCGGCCATCGTGGAGCTGAAAAGCTCCTGCGCGCGTTCCAGCGCCTCCTTGTGCCCGAGGTCCACGAAGATGACGTGGCGGCCGGAGAGCAGCTGCGTGTCCGGCCCGAACATCGGGTGGATGGACGTGACGCGCAGGCCGTGCGACTTCAGCGCCAGAAGGCCCGCGCGCATGGGGCTCTTGAGGGAGCCGACATCCAGCACCACGCCGGGCGGACGCCGGAGCGCGAGATCCCGCAGGATGGGGTCGGTCGCGCTCATGGGCGTGGCGAGGATGATGTAATCGTGTTTGAGGTCCGTCTGCCGCCAGTCCGCCACGTGCGGGAACCCGGGAGGCGCGCCCGACGGATCCGCCACTTCGACCGCGAATCCCTGCACCGCCAGGAACTCCGCGAACCAGCGGCCCATCTTCCCCGCGCCGCCGATCACCAGCACCCGCTGGCCCGTGCCCGCGCCCTTGGCGCTGACGCTCGCCTGCTCCTGCGTCGTGAGCGAGTTGCGAATGAGCAGCCTCATGAGCTGCTCCGCGAGGTCCGGCGCCACACCCAGCGCCGCGGCCTTTTCCCGGGCCGCGACGATGACTTCGCGCTCCCGGTCGTAATCCCGCGTGGCGCGCCCGGTGCTGCGCTTCACGCGCGCCACTTCCTCGCTCACGCGCTTCCGCTCGGCGACGAGCGCCAGGATTTCGTCATCGATCTCGTTGATGCGACGTCGCAGGTCGTCCAGGGAAACGTCGTCGCTCATGGAAGCAGGCTCTGTGGCTTGAAAGGGCCTGCCTTTCTATCGGTCTGCCGTGAGTGCCGCAAGTGCGCGAGATGGGTGTTCCAGCCTGGAGAGGCAGCGGCTCCCGGTGCGGCCACCGGGAGCCCGCTATGGGGTCGAGGTTTCAGTGACGGTGCCAGCGGCGATCCTGGTGTCGGTGGTCGTGCCAATGGCGACCGCCGTGATACCCGCGGGGGTACCCGTAAACCCTTCCTTTGTAGGTGTAAGGCTTCGAGTAGTAATAGCCGCGAGGGACGGAGTAATACCGTCCGTTACGCCAGTGACCCCGACCGTCATGCCACCTGTGGTTTCCCCACCGGCGGTCGTGGCGGTCGTCCCATCGCCAGTCACCCCGACCTCTATCGACAAAGAAGAAACGGTAGCCGACGTTCCCGTAGTAACTGTCGACTCCCACGTACACACGGGTCCGGTCGGACGCCATCGCCGCCGTCGATCCGAGCCCGAGCAGAAGCACAGCAATCAATCCCGCGCGAAGCATGTGGAAACCCCTCTCACACTGCGGAACAGGGGCGTGAAACTAGGCACCGCGGTCTGAAGATTTCCTGAACGTGACGTCGAGCACGTCGGTGAACGGCTACAGGGCCGAAGGGCTGCATGCGGCGAGAAGGCAGACCCTCTACCATTCGCAGCATGCCTGAGCACACGTTGCCGCCTGTCGATCTGCTTTCCGAACCGCTGCCCGCCGAGCCGCTCGCGCTCGCCGCGTCCTGGCTCGCCCAGGCGTGGGCCAATCGCCAGCAGCCCAATCCCAATGCGATGGTGCTCGCCACGAGCACAGCGGACGGTCACCCTTCCGCACGCGTGGTTCTCTGCAAGGAGATCGTCCCGGATCCGGGCTTCGTCGTTTTCTACACGAACTATTTGTCGCGCAAGGGACGTGAGCTCGCCGACAACCCGCGCGCGGCGATCGTGCTCCATTGGGATCACATGCATCGACAGGTCAGAGTGGAAGGGCGAATCGTCAAGGCACCGGAGGCCGACAGCGATGCGTACTTCGCATCGAGAGCGAGGGAGAGCCGCGTGGGTGCGTGGGCCAGCAAGCAGAGCGAGCCGATCGAGTCGCGCAAGGCTTTGCTCGACGCGGTGGCCGAGGCGGGCAAGCGTTTCCCGAACCCCGAAGTGCCCCGGCCTGCGCACTGGGGCGGCTATCGCCTCTGGGCGGAAGCCGTGGAGTTGTGGTCCGAAGGCGCGGCGCGCATTCACGATCGCGCGCGATGGACGCGCACCCTGACTCCGAACGGCTCCGACAGCTTCGTCGCCGGCCCATGGTCCGCGACGAGATTGCAGCCCTGAAATTTCCCCGTGTGGAAAGTACTTCGAATCTCCGTGCTGCTCGTCGTGCTGCTGGTAGTGGCCGCGAACGCATGGCTCGATCGGGCGAACACCACGAGCTGGGACAAGACCCTGTGGGTCGGGGTGTTCCCGATGAACGGGGACGGCAGCGCGGTCGCCGAGAGGTACGTCAGCGGACTCAAGCCCGAAGACTTCGCGAGCATCGAGACATTCTTTGCGCGTGAGACCGAGCGCCACGGCATCAGGATCGACCGTCCGATCCGCATCGAGCTGTATCCGTCGCCCTCGAAGCTGCCGCCCGCCCTTCCACGCGACGCGAATGCGCTGCAGACGGCCTGGTGGAGCCTCAAGATGCGCAGTTTCGCGAACAGCGCGGCGGACGTGCCGGGCCGCGCTCCCTCACGTATCCGGATCTTCGTGCTCTACCACGACCCCGCGACAGTGACGTCGCTTCCGCATTCCCTCGGAATGCAGAAAGGACTCGTCGGGCTCGTGCACGCCTACGCCGCACGCAACATGGCAGCGTCGAACAACATCGTTATCGCACACGAGTTGCTGCATACAGTGGGCGCCACAGATAAATACGAGCTGGGTTCAGGCAAGCCGATCTACCCGGCGGGTTTCGCAGAGCCGGACCGTGACCCTCGCTATCCGCAGCAATACGCGGAAATCATGGCGGGCCAGCGTGCCATTTCGGACCGCGAGCAGGAGATGCCGGATTCGCTTCGCGATGTGATCGTGGGCGACGTTACGGCTGCGGAAATCGGATGGACGCGCAAGTAAACGACACTTCGAACGCCGCGTCGCGACAGAGCGGGGGCGCAGTGGAAAGCGCGTCGCTCATGGCACGTTCGCTCGGCATCGCCGTCGGGCAGCGGCAGCTGGTCACCGAGTTGTCGCTTGAGTTCCGGCGGGGTGAGATGACCGCGATCCTGGGCCGCAACGGCAGCGGAAAGACGCTCACCCTCCACACGCTCGCAGGGCTTCGCCGGCCGCAGCAGGGGACCGTGCGCCTTGGTGGCGTGTCGCTCGAGCAGATGAAACGTCGCGACGTTGCCCGGCGCATCGGGCTTCTGATGCAGGACTTCGAGGAGTCCTTCACGACGACCGCGCTCGAATCCGTGCTCATCGGGCGGCATCCGCATCTCGACCCGTGGCAATGGGAAACGTCGGAAGACGAACGCATCGCCCGCGAGTCGCTCGCGCGGGTGAACATGCAGGATTTCGCGAATCGCACGACGGATGCGCTCTCCGGCGGGGAGCGGCGCCGGGTTGCCATCGCGTCGTTGCTGGCGCAGTCGCCTCAGATATTCCTGCTGGATGAGCCGACGAATCACCTGGACCCGCAGCATCAGCTCGCCGTGCTCGAGCTGTTTCGCGCGCTCGCCGACGCGGGTCGCACAGTGATCGCGACGCTGCACGACCCCACGCTGGCCGCCCGCTTCTCCGACCGCGTGATTCTTCTGTTCGGCGATGGCCGCTGGAGCACCGGACCCACCCGCGATGCGCTCAACGCCGACTCGCTAAGCGAGCTCTACCTCACGCCGATGATGGAGATCCGCTCCGACAACCACCGGGCGTTCGTGAACGCCTGACCGGAGCCCACCACCGACTGTCCGCGCGCATCGGCCCTCTGAGCCGCCCGGCGCGCATCGGTCCCTCCGAGCCGCCCGGCGATTGAGGGCTTCTTCCTCTCCTACAGAGTCTCTCTCACGATCCCGTGCAGCGCCCCATTCGTCGCCAGCACGCTCGTGGTCGCGAGCCCCACTTCGGCCCCTTCGAGATCCGTAAACACCCCGCCCGCCTCCCTCACGATCACCGTGAGCGCCGCGATATCCAGGATGTTCACATCGGATTCGATCACCACATCCAGCGACCCCCGCGCCAGAAGGTGGTAGTGCACGAAGTCCCCATACCCGCGAATCCGATTGATGCGCCCGATGAGATCGCCCAGCTTCGCCCATCGCTCCGAGCGCGCCATCGTCTTCAGATTCCCCGTCGAAACGATGGCGCCGGACAACTCGGACACCTGGCTCACATGAATCCGCCGCCCGTTCAGGAACGCTCCGGCCCCCTCCTCCGCCCAGGCGAGCTCGCCATACGCGGGCGCGCTCGACACGCCCAGCACCAGCCGGCCTTTGCGCATCAACGCGATCTGCGTCGAGAAGAACGGGCACTCACGTACGAACGACTTCGTTCCGTCGATGGGATCCACCAGCCACAGGCACTCGGCCTCGACGGCATGCTGCCCGGTTTCCTCGCCGTAAAAACCGTAATCCGGAAAACGCTCCGTGAGAATTGCGCGAATCGCCTCCTCCGCGCGCACGTCCGCCTCCGTTACCGGTGACGCATCCGCTTTGGTGTGGACGGCGAGATTGCGCTGATACAGCGAGCGGATGACGACGGCAGCCGCCTCCGCCGCATCGAGCGCGGCCTGAAGCTCTCGGGATACCGATGTTGCCTGCGACACTCTGGCGTTTCCTTTGACGGGCGTGAGAATCTACCGCGAATGGGAAACCGGCTCAGCAAGATCTACACACGTACCGGGGACGACGGCACGACAGGCCTCGGAGACGGAACCCGCGTCCGCAAGGACAATCCGCGCGTCGAGGCTTACGGCACTGCAGATGAGCTGAACAGCGCCATCGGTGTCTTGCTCGCCGTGCCCGGCCTCCCCGCTCCCGTCGTCGAATGCCTCACGGACGTTCAGCACGAGCTGTTCGATCTTGGCGGCGAGCTCTGCATTCCCGGTCACCGCGTCATTCAGGCGGAGCACGTCACGCGTCTCGAACAGGCGCTGGACCGGTTCAACGACGCTTTGCCGCCGCTGAAGGAATTCATCCTCCCGGGCGGCGGTCCGGGCGCTGCGGCCTGCCACCTCGCACGCGCAATCGCGAGACGAGCCGAGCGGCGAGTGTGGACGCTTGCGGCGGAAGAAACGGTAGCTCCCGAAGTGGCGCAATACCTGAACCGGTTGTCGGACCTGCTGTTCGTGCTCGCCCGTGTGATCGCCCGCAACGAGAGCGGCACCGAAGTGCTCTGGCGCCACGACCGGAAGCGTCAGGACAAAAAGAGCCAGGATTAACGAAGCGCTAGAGCATCGAGCGCAATCGCGCCCAGTCGAACGAATCCCACGGATCGGATTTCCTGCCGGGCGCCACGTCCGCATGCCCCGCGATCTGCTCGGTGCTCAACGTTGGATAAGCGACGAGCAGGGCCTTGATCAGGGCCGCGAGATTCGCGTACTGCACAGCTTCGTAGGGCACGCCTTCCGCCCCTTCCAGCTCGATCCCTACGGAGTAATCGTTGCACTCGGGGCGGCCGCGATACGACGAGCGGCCCGCGTGCCACGCTCTCTCGCCGAACGGCACGTACTGCACGATCTCCCCATCGCGCCGGATGAGCGCATGCGCGGAAACGCGGCCGATCGCCATCTGCGCGAAGTAAGGATGCACTTCCGGCGGCAAACTGCCGGTGAAGAGCCGGTCGATCCAGGGCCCGCCGAACTCGTTGGGCGGCAGGCTGATGCCGTGGATCACGATGAGCTCCGGCGCCATTGCGCCGGGCCGCGGCTCGAAGTGATCGGTCAGGACCTGGCGCACGGACAGCAGCAGGCCCGTGGCGGGATCGATGCGAAGCGCAGTGGCAGGAGGCGGTGACGGCATGGTTCGAAGCGCCAGAATGCGCGCCGATCATGCCACAATGCCTCCGCTACGAACTTGAGCCAGCACGGAATTTGCGATGAGCGTCGCTGCTATGAGCCCCCAGATGCACCAGGACGTCGGCCGAGGCAGGCCAGCCAACGAAACCCTCGCAGCGAGGGATCTCGCGCACGTGTGGCATCCGTGCACGCAGATGAAGGATCACGAGAGCCTGCCGATGATCCCCATCCGCCGCGGCGAGGGCGTGTGGCTCGAGGACTTCTCGGGCAAGCGATACATCGACGCGATCAGCTCCTGGTGGGTGAATCTCTTCGGGCACTCGAACCCGCGCATCAATGCGGCCATCGCGCGGCAGCTCGGCCGTCTTGAGCACGTCATCCTCGCGGGGTTCACGCACGAGCCTGTGATCGCGCTGAGCGAGGCCCTCACGTCACTCGCGCCCGCCGGTCTCACGCGCTGCTTCTATGCGGACAACGGCTCTTCCGCCATCGAAGTCGCGCTGAAGATGAGCTTTCACTACTGGCGCAACGTCGGGCGAACGCAGAAGCGCCGGTTCATCACGCTATCGAACAGTTATCACGGCGAAACGCTGGGTGCGCTCGCCGTAGGGGATGTGGAGCTGTACAAGGCGACGTACAAGCCGCTGCTCCTCGACGTCATCACCGTTCCTTCGCCGGACTGCTACGAGCGCGAGCCGGGCGAATCGTGGGAAGAGCATTCCCGCCGCAAGTTCGCGCACATGGAGGAAGCGCTCGCGCGGCACGCGAATGAAGTCGCGGCGGTCATCGTCGAGCCTCTCGTCCAATGCGCGGGGAACATGCGCATGTATCACCCCGTGTATCTGCAGATGCTGCGCGAAGCGTGCGACCGGCACGGCGTCCATCTCATCGCCGACGAAATCGCGGTCGGATTCGGCCGCACCGGAACGCTGTTCGCGTGCGAACAGACTGGGATCCGACCGGATTTCCTTTGCCTTTCGAAGGGGCTCACCGGTGGATACCTGCCGCTCTCCACGGTGCTGACGACCGACCCTGTCTACACGGCGTTCTACGACGAATACACGAAGCTGAATGCGTTCCTCCATTCGCACAGCTTCACCGGCAATCCGCTCGCCTGCACCGCCGCGCTCGCGACGCTTTCGATCTTCCAGGAAGACGACATCATCGAGCGGAACAAGAAGCTCTCGGCACACATGGCGTCCCGCATTCAGGCGCTGCAGGACCATCCCCACGTCGCCGAGGTGCGCCAGACGGGCATGATCGCGGCGATCGAAATCGTGCAGGATCGCAAGAGCGGCACGCCTTACGACTGGAAGGAGCGCCGGGGCCTCACGATCTACCGCCACGCGCTGGAGCGAGGAGTCCTCCTTCGCCCCATCGGAAACGTCGTCTACTTCATGCCTCCGTACGTGATCACGCCGGACGAAATCGACCACATCGTCACCGTCGCGCGGGAGGGCATAGACCTGGCTACCGGTACGCGCGCGTGAGAGTGACGCGCGTCTTCGTGGGGGAGCCGCTCGCGGCCGGCCGATCCAGCACGCTCGAAGGCACTGCCGCGAATCATGTCATGCGCGTGCTGCGCCTCCGTGAAGGCGACGCCCTCACCCTTTTCGATGGCCGGGGCGGCGAGTACGCGGCGCGTGTTTCCGGGTTCACGAAGAGTTCGGTGCAGGTGGAAGTCGGGGAGCATCGGCCCGTCGAACGGGAATCCTCGCTCCATCTCACGCTCGCACAAGGCATCTCGCGCGGCGAGCGGATGGACTGGGTGATGCAGAAGGCGACGGAGCTCGGCGTCACTCGCATCATCCCGGTGATCACCGAGCGCACGATGGTGAAGCTCGACGAACGTCAGAGCGAGCGCAAATTGCAGCACTGGCGCGGCATCGTGATCGCCGCGTGCGAGCAGTCCGGCCGCAATCGCGTGCCGGAGGTCGCAGAGCCCACGGCGTACTACGACGTCATCCGCTCGTTCGAACCTTCGACCACGCGCGTGTTGCTCTCGCCAGCGGGTACGCTCCGGGCGCGGGATCTTCCGCCTTCCGGCCACATCGCCATGCTGATCGGCCCCGAGGGCGGCCTGTCCGAGAACGAACAGGAGGCCGCCATCGCCGCGGGATTCCTGCAAGTGAGAATGGGGCCTCGGATTCTTCGGACCGAAACGGCTGCAATCGCGGCACTGGCCGCTCTCCAGCACGACTTCGGAGATATCTGAATGAGATACGCCGTGACCGCCGTGCTCGCGCTGGTTCTCGGCGCGCTCGTCGCCCGCTCGTACTACCGGAAGGACGAGCCCGCGCCGGTGGACCCGATCACCGTCATCGTCATGCAGATGAAGACGCACGCCATCATCGAGCACGAGCGTCAGGTCGCCGTGTGGTACCGCGCGTGCCCGAAGGTCACCGGCGTGGACCCGGAGATCTTCATCGCGTGGCCGGCGAAGCTCTCATACGAGCTGGAGCTGAACGATGTCGCCATCGAGCGCTCCGGGGACACTCTCAAGGTGCGCACCGGCGCGATCCATGCCGACGAGCCCTCCGTTCCCACGGACTTCCTCGATTACCTGAGCACGACCTCCGTGTTCACGTTCAGGAACGAGCAGGAGCTGGTGAATCAGGAGATCCAGAAATCCTCGGCGCTCGCGCGATACCTCACGAGCTACTACCTGCTGAAGGACACCTCGCTGCACGGTGACTTTGCCGCGGAAGTGGAAGGGCTCGTTGCGCGGCTCGCGGGCGCTCTCGGCGTGCCCGTGTCGAAAATCGAAGTGGAGATCGCGAAGCCGGAAACGCCGATTCCGAAGGTGCCGCCGCTGGAGCTGTGCGCCGGCGGCGCGGCGTCCGTGAACGGCCTGCCGTTCGCAAGGAACGAAGATCAGTTCACGATCCCAATCGGATTCAAGCCGCCGCCGTCGAAGCGATCCTCGCAGGGGGAGGCCGGGGGCAAGCCGGAAGGAATCGCGAGCGTCTACGCGCCGACGAAGCCTGAGAGGTGATCCCTGAAAACCGATCCCTGAAAGGGATCAGTTGGCGCCGCTGCTGATCCGGGTCTCTTCCGCGATCATCTCTTCGATGCGGTCCAGATCCGGCACGAGCGGCGCTTCGTTGACCATGCGCACCTGGCACACGATCGGCGCACGCTCCGGGAACACGCGCGAGTTGTCCGGCCGCACGACGTCCGAGCTCACCCGCACGAGCTGCGGAAACCCCTGCGAAACAAGGCCGAAGTAACCTGCATCCACCTTCGTGCCCATGCAGGGCAGAACGACGATGCGCGTGCGCCCCGAGGCCGGCGGGATGTTGTTGCCGCACGCTCCCTCGAACGACACGAGCGGAATGTGGCGGCCGTTCCAGGGCACCGTGCCGACATACCAGGGCGGCGCGCCGGTCATCTCCGACGGAGTGACGAAGCCAATGACCTCGGCCACGCAGGCTCTCGGGATGATGAGCCTCCCATCGACCAGCGGGATCAGGAGGCTGTAGATCTCTGTGACTCGCTCGGCCATGGACGCTTGAGGTTCCTGTTACGTTCGGATCAACCGCGCGCTTCGCCGAATTCGGCGAGACGTCGCGACACCTGCGTGCTGCGATGCTGCTCGACGAGCGGCGCGATCGCATCGAGAAGCTGCGCTTCCTGATACGGCTTGCCAAGGTAATCGTTCACGCCCAGCTCGATTGCCCGCGCGCGATGCTTCTCGCCCACGCGCGACGTGATCATGATGATCGGCACGTTGGACAGGCGCGGGTCGTTGCGGACGTGCGCCGCGACCTCGTAGCCGTCCATCCGCGGCATTTCGATGTCGAGCAGGATGATGTCCGGCACGTTGTCCTGGAGCAGCGTGACGGCGTCGAGACCGTCTCGCGCGGTGATCACGCGCATGCCGTTGCGTTCGAGCAGGCGCTGCGTGACGCGGCGGACGGTGATCGAATCGTCCACCACCATGACGAACGTGCGACGGTCCGTCTTCTCGCGCTGAACCGGCTGCTGGCGGCCGCGCCACTCGGCGCGCACCAGCGCACCGATGTCCAGGATGACGACGATGCGACCGTCGCCGAGGATCGTGGCACCGGAGATGCCGCGGATCGACGAGATCTGCGGACCCACCGACTTCACGACGATCTCGCGGCTGCCGACCAGCTCGTCCGCGATGAGGCCGGTCGAATGCTCGCCGGCGCGCACGAGCACGACGGGAATCGTCACGTCCTGCTCGGGCAGTGGCGAGGGCTCGAGGCCCACGAACGTCGCGAGATTCTGGAAGCGATACTTCTGGCCGTTGTAATCGAAGGTGGCCTGATCGCGGCCCAGGTGGGCGGCGACTTCCGCCTTCGACAAGCGCAGCACGCCTTCGACCGTGGGCAGCGGCAGCGCGTAGTACTCCTCGCCGGTGCGCACGACGAGCGCGTGACTGATGGCGAGCGTGAACGGCAGGCGAATGGTGAAGGACGAGCCCTGCCCCGCGCGCGTCTCCATGTGGAGCGCGCCGCCAAGGCGCTTGATCTCCGTCGCCACAACGTCCATGCCGACGCCGCGACCCGCTTGCTGCGTGATCTTTCCGGCCGTCGAGAAACCGGGCTCGAGGATGAGCTGCATCGCATCCTCGTCGCTCAGCGTGTGGCCTTCGGGGATGAGTCCCAGCGCCGCGCCCTTGTCGCGGATGGCCTTCAGGTTCATGCCCGCGCCGTCGTCGCTCAGGCGAACCATGACTTCGGCGCCTTCACGATGCAGCTCGAGGACGATGCGACCGGTCTCGTTCTTGCCGGCGGCGACGCGTTCCTCCGGCTTCTCAATGCCGTGAACGACCGCGTTTCGCAGCATGTGCTCGAAAGGCGGCAGCATGCGCTCGAGCACCTGACGATCGAGCTCGCCCGAAGCGCCCTCGACGACGAGCTCGGCGCGCTTGCCCGTGTCGGCCGCGGCCTGGCGAACGATGCGCGCGAGGCGCTGAACGTGACGCTGGAACGGAACCATGCGCGTGCGCATGAGGCCGTTCTGCAGCTCGGTGATCGTGCGCGCCTGCTGCTGCAGGAGGTTCTGCGTGTCTTGCGAAAGCGTGTCGAGCAGGCTCTGGATGCTCTGCACGTCGTTCGCCGTTTCGGCGAGCGCGCGGGAGAACTGCTGGATCGAGGAATACCGGTCGAGCTCGAGCGGGTCGAAGTCGCTGCGGTGGCTCGCGCTGTCGTCCTCGTGACGATGGAGAATCTGCGCTTCGGTTTCGATTTCCAGCTTGCGCAGCTGCTCCTTCAGACGCGTGACCGTTCGGCCGAGCTCCGCGAGGTTGAACTCGATGGAGCCCATCTGCTGTTCGAGACGGGCGCGAGCGATGCTGACTTCGCCGGCGGTGTTGAGCAGCGTGTCGAGCAGCTCCGCGTCGACGCGGGCCATCTCGGGACGATCGGAAACGGGTGGCACCGGCTCGCGGCCCGGCGGCACTGGCGCGGGCGGCGGCAACTGCTCATCGCCATCCCCGGCTTTCGGCGCGGGGAAGACTGCGCGAGTGGCGATGGGCGCGGAGCTGCGGCGCTCGACGAAGGGCGTGACGGGCTCTTCGGCAACGGGCGGCGTTTCGACGCGCGGCGCTTCCGGCGCGGCGGAGGCTGGCGATTCGCCAGCGGGCGCAGACAACGCGGCCTCCGCCAGGGAGGGCGAGGACGGCGCTTCCGCGGGCGAACGCCCAGAGGGCTCTTCCGTCAGCGAGGGTGCGACCGGCGCTTCCGGCTCAGGCGCGGGCTCGCGGAACTCGAACGGTTGGGACGTGGGCGAGGCGAACGTCGACGGGATTTCCGTCGGAGCTCTCACTTCGGTCGTGGGCGACTCGTCCGAGGCGGACCAGGTGGGCGCGACTTCGGACGGCGCTGGCTCGGAGTTCGCTTCGGCGGCGTCCGCCAGCGCGGCAAACGCTTCCGGCTCGCTGAACGTGGGCGCCGCAAGGGCGGGCTCACCAGGCACTTCGAGCGAGGCAAGTGCGTCCGACGGCGTCGGGGATGCTTCCGCCGCAGCCGATTCAGGCTGCGGAGCTGCAGAAACCTCAGGTTCGGCGACAGGCTCCTTGGCCGCTGCCACAGCGGAAACAGGTGCCGCAGCGGCCTCTTCTGGCGCGGCGGCAGGCGCTGGCGCCTCAGCGCTACCGGGCGCAGCACCAGTCGCTAGCGCATCAGCGCTGCTCGGCGGAGCACCAGTCGCTGGCGCCTCAGCGCTGCTCGGCGCAGTACTAGTCGCTGGCGTAGCGGGGGCAGATGTCGCCGGAGGCGCCGCAGGCGCAGCTGCCTTCGGCTTCGCAGCGGCCGGCTTCTCCGCCTCAGGCTTCGACAGCGAGTGAATCCGCCGGATGAGCCGGGTCGCGTGGGCGACCGGCTGGCTCGCAGCCACCGCGTCGCGCATGCGTGCGAGCTCGTCCAGGCACGTCTGCAGCAGGTTGAACGCGTTCTCGGTGGTCGGCACCACACCGCTGTCCATCTGCATCACGAGCGTTTCGAGCTCGTGGCTGAGATCGCCCATCGGCACGATGCCCGCCATGCGCGCACCGCCCTTGAGCGTGTGCATCGGGCGCTTGAGCGCCGAACGCAGCTCCGCGCTTTCCGGCTGCGCGCGCCAGGCGACGAGCGCCTGCTCGGAGACATCGATCAGCTCGGTGGCTTCATCCGTAAAGATGGACGCGACTTCGGCGTCGTAGTCGGAGTGGTACACCGGCTCGTCGTCGACTTCTTCCTCGACCGCAGAGGACTCCTCGGCCGGCTCCGCGCCTTCGGCCAAGGCGGCCGCCTCCGCGGGTTCCTCCGCATTCTCGGGCCGCGATGCGTCCGCGAGCGTCACCTGCGAAATCATGTCGTCCGCCGGAGCCGTGAGGACGATGTCCTCCACCGCGGGCGTCTCGACCGTGATCTCCCCCCGGCTGCTCTCTTCCGCATCGGAAGAACCTTCCGCAGCAGCAGACGGCTCGGCTGCCGAATCAGGCTCGGGAAGCACGAAGTCGATGAGCGGCTCGTCCGTCGTAACGATCGGATCCTGAGAGACGACGCGAGACTCCAGCGTGATGTCTTCGACGATGCCCGGCTCCATCTCTTCGACGACCTCACCGGACGCATCCGACGCCGCGCCGTCCTTCCCGAGCAGATCGTCCAGGCTTGCGAACGCCGACTCGCCTTCGCCAGCAGCGGCAGGCGCCTCGGCAGCAGCTGCAACGGCGCTGGCCGCCTCGCCCGGCGCAATGGTGGCAGTATGGGAATGCGCGGCAGCCGCGGCTTCAGCGGCCTGGCGGGCCGCCTCCGCGATGCGCTGATCGAGCGCGCTTTCCGCCTCCGCGATGCGCTTGCGGAGCGCGTCGTGGGAAAGGAAGAAGCCGGTGGCTTCGTCGAGATGCGAGGCCACGGACTCCATGGCCATCATGCAATCCGCGATCAGGTCCAGGTCCGGGGTCGTGACGCCCACGCCGGAACCGTTGCTGAACGCCTTCCGGAGCCAGTGATCGAGCGGCTCGGCGAGGCGAATGCCGTGACGGGCCTCCGCCATCTTCGAGCTGCCCGAGAGCGTGTGGCATGCCCGGTAAACGTCTTCCGTCAGGAGATGCGGCGCCTGCTTGCCGCGCTCGCGTTCCACGTACGCGCGAACGGTGGCGACATGCGCCGCTGTCTCGCGCGAGTAGATGTCCTTCAGCAGATCGTCGGAACCGAAATGCGTCTGGGCAGGAGCGTCGTGACGCTCAGCCTCGCTAGCAGACGTCCCGGAGGCCGCCTCGCTGGTCGTCTCCTTTGCCGGCTCACTGACGGCGGATGCCTCGGGAGCGGATTTCGGTGATGACGACTGCGGGGGCGGCGGCGCGGTTTCCGGGAGCGGCGCCGCCGCTTCTACTTTTTTTTCGGCTGGTACCGCGGGCGGTGCTGCCGCGGGAGCTGGACGCGCCTCCTGTGAAGGCTTGGTGGACGCAAGGCTATGCGCACGCGTGACGATGCCCGGCACGTCGCCCTGCGGCGGCTGTCCCGTTTCAAGCTGGTCGATGAGCGCCGGCAGCACTGCCACGGCGTCCCGAAGGACCGCCAGGATCTGCGGCGAGCGCGTGATGGTGTTGTCCAGCAGCCGATTCAGCAGGTTCTCGATGGCCCACGCGAACTCCGAGAGATCGCGCGCGCCGACCATGCGACCGCTGCCCTTCAGCGTGTGGAACGAGCGACGGATCGTGACGAGACCGTCCTGCTCCAGCGGATTCTGTTCCCAGCCCGGGAAGTGCTTCTGGATCTTCGCGAGCTCTTCCCGCGCCTCTTCGATGAAGAGCGACACGAGCTCGGGATCCGCGGTAACGAGAGGCTTCTGCGCTGCTGCGTTCGGCGTGATGGTCGGAGCAGCAATGCCGACATCCGTCTTCTCGCCCTCGTCGCCCTCGGCTGGTGCGGCGGAAGGAATCTGCAGCGTGCGCGCGAACGCGGACGGATCCAGCGGCGGCACCGTGGGCACTGCGGGCGCCTGTTCGGCGGCCAGCATCTGCAGGCACGTGTGCGCGTTATCCAGCATGTACCAGGGGTCGCTGCGACCGGCCTGGAGCGTTTCCATGTAGTACTCGACGCTCACGATGGCGTCGGCCAGGCGATCCACGAAACCCGGCGGCAGACCGCCACCGCCCGGCTGCATCACGCGCCGAAGCTGTGTGGTGATCTCGTCGATGATCTCAACCGCACGCGACTTGCCGAGCATCAGCAGCGCCGCCTTGAGGCCGCGCATGAGGTCCTGCCAGCTGTCGAGACCGGCTGCGTCGAGCACGCCGCCGACGTTCTGCGCGATGGCTTCCTTGACCCGCGCCAGATTCAGGATGCACTCGCGAAGCACAGCGCCCTGAACCAGGCGGAACTCCGCATCGTCCGGCCCTGCGCCCGGCTGCGCGGCAGCGGCGCGGGGCATGATCATTCCGACGAGCCGATCGTCCAGCCGGTCCTCCACGCTGATGAGCGTGGCGGCGATTTCGACTAGCGTCGCTTCGTCCGCGACGATCTTGCCGGCGACGATCTTCTCCAGGCGCTCCGTTTCGGCCATGACGGCTGCGCGCAGCTCGCCCAAGCCCAGCACGCCGAGCGTGTCGCCGATCTTCTTGAGCAGCTCGACCTGTGAACCGAGCTCGGCGGGCTGGCCGGCGCCGCGGCGCACGAAAATGTCGAGAACGTCTTTGACCTTGCCGAGATCCTCGCGAATCGCCGCCGCCACCGTCTGCATCAGCTTGACGCTCGGGGCGGAGAGATTCTCGCGTTCCTGCTCGACGGTCTCGTCGACCGGCAGCAGCTCGGACAGTCGGAACGACGCCCGCACCGCCGTCACCCGCGGTCCCGCGGTTTCGGCACGGCCTACGTAATAAAGAAGGTTGTTCAGCAGCTCGACCGGCGGGGCCTGCGCGTAGCGCGCCTCGCCGAGCTCGTACAGCCGCTTGATCTCGCGATCCGCGAGACCGAGGAGGCGCTTGATCGAGACGCCGCCTTCGAGACCGTTCTCCTGCAGGGCTTCGACGACCGCGCCGACCACCCACCAGAGCTGGAACAGCGGCTGCCGCGTGGCGATCTGTTCGAGCTTTTGCGCGACGGCGGCGAGGATGTCGAGGTTCTGCTCGATGCGCTCCCCGCGAATCCAGCCGATGAGGCCCACCTGGAAGCGAGCGCGCAGACGACGCGCCCACTGCTCGACAGTGAGCGGCGGCTCGCCGGGCGCAGCGGCGACAGGAGCGGCCTGCTTGTCGGACTTGAGGTTGAGGAGCAGCAGCGTGCCTTCCGACAGCAGTGCGCTGCCGCGCACCGCGCGAAGGTCGTTCAGCAACGGGAGCAGCACGAGCGCCAGGTCGCGGCCACCCGCGAGCACGCGCTCGAGATAGCCGGGCAGCTGCACCATCGCGCGCATCAGCGCATCCAGGCTCTCCGCCTGGTTCTTGCGCTCCGCCGCGGTGGCCAGCAGGTAACTCGTGACCTGCTCCATCTCCTCGGCAAGCAGCGCCGCGCCGTAGATCTCCAGCACACGCAGGACGCCCTGCACCTGGTGCAGCTCCTGCTTGCAGCGCTCGAGCAGTGTCAGGTTGTCGGGCTGCTCGACATAGTTTTCGAGCGCGCTGCGCGCCTCCGAAAGAGTCGCGTTCAGCTCACGGCCGACGAAATCGAACGTCTGGGAAGCCACGTCAGGCATTTACTCGTCTCAACTGCCGCCAGCCACGGAAATGGGCCGCTTTTCCGCCGGTTTCTCTTCGAGGCGGCGGAACGTACCCGTCGCAGCGGTCGCACTGAGGACGGGCTCGACCGAGGTGCCGGGCAACCGGAAGCCTGCCGCGGACTTGCGCAAGCCCGACGACAGCTCCGCGAGTTTCGCGATGGCCGCCGAGGTGGCGCTGGTCGAATCCGCCGTTTGCGCGCTGATCTCCTTCAGCACCTGCATGTTCCGCGCGATGTTCTGCGCGGCCGTCGTCTGCTGGCGCGAGCTGCTCGAGATGTTCTGCACGAGGCTCGCGATCTGGTTCGAAACCTGCTCGATCTCTTCGAGCGCCGCACCCGCGTTCTCGGCGAGCAGCGCTCCGCCCACGACGTCCGTCGTGCTGCGCTCCATCGACACCACGGCCTCGTTCGTGTCCGTCTGAATGGTGCGCACGAGCACTTCGATCTGCTTCGTCGCGTTCGCCGCGCGCTCCGCGAGGCGCTGCACCTCGTCCGCGACGACCGCGAAGCCGCGGCCCGCTTCGCCGGCCATCGAGGCCTGGATCGAGGCGTTGAGCGCGAGGATGTTCGTCTGCTCCGCGATGTCGTTGATCAGCTCGACGATGTTGCCGATCTCCTGCGAGCTCTCGCCCAGGCGCTTGATGCGCTTCGACGTCTCCTGGATCGTCTCGCGGATGGTGTTCATGCCGTCGATCGTGCGCCGCACGGCGTCGCCGCCCTTGTGTGCGACCTCGACCGAGTGCCGCGCGACGTCCGCCGCGCGCTCGGCGTTGCCGGACACTTCCTCCGTCGCGGCAGCCATGCCGCCCGCGGACTCGGTGGCCGAAGCGATCTGCTTGGACTGCGCGCCGCTCGCCTTCGCAAGATGCGCGGATAGCGCCTGCGTCTGCCGGGCGGCGCTGTCGAGATGAATGGCGGACTGGTTGATCGTCGTGACGAGACCGCGCAGCGCATCAACCGCGTAGTTGATGGAGTCCGCGATCGCGCCGGTGATGTCTTCGGTCACGGTCGCCTGCACGGTCAGGTCGCCGTCGGCCAGGCTCGACAGCTCGTCGAGCAGCCTCAGGATGGCCTGCTGGTTGCGATCCGTTTCCTTGCGCTGGGTTTCGAGTGCGAGCCGGTGGCGGTCCACTGTGTCGCGCATCCGCTTGATGCCGATCCACAGCGAGAAAACAACGATCAGCAGTCCCGCTGCAAGCGCGAGGGGCAGCCATGCCATAGGTCCGGCGTTGGCAACCGGCGCGGCACTCGCCGAGGAAATTGCGAGCGCGCGTGCGTCATCCGTCACCGCCTTCGCGGCTGCCTGCGCGGCGGGCAGTGCCGGCGCGGCGTTCACGGCGCTGCGAATCGCCGCGCCGAGATCCGAGTTGATCTGGTTGAGAATCTGGATGCGCTGCGCGGCCTGCGGCCCGGTGGCCTTCGGAATGCCGGGCACCTGCTCGGTGCCTTCGAACGCCTTGATGATCTGCCCGATGTAATCCGAGCTCTCGGCGAGACGCTGCGCGGCCTGGCTCGGATTCGTGGCACCCGTGGCGAGCGCCGCCACATCCAGCTGCAGGCGCTGGGCGCGAACTTCGAGCCGTTCGAGCGGACGGGACGCAGCTTCGAGGCTGGCACCGGAAAGCCCGCTCGCCAGCGTGCTCACTTCCGCAAGCAGCTTCGGCACGAGATCCCGCGCTTCGCGCGCGGCGAGACCGGCATCCGTGAGCGCGCCGCGAGCCTGAAGGACCGCGGTGGCGTTGTTCACGACGCGTGAGTACCGGGCATCCTGCGCAAAGGCAGCTTCAGGATTCGCGGCGGCCGCATCGCGCAGATCCTTCAGCGCGTTTTCGAAACCGGTGAGGGAGCGCTCCTCGCCTGCCGCGGCGCCTTGAGCGTCCAGCGCGAGCGAGTTGAGGGCCTCGACCGGCGCGCTCGACACAGCCGGAGCGGCCTGCTGCGCGAAGAGCCACGCGGCGCCCACGCCAACAGCCAGGAGTACCCCGATGAGGATGAGGGCATCGAGCCCACGCCCATGTCTTGCAGGTGGTGGTGCCGGAGTCGTCATGTCAGGGACCTTCCGGGCTTCATGCCGCCGCCTCCGAGAAGCTGGAGCTCTCGAGAATCTGCCGCAGGCTCAGCACGGGCCACTGTTCGGCGCCGCGCTTGAACGCGCCTGCGAGGTAACGTTCGCAACGCGCCACCGTCGGCGGCGCGTCCCCAGAAAACTCGCCTTCCGCGAAACGGCGGAAGCCCAGCACCTCGTCGACGACGAGGCCCGCGGGGATTTCACGGTGATTCACAACGATGATGCGCGTGTTGCGCGTCATGGGCGTGACGCCGCTGCCTAGGAACTGCCGCAGGTCCACGATGGGGAGCAGCTGGCCCCGGACATTGGCGAGACCCTTGATCCAGCTTTTCGCGCCGGGCACGCGGGTCAGCGCGGAGGGAACGCTCAGCACTTCACGCGTCTCTTCGCGCGCGACGAGATACAGCTCGCCCGCCATGCGCATCGCGACGCCGACCCATTCGCGGCCGGAGGACGACTCCTGCGCCACCTGGGCGGAAAGCGCGCGGCCGCGCCGTTCGAGCTCCGCGAGAAGCTCGAAAGGACGGTCGCGCAGGCTTTTGAGCGAGACCCCGTCGCTCACAGGTCAGGCCGGCGGAGCGAGCGTCGCCTGCGCTTTGGCGACGAGCTGGTCGGGGGACACTGGTTTCACCATGTAGTCGATCGCGCCCTGGCGCAGCCCCCAGATGCGATCCGTCTCCTGTCCCTTGGAAGTGACCATGATGATCGGGATGGTGCGCGTCTTCGGGTCGTTCGCGAGCGTGCGCGTCGCCTGATACCCGTTCATGCCGGGCATCACGATGTCCATGAAAATGAGGTCGGGCGCCATCTCGCGCGCGAGGCGTACGCCTTCCGCCCCATCCGCGGCAGCCGCCGTCTTGTAGCCGTGGCGCTCCAGCGCCTTCTGCATGACGTGGACCTCGGTGGGCGAGTCGTCGACGATCAGGATCAGGGCCATGGTGTTCATCTCCCGATGTGCGTCTCGATCGCACTCAGAAGCTCGTCCTTGGTGAAAGGCTTCGTGAGGTAGTGCTCCGAGCCCACGATGCGCCCGCGGGCGCGGTCGAAGAGCCCGTCCTTCGAAGACAGCATGATCACCGGGATCGCGCGGAAAACCTTGTTGTGCTTGATCAGCGAACAGGTCTGATAGCCGTCGAGCCGCGGCATCATGATGTCCACGAACACGATGTCGGGTTGATGGTCGGCGATCTTCGCGAGCGCGTCGAAACCATCGATGGCGGTGAAGACTTCGCACCCTTCCTTGGCGAGGAGCGTCTCCGCGGTCCTTCGGATGGTCTTGCTGTCGTCGATCACCAGGACCTTCAGGCCCTGAAGCTTTGCATTCGTGCCGCTCACGTCAGGCGACTCCTCCCAAGCCAGGCGAATGACCCCACAAACTCAAGCGGACCCCACAAGCGAAAGGGGCCTGCAACCACGTGCGTATGGTGACCGTCCCGGGGGCAAGCGCAGCGCGGTTTTAACATATCGGTATAGCCCCGGCTATGCCACGCGCGTCACGTTTTTGAAGGCTCGCGCGACATGCGAGCCCGCCTTTCGGCAGATGCGGACATATTCGCGACGCACCTAGCATACTTGCCCATCGGAAAAAGTCGGCTACGCCGCTTTTTCGGACCGTGGCTCCGTTCCCGGCGGCGAAAGGCGTGACTTTCGCCGCCTGCTCCGACAGGGTGACTGCATGACTCACTTCATTCCTCCGGCTGTTCGTCTGGGCGTCGTGATGGACCCCATCTCGAGCATCAAGTACGCGAAGGACTCGACGCTCGCGATGCTACTCGCCGCGCAAGCCCGAGGCTTTGAACTGGTCTACATGGAGCAAAGCGACCTGTCGCTGAAAGACGGCAGGGCGTTCGCCCGGGTGCGTCCGCTCGTCGTGAAGGCCGATCCCACGGGCTGGTTCACGCTGGGCGAGCCTAAGGTCGCGGCACTGAAGGACGTCGTCGACGTCATCCTCATGCGGAAGGACCCTCCGTTCGACATGGAGTACATCTACTCCACTTACATGCTCGAGCGAGCGGAAGCCGAAGGCGTGCTGATCTGCAACCGGCCCCAGGGCCTGCGGGACATGAACGAGAAGGTCTACACCGCCTGGTTCCCGCAGGCCTGCGCGCCCACGCTCATCACGCGGGACATGGGCGACATGGCCGCATTCGTGCGTGAGCACGGCAAGGCCGTGTGCAAGCCCCTGCACGGCATGGGCGGCCGCTCCATCTTCGTCGTCGTCGCCGACGACAAGAACATGAACGTCATCTTCGAGACGCTCACGAACTACGGTCAGCAGTACGCAATCGTCCAGCGATACATACCGGACATCGTGGAGACCGGGGATTCGCGAGTTCTCCTGATTGACGGCGAGCCCGTGCCGTACGCGCTCGCGCGCATCCCTTCGGCAAGCGACAACCGCGGCAATCTGGCGGCCGGCGCGAAGGGTGTCGGCCGGCCGCTGAACGATCGCGACCGCTGGCTCGCCGCGCAGGTGGGGCCCACGCTTTCGGCCAGGGGCATGATCTTCGTGGGGCTCGACGTCATCGGCGGATACGTCACCGAGATCAACGTGACGAGCCCCACGGGCATCCGCGAGCTCGACCAGCAGTTCAACATCGACATCGGCGACATGCTGATGGCGGCGATCGAGCGGCGGCTGAAACGCGCGTGACGCGCAGCGCCCTTCCGAGCGCGCAGGCAGTGGCGCCGATGGGAGACATCGCACGTCCCCCTGCACCCTGACGGCTATACTCGGCTCGTGGCTTCCTCCAAACGTCTCACAGTCCGCGAAGGGATCGCGCCGGTCAGGGATCGCCTGATCACCACGCTGTTCCTCGCCGGGCTGCTCCACGCGATCGTGATCCTCGGCATCACCTTCAGCTCGGTCAGCGACTCGGGCGCGGGCGCGCCGGGAATTCCCGTGCTGCTGGTGTCGGACGAACTGCCGGAGAGCGACGCCAACGACACCGCCATCTACCTCGCCCAGCGCACCCAAGTGGGTTCGGGCAACACCACCGAATCGGTCTCGCCGCGCAATCCCGCGTCGTCCGTCCCCGTGCCGGGGCAGGACGGTACGACCGACGGCACAGCTATCGGGCCGCAGGGCAGCGCGACCGGCAGCCGCGAAGAGAACGTCCTGTCCACGACGAGTTGGCAGGCTAACGTTCTGTACCTCGCGGACGCAGGCAGCGACGGCGCCACCCGCGAGACGCCGGCGCTGGTGCGCGAGCAACTCTCCGAAAATCCGGGGCCTGAGGACGAAACCGGCCCCGCGCAGCTGCGCGGACCCAAGCGCGACGAGCTGTGGATCACGCCGGATACCCGAGCCGCCACGCTCGCGCCCTATCTGGATGCGTGGCGGCGCAAAGTGGAGCGCGTCGGCACCATCAACTACCCGACCGTGGCCCGGAACAAGGCGCAGGCGAGCCCCGTGCTCGAAGTGGCCGTGAATTCGAGCGGCGTGCTGGAGAAGGCGGTCATCCGGACCTCCAGCGGCTACCCGGAGCTCGACCAGGCGGCCATCGAGATCCTGAAGCTCGCCAGTCCCTTCGACCCCTTCCCGCCCGAGCTGTCGCGCGAATACCGCCTGTTGCGGTTTGCCTACGAGTGGCAGTTCACCGGAGGGCGGGTGGAGCGCGGTGGAGTCAGCGCCGTTCCTTGAGCGCATCGCGCGGCATGCCCATACTGGAGCCATGAACGCGTCGACGAGCCTCACGAACCATCTGCTGATCGCGATGCCGAGCCTCGCCGATCCGAATTTCTCCCAGTCCGTGACCATCGTCTGCGAGCACACCGAGAAAGGTGCGCTCGGCATCGTCGTCAACAAGCCTCTGCCGATGCGCCTGTCGGATGTGCTCGAGCAGATGAACATGGAAGCGCAGAGCGAGTACATCGCCGCGAAGCCGGTGTTGAGAGGCGGCCCCGTGAGCACCGATCGCGGGTTCGTGCTGCACAGGCCGGGCGGTCAGTGGGATCGCTCGCACAAGGTTTCGGACATGATCCAGGTCACCACGTCCTGCGACGTGCTCGCCGCCATCGCGCGGGGCGAGGGTCCGGACGATGCGTTCATCGCGCTCGGGTACGCGGGCTGGGAGGCGGGGCAGCTCGAGCAGGAGATCAAGGAGAACTCCTGGATCTCGATGCCCATCAACTCGCACATGGTGTTCGACCTGCCGTACGAAGAGCGGTGGAGCGCGGCGTGGCGCTACCTCGGCATCGACAAGGACATGATGAGCCGGGTCTCTGGCCATGCTTAGTTACTGGAAAAAATCGCCTGCGGCGATTTTTTCGATACCTCGCTTTCGTTGCCGGCGGCAAAAAGCGCGGTTTTTGCCGCCTGCCGCGTCGCGTAGCTACGCCCGGGCAGCGGTTTTTTCGATACCTCGCTTTCGTTGCCGGCGGCAAAAAGCGCGGTTTTTGACGCCTGCCGTGACGCGTAGCTACGCCCGGGCGGGCGCCCTGGTTGATGCCGTCGACTAAGGTTCTCACCGTTCTGGCGTTCGACTACGGGCGCAAACGCATTGGGATTGCCACCGGCGATACGCTGACTGCTACGGCAGGGCCGCGGCCCGCCGCCAGCTGCGGCGCGACCGGGCCCGACTGGGCCGCCATCGAGCGCGAGGTGCGCTCGCTCCAACCCCACCTATTCATTGTCGGCGCTCCGTATAATGCCGACGGTTCCCCGGGGGCCCTCGCCAACGACGCGAGCGCCTTCGCCGCCGAGCTGCAACGCCGTTTCGGAATTCCCGTAGAACGCGTCGACGAGCGCTGGTCTTCGCTGCAGGCGAACGAGCGCCTCAAGACGCAGCGCGCGAGCGGCGAGCGCCGGCGGCGCATCCGGAAGGAAGATATCGACAGCGCCGCGGCCGCGGTCATCCTTGAGCGATGGCTCGCTGGCGAACACGCCTGAAGAGGCACACAAGAGATTTGAAATGAGCAGCCCCGAGCTTTCCCTCACAGTGAATAACGGCATCAGCCAGTTCCGTCGCGATGGATCGCTGCGGCATCTCATCACGCTCGAGGGGCTGCCGCCGTCGCTTATCGAGTCGCTGCTGGATCGCGCGCAGGGGTTCGTGCGCACGCTGGGAAGCCAGCGGCCAGCGTTCAATCAGCGCCTGCGAGGCGTCACCGTAGCTAACCTCTTTACGGAGCCTTCCACGCGTACGCGCGTGTCATTCGAGCTTGCGGCGAAGCGGCTCGGTGCGGACGTGGTAAATCTGGAAGTCCAGCTGTCGTCCCGCGTGAAGGGCGAAAGCATGCTGGACACGGTGTGCACGCTCGAAGCGCTGCATGTAGACGTGCTCGTGATTCGCGAGTCTGAACCGGGCGTCCTGGAGCACGTGGCCGGGAACGTGCAGCCGCATGTCAGCGTGCTCTCCGCCGGTGAGGCGCACGTCTCGCATCCCACGCAGGGGCTGCTGGACGCGCTGACTGTCCGTCAGCACAAGAAGCGGTTCGACAATCTCGCCATCGCGATCGTCGGGGACGTTCAGCACTCGCGTGTCGCGCGGTCTGCGTATCAGGTGTTCCGCACGCTTGGCGTGCCGGATCTGCGCATTGTCGCTCCGCCGGCCTTCATGCCGAAGCCGGACGAATTCCCGGGATGCTCGCGGCACGCCACGCTGAAGGCGGGCCTCAAGGATGTGGACGTCGTCATGATGCTGCGAATTCAGAAGGAGCGGATGACGCACGCGTCCTTGCCTGACGCGGATCGGTACTTCTCGAAGTACGGGCTCACGCCTGAGCGACTGGCAGTCGCGAAGCCGGACGCCATCGTGATGCATCCGCAGCCCATGAATCGCGGCATCGAAATTTCCTCGGACGTCGCCGACGGCCCGCAGTCCGTCATCCGCGAGCAGGTGCGTAACGGCGTCGCCGTGCGCATGGCCGTGCTCGAAACGGTGATGGAGCGGGTGGCCTCCGAATGAGCTCGGAGAACCGCGGCACGATCTTTCTCGAGGAAGCGCGCGTTCTCGATCAGAGAGCCTTCGACGGCGATCAGTACGTCATCCGCCTGGAAGCGCCGCGCTGCGCGGCCCGCGCCGAGCCGGGCAGCTTCGCGCACGTGACGGTGGATCCGGCCATTCCGATGCGCCGGCCGCTCTCGATCATGCGGGCGGACGCGCGGGCGGGGTGGATCGAGCTTCTTTATAAGGTGGTGGGGTCGGGGCTGCATGCGCTCGCTGCGCGGAAGCCGGGGGATACCGTTAGCGTCCTGGCGCCGATCGGGAAAGGGTTCACGCTGCATCCGGAGAAGCCGCGGGTGCTCCTCGTGGGCGGCGGTGTCGGTATTCCGCCGATGGTGTTCCTGTCCGAGCGGCTTCGGGAGGACGCGCGCGCGAAGTGGAAGCCGCTGGTGTTGATGGGGTCGGAGATTCCCTTCCCGTTCCGCACGCGTCCTTCGCAGATTCTTGTGCCGGGGATTCCGGCGGGCGCCATCGCATGCATGCCGTTGCTGGATGAGTGGGGGATTCCCAGCCGGCTTGCCAGCAAGTCCGATTTTCCGGGTTGCTTCGATGGGTTCGTCACGCAGCTTGGGGACGCCTGGCTCTCTTCCCTCGGCCCCGCGGAGCTCGCGGAAGTCGAGATCTTCTCGTGCGGGCCGACGCCGATGCTGAAGGCCACTGCGGAACTCGCTCGCAAGTACAACGTGGCTTGCCAAGTCTCGCTGGAAGAATTCATGGCCTGCGCGGTCGGCGGCTGCGCCGGCTGCACGGTGCTCGTACAGACCGACGACGGTCCTGCCATGAAGCGCGTCTGCGTGGACGGACCGGTGTTCGACGCCTACAAGGTGTTCGCCGCAGCGTAAGAAAACCACCGGGGCGCGGCGAACGAGACGTCATCGTGACCGACCGGGGCGAGAGGCAGCCGCTGCCGCTCGAGAGCTTCGGGGCCCAAGGCGACAAGGGTAGGATCGCCCGCGCTGCTTATCCGAAGTTGATCTTCGCTTCGAGATTCGTACGCGAGTCCGCGTGGTTGAGCGCTTCTTCGAGCTCCACGCGGTTCTGCTTGTAGAGCTGCAGGAGCGCGTTGTCGAAGCTCTGGATGCCACGCTCGCCACTCTGCACGATCGCTTCCTTGATCGAGGTGACGTCGCCCTTCTTCACGAGCTCCGCGATGTGCGGCGTGTTCAGCATGACTTCCACCGCCGCGACGCGCTTGCCGTCCTTACCCATCACGAGCCGCTGGGCCATGATGGCCTTCAGGTACTGCGACAGGTCCAGGAAGATCTGGTTGTGCTGGTCCCGGGGGAACATGTTGATGATGCGGTCCAGGGCCTCCGCACAATTGTTCGCGTGCAGGGTCGCAAGCACGAGGTGCCCCGTGCCCGAAAGGTTGATGGCCGCCTCCATGCCCTCCCGGTCTCGCACCTCACCGATGAGAATGACGTCCGGCGCCGCGCGCATCACACCGCGCAGCGCGCGGCTGTACGACTTCGTATCCAGCCCGACCTCGCGCTGGTTCACGATCGACCGCTTGTTCGTATGCAGGAACTCGATCGGATCCTCGATGGTGACGATGTGGTCCGACGAATTCTCGTTGCGGTAATTGATCATCGCCGCGATGGACGTGCTCTTGCCGGAGCCCGTCGCGCCCACCATGAGCACGAGCCCGCGCTTCATCATGATGAGATCGCGCATCACCTCCGGCAGCCCGAGCGCATCGAGCCTCGGCATGTCCGCGGTGATGTAGCGCATGACCAGCGCCGGGTACCCGCGCTGCATGAACACGTTGACGCGGAAGCGCCCGAGCCCGGGCTCGGAAATCGCGAAGTCGATCTCCCACTCGCGCAGGAACCACTCGCGCTGTTCCGGCGTCATGAGCGCCAGCGCCGTCTGCCGCACGGTTTCCGGCGACAGGATCTGCTTGTTCACCGGCAGGATCTGGCCTTCGATCTTGATCTTCACCGGCGCGTTCGAGGTGAAGAAAAGGTCCGACGCCTTCTTCTCCACCATCAGCTTGAAGAGCGGCTTGGTGTTGATCGACGGAACGGACTGTCCCGCAAGCGTCGCGTACGTGCCCGACGCGGAGAGCGTGGACTGCGGCCCCGTCGGGCTGCCCGGTTCGCCCGGATCGTTCGGCATGCCTCTGGCTCCCGACTTCAAATGACGCGCCCCTGGTCTTCCTCGACGATCTTCAGCGCGCCGCCGTCATCGATGTTCTTGGCCTCGCGCTTGCTCTCGAGCTTGATGCGCAGGCGCAGCTCGTTCTTCGAGTCCGCGTTCCGCAGGGCATCCTCGTAGGAGATGAAGCCGGTTTCGTAGAGCTCGAAGAGGCTCTGGTCGAACGTCTTCATGCCGAGGCGGGTCGAGCGCGACATCACCTCTTTGATCTTCGCGACCTCGCCCTTGAAGATGAGGTCCTGGATCAGCGGCGAATTCAGCATGATCTCGGTGGCCGCGATACGGCCCGAGCCGGACTCGCGCGGAATCAGGCGCTGCGAGACGAGCGCACGAATGTTCAGCGACAGGTCCATCAGCAGCTGCTCGCGCCGCTCGTCCGGGAAGAAGTTGATGATGCGATCGAGCGCCTGGTTGGAGCTGTTCGCGTGCAGCGTCGCGAGCACGAGGTGGCCCGTCTCCGCGAACTGAATGCCGTGCTCCATGGTCTCGCGGTCACGAATCTCACCGATGAGGATGACGTCCGGCGCCTGACGCAGCGTGTTCTTCAGAGCGCTGTGCCACGAATCCGTATCCACGCCGACCTCGCGGTGAGTGATCACGCAGCCCTTGTGCTGGTGAACGTACTCGACCGGATCTTCGATCGTGATGATGTGCCCGCGCGTCTTCTCGTTGCGATATCCCACCATCGCCGCGAGCGACGTGGACTTACCGGACCCCGTGCCGCCGACGAGGATGACGAGCCCGCGCTTCGAGAGCACCACTTCCTTCAGGATGGGCGGAAGATCCAGCTCCTCGAAGGTCGGGATCTTGGCATTGATCAGACGGATGACGCAGCCGACCGCGCCCTGCTGCACGAACGCGCTCACGCGGAAGCGGCCGATGCCCGGCGGCGCGATGGCGAAGTTGCACTCCTTGTTCGCGTCGAACTCTTTCGTCTGCCGGTCGTTCATGATGGCGCGCACGAGCGTGGCGGATTGCTCCGCCGTCAGCGCGCGCTCGCTCTGGGGCCGCACTTCGCCGTCGATCTTGATGGCCGGCGGGAAGCCCGCGGTGATGAAGAGGTCCGACGCTTTTTTCTCGGTGACCCGGCGCAGCAGGTCCTGCATGAGCTTGATGGCTTGATCGCGATCCATGGTGCGGGTCCTGCGACAGGGAGACTTTTAAATCTGGTCCTTGTTCTGCGCCTTGTAGCGCGCCTCTTCCTTGCTGACGAGGCCTTTCTGCACGAGCTCCGTCAGGCACTGGTCGAGCGTCTGCATGCCCGCCGCCTGGCCCGTCTGGATGGCCGAATACATCTGCGCGATCTTGCCCTCGCGGATGAGGTTACGGATCGCGGGCGTTCCGATCAT